>Ga0182021_10006569_pt1 | contig 13814 bp, 15 predicted proteins | sample 612E3MmetaG_FD_120493 | JGI IMG/M metagenome (GOLD analysis project Ga0182021, IMG submission 120493) | Permafrost microbial communities from Stordalen Mire, Sweden - 612E3M metaG (Illumina Assembly) | ecosystem: Environmental > Terrestrial > Soil > Wetlands > Permafrost | place: Sweden...
CAGGCGTTAATCGATCTGGTTCAGCGTCGCCGCAGCGTGTGGCGCGCCTACGGCATCATGTTGATCGCTTTCGGCGCAGTGGCCGCCGTGCTGCCGCTGTACAACGCCGCGCTGACAGGTTCGCCCTGGACCAACACCTACGCGCTGTGGTGGCCGATGGATCGCATCGGCTTCGGGCCTGGCATCGGCGTCAGTCCCGGGGGACACAATCTGCAAACGGCGCTCATGAATTTCCGCTTGGATTTTCCGCCCTTCGGCTTGATGTGGCTGGGCTGGCCGGATGTGATCGGCGTGTCGTTAGCGTGGCTGCCGCTGCTGGCCGGGCTGTTGTGGCCGCCGCTCTCCAAACGTGACTGGGGCTTGATGCTGCCGCCCATCCTCTTGATTGCTGCGTACCTGTTGTATTGGGCGCGCGGCAGCAGCTTCTACGGCCCGCGTTATTATTCCGAAGCGATGCCGTTTCTATGGCTCATCGCGGCGCGTGGCTTGATCAAAGTGTGCGCGACGCCCCATCCCTGGCCGCGTCGCTTCATGGACGCGCCGCGTCGCTTCCTAGACGCGCCGCGGCGAGTGGTCTACGTAGCGCTGCCGTTGTTGATTGCGTGGAACATCGTGTACGTCGTCGAGCCGCGCTTCTTGCAAGGCTTTGCGGAATATCGATCGGCGCGGCGCGCGCTGAACACGATTGCGCAAGCGGACCTGCAGCACGCCCTGGTGTTTGTGCACACCGATCGTTGGCACGACTACGCCGATCTGGGCTGGCTCAATGCGCCCCACCTCGCCGATGGCGACGTGATCTTTGCGTATGACTTCGGACCGTTAGGCAATGCGGCGGTGATCAAAGCGTTTCCCGATCGGCACGTCTACTACTTCGATCGTACGCAGCCACTGCCGTTGGTGGCCGAGCGGAGAGATGAATAACGCGCGCCAACGCGTAACTCAGCGCCGCCCCGGCACGATGAGGCCCGCCTTAGAAGTGGATTGATCGGCGGTGAATGACATGGAATGATTATAACGGATTGAGGTACAATGGGCCTACCTCGCCACAGGAGCTCGTGCCATGAAGATCGTTACCGATAGTGCCGTCGATTTACCCGAAGAAATGTTCGCTCAACTCGGCATTGAGCGCATGCCGTTATTGATTACGTTTGGCGCTGAGGTTTTGCGCAGCGGCGTGGACATTCAAGCCGAGGAATTCTATCGCCGGCTGGTCGCCAGTCGCGATAATTTACCCACCACCTCGCAGCCGTCGGTGGGTGAGTTCGTCGAGTTGTACCGGCGGGTGGGTCAAGCCGATAAAGACATCGTCTCTGTGCATGTTTCCTCTGGCCTGAGTGGCACGCTCAACTCGGCCACGCAGGCCGCCAGGCAGTGCCCCGAATTGAACATCACCTTGATCGATACCAAGACGTTGTCCACTGCGGAGGGCTTTCAAGTCGTCGCCGTGGCGCAGGCGATCCGGCGCGGTTATTCGGTCGAGCAGATGGTGAAGCGTGCGCATGAAGTAGGCGATCAGACCGAGATTTTCTTCACGCTGGACACGCTCTACTATTTGCAGAAGGGCGGGCGTATCGGGCGCGTGCAGGCCATGGCCGGAGCGCTGCTGAATCTGAAGCCGGTGATCACGGTGGACAAGGGACCGGGCACTTATATCACCGTGGGCAAGGGGCGCAGCATTCCCAAGGCGTTGACCATCATCGCCGATCAGGTGCACGAGAAGATGAAGGATCGCCCGGCGTGGGTGCACGTGCTGCACACCAATTCGCCTGATCAAGCGCAGGCGCTCGACGATCTGATTCGCGCTCGTATGCCCAAAGCCCGTTTCACGCGCGGACAGATCGTGCCGGTGTTGGGTGTGCATACCGGGCCAGGCTGTGTGGGCGCGGTGTGCGGCCCGCTGGATGTGTTGGACGAGTGAATAAGGAAACAAGTAGGCAAGTAGACAAGGATTAATCAACAGGTGCAAAATTAACATATAAGCAAAGATTTCGCCTGTTTTTTCGGCCAAAATTCAATGTGCCAGCTGGCATTTATATGTTAGTTTTGCACCTACGGGGATTAATCCTTGTTTCCTTATTTACTTGTCTACCGATCTACTTCAAGAGAGGAATCCATCATGCCGACCCAAAAGATTGTGAAGAAACCCGCCGCTAAGAAGACCACTACTGCGCCCAAAGCAACCAAGCGCACCGTCATCAGCACCGAATTGGCGCCCAAAGCGATCGGGCCGTATTCGCAGGCGATTCGGGTGAACGGCTTCGTGTTTGCGGCCGGTCAGACCCCGATCGATCCGGAGACGAGCCAGTTGATCGAGGGCGACGTCAGCGCGCAGACGCGCCGCGTGCTGCAGAACGTCAGCGCAATTTTGGAAGCGGCCGGCACGTCGCTGGCGAAGGTCGTCAAGACCACCGTGTTCCTCACGGACATGGCGAACTTCAAAGCGATGAACGCCGTCTACGCCGAATTCTTCCCGGAGCATCCGCCGGCGCGTTCGACCATTGCGGTGCTCGGTCTGCCGCTGGGCGCGCAAGTGGAAATTGAGTGCATCGCCTTGGCGTAATTGCCGATTGTTGAATGTTGATTGATGATTGAAAACAATCAACATTCAGCACTCCTCAATCAACAATGAGTAAAGAGACCATCCTCGTCGTCGACGACGAGCAGAATATTATCGAATTGGCGCGCCTGTACCTGGAGCAGGACGGGTATCGCGTTGAGCAGGCCAACACCGGCAAGCAAGCGCTGGACAAGATCAAGCAAGTCGATCCGGCGCTGATGATCCTCGATTTGATGCTGCCGGAGATCGACGGGTGGGAAGTGTGCCGACGCGTGCGCGCTACGAGTGAATTGCCCATTATCATGCTGACGGCGCGTGACGACGATGTCGATAAAATCGTCGGGTTGGAGTTGGGCGCAGACGATTACATGACCAAGCCCTTCAATCCCCGTGAACTTGTCGCGCGCGTGAAGGCCATCCTGCGCCGATCGGATCGGATCGCGTCGCCGACCAAAGTTTTCCGCATCGGCGATCTCACGATCGATCCGGCCCGGCGCGAGGTGACGGTGGCCGGCCAACCGATCGAGCTGCGCACGAAAGAGTTCGATTGCTTGCTGACGCTGGCCGAGCATAAGGGCATCGTATTGAGCCGTGAGAAGCTGCTGGAACTGGCGTGGGGTTATGATTTCGCCGGACAAACGCGCACGGTGGATGTGCACGTAGCGCACCTGCGCAAGAAGATCGCGCACAGCACGGCCCAGATCGAAACGGTGACGGGCGTGGGCTACAAACTCGTGGGATAGCACGTCATTGCGAGCGTCCCGCCCAGCGCGCCGCCGCTTCGCGGGTACGGCGTGAGCGGAGCGCAGCGGAGTCGAAGGATGCGAAGCAATCTCCAATTCGGAACGCGGAGTGCGGAATGTGGCATCAACTGACACAGGCCGATATTCGCGCAGCGTTGCAGAAGCCGCTGCCGGGCATTGCCGCCCAGATCAAGCTGGCGCCGTTGGTCCGTATTGAGAGCCTGCGCACCGCGCCGCCGGCCGATGCCCGCACGGCGGGCGTGTTGATTCTGTTGTATCAACATGAGGGCGCGTGGTATTTCCCGCTGATGAAACGTACCGAAGATGGCCTGACGCATGGCGGCCAAATCTCGCTGCCGGGCGGATCGCAAGAGGCGGGTGAGTCGCTGCAAGAAACAGCGCTGCGTGAAGCCTGCGAAGAGATCGGCGCGGCGCACGTGGAAGTGCTCGGCCAACTCTCCACGCTTTACATTCCGCCCAGCAACTTTCTCGTCACGCCCACGGTGGGCTACGTCGCGGGGCGACCGGATTTTCACTGCGATCCGCGCGAAGTAGCCGAATTGATCGAAGTACCGTTGTCCATGCTGCTTGATCCGCAGGTGGTGAAGCGTGAACCGTGGACGCTGCGCGGCACGACTGTGGAAGTGCCGTTCTATCAAATCGGGCCGCACAAAGTGTGGGGCGCGACGGCGATGATCCTCAGCGAGTTCAGTTTAGTGCTCGCAGAATAGAGTTCCTTCATGACAAACAATACCTCAACCCCCAGCACGTTCAATCAATCGGTTTACTGGGCGAAGTGGGTGCTGGCAACAGCCGGTGGTTGGTTGATCGGCTCCCTGGCCAACGCGCTGGTGATCAACTTGCTGGGCGCGACTAGCCTCGGCGAGGCGTTGAATGCCAGCCCCGATCAAGTGCCGCAATCGACCGCTTTGCTGCTGGCGGGCGTCTCGTTGGTGCTCTTGTTGATCGTCGGATTCGCAATTGGCACCTTGCAGTGGTTGGTGCTGCGTGAACAAATTCCACAGCTGCGCCAGTGGGCGCTGTTTACTGGGTTGGGCTTCGCCTTAGGATCGTTTGCGATGCTGACCTTTATGGGGCTGGGCGTGGGACTGGCGCAATGGCTGTTGCTGCGCCGTGAGTTGAACAAAACCGGCTGGTGGCCGGTAATGAGCGCGGTGGCCTGGCCGCTGGCGTATATGTTTGGCGGCACCCTGGGCGCGCTGGTGGGCCAGGCCCTGAATGGCCCGTTTATCGGCGGGGTGGTGGGCTCAGCATTGATCGGCGCGATCGTCGGCGCAATTACGGGCGCGGTGCTGATGTGGATGCTGCGCGAAAATCGCGCGTTGCTGGACGATTGGCAGAAGCAAAGAGCGGAAGCCAAAGTATGAACAAGGCCGAATTGCTCGCCAACATCCGATCGGGTCGTCTACAGCTGGACGTGGCCCTGGCGCGTTTGAGTGAAGAGCAAATGCTCGTGCCCTCGCTGCACGGCGACTGGTCGATCAAAGACCTCATCGCGCATTTTGGTTTTTGGGAGGGACGCATCGTCACGCTCTACGAGCAATTGATGCGTGACGCAGAACCAGCGGCCGATGAACCTGCGCTGGACGATCTCAATGCCCAGGCTTACGCGCAGCATCAAGCCCAGACGCTCGATGAAGTGCGGCGCGAAGAGCGGGCGGCCTATACGCAATTGATTGCCTTAACGGCCAACGCCTCTGACGACGACTTATTCAATCCGCAGCGTTTTGCGTGGACGCAGGACAAGCCTTTTGCCGAGTGGATTGCGAATAACACCTACGGACATTATGAGGAACACGCGGCGGATCTGGAGTCGTGATGCGTGAAACGTGATGCGTAATGAGGTTCGTCACGGACTGAAACCGGGGTTCTACATCTTCGCACGGCATACTGCCTGGATGTAGAACCCCGGTTTCTATTGTGCGACTTCTTAAAAGGGTTACGCTCCTGCTGGATGGACACATCCAGCGTTTTGTGGCGGATGTGTCCATCCGCCAAGAGCGTTGGAGTCAATCAAAACGCAATCTGCTCTATTGCGACACTTCCTCTAACATTGGCTGCATGACGACGATCACTTGCGCCAATCTCGTCGCTACCCGATCGACATACGCCTCGTCAAAGGTCTCCATCGGAATCGTCTCGTAGACCTTGGTCCAGCCACGATCCCACATCTCTGCCTCGAAGCCATCCCCCAACTCTGCTTTGATCTCGATCAGATATCGCGCCATGCCGTCGAGCAGTTGCGCGTTGGTGGCTGGGTTGCGGCTTTCAAAGTGCAGGCCCAGCTCGAGTTTGCCGCGTTTGACCCCCAACGTGACCACTTCGTAATGCAGCAGTGGATCGGTGTAGTAGAGCTGCACCAACCACGATCGCGTGGCGACCTTGAAGCTTTGCAGTTGCTTGGGAAGTTTAGCGCGCGTCGCAGGTGGAATGGCGCGCATGAGTTCGTCGAGTCGCATGGGAGTTGTTGCTATCGGCGCAGCGTGGCGATCAAGCGCTTGGGATTGAGCAGCAAGCCAAGCGCGTCGAAGATGTCGTGCGTGACCACATCGGCGGCGGCCAGCGCTTCAAAGGCCGCACCCTCGTGCCCGATCACGGCGATGCCCAGCGCAGCGGCCTTCAGCATGTCCACATCGTTCCCGCCGTTGCCGATGGCGACCACGTGCTGCGCGCCGAGGGCGCGGATGTAGTCGGCTTTTTGTTCGCGTTCGTGACCGTCGGGCTTCAAGCGATCGGCCGTCAGGCACAACAGCCGATCGATCTCGCCTTGCTTGCCGTGCGTATCGGCGGTGAGCAAGCGCACCTCCACTTGATCGCGCAGCTGTGCGATGAGCGGCTCGATCCCGGCGATCAGCTGTCCATCGGTGGCGAGTGTGCCATTCACGTCGAAGACGGCATATTCCAATTGGATGTTTTCGCGTCCGGGGATGTGTAGTTCGATCATCTCTTCACCTGTGTCATTCCGAGCTGCGTTGTGGCGAGGAATCTCTTGTCCTGTCGACCGTGTCGCCGTTAGGGCGGAGATTCCTCCTCGCGCCAAGCGGCTCGTCGGAATGACACGCTAAGTCGTGTAATTCCACACGGTCAATTCCAGCCCGCCGCCGCGCGCGTCGGGTTGGCTGTTGATGTTGCGCGCCGTCTCGAACGACTGCATTTTGATCGCCACTCCGCGTTGAGCAAAGACCGCTTGATACAGTTCGCGCACTTGAGGCGTATCGGCATTGTTGATCAGAATGGCGCAACCCCGTGCGGCGATCCGCGCCAGCCACTCGGCCAGACGTTCTTGCTCGCTCCAATCGAAACCGCGTGAAGTGTAGGCGGTGAAGTTGGCGGTGTGGCTAAGCGGCTGATACGGCGGATCGACATAGACGAAATCGCCTTTGCGCGCTAAGCGCAGGGGCTGGGCAAAATCGTGGCTGGTCAGCTCGACGCGCTGCAAGGCCTGGTGCACGAGGCGCAACACAGGCCGATCGAACACGGTGGGATGCGTATATCGTCCGAACGGTACGTTGAAGTAGCCGCTATGATTGACGCGATACAATCCATTGTACCCGGTCTTGTTCAGGAAGATCGTGCGCGCGGCGCGCACCGGCGCGGGCAGTTGGTCAAAATCGGGTTCGCGATCCATCGCGCGAATGGAGTAGTAGTAATCGATATCGCCCACGTGGGCCTGATGCCGCCCTAGCTCGTCGCAGAGTTCGTCGAGATGATCGCGCACAACCTGATAGACGTTCATCAACTCCGCATTAAGATCGTTGAGGATGGCGGGCGCTTTGCGCAAGCGGGGATTCGCGCCGATGAGGCCGAGATTGACCAGCCGGAAGAAGATCGCGCCTGCACCGGCAAACGGCTCGATGTAGCGATTGAACTTCGGCGGAAACAGCGCCTGCAAACGATCGAGCAGTTGGCCTTTGCCGCCGGCCCATTTCAAAATCGGACGCGCATCCGGCATGAGGCGTTCACCTGAGGGTCAAGATGTGGTCTGGCGTTGGGCGCGAAGTCGCTGCGCAGCGGCATCATCTAAAACGTCAAGACGCGGGCTACGGAACACATATTCCCGGATTGGTTCATCTTCAACTTGCATAATCAGAACCGGGGTATCACCAAAGCGGTCGCGGACACGGCGCAACAATACGTTGGCGTCGGCATCCACATCGACCAGCTGGCCGTCGTGAATCGCGACATGCTGATTTAGATACTTTGCTTTGAGCTCGGCATGCATGGCTTGATAATGCTCAAACTCGACGAGGAGTTTTTCGTGCCGCACTTCCCGCAAATACTGGCGTACCAGATTGTTCATCACGTCTTCGACGCTTGCGCCCCGCTCGTCGGCCACCCGCTACAACGATTGCGCTAATTTGGCATCCATCGGTACTTGAGCAAGCATGGCAAGACTCCTTTTACTGCACTTCACTTCTCAGTTTACCACAAAACATCGTGCAGTAATTGCGTCATGCGCTGATAATGCGAGCCTGGCCAATAGACTTTGCCGCAGGCCGTGCAGCGCCAGAATTCAGCATAGAAGCGCGCAGCGTTCTCGGGCAGCTGGTCTTTCACTTCGTCGAATGGCGCTGCGCGCAACGGGCCATTGCAGCTCAGGCAGCGCGTAAAGGGTTGCGCCAGGCGTTGCAGATCGAAGCGCTGGATCACTTCGCGCAATTGCACTTTCGGCACAGTGGCGCGCACCCAATAACCGTGTGTGACCGCACTGCGTTTGAGCAAACCTTGATCGCGTGTCAGCAGAATGCGGTGCTCTTCTTTTGAAATCTCTGCCAAGACTGCATCGTCGGCGTGATTTTGATACCACGTATCGAAGCCCAGCATCCGCAGATAAGCGGCCAGCCGGCCGAGATGCCCATCGAGCACGAAGCGGACTTCGCGCAGCGGTTGCGGTCGCAGGCGGATCAGCGGCGTAATGTCGAGCGACTCGAACACGGGATACACTGCAATCCGATCGCTCTCTTGTGGCCGATAATCCCATTCGACCGAACGATCGTTGACGAGGATGAGATCAACTTCGGTGTGCGGCACGCCGAGAGATTCGATCAGGTGCTTGATCGACGGGGTGTCGCGCCATTCGTGTTCAAACACAACCTGGCGCTGCGCGGGCGGCAGAAAGTCGTTGAGCTCTTGATAGAAGCGAAAGGTGGCGCGCGGCATGACCCCTTACCCCGGCGATCAGCGCCCAAAGCGATTGACGATGTAGATGCCGATCAACGCCAGAATACCACCGATGAGTTGCAAGGGAAAGAGCGCTTCGCCCAGCAGTGGAATCGCCAGGATAGCCGTTAGCACAGGCTGGCCGAGGAGGGTAACGGAAACAATCGAGGCGGGGATATGCCCCAACGCGTAGTTGATCGACAGCCAACCGCCGACGTGTGTGATCAATCCCAGGGCCAGCAAGGCCAGCCATGTTGGCGGAGGAAAGCCCGTCAATGGCATGCTGCGGGCCACGTTGAAGCTCAATAGCACGATTGCGCCACAGCCCGACATGATGAACAGATACGAAACGGTGTCGAGTGAGGTGCGAATGTGTTGTGTGGTCAGTAAATAGGAGGCGTAAAAGAACGCTGCGGTCAACGCCAGAAGATTGCCCAGGGTACGTGTGTCGGCAATGGCGGCCGTATCCTGCGGCGTGATCCAATCGGCGCTGAGGACCAGCAGCACACCGATCAAGGCGACGAACAGACCGGACCAGAAGCGCCCGCGCAACCTCTCGTGAAAGATCAGCCAGGCGCCCAGCGCGACAAGGATCGACGAAGTATTGCCCAGCAGGGTAGCGCTGGCCGCCGAGGTCAGGGTTAGCGAAGTGTTCCACATGGCCGTGTCGAGCGCGAACCACAGGCCGCCTAAAGCCGCCAGGGCCAGCACCCGCCGGTCGAGTGGTGGATGCTGCGTGCGCCGCTTGAAATAGGGCAGCGCCAACGCGGCTGCCGCAATCGCCAGCCGATAGAAGCCCGAGGTCACGCCGGGCAGCTGCGTCCACTTGGTAAAGATGGCGGAGAACGAAATGAAGAAGATGCCGAGGCCGAGAAAGAGATAGGCTCGTGTAAGAGATGGACGCGATTCGTGTGATGTGTGCATGGTGAGGAAATAATGAGTAACGAGTAACACATGCGGTGCAGTGCTCCCGCAAGTGATTTACTCGTTACTTCTGCTACGATTGTATCACAGGCTCTTACAGTAGCCCCGTCTCCGCATTAAACTCCTCGATCAACGCATCGATCGCGACGATATAGTCGTACACGCCAGTCCAGTAATCCTTCTGATACCATTGCGGGAATCTCCTTATGGCTTGGGTAGAACACGAACAACGGTCGGACTAGACCCCACGATGTCAAAGTACAACACGGGGGGATCGAAGTTATAGTTTACTGTTTCGTAGGTCACGGTCACCGTGACCGTGACCACGCCTGTTCCGACTGCCTGCAACGTGAATGTGACTTCTTCGTACCCGTCGATGGGCACGGATGAGGGATAACCTCCGCGCATTGCCAGCGAAGGCGTTAGAATGCCTGATGGTTCGGCGAACACGCGGAAACCAGGTATTCCAACCAACGAACACTCATTCACGATTGCGCCAGTCACAGTCATGATCTCTCCTACTCTCACAACGGGCTTGCTGGTTGCGACATAGGCCGTCGCCCTCGTTGGTGTGCAGGGCGGCTTAGCGACGAGGGGCAGATACACCTTGTAATCGAGGTGGGTCTTATTGGGGTCGTCCTGCTGCGCATTGCTCGCCCCAGCGGCGACGGGCAACAAACAGACAACAGTCAACACCACGGCAATAGCAAGTTTTGTTCTCATGTCTCGCCTCCTTCTAACATTATCGATGTTCACAAGGAATGATCAACAACCGTTTGTCACTGCTGCCCAATGTCGATCATCATCGAAAAACAAAAAGGCCGAGTGAAGCACAGGACTCCACTCGGCCAACCCCTCAAGAAGGCTGATTTCTCTTCAGCACACCTACAACAAACCCGTTTCCGCGTTGAATTCTTCAATCAGCGCATCGATCGCATCGGCCTGGCCGTGCACGCTGGTCCAGTAATCCTTCTGATACCACTGCGCCTGAATCTCGTCGTAGGTCTTGCCTTGCTGCTCGACCCACGTGTAGTACTTCAGGTTGTGGACGCGCTTGGCCGCCGGGTACGTGAGTTCTTCCATGTACGCCACGTCCTGGCCCATCAGGTACTGATGATACGAAACGGCGGCATCACGCGCGGTGTATGCGCCACGTTCGGCAGTGAGTTCGCGCAGGCGGCTGCCGTACAGGTCCATCGAGTCGGTCAGCACCGTGATCGCCGCATCGCCTTCGCCCCACTCGTACCACTTCGCCATCTTGATGGCCGAGAGCACGTTGGCAATACCGGAGATGCCCAGCAAAGGCAATTGCTTGATCAGCGCTTCAGACACGCCCATCTGCGCCAGATACTTCTGGCCTTCCGGTTCGTTGAACAAGCGGATGAGTTGGATCGGCGCTTCATCGTCGACGGCCACGATCATATCGCTGTTCTTCACGTTGTGAATCCACGGCACGTGCTTGTCGCCAATGCCTTCGATGCGGTGCGAGCCGAAGCCGTTGTTGAGCAGCGTCGGACATTGCAGCGCTTCACTTGCACCGAGCTTGCTGTGCGGGAAGACTTCCTTCAGATAGTCGCCGGCCCCGATCGTGCCCGCCGACCCCGTCGTGAATACCGAGCCACGCAGCGTCTCGCCCGGTTTCAACGCCTTCTGCAAGACTTCTTCCAGCGCGTGGCCGGTGACATCATAGTGCCACAAGTGATTGCCAAACTCTTCGAATTGATTGAAGATCATCAGGTCCTGGCCGGAGCGGCGCAGTTCCCAGCACTTATCGAAGATTTCCTTGACGTTGCTTTCGGTGCCGGGCGTGGCGATGACTTCGCCCGCGACCTTGGACAGCCACTCGAAACGCTCGCGGCTCATGCCTTCCGGCAGAATCGCGATCGATTGGCAGCCCAACAGCGCCGAGTCGTACGCGCCGCCGCGGCAGTAGTTGCCGGTGCTGGGCCAGACAGCCTTCTGCGTTGTCGGATCGAATTGCCCAGTGACGAGTCGCGGCACGAGGCAGCTAAAGGCCGCGCCGACTTTGTGCGCGCCCGTGGGGAACCACTTGCCGACGATGGCGAAGATGCGCGCGTTGACGCCGGTCAATTCCTTCGGGAATTCCAGGTAATTCACGCCGCCGAAACCGCCGCCCGATGGCACGGGTTCATTGTGCCAGTTGATGCGGAACAGATTCAACGGATTCACGTCCCACAAGCCCACGTTCTTCAATCCGGTCTTGACCTTATCGGGAATCAACGTGGGATTCTTCATCTGCTTGTAAGTGGGGATGATGATGTTGCGCTCGCGGGCACGCTGAATGGCGCGCTTGCGGCGATCGGGTTGAAGGGTGAGATCGATCATGAGAATGTCCTTTGAGATAATGAGTAACGAGTAACGAGCAAGACGCTTACTCGTTACTCATTACTCGTTACGCGTTTAGTTGACTTGCTACACGTTTAACGTCATTCAGATCTTTATTCACGACAAACGGTTCGCCCACCGACTTGCGCGCCGAGGCCACGTCCTTCAAGCCGTTGCCGGTGACCAACACGACGATGCGCTCGTCGGGGTTCACTAGCCCATCGGCTACGGCTTTGACTAAGCCGGCATACGAGGCCGCACCGGCGGGTTCGGCGAAGACGCCGGCGTTCTGGCCCAGCGCCGGAATCGCCGCGAGGATTTCTTCATCGCTCACTTTGATGTACGCGCCTTCGGTTTCACGCACGGCGGCCAACGCCTTGATGCGATCGCGCGGCATGCCGGCGGAAATGCTGTCGGCGATCGTCTGCGCGTCGATCGGCTGCATGTCCATGGCGTTCATGTTGGTGCGCCATGCTTCATACAGCGCGGCTGATCCAGCAGCTTGCACGCCCATCAACTTGGGCATCTTGTTGATCCAGCCGAGCGCCATCAAATCTTTCAGGCCCTTGTGCAAGCCGCCGATGATGCAGCCATCGCCGACGGACACAAAGATCCGATCGGGTGCGTCCCAGCCCAGCTGCTCGCAGATTTCCAACGTGGCGGTCTTCTTGCCTTCGGTCATATAGGGGTTGTAGCCGGTGTTGCGGTTGTACCAGCCGAATTCCTTCGCGGCTTGCAGGCACAACTCGAACGCATCGTCGTAGGTGCCGCGGACTAACAACACGGTGCTGCCGAAGACGAGCAGCTGCGCGATCTTGGCCGGTGGTGCGGATTGCGGCACGAAGATCACATTGCGCTGCCCCACGCTGGCACACAAACCCGATAGAGCCGCGGCGGCGTTGCCGGTGCTCGCCGTCGTGATGATCTCCGCTTTGCGTTCGCGGCCCTTCACTACGGCTATCGCACTGGCACGATCTTTGAACGAGGCCGTAGGCAGGCGGCCGTCATCTTTGACCCACAGGTGCTTCAACTTGAGGGTCGCTGCTAACCGATCGGTCTTGTAGAGCGGCGTGCCTCCCACGGTGAGTGGCGGCACGGGACTCTCCGGCGCGATCGGCAGCAGCGGCCGATAACGCCAGATCGTTCGATCGGGATTCTGTTCCAACATCTGCGGATTGAGCCGCCGGCCGATGAGATCGTAATCGTACTGCACATCGACGATGCCTTCATCGCCATGATCGGGACAGACGTAGTCGATCTCGTGGGGGGCGTATTCTTTTCCGCAGATCAAACACTTGAGGGATTTCACATGATCCATAGCTTGCTCCGTAAAGCGTGAAACGTAAAACGTAAAAGTACAGTTACGCTTTACGTTTTACTCGTTCACAATCCACGTGCCCGTTTCGCCGCGCAGCGCCCGCCCGATGTTTTCGGGGTTGGTGATCAACGCTTGCTTGCCGCCGCCTTCCAGGTACCAGATGATGGCCTGAATCTTCGGCCCCATCGAGCCTTTGGCGAAGTGGCCTTCGGCCAGATACTGCTTGGCCTCGCTCAACGTCAGCCGATCGAGCCACTGCTGATCGGGCTTGCCGAAGTTCAGCGCCACTTTTTCGACGGCGGTCGAGATGAGGAAGAGATCAGCTTTGATGTCGCGCGCGAGCAAGCTGCTGGCGAAGTCTTTGTCGATCACGGCTGCGGTTCCGACGTAATCGCCGTTGCCCATGTCGATGACGGGAATGCCGCCGCCGCCCACGGCAATGGCGATGATGCCGTTGTCGATCAGGGATTTGATCGAACTCTCTTCGACGATCTCTTTGGGCTGCGGCGAGGGCACCACGCGCCGCCAGCCGCGGCCGGCATCTTCCACGACCGTCCAGCCCATCGTCTCGGCGCGGCGCTTCGCGTCCGCCTCGTCCATGAAGCCGCCGATCGGTTTGCTGGGATTCTTGAAAGCCGGATCGTCCTGATCGACCAGCGTCTGCGTGATGATCGTGGCGACGCGCTTGTTGATCTTGCGGCGATACAATTCGTTTTGCAGCGTCTGCTGCAAGGCATAACCCACC
>Ga0182021_10006571_pt1 | contig 13812 bp, 11 predicted proteins | sample 612E3MmetaG_FD_120493 | JGI IMG/M metagenome (GOLD analysis project Ga0182021, IMG submission 120493) | Permafrost microbial communities from Stordalen Mire, Sweden - 612E3M metaG (Illumina Assembly) | ecosystem: Environmental > Terrestrial > Soil > Wetlands > Permafrost | place: Sweden...
GAGGACCTGGATAATCTTTCGATGGGGCGACTTCAAAAACTCTTCACGAAGTATCATCTTGAAAGGGAAAGGAAAAATTACGATAGTTTCTTCAGCAAACCCGATCAATCTTCCACAGACGGCTTCAAATCCTAATAATTATGAACCGGGTGCCTCAGGATCAAAGATGAAAATACTGGTAATCGCACTTTCAGGCATAGGGGATGCTCTCATGTTTTCTCCGTCCCTCGTAAAACTTGCCGAAGAATTTCCCCGTGCCCGAATTGACGCACTTGTGATGTATAAAGGTGTAAGGGATATTTACTCAAACTACCCCCAGTTTTCTTGGATTCATTATTTCGATTTTATAAACAGCCCGGCATTCAATTCCCTTAAATTTGTTTTGGGATTAAGAAGAAAATACGATATCACCATTAATGTGTACCCGGCAAACCGGAAAGAGTATAATCTGATCAGCTGGCTTATCGGAGCAAAAAGGCGCGCCGCTGTGCGTTACCTCCGCCGGGATTTTGTGGAACTCGGATTCCTCAATAACGTCCGTGTAAGGGAGAACGATTCGTTTCATAATGTAAAAGAGAACCTTTTATTATGCGAGAAATTGTCGGGCATTGTATCCGGCCCGGAGATTTCCTTACAGATGATTTTCAAAGATGAGGATATCGATTACGCCCGAAATTTTCTTGCCGGACAATCTATTCGGGCCGGGGATCTTGTAATAGGATTTCATCCGGGCTGTTCTGCACTGAAAAACCATGATAAGAGAAGGTGGGAAAAATCCAAATTTTCGGCGCTGGCAAGGAAACTTATCGATGATCACGGAACGAAAATCCTGATCTTCGGCGGGAACGATGAAGAATATCTAAAGAATTCAATTGTAACGGAGGTCAATTCCCCCAATGTGATACCGGTCGTGACGGCAAACCTTATCCAAACCGCGGCTGTTATGAGGCGCTGCAACCTTTTCGTTACAAACGATTCGAGTCTGATGCATGTTGCATCCGCGTTAAAATTAAAGATTGTTGCAATCATCGGTCCGACGAATAAAAACTATATTCACCCATGGCAAACTGATTATCAGATTGTTTCGCTCAACCTGGAATGTTCACCTTGCTTCCATTACTCACCCAAGCCCCTGAATTGTTCGAGAACCGATCTCAAGTTCAAGTGCATAAAAGATCTTTCTGTAGACCGGGTTTATGAGATAGTTTCAGGAAGAATAAAACAGATCGTTGAAAACAGCAGGATTGATTAATAACCGCGCAACTTCCGTTGACCCCATTAATGCCCTTACAAAAACATGGTATCATTCCTGTCGGGAAAGGAATAAAAAACCGGGGTTAAATTCATTTGCCGGACAGGCACCGGCTGATATAACCGGCCAGCTCTTCCATATCTTCGAAACATTTAACTAAACCTTTCCTGCGGTTTTCCTTCTCGATCTGTTTTTCCATCGTTCCGACAATCTGATTCCATATTTGGCCGTGACACGCAATCGGTTTTGGGGGAATCACTCCTTTATTCAAATATTCCCACACAAGAGCAAATTCCAGTAAAGTGCCTGTTCCGCCCTGGAGGATCACATAAGCATCCCCGAGATCAACGAGATTTTTGAGCCGTTCAAAGAGGGTGTGGCATTCAATCTGCTTGGTCAGGTACCTGCTCGGTACCGCTTTGTAGATATCGACGGTTATCCCGATGGCCTCGGCGCCTTTTTCAAATGCGCCTTTTGAAACGGCATCCATAACGCCCTGGAAGCCTCCCGTACAGACGTTGAGATTCTTTTCAGCCAGGAGTCTCCCCAGCAGGTAAGCGGAATCATATTCGGATTCACCCGGTTTCGGTATTGAGCTTCCGAAAACAGTAACGTATTTTTTCAAGATAAAGGTCACTCCTCCACTAATGGCTTACCCGCGTCGATCCAGGCGGAATAAATCAGGTTTGCCAGGCTCCATCCGGCGCGGTTGAATTCATTAATTGTGATGTATTTTGTTTTCAGCCATAGGAGCCGGTAATATTCCTTATCGAATTTCCCCCCTGTTTTTTCGGTGCAGTATTTGTCGGCCGAAAGGAGCATCTCGACATAAGAGTTTGATTCCATAATATAATCAAAGATATAGCCGGCCAGGTCTTTAATATAGTAGGGGGTTTCTTTTTCGAACTTTGCGGTAATATTCGCCAGGTTATCGTCAACCATATCAATCTCATAGCGGGCATGAACTCCTTTTTGATCTGTCAATTGCCCGTTATAATTTACCGTTGCATGGAGAGGCTGATGCCCGTCTCCTACATAGTGTGCCAGATCGGAGGCGTAAAGAATCACTGATTTATTATCCCGCGATTTGAATGCCGCAACCAGTTTAAAATATGTAAACTCCGTAGCCCATGGAAGAATTCCTTCTCTTGTAATCGTTTTATCGTTATACGACTTTTTCAACGTATCAATAGAAGTTATTATATTGCCGTCCATGTATTCCTTGTAGAAATCGATATCAATAAAATGCTTGGGACCTTCATTTCTATCATCCCTTTTCCTATCGTCGGGATCAACTGAATGTTCAATTATCTGGGCACCGATTTTTTCCGGAAATTTCATTTCTTCCGGCAGCATTTTGATCCCGAACGCAGCTATCGTCTTATGACCCTTATCACCCCATCCAAATGTTGTTAAAGCCGGAATTAAAAATAAAAGTGCGAGAATACAATTTTTATATTTCATTAGAGATTCCTGTAAGTTGAACAATTTTTTTTAATTATCTGATTATTAAGTTATCAAATGAGTTTTTATTGTGCAAACTTTCGGATTGAAGAATCAAAACCCACCTTAAATGATTCGTTTGTCAGAGGGGTTTTAATTAATTTGAATTATTAAAAAAAACACTTCTTAATAAAGAAGGATCATTATGATCACAAAAGATTACATAGCACTCGAAGAAAAATACGGGGCACACAATTATCATCCGCTCGATATAGTTATCGATCGCGCTCAGGGTGTTTGGGTTTACGATGTCGAAGGAAAAAAGTATCTTGATTGTCTGGCTGCTTATTCCGCTGTCAATCAGGGGCATTGTCATCCCAGAATTATCCATGCTTTGAAAGCCCAGGCTGATAAAGTAACGCTGACATCCCGTGCGTTTAGAAATAGCCAACTTCCTTTATTTTACAAAGAATTGAGCGAGTTGACGGGCTACCATACTTCTCTTCCAATGAATTCGGGAGCCGAGGCGGTTGAAACGGCTCTTAAAGCGGCACGCAAGTGGGGCAATAAGATTAAAGGGATACCGGAAGAGAGCGGGGAAATTATTACATGCAGGAATAATTTCGCCGGCCGTACAATTTCCCTAATAAGTTTTTCGACTGAAAAGCAATACCGAGACGGGTTTGGACCTTTTACACCCGGGTTTAGAACAATTGAATACGGGGATAGCGCGGCCCTTCGGGATGCGATCACTCCGAATACGATCGCGTTTCTGGTGGAACCGATACAAGGTGAAGGCGGGGTGATAGTTCCTCCTGAAGGTTATCTTAAAGCCGCATCAGAAATATGCAGAAAGAATAATGTCCTTTTAATTGCCGATGAGATTCAATGCGGATTAGGAAGAAGCGGCAAGCTCTTCGCCTTTATGTATGACAATATCAAACCCGATCTCGTTATTATAGGAAAAGCTCTTTCGGGCGGCTGCTACCCGGTTTCGGCAGTTCTTTCGGATGAGGAGATTCTGGGTGTTTTTAAACCCGGGGACCACGGTTCAACGTTCGGCGGAAATCCTTTAGGCGCCGCGGTTGCCCGCGAGTCGTTAAAAGTACTCGTTGAAGAAAATCTTATAGCCAATTCTTACGAAATGGGGGAGTACTTCAGAACTGAACTCAAAAAGATCCAATCCCCCCATGTTAAAGAAATACGCGGTAAGGGATTGTTCATAGGCGTTGAATTATTCCCTGAAGCAAAAGGAGCCCGCAGGTTTTGTGAGGCCCTTATGATGAAAAGCATTCTATGCAAAGAGACTCATGAAAACGTAATCCGCCTTGCCCCCCCTTTAATAATCACAAAAGATGAAATCGATTGGGCATTGCCTAAAATAGGCGAAGTGCTGACGGCAGTTTAAACTTGATTCTTTTTACATTAATAAAACCCTGGCTTCGAAGGATTAATGACGCTGAGGCGAATTAAGCCATTGGTCGATAGTTATTTTCAGGAAATGAATATTAATCGGTTTAGCTATATAATCGTCCATTCCCACCGCGAGGCATCGCTCGCGGTCCTTCATACTTGAATGAGCGGTTACGGCGATAATCGGAATTTTAGAAACACTATCATTAATCAATTCGCGTATTTTTTCAGTCGCGGCAATTCCGTCCATATCGGTCATTTCAACATCCATTAAGACCAGGTTAAATTTCCCGGAATTGACGGCTTGAATCGCTTCATGACCTGTAGAAACCGCTTCAACGTCGTATCCTACTTCACGTAATATCTTCGCTTCAAGATTCTGGCTAATCGGATTATCTTCCACAAGAAGAAGCCGTTTTTTAGGGGCTAATTCACGCAGCATTTTGGGATCGGAAGATAAATCGGCGGACTCATCCGACGTCTTTGAGGCAACCCTCTCCATTTTTTCATTCAGAGAAGCAGCTATCTGGGCGCCCGAATACAATTTCATGATTACTGTAAAATAAAATTTACTGCCGAGTCCGAGTTTGCTCTCGACGTGGATTTCACCGTTCATCAGTTTCACAAATTCTTTCGAAATCACCAAACCAAGTCCGGTTCCTTCCTTAGCCCCTCTCTTGCTTTTCACCTGAATATAAGGTTCAAAGAGCATCGATAATTTGTCGCTGGGGATTCCGTGACCTGTATCTTCGATTGATGTCAGAATTTCTATTGAAGTATCGGTCCGCGATTTCTCCAGCACGGTTAATGAGATTTTACCCCGATCGGTATATTTAATAGCATTACTTAAAAGATTGAGCACGATCTGGCGGTAACGGGTAGGATCGCCGAAAATTTTCGACGGAATCGAACTATCTACATGATGTTCGAGCTGGAGGTTTCTCGTTTTTACAGTCAGGTTAACAATTGAAAGGGCTTTATTAATCTCATCATTCAGATCGAATTCGATTTCATCGAGTTCCATTTTCCCGGCTTCAATTTTCGAGATATCCAGTATATTATTGATGATATCCAGCAAAGATTCGGAAGCCATTCTTGTATCACGAGCGAAATCCCGCAATTCGGTCTCGCTTTCTATCATATCGTTTTCAATCAGAGTGAGAAAACCCATAATAGAATTCATAGGAGTGCGTACTTCATGGCTCATATTAGCAAGAAATTTCGACTTGTAACTGCTTTCCTGTACCGCTTTATTTGCAGTACTTACCGCTTTCATTTTTTCGACCCGCAACGCGTCGAGTGCTTTCTGCCTTTCGATTTCCGCCTGCATCTGCTGTGTTATATCCTGCAAGCTTCCTTCATAGATCATATTATTTTCTTCATCGTTGGACCTTACATTAGCCCGGACTGTTATTTCTGTGCCGTCCTTTCGCATAAGCGGAATTCTGTAATTCCTGACCTTCCCCTGTTTTTCGAGTAATTTACTTAGGAGATCCCAGTCATTTTTCCTCTTGAAGATATTATCCGGCAGGGATAGCTTTTTCATCTCTTCTTCGGTAGAATATCCGAGCATCTTAATTAACGCAGGATTAACTATAATAAATCGCCCCTCCCGGTTGAATTGAAATACCCCTTCGGCGGAATTTTCAAATATGTTCCTGAATTTTTTCTCGGAATTCGTCAGTTCGAAATTTTTTACCGTGGCTTCCTGCCGCAACCGGAAGTTCATATAACTTGCGATAATAGCCAGTATGCTTATGACAATCACAAGCACAACCGAACCAAACATATTCGGTAAGATATATACTTCTTTACTGTTGAAGATAATCGAGGCCGCGAATACCGCATTATAGTAAATCGCCACAATAATCTGATTGGTAACATCCCAACTTAAGAAGAGAGCGGCTGTAAAAATGATTAAGCTGATTATATGAGAATTGAAAATCAATGTTCGGGGGATCAAATATATCATTATCCCGAATGAAGAGATAATCGACAATAAAAGAATATGAACTAGCACTACAGGGTGTTTCTTACCGAACTTCGTATTTGAGAAGAGCAGGAGCAGAAACGCAATAATTATCGCTGAAATCCGGGATAGATAAATTTGAACATTGAATTGAGAAAAAAACTTGACCTCGAATATCAGCGCCACAACACCCGACATCGCAGTAAACTTAGCCAGCAGTTGAAAAGGAGCTAATAATGCTTTCTTACTTTCTTCTTTAAAATACTCAAACTTTTTTTCTTCGAATGTGTTTTTGAGATTAATGTTATTATTACTCACAGTATTCTGTAATTTTATACCTAGGAATATATCATATTTTCAAAAGAATCTATAATATTGGATCTTGAATTTATTAGCTCGCTATTATTACGAAATTTTCAGAGGTTAAATAAAGAAAATTGAATAAATAATCAAACTTAGTATTAAATTAACCTTGGTGTAACATGCTCGATTTTTTATACCGGATCGATCTGGACATTTTCTATTTTATAAACCATACGCTTGCCAATCCGTTATTTGATAAATTTTTCCCTTTTGTAACGGAAGTAAAAAATTGGTATATAGCCTATTTAATCCTTTTCCTGATTCTAATAATCAAAGGTGGCAGAATCGGGCGAATTGCTGCACTTCTGTTGATTCTACTTATTATAACGACAGATCAATTCAGCAGCTTTTTCTTTAAAAACCTCGTTCATCGGATTCGGCCTTGCAATGTGCTTCCGGACGTACGGTTGCTTGTTGGAAGCACCCAGTCGTTCTCATTTCCGTCATCTCACGGGGTGAATAATTTTGCGGTTGCGACCTATTTTTACCGGATCTTTCCAAAGTTAAAGTGGCCATTATTTATCGTCGCGACGCTAATGGCGTTCTCAAGGCCGTATGTCGGAGTACATTATCCGTCCGATGTAATCGGCGGAGCGTTGATTGGAGTCGTATTCGGTTACATTTTCTCCGAAATAGTTTTAAGACTAAATGTTACACCCTTGAAAAATATTTCAACCCGATATAAAAGAATAAAAATAAAATAAATCAGACGCCTTATGAGAACCAAGCTGGAAATCGCCAAAAACTGGCTTACCCGCTATACCGGAACAAAAATCAGCGAGTTCGGAGATTATATGCTCCTTACCAACTTTGACAACTACGTAACCAAATTCGCCGAGAAATACGGATGTAACATCAGAGGTGAGGGTAGACCTATGCAGACAGCAACCAACTCCGCGGGCCTTACAATTGTCAACTTCGGAATAGGTTCGGCGAATGCAGCAACTATAATGGATCTTTTAATCGCACGAAAACCAAAAGGGGTATTGTTTCTCGGAAAATGCGGCGGACTGAAAAAGTCGACTGAGATCGGCCATTTTATACTGCCAATAGCGGCCATCCGCGGCGACGGAACCAGTAATGATTATCTACCGATGGAAGTTCCTGCACTCCCCTCCTTTAAACTGCATAAATTCGTATCGGATAAGATTATCGCTCATAATCTGGAATACAGGACGGGTGTAATTTATACAACTAATAGACGGCTCTGGGAATGGGATAATAAATTTAAAAAATATCTTATGAACCTCGGCGCCATCGGCATAGATATGGAGACGGCAACTCTTTTCATCGTAGGTTATGCAAACCAAATTGCCAGGGGCGCTCTTCTTCTGGTTTCCGATTTACCGATGATGCCGTCGGGAATTAAAACCGAGAAATCGGATCAGACAGTCACACAAAAATTCGTCGATCTCCACCTTGATATCGGTATTGAAGCAATGACAGAATTAGGAAGCAAGGGCGAAAAAATAAAGCATTTCACTTTTTGATTGTCAACCCCAGCAGGTACCTGGCATTAATGTTGTTTATATACTGTGAGAGTGCGATCAAAAAATGAAATAATTAATTAATTGAATCTAATAGGCTAAAATATTTTCGTATTGAGTGTACAATTTGCGTAGCATTTACGGGACATCAGTTAGGGAGAACTTATGAAAAGGGGAATATCCATACTGACTGCTCTTGTTTTGATACTTATTACAGGGTCCAAAGTCTATTCTACTATGAATGCGGACGAAAACGGCGTAAAAATCACTTTGACGGATTTATTTAATATAAGCAAGTCAAAATCATTCGAAAAGGCTGCTAAACTAATCGCCTACGACGGAGAGGATAAAAACCGTTTAAAAAAAGATTCCTTTAATCCGGCCAATAAAGATGAATTGACCCAGGTAAAAAGGATCTGTAAAAAAATCAATGCCCTGATGGAATTGAGCAGTAAATATGAGTTTAGCGATTTTAAGACGATGAACCTGGAAGGAAAAGAAACTTATTCTATGAATGTTGTATTCTTCAGCGGCAATCAGAAACTGGTTACTAACTTTACCTTTATCAAGAATGAAAAGACGTTTCTTTTAATCGGGATGAACTGAGAGATATTATTCATAATAAGAGGAATCTGACCGCCGTGACCATGTATCCATTCTATTTCTGCATTTCCTTAGTCAACTCCCTTCTTAACCGTCATAACACAAAGAATATGGGATAATATGGATCGGAGTAAAGTTAAAAATATTTTTCATGCTCAGTCCGAAAAGTTGCCCGCGGAAGTATCCGATGAAATTTTATCCGGGGCAAACTTCAAAATGGAGCGTATTGTATCGGAAGGTCAATCTTCTCCCCCCGGTTTCTGGTATGATCAGGAGCAGAATGAATTCGTCATGCTTCTTTGCGGCTCCGCCGATATACTATTTGAAAGCGATGAAACAATTAAGATGAGTAAAGGGGATTACATTGTGATTCCCGCACACATGAAACACAGGGTCGATTGGACCGATCCCGATCAAAAAACTGTTTGGCTCGCATTATTCTATTAAATGAAAATTAAGATTATAATTATCGGAGCAGCAATTCTTCTATCCGGAAAGTCGAACGGACAAATCTCATCTGTAAATCTCGGTGGTTCTCTTCATACAGGAGCAATACAGGGTAATTCGGCGCCGGTTTCAACTCTCGGAGGATCGTTTTTCATCGATTTTTTCCCGTGGTTCGAACATGATGTCTCCTTCAGACTGGGTTATACTTATTCGCAAAAGGTGGAATATTTTCTGCCGGAGGATCGCGCGGGGAGATATTATCCGCTGTTAAAAATATTTTCGCTTAGAGGATTTATCCGGCAGGATATATCATTCCCCGTATACCTTGAAGTCGGGGCGGGATTAATTTATCTTAACGATCGTACACTTGCCGACGTGAATGAATGGGAAGCCGGGGCTTCATTCGGCGCCATGGCAGGAATCGATTTCCGGAAATCCGGTTCTAAAGGAATAACCGCCGGGATAGGACTTGATTACGGCGTAGCATTCATGAAAACAAGTGCGAATTACTATTTTATCTTCCTTCAGTGCCAGTATTTCTTTTAGGATTACAGCTTATACAAATCCTTCATCATTTCCTCAAACTGACTGAAATAGAGTGCCTGTTCCGGATCACTCAGAGCCTTAGGGGGATCGGGATGGAACTCAACCATTATACCATGAGCGCCTACGACTTTTGAAGCCTTAGCTAGGGGAATTACTTTATTTCGCTCTCCGATCGCATGTGAGGGATCCACAATAACAGGCAGATGAGTCAACTCTTTCAGGACCGGAATCGCGCTTAAATCAAGCGTGTTCCGGGTAGCCGTCTCAAATGTCCTTATTCCCCGCTCACAAAGAATAACCTGCCTGTTTCCCTGTGAAAGTATATATTCTGCGGCATTCAACCATTCATCAATCGATGCGCTCAATCCGCGTTTCAGCATAACGGGTTTGTGTGTTTTACCCACATCTTTGAGTAACGCAAAATTTTGCATGTTACGCGCCCCTATCTGAATTATATCAGAAGATTTAGCTACTTCATCAAGAAATTCAGTATCCATCACTTCGGTGATGACGGGCAGATCGTAATATCTTCCCGCTTCGGCAAGTATTTTAAGTCCCTCAACCCCCAATCCCTGGAAACTGTATGGTGAAGTTCTGGGTTTGAAACATCCGCCCCGCAGAATTTGTCCGCCGTTCTCCTTTACTTCGAGTGCGCATTTCATCAACATCTCTTCATTTTCAACGGAACAGGGTCCGGCTATTACAACAAAACCGTTTCCCCCTATAACCACATCTTTTACTTTAATAATTGTATCTTCGCTCTTGTAATCACGGCTTGCAAGGCGATAGCTTTTAGCTTTTCCTTTTTTCGCATTAAGAGATACTTCCCCGCTTCTAATTTCCACTCCCTGTTCAACAAAACCATCGGGTAAAGGGGTATATTCCAATTTGGTCCGTTCAAGCTCTTGTGACGGATAGCTTCCCAATACTTTTAAGAAACGTGTGAAGCGGCCTAACTCATCGAGAACCTTTTGGATCAATTCACTTCCGATATTACCCTCGAAATCGAGATAAAACATTTCCTCCCAGGGATTTCCCATTATCGGACGTGATTCCAGTTTAGTCAGATTGACATTATATTTTCTGAAGATATTAAGCGCGTCAACGAGCGATCCCGGGGTATGCGACGTTGCCATAACAACCGATGTCTTGCACGGAATTCTTGCATCCACTTCGTTGGGTTTTCTTGACGCGATCAGAAATCTGGTAAAGTTTTCAGGCTGATTCGCAATATCTTTTTTAAGTATCTTTAGCCTGAACAACTTCGCGGCTTCTTCACTCGCGATTGCTCCGAATGTAGTGTTTCCTTCCTCCTTTATCTTCTGGACGGACATTGCCGTATCGTCAAAATACTCAATAGCGACATTTGGAATTGTTTCAAGAAATTTACTGCACTGCGCGGCCGCTTGATAATGGGCGAAAACCTTTCTGATCTTTCTTGTTTGAATTTCATCGACAGCAACAAGACAATGTTTCACCTGGAATTTCTCTTCACCGATTATCGATAATGCCGTGTGAAGAAGAAGATCATACACTTCGTTGATTCCTCCGGAGGTTGTATTTTCTATCGGCAGCACGGCTATATCGGCTTCCCCCTTCTCAACCGCCTGAACAACCTCGTCAAATCTCTTCTTAAAAAAGAAATTAAGTTCAATTTTCTCCTGAGAAAAATATTTCTTTGAGGCCAAATAGCTGTAAGACCCTTCAATTCCCTGAATGGCTACACTGATTGCTCTTTTCTTCTCTCCTTTTGTGTTTAGCTTTGCCTGGATATAATTCTGCTGATAGCGCACCGAATCTTCGATTATCTCGTAAAACACTTTAGAGAGGAAATTAGAATCAAGTCCCTCTTTTTTACCAAGTTTCATCAACCTGTTTAGCAGATCGGCTTCCCGTTTTTTATCGCGGATCGGGCTATGGGAAGTCTCCTTTGCCTGGATAACTTCTCTTGATATTTTTCTTCTTTCAGATAGAAGTTTAATAACTTCTTCGTCCACCTTATTGATCTCTTCCCGTAATTGTTCGATCTGTTTTATCTTCTTTTGGGCCATTTTGCACGATTTTAATGATGGTTGGTAAAATTAATTGCAAAGGTAACGATAATTATCCCGGAAATAAAGTAAAACCTAATTTAAGGTCTTAATAGCGAAATAAATTGACTGAATAATGGATTTGTCGTAAGTTTGAAAAGGATATTAATCTCTATTATTCTATAATAAATTTGATTTTCAGTTAGTATGATTCATCTTATCCGGAGGTGGATATGGGAAGTCAATCGCGCCGTGATTTTTTAAAGACGGCAGCTTTGTTAGGAACCGCGGCTGCCGGCCTGACATCCAAACCTGCGAAAGCAACACCGAAAAATGTATTGTCCGAAGATAGAATGGGAGTAATTGTAGATACTACTGTTTGTATCGGATGCCGGAAGTGTGAATGGGCCTGTAAAACAGCCCACAATATTGCCACTCCGGCAATTGAATCATACGACGATAGGAATGTTTTCAAGGAAATACGAAGACCGACAGATAAGGCTCTCACCATAGTTAATGAATTTCCAAATCCTGTTCCCGGGCAATTTCCAATAGATGTAAAATTCCAATGCATGCACTGCGATCACCCGGCATGTGTTTCAGCCTGTATCGTTGGCGCATTCTCCAAACAGGAATGCGGCGCTGTTATATGGGATACAAATAAATGCATCGGCTGCCGGTATTGCATGGTCGCATGCCCATTCCAAGTTCCCGCATTTGAATTTGAAAAAGCTTTAAAACCGGATATTAAAAAATGCGATTTCTGCATAGATAGAACTTCGGAAGGAAAAATACCCGCATGCACGGATATCTGTCCGGTTGAAGCTATCACTTACGGAAGGCGTGACGATCTGATTAAAGTAGCACATCAGAAAATTAAAAACTATCCCGATCGTTATAATGACCGCATCTATGGCGAATACGAAGTTGGCGGAACATCATGGCTCTATCTGGCAAATCAGGAATTTGAGAATCTGGATTTTCCTAAACTGGGAAAGGATCCGGCACCCGGAGTCAGTGAAACCATCCAGCACGGTATATTCGCATATTTTGTTCCCCCGATTGCGCTCTACGCACTTCTTGGAGGCGTAATGTGGATAAATAAAAACAGAAAGCATACTGATAATGAGACCGGGATATAACGATGGAAGAATTTAGACCTGCTCCGATGAAAAAGAATTTCTACACTCCCATTGTCATAGCTCTTATTGTATTGACGGCAAATGGCCTTCTGTTTTTAGCTGCCCGTTTTATCTGGGGAATTGGAAGCGTCACTAACCTGGATAATCAGCATCCGTGGGGAATCTGGATTGGACTGGATGTGGCTGCAGGCGTCGCTCTGGCCGCCGGCGGATTTACGACAGCCGCGCTTGGACATATCATGCACAAAAACCAATACGAGTCAATAATCAGACCGGCCTTATTAACAGCGTTGCTGGGCTACACTTTTGTGGCTATGAGCGTTATGATCGATCTGGGACGATATTATTACATTTGGCATCCGCTTTTAATGTGGAACGGCAGTTCGGTGCTTTTCGAAGTGGGTATTTGCGTAATGATTTATCTGAGCGTACTATATATAGAATTCCTGCCTATCGTATGCGAAAGATTTATAGGAAGGATCAATCTTCCCGGATTCTTAAAAGGACTTAACAATATCTTTGAAAAAATATTACGTCTGCTTGATGAAGGTCTTGAAAAAACGATGTTTATATTCATCATAGCAGGGGTAGTTCTCTCATGTCTGCATCAGTCTTCTCTTGGGACTTTAATGGTTATAGCAGGACCTAAGATGCATCCATTATGGCAGACGCCGATTCTGCCGCTCCTCTTTTTGCTATCGGCAATTTCAGTCGGTCTGCCAATGGTGATTTTTGAGTCTATTATCACTTCAAAATCATTCAATCTGAAACCTGAACTTCATATTCTTTCCAATCTTGGAAGCATGGTAGCCCCTATTCTCGGAGTTTATCTCGCATTTAAGATAGGCGATATGATGATACGCGGAACTTTCGTATACCTATATACATTCTCCACCGTGAGTGTGATGTTTACCGTTGAATTGTTATTTGGAGTAATCATTCCTTTGAGGATGTTTCTTTCCCGGAAGATCGCGAAATCATCTACCGGACTGTTGATCGCGTCGTTTCTGGTAATAGCGGGTGTTTTTCTGAACAGACTGAATAACTTCCTCGTTGCTTACACCCCTCCGCACGAGGTTCATTCATATTTCCCTTCTATCGGCGAAATATCAGTCAC
>Ga0182021_10006572_pt1 | contig 13811 bp, 15 predicted proteins | sample 612E3MmetaG_FD_120493 | JGI IMG/M metagenome (GOLD analysis project Ga0182021, IMG submission 120493) | Permafrost microbial communities from Stordalen Mire, Sweden - 612E3M metaG (Illumina Assembly) | ecosystem: Environmental > Terrestrial > Soil > Wetlands > Permafrost | place: Sweden...
CGCTCGCCCAGATGAGAAGAGGCCCGCGATCGTGCGCTACCCCCGCGACACCACGCTCGACCCGCAACTGGTCTGGAAGGGCAAGGACGAGCAGGATGCCGACGACCTGAAGGTCCCTGCCGTCCCGATCTACATCCAAGAGACGATCGACCCGCTGGCGCTCGTCGAGGAACTCCGCGCCGAGACTGCCGGGTCGCAGCCCGAGGCTCAACTCGATCTGTTCGGCCCATTCACCGACCTGTCGTTCGAGGAGAAGGTCGAGTTCTACCGTCATCCCGGGAAGTGGACGAACCGGATGATCCTTGGCGACTCGCTCCTCGTCATGGCGAGCCTCGCCGAGAAGGAGGGCCTCAAGGGGCAGGTCCAGACCATCTACATCGACCCGCCCTACGGCATCAAGTTCGGCAGCAACTGGCAGGTCTCAACGCGCAAGCGCGACGTGAAGGACGGCAAGGCCGAGGACCTCACGCGTCAGCCTGAGCAGGTCCGCGCCTACCGCGACACGTGGGAACTCGGCATCCACTCCTACCTCGCCTACCTGCGCGACCGGCTCGTGGGCGCCCGCGAGTTGCTCACAGAGTCCGGGTCGATCTTCGTGCAGATTGGCGACCAAAACCTTCACCTTGTAAGGGCTGTTCTCGACGAGATCGTTGGCGCCGACAACTTCGTGAGCCTCGTGACTTTCGTAAAGACCTCGGGGCAGAACAGTCCGGAAGCGCGGGTCAACAGTCTCGCTGGTATCTCTGACTACATCCTCTGGTATGCCCGCGACAAACCGCGACTGAAGTACCGGCAGTTGTTCTGGGAAAAGACGACAGGCGGGGTTGGGGCGAGTCAGTACTCAGATGCCGTAGACAGCGGAGGGGTTGCCGCGCACTCAGACATGACATCGGCTGGCGAGGCCGACGCCGAGCCGTTCACGTTCGAGGGCAAGGCTCTACGTCCTTCGTCCGGACGACACTGGCGGACTAATGCGGCAGGTCGAGAACGCCTCCGATGGGCGGGACGACTGATGGTGATCGGTAACTCCCTTCGGTACATCTCCTTTCTGTCTGACTATCCGGCGTTCCCACTCAACAACCTCTGGAACGACACCGTCATCTCGGGGTTCGGCGACAAGAGCCGCTATGTCGTTCACACCAACCCGAGGGTCATCGAGCGCTGCCTTCTCATGACGACCGACCCCGGTGACCTTGTTGTCGATCCGACGTGCGGCTCCGGAACGACGGCGTACGTGGCCGAGCAGTGGGGACGCCGCTGGATCACCATCGACACGAGCCGGGTCGCGCTTACCCTCGCACGCTCGCGCCTCATGGCGGCCAAGTACCCGTACTACCTACTCGCCGACTCGGAAGCGGGCATCCGGAAGGAGGCCGACCTCTCCGGCGAGTTTCCGCGAGACCCGGTCCCGCCGACCACAAGCGATGTCCGGCGAGGTTTCGTCTTCGAGCGCGTCCCACACGTCACTCTGAAGTCGATCGCCCAGAACCCTGACATCCGCGAAGGCATGACACGCGATGAGATCGACCGGGCGATCGCCCGTCACGCCGACACGGAGGTCCTGTTCGACCGACCGTATCAGGATGCCAAGATCGTCCGGGTGAGCGGGCCGTTCACCGTCGAGAGCCTGTCGCCTCACCGGGTCCTCGTCGATGGCCCAGAGGATGTGGCCGCGAACGAGCCGCCGCTACTGCAGGATGCCGGGCGGTTCGTGACGACGATCCTCGACAACCTCCGTCGGGCGGGTGTTCAGAACACCAAGCGCAACGAGCGCCTCGTGTTCACGCGACTCGACCCGTACCCGGGCGTGTTCGTGCAGGGCTTCGGCGAGTACGTCGAAGCCGGAGCGACAAGGAACGTGGCGATCGCCATCGGACCGGAGTTCGGGACTGTCGGGCCGGAGTTGATCCGCGACGCGGCGAAGGAGGCGGTCAAGGTCGCCGACCTGCTTGTCGTCTGCGGCTTCGCGTTCGACCCGCTTGCAGGTGAGGAAGCCTCCTCACTCGGGCGCCTGACGATCCTTCAGGCGCGGATGAACCCTGACCTCGCCATGGGCGACGAACTCCTAAAGAAGACTGGCTCGGGCAACCTGTTCATGGTCTTCGGCGAGCCCGACATCGACGTTCGCCCGGTCGGGATCGACAAGGTAACGGTCGAGGTTCGCGGCATCGATGTGTACGACCCGACGACGGGAGCGTTGCGATCGTCATCGGTCGACGACATCGCTTGCTGGTTCCTCGACACCAACTACGACGGGGAGAGTTTCTTCATCCGGCACGCCTACTTCGTCGGGGCTGACGACCCCTACGAGAAACTACGCCGCGCCCTCCGGGCCGACATCAGCGATGAGGCGTGGGACACCCTCAACAAGACCGTCAGCCGTCCCTTCCCGCGCCCCGAGACGGGCAAGGTCGCGGTGAAGGTCATCAACCACTACGGCGACGAAGTCATGAAGGTGCTCGCCCTGTAGTCCGGCCCGGAGGGCGTCTCGTGTCCTCCTTATCGAGGCCGAAGATGCCGCCCCAGCCGCCTAGACCTCGGTAGTCGCTACGGCACACACCACCTCGCGCTGGTAGAGCGCCTCCACGGTCGCGGTCGGCACCACCGACGTGGCCCACGTCGTGTGCCCGTCCGCGAGGGCGCTGAGGGCCGAGTCCACCCAGTCGAGGAAGGTCCCGCGCTCGTCGGTGGAGTCGTTGAGCAAGGGCGGACGGGCATCCCGGAGGAGCATGGCAAGTCGGGCGTCCCGGTCCCGGTTGCCGGGGAGACACGTCCCCTGCAGCCGGTTCGGGGTGGCGAGGATCACGGTCGTAGGCAGCCACGAGGCGTCGGCCTGCCGCTCGAACAGGAGCGTCGCCCTAGACATCTGGCGTCGGCTCACTCTGGAGGCTCTCCAGCCCATCGAGGATGACCTCGTCGGTCAGGACCCCAAGCACCCACGTCTTGACCTCCGCCTCGTTGTCGTACTTCCGGAGTGCCTGTGCCCACGCGAACATCTCGCCCCCGGTCTGAATCCTCACCGCGAGGAACACCCGGGCTCGCCATCGCTGCTCTTCGCGGGGGAGCAACTGGAAGGCCCACAGCGGCTCCGGGGGGAGGAGCGCCAGCATGGGGTCGTCACCGGGGGTCCACTCCTGCATCGGAACCGCGCTCGCTCTCCTGCCACCCGACGTCCTCGGCATCACTCGACCTCGAACCAGTCCATCACCGTGGCGAGCAGGTGCTGGTAGTCGCTGCTTGTGGCGTCGGCCATGAAGATGGCCCACTCATCGCCGCGCCCAGCCAGCAGAAGAGCCCGCCGCGCCTTCCCGAGCACGTTGAAGGGCGTTCCCGTCTTGCCCGATGAGAACCAGCACGGGCCGCTCTGCTCTTCGTGACGGGTCCGTTCGCGGGACTCCGGACCCAGTGGCAGTCACGCCTTCACCTCCATGGTGCTGAGGGGCAACGACGCCGAGGAACCAGCCTGTGCCAGCACGCCTTGCACTGTTGCGACCCACCACTGCCGTCCGCGCATCGCGGTCGGGATCGCGTCGCGGTTCAGCCCATCCGCGATGGCTCGCAGGGTGGCCCCGGACGACCGCTCGGCGATGATGCGGGCCACGATCTCGTCTGGGATGAGCCGGGGCCGCCCGAGGCGGACCCCAGCCGCCCTCTTGACCGCCAGCGCGGACTTCGTCCGCTCGCCGATGAGCCGCCGTTCGAACTGGGCGAAGGTCGCCAGCATCGCGGCCATCGCCTCCCCAGCCGGAGTCAAGGTGTCCACGTTGAGGTCGAGCGCGATGAGCGCCCAGCGTTCCCTGCTTGCCCGGTCCATCAGCCCGGCGAAGTCCACGAGCGACCGGCTCAGGCGGTCCAGTTTCGAGACGACCAACGTGTCCGCCTTACGGTGGCGGAGGGCATCCAATGCCGCCTCGATGCCCGGCCGATGGAGGTCCTTGCCGCTGAACCCGGCGTCCTCCACGTAACGCAGGTCCGCCTCGTCCCAGCCGCGTCTCTTCGCCTCGACGATGATGGCCGCTCGCTGTGCTTCGAGCCCGGCTCGGCTGTCGGCCTGCTCCTCGGTGCTGCACCGGAGGTAGGCGATGGTGCGGCTCATCAGTGGACCCACTCGGGAGCCAACAAACCCGCCGCCCGGGCCTCTGCCTCTGCAGTCTCGACCTCGTCGTCGAGGACGAGGAAATCCGCATAGGTCGTCACCATCGGGTCACGGGGCTCCCAGCCCATCGGCGCCTCGTTGATAGCGCGGACGATGGTCTCGATCTCCTGCCAGACGCGGTCGGGATCGACGTCAGGACCGAGGCGATGCGTCTTGTCGACCGCAGTCGACCCGGACGGGTCGACGATCACGACCCTGCTCGTGAAGGACCCGTCACCCGACCCGTGCAATAGGACCTTGGTGGTGCCGCCATCTGGCCGGTGCCACGTCGCGGTGAACACTGGGAAGACCAGCGCGTCTCCGGTCCCAGCCGACCGGGCGGGAAGGTCCCGAAAGTACGGCAGGGTGCTCTCGCCGAGCCGGGGAAGCCATGCCCGCAAGGTCGCGGTATCGACGTCAGGCGGCCGATCTGGATATCCCCGGCGCTTGAGGCCAGCCCGCTCACGGCTCCATTCGGCGACTGCGCCGTCAGAGACGCGGACCAAGAAGGTCTCGGGGAGGCCGCTCTCGGACGGGAGGCTGATTGGGCGGTACGGCATGAAGGCCACCATCGTGCGACATCTGGTTAGTCGCCGTGTGTTACCTCTGGTTGGCGGTCATAGCAAGTCGAACCGCGAGCGAGCCCCGCGCCTCACCGGGCGGCCGACTACTTGGACGGCGTCTCCGGGTAGTTGATGACGCCCCGCACCACGGCGAAGCGGTCAAGAGGGATGCCGACCTTGTGGGCGCCCCAGATGAACGCCTGCTCGGCGTCCGTGAACTTCTCCTTCGCGGCCTTGCACTCCACGAACATCACGTTATCGGCGCGCCACGCCAGCACGTCCCACGGCCTCGCCAGCGGGGACGCGGCGCGGACGGCGTTGAGGGCCTCGGCGACCGTTCGCGAAACCTCCACAACGTGCATCCACGGCCGCATCCACGACGGGGCGCTCCCGAAAGAGTCCTGCCATCTGGCGACCCAGCCAGAGGCCCGGAACGACTCGACGACTTCGATCTCGGGGACCGACCGCTCGACCGAGGTCATTGGTCGCAGGAGGACCTTGCCGTAGTCGTCACGCCAGTTGTCACGCCGCTCCTGCGCGGTTCGCTTCGGGCTCATCGCGTCGAAGGTCACGGAGTACGTCGCGACCTCTGCTGTCCATCCCGACCACGAGGCTGGCGTGGCGTCGCAGGGTTCGGCACCGAGTCGGGCGACCCAGTCGGGGATGTTGTGCGCCGGTTGCATGCCGCCTCCCACTTGTGCTGGACGACCCGGATGCCAGCCTACAGCGGGGTCCACAGGGGTCGCCCACAACCGCGAGACGAACGATTCATGGTCACGGACTGCGGAGGCGCCGCGATTCCGTCCGGCTTCGTTCACGCGGAACGCCGTAAGAGAGGCGAACGCGTCCCGCCGGTCGGCTTCGTGTTGTCGAGGACGCCGGTACTCCTCGCGCTGCAGAAGTCTGCGTTCGAGTGATGCGTGCCGCCATCGTCTGCATCCCGACTATCCGCCATGACTGACCGAGCCAGAGGCCGTTGCCCGGTTGGCTGAAGGGTTCGGATGCCGGAATGGTCAGACCGCTATCCGCTCCTCAATGGTCGGGCGCGGGCTGCGATGGCAGTTTCGGCTGCCACGGCTCCTCCGAGAGCGAAGTGACGCGGTCGAAACCCTCGGGGAAGATGACGAGATTCCATTCGCCCGGTGCTGCGGCGGACGGGACGATCATTCCCCGCGCGCCAAGTTTCCGTGCTCGTGTCGTAAGCGGTCTCGCCGCCGCCCAGTCTCCAACGAGGTCAGTCAATGCGACACTTAGTTCGGCGACCACAGCGGGGTCGCGAAGGTCGACGACCGTGAGGTCTGCGACCCGCACGAGGTGCTTGAGCCGCCACGCGTCATCGGGACCGCGGCGGGCCCTTGCCTCTGCCCTAGCGCCCTCTTCGGACAGTGCGCAATACATCGGCCACGGGTCGCCTCGCTGGTGATAACGAGCCGGACCGTCGGCCGGTCTCAAGGGAGGCCAGACTCCGTTCTCCAGCGCCGTGTCTCGCACCACTGTGGATGACGAGAACGACGAGAGCGGAGGCACAGGGGTGATCTAGACGAAATCACCCACGAGATAACTCTCGGCCGCGGCCCAGACCTCATCGAAGCGGCCTGCAGCGAGAAGGTCGAGCGGCCGTCGTTCATCGAGGAATGGGTTCGGCTCCCCCAGCCAGTAGACCTTTCCTTCGTAGGTCAACCCCGCGCCGAGAATGTCAAACACGAGGCTGATGCGATCACCCAGAACCTGCTGCCGGACCTTGTGAAGCGCGGATACAAGCGTCCTCGACTCTGCGGATGCTGCATCTTGGGCAGGCTCGTCGGCGGTGAGGCTCTGGAAGACGTCCTGTGATCCCCTCATTGGGGCGACGACAACAGGCGACATCAGGTAATCAACTCCTTCGCTCGCTCGGTGAGGCTCTGTTCAAACACGTCGTCCACGCGTTGATGAAGCCCGTCGAGGGTCGCCCATACGGCCTCGTCATTGCCCGGCAAGGCCGTATCGCGGAACAGGTCGAAGTCCAGCAGAACCGCCAGCCGCTGCTCTGTGGGAGGTTCAGCGATGGCCTCGTTGATGATGAGCATCGCACTTATGTCCGGCTGCGGGATTTCCAAGTGAACGAAGAAGCCGCTTATCCCGCCCACCTCGCTCGGCAATTCGGGGCGAAGTGTGAGGTAGTCGCCTAGGTCGCCGACTGGCAACGGCAGTTTCAGTCGATTCACATACCGCACGGCCACGCGGGTCACTCTCGCGTCGGGGGCCAATACCCGGTATGCCCGCCACAGACGGAGCGCCTCTTCTCGGACGCTCTCCCATTCCGGGTATGGCGCCAGCCGACTGAAGGTGAAGCCGTCCAGTCTGAACTGGGCGATTTGGCGTTCATCGCGCCCGATGAAGAGCGTCCCAGTTGGGCGTTGCTGGGCTGAGGTTGCGAGGTGCGGTCCGGCGCTAATCTCCGTCGACACCTCCATCCGTGTCCGCTTCACGGGATACTCCCGCTTCAGCATCCTCGGGAGAGTCGCCAACTTCTTGAGGCGGTTCTCGGGAAGCGGGGCGACGCGGATGTCGATAAGAGCCTCGGTGACAGGTGATTTCGAATAGTGCTTCCTTGTCGACTTGCCTGTCGTCACGTCGCGAGTATCGCATCCTGCGGGCCACAACGATGTGGGCTGCCACAATGAAGGAAGGCGCACGGTTTCGCTTGCGATGTCGGGCTGTTGGGGCATCACCCGGGCTGTCCTGTCAGGTCTGTGGGTCCGCACTGGTTCGATACCTTCGCGCGACTGCGATCCCTTATGGGCCAGTCTCACAACGCACTTCGCAGCGCACCGGGTCGACCGGATAGCGGACCTCAGCCCGGTTCCGGGTGACGAGTTCCTCGACCTTGACCTCGTTCGTCGCGGCGTCAGTAGTGAGCCGCCACAACTCGTTCTCGCGGAACACAGTGCCGTCCGGCTCGCGGATGAAGCGGTGGTCGCGTTCCTCGACGCGGTACGTCTCCTGCGACGCACGGTCGCTCCGGACCGCGCCATGCAGGGAGTCCTCCGTGAGCCAGACCCGGAGTTGGAGCGTGCGGTCCGTCTCGTTGGCGAAGCGCAGGTCGACGTAGTTGTAGAACACGGTCGCGCCGGACCCGAAGGGCTGGATGCGGTCGTCGTCGGGAAAGAGGTCGGCGCCGTGGTGATGGTGCTCGATGACCGTCACCGGGCCCTGCAGCGCCATCCAGTACAGAAGGTTCGCAAGTTGGCACAGGCCGCCCCCGGTCCCTGACTCCATGCCGTTCGGGCCGAGGACGAGTCCATCCCGGTAGCCCCGCTGGGTCGACGGGGCTCTCACGGCGTGCCAGTACGAGAACACCTCACCCGGGCGAAGGACTAGACGGTCCATGGCGTCCACGGCGAGGCCGAGGTTCGCGATCTTGCCGTCTTGGAGGGCGGGGTCCGTCGTCCCGAGGCGACGCCGGAGCGGCGAGGCGTGTGCCGTAACGAGGAACGGCAGCGCGTTCGTGGACCGAGTGCTCGCGAACGGCGGTCGCCGAACGCCGTCACTGAACCGCCGGGCAGCGCGCAACTCGGCCACGCGGGCTCGGAATAGGAGCGGGTTTGTGATGGGCACCGAGTGCCTCTCCCTAGCCGTGGCGGCGATGTAACCAAGGGTGAGCATAAGGCCCGTGGTCGAGGCTTCTCGATCATCTTCGACAGGGCCATGGGGGGCATCACGCGTACCGGGACCGACACGCTTGGCGGTCGTCACCAGCCGCACGGGTCGTGCCTGCTGTTGACCGACGTCCTCTGGGCTATTCGCCGTCGATGGCGCGACGCACGGGCGCCTTGAGGCGGTCCTCGAACTTCATGAGGTCCTCGTACACCTCGGGGTCCACGAGAGCCCCCTCGACTGTCCGAACCTTGCGACCCTTGGGCCTTGGCTTCGGGGCCTTATCGGGCGCACCCAACGCAGCGGCGGCGATCACAACGCGTGATGCCACGTTCATCGCGACGGGACTCAGGGCGACCCAGCCCTTCGATACAACCTCTCCATAGCGGGAGGCTGCTTCGGGGCCTCGCCACGGCCCGAACGCGAGCCACGCGTCGAGGTCGTCGACGTCGAGGTTCCGCTCGCCCCGCGCCTCGTACATGCGCGCGAGTACGAACGCGTTCCACGGGTCCAGATCAGGAACGACCGCATGGATCGCCTGAACCCAGTCTGCCGTTCGGTTGCCTAGCCGCGTCACCCTCCCGCCGGTCTGGTAGATGACCGTTGCGAGGGTCGTCAGCACGAAGGTCGCGTCCTCGCCCTCGACGGGGCTGAAGGACCACAGGCCCGAGGGGTCTGGCGGTTGGATCTCGTTCACGTCCCGCTCGATGGTCCGGCGGCTGGGGATCCATTCAGCGGGGAAGTCGCCCTTGCCTGCCCTGTCTTGAAGGTCGCGGAGGATCGCGGCAGGGGAATGGCCCCTCAGGGCTAGATCCTCCTCTACCGCCATAACGGCAGCCAGTCGAGACCGCTTCCTTCGTGTCGCCATCTGGCCCTCTAATGGCGCGCTCGGTGGTCTTGAAGGCGCCGATGCCCACTGTAGTGTCGTCCACAGCGGTTCCGCAAGACCCACCAACGGTTTCGACGAACCGTTCCGGTCGCTGTCGACTGCTGGAGGCCCGAATGGATGACAAGAACGATCCGCTCCTGATCTCGGTCCCCGATGTGGCGCGGCAGTTGGGCATCGCCAAGGGTCTCGCATATCAGATGGTGCGCGATGGAAGGCTGCCGTCGGTGCTGTTGGGGAAGCGGGCGGTCCGCGTGCCGTGGGCTCGGCTCCAGTCGTGGATCGCCGAGCAGACGCGGGAAGAGCCCACCGAGAACGGCGGCGTCAAGGGCTGACCCAGCGCACCACGACGCGCCCTTAGTTCAAGAGACCTTCGCCAAGGGTCTACCAGCCGAGAAGAGAAGCGGCCGTTCCGGGGACGAGCCGGGACGGCCAAGAGGCGGGCAATGCAGATGCCGCGCACCCAGAACCAGTCTACTCAGAGCCCCGGAACTGTCGACCACGACGTCGGGGACGCCAGCGGAACCGGGCACGTCACCGAGCCCCGGATGCCCGAACGGACGCGCATCCTCCGGCCCGGCTTGTGGGTGGAGGCCATGGTCGCCATGCTCTCCGACTTCGCCTTCAGGCTGTACCTCGGCCTGATGACGTGCGCGGATGACGAAGGCTGGCTCCTCTGGCGGCCTTCGACCCTTGCAGCCCACCTCCTGCGCTTCAGGCCCATCGGCCGACGCGAGGCCGCGCTGGCGAAGGGTGCCGCCGAACTCTCGGCGGCGGGCCTGCTCGTTGTTCATGACTGCGGCTGCTCTTACCTGCCCTACCTTCACCGGGATTTCCGCGTCAAGGGCGGGACCCACGCGGAAACCATCCTCCGCTATCACGAGTCCCACGGGAGTCTGGACGAGTCCGTACAGGTCGGGACTAGTCCCGCATCGGTATCGGCATCGGTCTCCGGGTCGGACTCTGATAGGTCATCGCAATCGTTCTCGGATGCGGCAGCGGGCACGGGGTCGGGGTCGGGGTCGACCGGCGATGTTCAGACGAACAAGAAGAACGACGAGCCGTGGCACGACTTCGATAAGCGATGGTTGCCCGTTCAGCAGGCGATGGAGCGCCGCAGGTTCTACCTCCCGCCCATCGGAGCCAAGGGCGAGGACGGAACTCAGCGAGACCGCCTGTGGCAGATGGTCCGCGAGAACCCGGACCTCGTCGCTTGGATCATCGACGAGGCGCCAGCCACTCTCTGCGCGGGTCAGAGCAGGTTCTTCGACCTCGTGGGCCACATCTTCAAGCAGTGGAACACGGTCGCGCCCGGAGTGCGGTCGTGAGCGCGGCCGACGTCTCTCCGGCACCCGAAGCGGCTAAGCCGTGACAGAGAAGGAGACCGAGATGACCACCGAGACCCCAACGCCACTCTTCGAGGACGCCGCCAAGTACGTGCCGGTCGACGTCGCGCTCCTGAGGCGCATCGTCGATGCATCGGACAACGCGCCGACCCCATCCGCGTCGAGTCCCCGCTGTGTCGCGTACCTCAACAACGGCTTCACCGGCGACTACGTGGGCTGGGGCGGCTGCGGGCACTGGTTCCAGTGGCGCGACTGCTTGGCGACCTTCAGCGATGACGCCAACCACGGCGGGGACTGGTGTCCCGCTTGCCTCGTCGATGAGATCGGCCGCGGCGAGGTGGTCGTCGACAACATCGACCGCGTTCGCGTGTGGATCGGCCCGTGCCGCTTCTGCGGGCGTCGCGACCTCTACGAGCCGTTGAGCGACGAGGGGACCTGCGTCTGCTGCCTCTTGGCGCAGGACTGGCAGGGACACCGTCCGCTGCCTTCATTCCCCTCCGACAGATTGGACTGGATGACTGGGGCCGCGATTGTCCCATCCCACCTCATGGGTAAGTACGACCCGGCCCTCAACACCTGCTACCCCGACTGTCCGCGCTGCGCCGAGATCGCTGACCGGGCCACCTTCATGTCCAGTCCTGAGGCCACGTAGGCGTTCTGTGGACGACCTGATGGCGCCCGAACCGCGCAGGCGGACGACCATTGCGTCGCCGCTGGTGGTCGCGCTGGCTCAGGCCGTCATCATCGAGACAGTCGGCAGAACTCGACTTCACTCGCCACACGAGCGTTACTGCCGACATGTGGCGCATGGGCTCGGCTTGCCCGAGCGGGCAGGCAGCGCGGGACGGCCGCACGGCTCGGATGGCATCTGATCGTGGGCGACGCCATCCTGCTAACGCCGGAGGAAGCCGCCCGGTTGCTGGCGATCAGCGTCAGGACCCTTCGCGACCTTGCGCGCGAGGGCGTTGTCCCGAGCATCCGGCTGGGCCCACACCGTCTCGTGCGCTTCTTAGCGGCTGGGCTGGAGCAGTGGGCGGTCGAACGGTCGGCGCTCGGACCCGCAACGAGCCCCGTCGATGACGAGGCGCTACGCGGTCGGGTCGGTGTACCGGCGGGCGTCGGACGGCCGCTGGGTCGGGGCCGTCCGCGTCGCGGGCAAGCGGCGGTTGGTGTACGGGGAAACCCGCAAGGAGGCACAGGCGCTCCTCGATGACCTCCGGGCCGCGGCGCGGCAGGGGATGGTTCCTGCGGACTCGCGGTTGACCGTCGGCCGCTATCTGGCCTCGTGGCTGGAGACGAAGCGGTCCACCGTGCGGCCGTCGACGTGGGAGTCCTACGAGGGCCACGTGCGGTTGCACCTTGCGATGCTCGCCTCCGTGCCCCTCGCCCACCTCCTGCCGACCGACGTGCGCAACCTCGTCAAGAACCGGCAGGCCGAGGGTTGCGCACCCCGCACCGTGGCTTACACGCTCATGGTCTTGAGGATGGCGATCAAGCAAGCAGTCCGCGACGGACTTGTCCCGAGGAACGTCGCTCTCTTCGTTGATGCCCCGCGGGCTGATCGCGTTGAGATCCGGGTCCTGACGACCATCGAGGCGCACCGCCTGCTCGCTCTCGATACACCCTCCGTGCCGCTGTGGACGCTGATGATCGGCACCGGGCTGCGGCTCGGCGAATCGCTGGGCTTGCGGTGGTCGGACGTGGACCTGACCATCGGCAGCATCACCGTGCGCGTGGCCTTGCGGCCCGTCCCGCGCCACGCACGACCAGATGCCGCCAAGTGGGCCCGGACCGGCCAGCGGCTGCGGCTCGTGGAGCCCAAGACCGACGCCTCGCGGAGGACGCTGGCGCTGCCTGTCTTCGTCCTCCGCGCTCTTCACGCTCAGCGCGACCGGCAGGCAACCCTTCCAAGGAACTTCCTCGGGCTCGTGTTCACCACGCCTCGTGGAACCCCGCTCGATGCCCGGAACGTGTCGCGGGAGTTCGCGAGCGACTGCGAGAAGGCCGGGCTCCCGCACATGCGGCTCCACGACTTGAGACACACCGCCGCCTCGATGATGCTCGGTCAGGGCTCCACGCTCGATGACGTCAAGCGCGTGATGGGGCATGCGAGCATCGCGCTCACGAGCGACACCTACGGACACCTTGTCGAGGGCAGGAGCCGCGAGGTCGCCGACGGAATGGACCGCCTCCTCGGCTGATGTCGGCGAGGTCATTCCGAGACGGCGTCGCCGTCGGGTCCGGGGCACCGTACCCTTCGTATGGGCCGAGGCTACGGTTAGGAGGCTGGGTGGATGTCGACGGAGCAGCGGGTTCTGCGGAGCCAGCGGAACGAAGTTCTGGACATGGTGCGCGCGGCCGGGCTCGAACCCCGTGAGTTCGGCTGGCACAAGAGGCCCAGCCGATTCGACGATTCCGTGGCTGTCGACGTACTCATCCACGAGCCGACCCAATATGCCTTCGCCTTCGATTGGATGAGCGGTCCGTACGCCAACGGGCACTACGCCATCTTCTCGCCGGGAGAGACCCAATTCGAACAGACGGCGTTCACAGAGGAGTGGGCAGCGCAGCGAAGGAGCGTGACCACTTGGCTCGCCTGCGTGAAAAGAGAGTTGGACGCTCCTCCCCTCTGGGAGCAACTGGCTGGAGGCGAGCCGATGCTCTCAATTCCGGGGCCCGGTGCCGTCGACAGCCAATTCCTACCGGAAGAGGCCGCGGCGATCTCCGCACGGATATCCGAGGTCAGGGCCTACCTTGCCGCGGAGTTGCCGACGGGGGCGATGGCCGCCGTCAACGAGAGTCTGGACCGGCTTGAACAGGCAGCGACGAGTCAGGGCCGGATTTCGTGGGCGCAGATGGCCATCGGCGCGTTCATGGGCATGGTCTGGGGTGGGTTGTTGGCTCCGGACCAAGCACGTGCGGCGCTGACCTTGATTGGCGAGGCCTTCCGAAGGCTCCTCAACTAGGCGTCTGTGGTCGTCGCGGGCCATCAGGACAGCAGACGGAACATCCCGCCCGGTCGAAGATTGCTGCAGAGATTGCTGCAGTCCCGCGGCTTATGGCCTCTCGCGAGCGTGAAACCGGCCTTCACCTTCGCCTTGTGGCTCCGAAGGTTGCGGGTTAAGCCCGGTAGGCCACCCCACCGCCCCTCGTGGATTGGGACTTCGGGTAGTCGCCGGTGCGCGGCGCCCCATCTCCCAGTCCGGAGGATCAACCCATTCGGTCACACGGCCCGAGTGGGGCCG
>Ga0182021_10006573_pt1 | contig 13811 bp, 12 predicted proteins | sample 612E3MmetaG_FD_120493 | JGI IMG/M metagenome (GOLD analysis project Ga0182021, IMG submission 120493) | Permafrost microbial communities from Stordalen Mire, Sweden - 612E3M metaG (Illumina Assembly) | ecosystem: Environmental > Terrestrial > Soil > Wetlands > Permafrost | place: Sweden...
AAGCAGATATTCCCCAACGCCAGGATCGTTGCCGGCTCCTATGCCTACGACCGCATCGACTATATCGTGTGCTCCGAGGGAGGCACGGTGCACTGTTCCAAGGAAGAAGAACTCTACCTCTATCGTGTCTCCCTCCAAATTCAGCTCCATCTGCTCCGCAGCGGCGCCATCGAAGGCCTTGAGTTTGAGCCGGGATCCTTCGGAAAGGAAGACAGTCTGTTTATCTCGAGTAATCCGGCAATCTGCCAGCCCGCGAGGCAAGCCGAGTGTACTTCAAATACGAAGAACCTCCGGCAGGTCCTCCTCGACGAGTTGAGCAACATGGGTCGAAGGGCCCCCCCGGGTCGCCCGCGTAAGCGGATAGATCAGGACCCCATCAAGGAGAGGTAAGGGATGCCTTTATCGGTTGCGGTCGTGATTCCGTGTTACAACGAAGTCAAGTACATCCCGGCGTGTCTCGACAGCATAATCGCCAACGACTATGATGAGCGCTATTTGAAAGTGATTGTCGTCGACGGCATGAGCAATGACGGGACGCGGAAGGTCCTGCAAGAGTACGCGACCCGGCACTCGTTCATTTCGATCGTAGACAACCCCAGGAGAATCAAACCCGTCGCACTGAACCTGGGCATACGCGCCGCGGCCGGTGCGGACGTAATCATGCGGATTGATGCCCACGCCTGGTATCCGTCGAACTACATATCCGGCCTCGTGAACGGCCTAGTGAAATATGGCGCAGATAGTATCGGTGGCGTCAGGCGGACATTCGAGGGCACGCGGCTGACGGAGCAAGCGATTGGTGTTGTCGTTTCCCACCCGTTCGCCGCGGGCAACGCAACTTTCCGAGTGGGGACCCCGAGCGTGCGCGAGGTCGACTCGGTGTTTCCCGGTTGCTATCCACGAAGCGTGTTCGAGCGAATCGGTCTTTTCAACGAGAGGCTGATTCGGGCACAGGATCGGGAGTTCAGCTTCAGGTTGCGAGCGGCCGGGGGCAAGATAATCCTGGATCCATCCGTTGAGTGCGTGTATTTCCCACGCACGGACCTGAGTGCGTACGCGCGTTGGACGGCGATCGGGGGTTTTTGGGTATTCGCCGCGCAACGTTTTTCTCCTATTCGGCTCGTGTCGTTCCGGAACTGGGTTCCTCCAGCATTTGTGCTGTTGCATTTTTTGGTTCTTGCGCTGCTATTCAGTATCCCACCGGTTGCCGCCGTCGCTGGGCTCCCGCTATGCGTCTACTGGGCGCTCGTGTTTTGGTTTAGCGCCTCGGCCGGGCGGAAGCGGGGAAGATGGAGCTTGGCGGGCGTGCTCCTTTTCCTGTTTCCGCTTACTCACTACGCCTACGGACTCGGCGGCCTGGCAGGTTTCTGTTGCTGGATCACGAGCAGGGGGCGGATAGACTCCGACGTGGCCGCGCCCGCCGGGGACCTAACGATCAGCGTTTGAAAACCGCCATTCCGTTGACGGAGCGACTTTTCAACAGCGGTGCAGGCTAGGTTCGAGGCGCAATTGAAGTGTCCTAGTCCAAGAGCTGTTACCGCAACAGCTGGCGAGTAGATCAATGGAGCAGGCCGTCGGGCCGCATTCTAGGCAATGTCCGTTGTGCAGGAATAGGAACGCAAGCCTGCTCTATCGGAATGTCACCGACCAGTTGTATGGCGCAACTGGGAAGTGGGACATCGTCCGGTGCGTGAACCCGAGTTGCGCGATCGCATGGCTTGAACCGCCGCCATCTCCGGCTGAACTATCAGCCAGCTATGCGAACTACTATACGCACGGCTCTTCAGATATGAGAATGCCCACGTGGGCGACGAGCTTTGGGCTCTGGATTCGCCATCTCGATCAGACACTCGGTGAGTCTTACCTTAGCGCCCGCTATGGATATCGGCTAGACGCCCCGAAGTGGCTCTGGCTGTTAGCTTGCATTTTGCCGACCCGCTTTGAGGCATATAGGAGCCGCGCCATGTTCTTGCCGGCGGCGTCAGCAGGAAACCTCCTGGATGTCGGAGCTGGTAACGGCGACCTCATTCGAATGGTGGAGCGTTTTGGATGGCGTGCGGAGGGAGTTGACAACGATGAGGCAGCCGTCCGGACGTGCAAGGACCAGAAGCTGAATGTACGGCTAGGCACTCTTGAGCAGCAGAGCTATGCGGCGGCCTCGTTTGATGCAGTTGTCTTGCGACACGTTATCGAACACATCAGCGATCCAACGAGAGTGCTGGCTGAGTGCCTCCGCGTCTTACGGAGCAGTGGGCGCATTGTGATTATCACACCTAACCTCAACGCAGGGGGTGCCAGGCTATTCGGGGCAGCCTGGCGGGGGCTGGAACCTCCAAGGCACTTGCGGGTGTATACCGCCCCCGCACTCTGCCAGTTGTTGCAGACGTGCGGCTTCCGCGTACTGACCGCGCGATCAATGACAAGGAGCGGGTTGATGTTTGCGCGAAGCTTGGATATATTAGCGCGGGCCCATGGCTGGCGACTACCGCGGTGGCTTAAACACGGTTGTAGGCTAGCATTCGAAGCGGTGGCAGTGCTTGAGTACATTGCGTGCTCGCTCAAGCAGGACGTCGGCGAAGAATTAGTGATTGTCGGCGCAAAGGGTTAGAGGACTTTGCGTCAACTCCCGGGTCGTCTGAAAGAGAATGCCATAGCTTGATCTGCGCGCCGGACAAGCGTGAATCGAGTGACGGCCTTTCTCAGTCTGGTGAATCGACACTACAAATTCGATCACATCCTTCCGCAGCGCTTCATGCGTGAACGGCTTGGCTGGCTATTGGCTCGATTCCACTAGCCAAAGGAAGGAAGTCAGCAAATTCCCATGCAGGGTGTCTCAAAGCGCTTGACACGCGCCGTCCACGTCAGGCCTGTTGAAGGTGTCTCCCTTTTCCGCCAGTTCAGAATCATGATCTCGGGTTCTTTGTGAGCATGTCTGGGGAATCTTGGACGGAGGAACGTCTGACGGGGCCGTCGCCAGACGGCGGAGACATACGGGTCCGTCGGCCTCACTCTGTAGAGTCATATGAAACCAGAACCCGGTAAGGGGGTTGCGAGCAGAATCGGGGAGTTCACGTTCTTCCGTGGACGTGTCGCTCTCTTTGCGATCCTGAAGGAGCTCGGTGTCGGAAAAGGCGACGAAGTCGCTGTGCCTGCATATACCTGTGTCGCAGTCCCGGAGGCGGTGCTGGCCTCGGGCGCGCGACCCATCTACGTGGATCTTGAGGCAACGGGATTGGCAACGGATGCTGTGCACTGCGACGCGATTCTGAGTTCGCGAACCAAGGCGATTGTCGTTCAGCACACGTTCGGCATACCGGCACGCGTAGCGGCGTTCGTAAACCTTGGTCGTCAACGTGGTGTGCCGATCATCGAAGACTGCTGCCATACGTTTTCATCTACTTATAAAGGCCGTGAAGTCGGCACGTTTGGAGACGCCGCATTCTACTCCTTTGAATGGGGAAAGCCAATCGTCGCAGGATTGGGCGGCAGCCTGGTGTGTCGCAACGCCGAACTGGAACACAGAGTTGCGGCATCTTACGCTTCCTTCAAACAGCCCTCCTTTTTGAGGGATTTACGCCTACGCGCTCAATACTACGCATTTTCGGCCCTTTACCGGCCGTCGCTCTACTGGATGATCCGCGACCTGAAGGATCATCTGACGCGTGCCGGGTTGGCAGAGAGCAACTATTCCGAATCGTATGGAGGAGTGGCGGGTAAAGACTTCGGACTACGGATGGCGAGATCATGCCGGGCCCGTCTCATCGGCAAGATGCGCGCTCTCGCCAGAGTGACACAGAACAGCCGTTTCGTGTGTGAGCGGTATCGGACGGAAATCCGCGGGGCCATCGTCGGCCATGTGGAGGTTCCGGCAGGAACCGAACCAGTCTACGCTAGATATCCCCTGTGGACCGAGCAAAAAGGGCGATTGCTCGCACTTGCCCGGAAGGCTCGCGTCGAATTGGCCGGGTGGTACGCGACGCCGATCCATCCCCTCGCCAGGGACGAGTGGGAATCGGTCGCTTACGTTGCCGGTTCATGTCCAAACGCCGAACTCCGGGTTAGGCAAATCGTCACGCTGCCGACACACTCGCGTGTGAGTCCGCGTGATATCGAGCGGACCGTACGGTTCTTCGATGGGGTGACACTGTGATCTCGGAGATTGCCATTCAGAGGATCGACTGCGAGCAGAAGCACGTTGTCTGGGAGGCACTTGCGCGATTGCACGAAGACCAGATTGACGGTGGATTTCTTGCGAGCCTGGGCACCAGGACGTTGGCGCTGCTGTATTCTCGGCTCGCCCGTTCGCCACGCGCGGTTCTTTTCGTGGCGACCACGGGAGGGCACGATCCGACGGTCGTCGGTTTCATCTGTGGTTCTACTGATACCGGCAAGGTCTATAAGGACATCATCCTGCGGTCCTGGCCGCAGTTTCTGCCGAGAATCCTGCCCAAGTTGTTCTCCCTCGGCGCCGCGAAGAGAATTGCGGAAACCCTGCTCTACCCGGCAAAGAAGCCGCCCGCGCCCGATCTGCCAAAGTCCGAGATACTGAATTTCTGCGTCAGCGGGACCGCGCAGCGGAAGGGTGTCGGCCGAGCCCTCTTCAACGCCCTGATGACCGAGTTCCGTCGTCAGGAAATCACCGCATGTAAGATCGTCACGGGTGCCTCACAAGTAAAAGCACAAAGGTTTTATGACGCGCTGGGTGCCGTGCGCGTCGCTACGTTTGAAGTACACCAAGGGACACAGTCCGTTCTTTATACGTTCAACATCCGCTAGGGGCTGCCGCTCGAGCCCGTCCGCCTGCCTGCAAAGAGAACCGAGAATCATGCCTACCATCACACGATCCGTTCCGTTTTTCGACTATCCCCAGATCTTCGTTTCGCAGGAAGAGGAAGCGCTTGCGGTGTTTAGGGACGTCGGACGCCGGGGTGCATTCATCCTGCAAAAGGACCTCAGCGGGTTCGAGAATAACCTGGCGCGCTTTCTCGGTGCAAAGTATGCGGTGGGTGTCGCCAATGCGACGGACGGACTCATGATAGGCATTCGCGCCGCGCGTATCGGCTCCGGCGACGAGGTGATCATCAGCTCGCATACCATGATCGCCACTGCGGCCGCTGTGCATTTTGCAGGCGCCACACCGATCCCAGTAGACTGCGGTCCAGACCACCTGATCGCCCCGGCTGCGGTCGAGGCTGCGGTAACGCCGCGGACCCGCGCCATCATGCCCACGCAGTTGAATGGCCGAACCTGCAACATGGAAGCGCTGCAGGAGATCGCCGAAGAACATGGCCTGCTCATCATCGAAGACGCAGCCCAGGCGTTGGGCTCGAAGTTCAGGGGCCGCTGCGCGGGAACCTTCGGCATCGCCGCTGCAATCAGCTTCTACCCCGCCAAGGTGCTCGGCTGCTTCGGCGACGGCGGCGCCGTCGTCACGAACGACGACGCCATTTACGAGCGGGTTTACCAGATGCGCGACCACGGGCGGAGTACTAGCGGCGAGATCGTCTCCTGGGGTCTCAATTCCCGTCTCGATAACCTGCAAGCTGCCATCCTCGACTTCCAACTAAAGAAATACGACTCTGTCATGGCGCGTCGCCGCCATCTTGCAGAACTCTACACGCAACGCCTCCAGGACGTTCCGGAGGTCGTCCTGCCGCCCGCGCCGAACTCCGATCCCGATCACTTCGATATCTACCAGAATTATGAGATCGAGGCAGAAAAGCGCGACGGTCTTAGGCAACATTTGAAGGGCCAGGGTGTCGGCACCCTGATCCAATGGGGTGGCCAACCTGTCCACCAGTTGAAGGCCCTCGGCTTCACCCAGCACCTTCCCTACACTGACCGTCTGTTCACCCGCATGCTGATGCTGCCAATGAACATGGCGCTTTCCGATGACGATGTTCACTACGTGTGCGACGACATCCGCTGCTTCTACGGGTACGCGCAATGAACGCCGAACTCCTGAATGACACGCAGGCCCTCGCCCTACGGATCCGCACCCACGCCCTGCGCATGACCAGCATTGGCGGCGGAGCCCACATCGGAGCGATTTTCTCGTGCGCGGATATCCTCGCCGTGCTCTACGGCGGCATCCTACGGGTCGATCCCACTGCGCCCAAATCGCCCACGCGGGACCGGTTCGTGCTGAGCAAAGGGCACGCCGGAGGCGGGCTATACGCGGCCCTCGCCGAGCGGGGCTTCTTCCCGGTGGAACAGCTTCTGACGCACTACCAGGACGGCTCCGATCTGAGCGGTCACGTCTCCCACAAACTGCCCGGTGTGGATGTCTCCACTGGTTCCCTGGGCCATGGTCTCTCCATCGCCGCCGGAATGGCTTACTCGGGCAAACTCAAGTCGGCATCCCACCGCGTCTTCTGCCTGCTGAGCGATGGCGAATGCGATGAAGGCTCCACCTGGGAGGCCGCCCTGTTTGCCGCCCACCACGGGCTCTCGAATGTGGTCGCCATCGTGGACTACAACCGCATCCAAGGCATTGCGCCTGTCTCTCAAGTGATCGAACTCGAACCATTTGCGGATAAGTGGACCGCGTTCGGTTGGGCCGTCCGTGAAGTCGATGGCCATGACCACGAAGCATTGCGTACGGCCCTCGGCGCCGTGCCGTTTGCGCCCGGCAGACCTTCCTGCCTGATTGCCCATACCACGAAGGGCAAAGGCGTCAGTTTCATGGAAAACACCGTGCTCTGGCATTACCGGATCCCTCGCGGGGCTGAATTCGATGCCGCACTCGCGGAATTGGAGGGGCGTTCGTGAGAGACGCTTTCATCCATGCCCTCACCGAGCTGGCGCCACAGCACCCGGAACTCCTGCTCTTGACCGGTGACTTGGGTTTTGCCGTCTTCAACCAGTACATCGCCCGATTTCCCCGCCAGTTTCTCAATGTTGGCGTCGCCGAGCAGAACATGGCGGGCCTGGCTGCCGGGCTGGCGCTGGAAGGTCACACGGTTTTCACCTACTCCATCGGCAACTTCCCAACATTGCGCTGCCTGGAGCAGATCCGCAACGATATCTGCTATCACGGCGCGAACGTGAAGGTCGTCTGCATCGGCGGTGGCATGAGCTACGGCCCCGTCGGCTTTTCGCATCACGCTACCGAGGACCTCGCCATGCTCCGCTGTCTGCCGCGCATGATGGTTCTCTCGCCAGGCGATCTTTGGGAAGCCACCGAAGCCTCGCGCTTCCTGGTCGATCACCGCGGCCCCGCGTACCTGCGCCTCGATAAATCCTACGCCCCGCCTTCCAATTCGCCGGGTGAGGTTTTCGCTCCCGGCCGCATTCGCGTAGTCCGGCAGGGGCGGGATGTCACGCTGGCGGCGACTGGGGGCGTTCTCGACGAGGCATTGCGGGCGGCCGGTCTCCTGGCCTCCGAAGGGATTGAGGCGCGGGTCCTCAGCGTCCACACCATCAAGCCTCTCGATGTCGAATGCCTGGCGGCCGCGGCGCGCGACACGGGCGGCATCGTTACGATAGAGGAACACGCGGTCGCGGGCGGTCTGGGCGGCGCCGTGGCCGAAGCGCTTCTGGAAGCCGGCGCTCCGCCGCGCTTTTTCGTCCGCCTGGGTCTCCGGGATACGTTTTCGTCGGTCGTCGGCAGCCAGCAGTACCTGCGCAAAGTCTACTCGTTGGATTCCGCTTCCATAGCGCGCGCCGCCTCCAGCAGGCTTGAGGCCGCCATCCCGGTTCTGGCATGATTCTCAAACGGGCCTTCGACATTCTGGTAGCGGCTTTCGGCCTTCTGGTCTTTTCGCCACTCCTCCTGCTGGTGATGCTGGCAACCTGGCTGGGGGATTTTGCGTCGCCGTTCTACATCGCTCCCCGCATGGCGCGCGGCGGCGGCTCGTTCCGAATGGTGAAATTCCGTACCATGGTTGTCAATGCCGACAAGATCGGCGGCATCTCCACGGCGGGCAACGACCGGCGAATCACGCGCGTCGGCCGCTTTGTGCGCGCCTACAAACTCGATGAGCTCATCCAGTTGTGGAACGTGGTGAAGGGCGACATGAGCCTGGTGGGACCGCGGCCCCAGGTCCAGGCCGACGCCCGCCTCTATACCGAAGCCGAGAAGCGAATGCTCACTGTCCGCCCCGGCATCACGGACCCCGCATCGATCGTTTTCTCCGACGAGGGGGACATCCTCAAAGGCAGTGCCGACCCGGACCTTCTTTACAACCAGATCGTCCGCCCCTGGAAGAGCCGGCTGGCTCTGGCCTATATCGACCACCGCACGTTTTGCATCGACCTCTGGCTGATCCTCCTCACCGTCGTGGCCATCGCGTCACGGTCCGTCGCATTGCGCGCGCTGGGGAGTTTGCTGCGGCGATGGAAGATCGAACCGCTTGTTGTCCGCATGGCTGCCAGGCAGGAGCCTCTCTTACCGTATCCTCCACCGGGCACCTCCGAAGTTGTTGAACAGTGTCATTGAGCGCGCCTGCCGGCGCGGTCTGAGGACTGCCGCTATGTCGCCATTGAATCTCCACCGCCTCGCCGGGAGTATAGTTCACCACACCCGCTGGGCGTTGCGCTCAGTTCAACTCGCCATATTCGCAACGGCGGGCGTGCTGGCGTTTCTGTTGCGGTTTGACTTCATCGTTCCAGAGCACTTCCGGCCCCACCTGCTGGCGGGGATCTGCGTCCTGGTGTCGGCCAAGGTCTGGGCATTTTACTTCTTCAAAATGGATCGAGGATGGTGGCGATACGCCTCCATTCGCGATCTTGCCCGGCTCGCGGCGGCAAACGTTGCCGGGTCCGTTCTGGGCTGCCTGGTTCTTCTGGCATTCGCTCCCAAGGGTTTCCCGCGCTCCATTTATTTTCTGGATTTCATGCTCTGTTTTGGGTTGACCGCGGGAGCCCGCCTGGCCGTGCGGCTGGCCTTCGAATTCTCCCGCATGCCGAATCTGGGCGCCCGGAAACGCACGCTCATTTATGGAGCCGGCGATGCGGGCGTCGCGCTGCTCCGCGAGATCAAGCAGAACCCCGCACTCGCGTACGACATCGCCGGCTTCATAGACGACACTCCGGCGAAGGCTGGCAGCTTCATTCACCGGGTACGGGTCCTCGGGAATGGCGCTGCGCTCCCCGCCATCGTTGCGTCCGAGAACATCGAGACGGTTCTCATCGCCATGCCTTCCGCCACCGGCGCGGAAATGGCGCGCGCCCTCAAGTATTGCCACGAAAGCGGCGCTTCCTATAAGACCGTCCCCGGACTCGCAGAGGTCATCGAGGGCAACGGACTCGCCTCCCAGATTCGCGATGTCTCCGTCGAGGATCTTCTCGGACGCACTCCGGTGCACCTGGAAGCGGACCAGATCCGCGACACGATCGGGGGCAAGGTCGTGATGGTTACCGGCGCGGCCGGGTCGATCGGGAGCGAACTGTGCCGGCAGCTTGCCAGGTTCCACCCCGCGGGCATCGTCGGATTCGAAATCGCCGAATCCCCGCTCTTCGAGATCGACCGGGAGATGCGCCAGGCGTTCCCGCAGACGCCCTTCTACCCTGAAATCGGCAGCATACAGAACCGCACCCGCCTGAACGAAGTCCTGAGCCAGTACTCGCCGTCGGTGGTGTATCACGCCGCGGCCTACAAACACGTTCCCCTGATGGAAGCGCACGTTTTCGAAGCCATCGAGAACAACGTTTTCGGCACATACAACCTGGCCATGGCCGCGGCGGAGCACGGGGTCGAGGACTTCGTGATGATCTCCTCCGACAAAGCCGTCCGGCCGACCAACGTCATGGGCGCCACCAAACGCGTGGCCGAACTGCTGCTTCTGGCCCTGCAAAACGGGCGGACGAAGTATGTCGCCGTGCGTTTCGGCAATGTGCTCGGCTCGAACGGGAGCGTGATCCCCATCTTCAAGAAGCAAATCGCCGCGGGCGGACCGGTGACCGTGACGCACCCGGAAATGCGGCGCTTCTTCATGACCATTCCCGAAGCCTGCCAACTCGTGCTGCAAGCCGCGGTCATTGGCGAGGGCGGCCAGATCTGCGTCCTGGACATGGGCGAGCCAGTCAAGATTGTCGATCTTGCCAGGGATCTGATTCTGTTGTCGGGACTAAAGCCGCACGAGGATATCAAGATCGAGTTTACCGGCATGCGCCCTGGCGAGAAGCTCTACGAAGAGCTGAGCACCTTGCTCGAAGACACGGCGCCAACCGGGCACGAGAAGATCCGCATCTACACCGGCAACGGCATGCCGGCAGGCGACATAGAGATGTGGCTGCTATGCCTGCGGGAGGCGTGCGAGACGCGCGATGCCGGCCGCCTGGTGGTGGCCCTGAAAGAGATTGTTCTCGACTACAGCCCCAGCGCGCATTTGCTCCGGCGCGTCATACCGCCCCGGCGCTCGTCCGCCGTCGCTACGGCGGGATTCGGTAGCTGAGGGATCGGACTGCCATCAAAGCACGGCGATGCACCGGACGGAAGGGGGCCTGCCCGTGGGCACCCAGTGTCTACGCCCGGCTCGCGCCGCCTCCGTTCCAGTTTTTGCCTGTTGCTCTTATCCGTGATTGTTCGCGTTCATGCGTGGCTCAGACTTGTTCCCTTGCTCGTGAGCCTGGCCACCGGTGGCTTGGCTGCCTGGCTCATGGTCTGCGATGCGCCCGCGGCCTTCCAGGAGCCCGATCCCGCACCGCCCTTCGAGATTCCGAGGCTGGAGGCCGCTCTTCGCGGCAATGCGGTCTCGCCGTATCGTTGGGTGGAGTTGGCCGAGGGCTACGAGCGGAATGGCGAAGGCGAAAAGGCGCGCTTTTCGTTTCATCGTGCGATGGGTCTGGCGCCGAATCTGCCACCAGTCTGGATTCGCGCCGCGGCGTTTCACTTCCGCCTCGGCGAGAGCGAAGAAGGCCTGCGCGCTGGGGCGCATGCGCAGAGCATTTCCGGGGCTGCCGACGCCTTCCTGTTTCAATACTACGAGCGGTATGTTGCGGATGCGCCCCTCGTCACCCGTGCCCTTGCCGGGGATCGGCGCTCGCTTTCGGCCTGGTTCCGGCGTCTCCAAGCGCGTGCGGATTCCGGGAACGCCGCCCTGGCTTGGGCCGAGATGGACCGGCGGAGGTTCACGGATGTCCCACTGGCCGCTTCTTACGTCGCACTTCTGCTGGATCGGCACCACTATGAAGAGGCCCGCCAAGTCTGGTTGAAGGCCGCGCCGCCCACCCCCGCGGGCGATCGGATTTACAACGGCGGCTTCGAACAGGATCCATCCGGCTGCCGCCTCGATTGGACCCTGGCCCCCATCCCCGGGGTCGATATGGAACGCGATACCTCCGTAGCCAAAGAAGGCAGCTTCTCCCTCTGCGTCCGCTTTCAGAACTCCGGCAACGTTGCGCTCAACAGACCCGCGCAGACCGCAGTAGTGAGCCATGGCAGGTACCGGCTCAGCGCTTGGCTGAAGACCGAAGGCGTCACAAGCGACCAGGGAGTAGCCCTCTGCGTGACCGATGCCGAATCCCCCGAGCGCCTGACGGGGAAGACGGAGGCGCTATTGGGCACCAACCCCTGGACGGAAATCCACGCCGATTTCTCCGTCCCGCCCCAAACCAACTTGATCAAGGTCTCGGTCTGCCGCGAGAGCTCCAGGTACTTCAGCCGGATTGCGGGCACAGCCTGGATAGACGCTGTGGCCCTCACGCCGGCGAGCGAGTAACTGGAGGTCTCGCTGGCGCTGGGGTGGAAGGTCCCTACGCCTCTCGACCCATCGCCGCCACCCAAACGGCCAGCAACCCATTCGCCGGGATGTACAGGTTGAAATCCACAAATCCGTGCAACAGAATCGCCGAAAGCGCACCCACGCAGGCAATCGCCAGGCAGCGCCCTGGATTCCCTGCGCCGGTCCGCCGAAGCGCTGTCCCGTACGCCAAAGCCGCTAGCGCCGCCAGGCACCCAAACGCCGGCAACCCGAACTCGGCCATCACCTGAAGGTAATCGTTGTGGGCGTAATCGATGCTGCCCTCCGGAATCAGGTTTTTATACGGCAGAAAGCACGATTCGAACGCGCCTAAGCCGCACCCCATCGCCGGGTAATCCGCAATCAGCGGTAGGGTTTGCTTCCAGATGTCGGTTCTTACCTTTTGGGTATCCGGTCCCGCCAGTGTCCTGAAGCGGTCCATCAGCTTCTCGCTCGGAAGAAGTAGAAACGCCAGCAGAATCGCCGCTCCCGTTACGGCCAGCGCCAACGCGCGCCGTCGCCTGGAGGCGTGCGCCCGGCTCCGGCCGGAAGCCGCGAGCACCCCGATGACGAACAGCGCCGCCAGCGAAGCCGCGAACCCCATGCGCGATTGCGATCCGATGACGCTCGCAATCATCACAGCCCCCGCGCCGAAACAGAGACACGCCTGAATCTCCGGCACAACCAGGCTCCGCGGGTGGTCCCGCTCGCGCGTCAATAGCTCCACCCCCAGCATCACCGCAAACGGAAGGCTCATCTCCAACAGGCCGGCAAAGTGGTTCCGGTTCACATACGTCCCCGTGGCTTCCGCCGCCCCTGCCGCGCACTGCGCAATCCCAAGAACCGCCTGTAATAACCCCACCGCGAGGATCGGCGCCGCCAGGGCCCAGGGTCGCGCGTCGTATCGCCGCCGCAACTCGCACAGCACTAGGTATGCGATCGCGAACGCCGCCAGTGTCAGGACCTTGTCGCGCGTGCCGGCTGGCACGGAGCTGAGGGTCGCGCTTCGAATCGGACCCAATACCCGCGATGCCGCCGCGAGTTGCTCATACCGGTGCGGCGAGATCCACCGAATCGCCGCGAGAGGAAGCGGAACAAGCTGCAAAACGCCCAGCGCCAGAACGACCGCCAGCAAGATGCAGTCGGCCTTTCGAAAGCGCGCTTTCTCCCTGGCAAAGCCCCACAGCATGACCCCGGCCGCAGCGATTCCCAGGACTGACCAGCGCCATGCCGTGGAGTCTTCGCCCACGCACACCGCCCAGCCCCAGCTCAGAATCAGGAGCGCGAATGAGATGGCCGCCATCGGCACGCGGGGCTACTGCGCCTGCCTCTCTGCATGGATCGGGATGAGCCGGAACAGACCGCGCTGCGCCCCGGCCTTCGCCCCCGTGGCCTTAAGCGCCGTGGCGTCTTTCGGCAGCGCGTACACCGTCCGCGGAGCCAGGTTCACCACGCGCCCGTCCCGGTATCGCGCTACCGCCGGAGCGTTCACCGTCTCCACCACGTCCCCCGGCGCCACCAGCGCCGAATTCACGCCCCGCGGTGTAGGCACGCCGTTCAGAATCAACCCGCCACTGCTCCAAACGGTAGCAAACGGCAAAACCAGCGAGAGCAAAACCGGCGCAGTCATTACGTCGGATTATAGCGTAAGCGTCAGAGCAACCGCAGGGTTGATACGCACGCCGCGGTGTGTTAGCGGTGGCGGGCGGCCCAGGTAGTCACGGACCGGCATCGCCGGATTTGAAATCGCCGAATCCCCGCTCTTCGAAAACGAAGTCCTGGGCCAGTACTCGCCGCCGGCCGGCTATCACGCCGCGGCCCACAAACACGCTCCCCTGATGGAAACGCACGTTTTCGAAGCCATCGAGAACAACGTTTTCGGCAGATACAACCTGGCCATGGCCGCGGCGGAGCACGGAGTCGAGGACTTCGTGATGATCTCCTTCGACAAAGCCGTCCGGCCGGCCAACATCATGGGCGCCACCAAACGCGTGGCCGAACTGCTGCTTTTGGCCCTGCAAAACGGGCGGACCAAGTATGTCGCCGTGCGTTTCGGCAATGACGGCGGGATTATGTAGCTGAGCGACGGGAAGGGATGCCCCGAACGGAAGGGGAGGCATTCCGGGG
>Ga0182021_10006574_pt1 | contig 13810 bp, 9 predicted proteins | sample 612E3MmetaG_FD_120493 | JGI IMG/M metagenome (GOLD analysis project Ga0182021, IMG submission 120493) | Permafrost microbial communities from Stordalen Mire, Sweden - 612E3M metaG (Illumina Assembly) | ecosystem: Environmental > Terrestrial > Soil > Wetlands > Permafrost | place: Sweden...
ACGACGCTCCACGCCGCTTCGCTGCCCTTGATCTTGCCTTCGCCTTTCATCTCCGTGCCTTGGGCGCTTTTCATGGTCACCTTGAGCGCGTCCTTATCCTGAACGAAGGCGGCCATGTACGCGCGCGCGCCCATGGGCGTTTCGAAAGAGACTTCCCAGACGCCGGCGATGTCGGATTTTGTTTCCTGGGCCTGGGCGGCCGCGGTCAGCGCGGCGCAGAGGATGAGAAGGGCGAAGCCAGATTTTTTCATGGTCGTTTCCTCCCGGGGGATGCCCTTTATTTATACCATGCCTCCCGCCACCGGGCAACGTCCGGACGCGATGAAAGGCCCGAGGCCGCAGGGCCGTTTGAGGAAAAACTTGCAATTTGCCCGAAAATGGCCTATATTGTTGGTCATTGAGGCTGTGCCGCGAGGCCCGGCCCCGAAATGTTTGGAAAGGAGTGTATGAATGGCAAAAGCAATGACGAAGGCGCAGATTGTGACCGGCGTGGCCGAAGCGGTCGGAATCACCAAGAAACAGGCCGGCGTGGCGCTCGAAGCGCTGGTGACGATGGCCTACAAAAACGCCAAGAACGGCTTCACCGTTCCCGGCCTGGGCAAGCTCGTCCTGGTGAACCGCAAGGCGCGCATGGGCCGCAATCCGGCCACCGGTGCGACCATCAAGATCCCGGCCAAGCGGGTCGTCAAGTTCCGCGTGGCCAAGGCCTGCAAAGACGCCATCCTGGGCTGAGCGAATCGGATTCGAATTCGTCAAAGGCCGCAGCCTTCGGGCTGCGGCCTTTTTTTTGCCATCCCGGGAAGGATTCCGCCTGAGGCTTTCCCCGCCTGCCGAGGGCTTGCGGGTCTATCCGGAAAGTCCAAATTGAAACGGATTTATTGCTGATAGATTCATTCCCCCCGCGGCCGTTCATATATTAAATTCATTTTATTGGAGCGCATCCAATAAATTGGATTAAAATCTCCTCCAAACTTATTTCATCTTGTTCTATATAAACGGTTTAAAATGTTTTTTCCATTGGTACGATTATTGCTAAATGAAATAGTTAGTCTAGATATTATTCTATACAAAATTGGAGGTGGAAATATTTAGAAGGTCTTGATTAAGCGGCCCACGTGGGAGCGAAGCGTGTCTTCGACTCCCGGGAGGAGTGGAGAGCGTTTCGCGGCGAAATAGGGAACCCGCGAAACGATCGGGTCTCATCGGTCCTTAAGGACCGAATGGAGAAAAAGGAGAGTACCCCAAGCATGAAAAAGATTCTGATTTCCCTGTTCGCGGTCATGCTCCTCGTCGCCTTCGCGGCGGCCCAGACCCCGACCGGCAAGATCGTCGGCAAGGTGAAGGATGACCAGGGAGCCCCGCTCCCCGGCGTATCCGTCGAAGCCACGAGCCCCAAGCTGGTCGGCAAGGCCACCGCGGTCACCGACGAGACGGGCACATATCGCCTGTTCACCCTGCCTTCGGGCGTGTACACCATCGTGTACTCCCTGCAGGGCTTCCAGCCGGTCAAGCGCGAAGAAATCGTTCTGCAGCTCGAGCAGACCCTGACGCTCGACATCGCCTTGAAGCAGAGCTCGCTGGCCGAGGAAGTCACGGTTGTCGGGAAAAGCCCGCTGATCGACGTCAAGTCGACGACCAAGGGCAGCACGATGACCAAGGAAACGTTCATGCAGCTGCCGCGCAACCGCAACTTTGACGGCCTGCTGAGCACGGTCCCCGGCGTTCAATACGAAGGCAACGAGGGCGGCATGTCGGTCGACGGCGCCTCCGGAGCCGAGAACATCTTCTACATCGACGGCACCAATATCACTAACATCCACGTCGGGACCCAGGCCCAGGGCATCGTCATGGAACAGCTGGAAGAGGTGAAGGTCACCGCGTCCGGCTACAGCGCCGAGTTCGGCGGCTCCATGGGCGGTGTGGTCAACGTCATCAGCCGTTCCGGCGGCAATGAGTTCCACGGCGATCTGTTCGGCTACTACAACAACAACAAGCTCTGGATGCAGGGCAAAGGCCGCGATTACCTGCGGTTGAACCCCTACGACTATCCGTACGTGGCCGAATATCACAACGACGACGACTATTATTTCAATGGCGGCAAAGCCCGCGACAATTATCAGCGCTGGGAAGGCGTCTTCAACCTGGGCGGCTTCATCGTGAAGGATCGCCTGTGGTTCTTCGCCTCGTTCAACCCCGTTTATTCCTACACCTACGCCAACCGCTGGTTCACGTCCGATCCGGCCACGACGACGGGGCCCCCCCAGGCCCAAACGGTCGACGACGTGCGTAATGGCCGTCCGTACTACGAGTTCTACACCAAGAACTGGAACTACAACGGTCAGGCCAAGTTGACGGCGCAGCCGTTCAAGGGCCTGCGCATGTCGCTGTCCTACGTCAACAACTTCAGCAAGACGCGCGGCTTGATCCCCTCGGACGACGGCGTAAGCAACAAGAACTACCCCTGGATCGCCAGCTGGCCGAACACGATTCTGACCGGCAAGGATTACGGGTACGACTATCCCAACTGGTCGGGAAACGCCACGATCGACTACACCGTGTCGAACAACTTCCTGATCAGCTTGCGCGGCGGCTACTTCCTGCAGAACATCACCAACCAGCAGCAGTTCATGCCCGGCACGCGCTGGTACTTCAACCGCTCCAACATCATGGCCTCCGACCCGACCAACCCGTACGCATCCGGGGACTTCGCGGCCATCCCGGCCGATCTGCAGCACTATGCCGGGTGGACCAACTGGGCCGGCGGCACGCGGCAGATCAACGCCCGCGAATACACCCGCCTGAGCGCCAACCTCGACTTGACCTATTACATGAACCTGGCCGGGGAACACGCCTGGAAATTCGGCGTGCAGTTCATCCGCCTGGGTGAGAACGTCGATGACACCGTCCAGCACCCCCTGGTCGGCCTGAACTGGGGCGTCCCGTATCATTCCCCGATTGGCGACATCGGCGGGCCCTACGGCTACACCGACATCCGCTCCGACTGGGTATCGCCCTACGGTTACTTCTGGAACATCCACAGCGACAATTGGGCCATCTATCTGCAGGATTCCTGGACGATCGGCGACCGGTTCACCCTGAACTTCGGCCTGCGCACGGAGTCCGAGTACATCCCTTCGTTCGTTTCGACCGATCCCGTCCTGTCCAAGCTCAAACCCATCCAGTTCGGCTTCGACAAGAAGCTGGCTCCTCGCCTGGGCGCGATCTATGACGTGTTCGGCGACTCCAGCTTGAAGGTGTTCGCCAGCTGGGGCATTTACTATGACGTCATGAAGCTGTACATGGCCGAAGGCGCGTACGGCGGGTTCAAGTGGTGGTCCACGTACTATGCTCTGGACACCTTCAATTGGCCGTCGATCGCCGCTTCCGGCGACATCAACAACAAGGCCGACCAGGCCGCGGGCGGCGCCTTCGGCATGACCCGCAACTGGCGGGCTGTTTCCTGGGACAGCACGGATCCGAGCCTGAAGCCCGTTTCGCAGTCCGAGTTCAGCTTCGGCGCCGAGAAGAAGATCACGGAAGAGATCAGCTTCAGCGCCCGCTTGGTCTACAAGCACCTGATCCGGACGATCGAAGACGTCGGCGTCCTGGATGCCAACTTCAACGAGTTCTATTATATCGCCAACCCCAGTGAAGGCTATGCCCGTCCCATTTCCCAAGGCGGCCGATTTAACGACATGTTCTGGCCCACGCCCAAGCCGAAACGGGAATACTACGGCGTCAACCTGACCCTGGAAAAACGGTTCAGCGACAACTGGCAGGGCGGCATCAACTACACCTGGAGCAAGCTGTACGGGAACTACGGCGGCTTGGCCTCCTCGGACGAAGCCGGCCGCGTGTCGCCGAACGTCGAACGGTATTATGACTTGTATTTCGAGCGCTACGATCTGCACGGCCGGCCGCTGGACGGCAACCTGCCTTCCGACCGGACGCACTACTTCAAGGCCTACGGCTCGTACGCGTTCCCGTTCGGCCTGACGGTCGGTGTGGTGGCCTATGGCCGCGGCGGCCTGCCGCGGACGACGACGATCCCCTTCAACGACATGACTTCGTACGCCGATGGCTATTTCGACACCGGCAAACGGACCCCGTTCACTTTTTGGGCGGACATGTATGTTGAGTACAACCTGCGGATCGCCACCCGGTACGTCGTGAATCTGAACGTGACGATCAGCAACATTACCAACACGTCCACGGCGCAAGGCTACTTCGACACCCCGTTCATTCAGACCCTGCGCTGGTCCGATGCGCAAATCCTGGCCCAGAAGACCAATTACGTCGACTGGCACACCGAGATCGCCTCGCACGAACCCGATCCTCGCTACGGCTTGGTGACGAGTTACTTCGGTGCGTGGTCGATGCGCTTCGGCGCCCGCTTCTCGTTCTAAGCAGATCTCTTCGCGCAGTAAGCGAACCGCCCTCACCCCCCGCAAGGGGGGTGGGGGCTTTTTTTATCCAGGAGGCCGGAGTCATGGCTGACGAAAAAGCGCGTCCTCTAGAAAACGGAACCTGGAGCCGGCGCCGGTTCCTCCGGGCCGGGCTGGCCGGGGGAGCGGCCGCGGCCGCTCACGGGCCGGGCCCGGCGCCGCGCCCGGCCGAAATCCCTCCCTCCGAAATTGCTGCAATGGGTATCGACGCCCTGCGGTCCGGTCTGGATTCCGGACGTTTTACCGCCCGCGCCCTCGTCGAGCAATGCCTGGCCCGGGTCGAGGTCGTCGACCGGCGCGGGCCGGCCCTGCGGTCGGTGATGGAAACGAATCCCGAGGCCTTGGCCGAGGCCGAGACCCTCGACCGGGAGGGCCGAGACGGCCGGCCACGCGGTCCGCTGCGCGGCGTCCCCGTTCTGCTCAAGGACAACATCGATACGGCCGGCCGCATGGCCACCACGGCCGGATCGCTGGCCTTGGCCGGCGACCGGCCCTCAGGTGACGCCTTCCTCGTGCGCCGGCTGCGCCGGGCCGGGGCGATCGTCCTGGGCAAGACCAACCTGAGCGAATGGGCCAATATCCGCTCGCCCCGGTCGACGAGCGGCTGGAGCGCCCGGGGCGGACTGACCTTGAATCCCCATGCCCTGGACCGCAACACGTCGGGTTCGAGCTCCGGCTCGGCCGCCGCCGTCGCCGCCGGCCTCTGTCCGGCGGCCGTGGGCACGGAGACCGACGGCTCCATCGTCAGCCCCGCCTCGCTGAACGGGATCGTCGGGCTCAAGCCCACAGTGGGCCTGATCAGCCGGACGGGGATCATCCCCATATCGGCGACCCAGGATACGGCCGGCCCCATGGCCCGGACCGTGCGCGATTGCGCGATCCTGCTGGGGGCCTTGGCCGGGGCGGACCCCGAGGATGCTGCGACGGGGGAGGGCCGGGCCCGAACCGTCGAGGATTACACCAAGTTCCTCGATTCGGACGGCTTGCGCGGGGCCCGGATCGGTTTCGTCCGCCAATATTCCGGCCTCCACCGCGGCGTGGACCGGCTGATGGACCGGGCCTTGTCGGTGCTGAAGGCCAAGGGCGCGGTGCTCGTCGATCCGGCCGAGATCAAGACCCTGGGACGCTTCGACGAAGCGGAAAACACGGTCCTTCTCTATGAGCTCAAGGCCGGCCTGAAATCTTACCTGGCCCGCCGCGGACCCGCCGCCCCCGTCCGTTCACTGGCCGACATCATCGCCTTCAACGAACGACACGCGGGGGAGGAAATGGCTTTCTTCGGCCAGGAAACGTTTCTCAAAGCCGAGGCCAAGGGTCCCTTGACCGAGAAGGAATATCTCGACGCGCGGACCGTTTGCCGGACCCTGGCCCGGCGGGACGGGATCGACGCGGTCATGGACGCCCATCGCCTGGACGCCCTGGCGGCTCCGACGGACGGGCCCGCCTGGCTCACGGATTTCGTACTGGGCGACCATTTTCTCGTCAGCAGCTCCACCCTGGCCGCCGTGGCCGGGTATCCCAGCATCACCGTCCCGGCGGGCGCCGTCTTCGGCCTGCCGGTCGGGCTCTCCTTTTTCGGCCGGGCCTGGAGCGAACCGCTGCTCCTGCGCTTGGCCTATGCCTACGAACAGGCCACGAATCATCGCCGCGCACCGCGATTTCTGCCGACCGCCGACCTGCGGGCCTGACGGAAAACAGGATCCTGCCGGTCATTGCCCCGGAAAAGTGTTCCGGCTTTGAGGAGCGATGCGTGCGGCCGCTCCGCCGAGGACCCGTCCGGGCCCGAAATCGGCTATAATGAATAAACAGACTTCATGCTTAGAATATTTTTGTCGATTTCCTCGGCCGCGCTCCTCGCGGCTTGCGCCGGGCCCTGGGAGGTTTCGCCGATCCGGCCCGAGCTAACGCTTTTTTGGAAGTGACCTGGCTTGGACATCAAGCCGACCGGTAATTCCCTTCCCCACGAGGTCCCATGATCATCCGCCCCCCCATGCGATTCGCCATCCTGGCGGTGCTTCTGATCTTCTCCGGGGCCGCTGCCGCCGCGATCCTTTCGGACATCTCCGTCGCCGAGACGCTGATCGAGGCCGGGCATTGGACGAGGGCCAAAGCCCTGCTCGATCCTCTGCTCAAGTCCAGGCCGGGAGAAGCCCAGGTGCAGTTCCTTTCGGCCCGCGTCCGCGAAGCGGCCGGCGATTATGACGGCGCCCGCGAGCTGGCCGAAAAGGCCGTCGCTCTCGTTCCCGGAAGCGCTGACTTCCATTGCCTGCTGGCTTATATTAACGGCCGCGAGGGCCTGCGCGCCGGACTGATCCGGAAGTTCATCCTGGCCCGCCGGGTCAAGAAGGAGGCCGAAATCGCCTTGGCCCTCGATCCCCGTCATATCGAAGCCCATCAGATCCTGATCGAATTCTACCGCCAGGCCCCGGGGATTGTGGGCGGCGACAAAGCCCGCTCGCGCCGGCTAGCCGATGAATTGACGGCCCTCGATCCGGTGCGCGGCAACCTGGCCCTGGCGGCGGCCGCTCATGGAGAGAATCGCGAGGAAGCGGGCGCCGAAGCGTTTTACAAGAAAGCCGTCCAGGCCGATCCGGGTTCTTATGCCGCGTTGACGGCCCTGGCCGGCTTCTATTCGCGCGGCGCCGAGCGGCGGGACGACCTGGCCGAGAAGGCGGCCGCGGCGGCTCTGAAAGCCGATCCCGGCCGGGTCTCGGCGTATGGCCTCCTGGCCCAGATCTATGCCCGCGCTGAGCGCTTCGCCGAGCTGGACGCCCTGCTTCTGGAGGCCGAAAGAAACGTCCCCGACAACCGGGCCCCCTATCTCTCGGCCGGGCGCGTCCTCCTGCAGCAGGGCCGGGATTTTACCCGCGCGGAACGCTTCTACCGACGCTATCTGGAACAGCCGGCCGAAATCGGCGCCCCCTCCCATGCCCAGGCCTGGTGGCGCCTCGGCCTGGTTCTTGAAAAGCTCGAACGCAAGCCCGAAGCCCGGGAGGCCATCGACAAAGCCATAGCGCTCGACCCCAAGCTGGACGCGGCCAAAAAGGACCTGCAGCGACTGCGTTGACATTCTCCGGAGGTGCGGATATATAGGATTCAATCCGCTTCCGCGGCAAGGAGGCCGACCGGTGAACCGAAAGAATTTTCCGGCGACGAGCGCCGCTTTGCTCGGCGACCTGGCCGCTTCCCGGACCGGATTCCCGGCTGCGCTGAAAACACTGCCCCACTGAACCGTGGGACCGGCATTTTCGTAGGATAAGAAGGAGGAGGTGGCCATGAATCCAGCGCGCAAGATTATCGGCTTATTCCTGATCGTCTTCATCGGCTTGCCCGTCCTGTTCGCCATTGTCTGGGCGGCCGGCCTGACCCGGGCCGTTCTCTCTCCGGCCTTCGTCTCCGAAGTGCCCCAGAAGATCATCGCCGCCGTGCCCGATATCGCCGACGAAATCATGGCCGCCGGACGCAACCCGGACGTCGTCCGCGACCCCCGGGCCCGGGTCTGGTTCGAGGCCGCGGCCAAGGTCGGCACGACGCCGCGGGAGCTTCTGGTCAAAACCGGGCTGCTGGGCTGGATGCAGGGCGAGTTGGTCCGGGCGCTGACCGATGTCGGAGACATCCTGCGTGGCAAACGCGAACCGGGGCCGGTTACGATCGACATGCGCCCGCTCAAGAAAGCCCTCCTCAGCCCGGAAATCGACGATTACCTCCTGGGCGTTTTGAAGAACCTGCCGCCCTGCGACCAGGCCGGCCTGCAGGCCTGGACTCGGGCCGCCGAGGAAGGGATCGATCGGGCCGACCTGCCGGCCTGTCAACCCGACCTGGGCCAGGCCCAGGCCGCCCTGAAAACCCGGCAGGACCGGATCGCCCGCGATATCCGCGACGAGATTCCCATTTTCGAAGACGTCCATTTTCCCCGCATGGGCGTCACCGCGGTGGCGACGACGGTCGTCTATTCCCTGTTCCTGATCCCGGCCATTTTCCTGTTGGGCGGATCGGCCATCGCCACTCGAAGCCGCGAAGCTTTCTTCAAGTGGAGCGGCGTGTCCGTATTAACCGGCGGATTGCTGTCCCTGGGCGCGGCCTGGTTCGTCCGGAATTCGGCTTCGTTCTTCACCCGCTATGCCCACTGGACCCAGGGCACCGAATGGTCCACGGGCCTGGGGCCGCTGGTCCTGGAAAAAACCCGCTGGGCCGCCTCCCTGATCCTGCAACAGCTGTTTTCGCATGTCTTGTCCGTGGCCGGAGCGGTCTGTGCGGTGGGGTTGATCCTCTTCGCCCTGTCCTTCATGACCCGGGCGGACCACTGAGCCCGTCCATCAAGGCCCGGAAGCGGGGGAGAGCGCGCAGCGAATCGAGGTTGCTGTCGTTCGCGTACCAGCCTTTCTGGGTCAGTCCCAGCGCCACGGCTTTCTCCAGGCAATCCAAAGCCTCTTCGGGCTCGTCGGCCATGGCATAGATGCAGCCCAGGTTGTAAAGGAGCATGGGCTCATGAGGGGCAATGTCGCGGGCCCGCCGGGCCCAATCCAAGCCTTTCTCCCGCTCACCCAGGCCGACGAGCCCGTTGGCCCCCATGTAGAGGGCGCGGGAGTCGTCGGGGTAAAGCTCGAGGCGTTCGGACACCAGGCCCACTCCGCGCCGGCGGCTCCGGCGGGCTTCCTCGGGACGGCCCAGGCTGTCATAGATTTGGGCGGCCAGCAGGGGCGCCTGATAATCGTCCGGGCGGACCCGGCCGGCCTGCTCGAAAAGGCGGACCGCCTCCTCCTGGCGGCCGCGGACGAACCAATGGCGGGCGAAGAAATACCAGGCCTCCCAGAGGCCGGGATCAAGCTTGACGGCTTTTTCGAAACAAGTCAGGGCTTCCTCGTCCGCGCCCCGGATGGACAGGGCCACGGCCCGGGAGGCCTGGGCCCGGGCGGAATCGGGGGCCAGCTCAACCGCTCGGCGGCTGGCGGCGTCGGCCTGTTCGCTTACGGAATCTTTGCGCTCCGCATAAAGATAAATGTACGACCAGCAATCGGCCGCGCCGGCGTGGGCCGGGGCGAATCCGGGGTCGAGTTCAGTCGCCCGGCTGAAGAGCTGGAGGGCGAATTCGATATCCCGCTTCCCGTAGCGGTAGTAGTAGCTTCGTCCCCGCAGGTAATAATCGTAGGCTTGGGCATGCCGGGTGGCCGGACGGCCCAGTTCGCCGTTTTCCTTCGGGCTGAGGCTGATCTGCAGCGCTTCGACGACGGCCCGGGCGATCTCTTCCTGGATAACGAAGACATCCTCGGTGTCCCGATCGAAGGACTCCGACCAGAGGTGGAAGCCCCGATCCGTGTCGACAAGCTGGGCCGTGATGCGGAGCCGTGTTCCGGATTTGCGCACGCTGCCCTCGAGAAGGGTTCCCACATGGAGCTTCCGGCCGGTCTCGCGGGGGTCCCCCGACGAGCCGTACTGGAAAGAAGCCGTTCGGGAGGCTACCCTCAGGCCGTGGACGCGGCAGAGGGCGTTGATGATCTCCTCGGCGACACCTTCGCAGAAGTAAGCTTGGTCCTTTTCCCGGCTCATATCGGCGAAGGGCAGGACGGCGATCGACGGAACGTCTTCGGCGGCCTTCCTGTCGAGAGCCGTTCGCCCCAGCCGATCGAGCTCGGTTCGCAGCTCCCGGACCGAAGCCATTCGGTAGCGGGGCTCCTTCTCCAGACAGCGGCGGAACATGGCGTCAACGGCCTGAGGAAGGCCGAGGTTGAGGGCGGCCGCTCGGCGGGGCTCGTCTTTCAGGATGGAGGCGATCATGTCCCCGGTGTTGTCGCCCGAGAAGGGCAGTTCGCCGGTGGCCAGCTCGAAGAGGACGACGCCGAGCGAAAAAATATCCGAACGATGGTCGAGAGGTTCGCCCCGGATCTGCTCGGGCGACATATAACCGATCGTTCCCGAGACGTCGTCGTCCATGACCGAAGTCAGCGTCATCCCGTTGCCCGCCAGGGGAGAGACCGGGCCGAGAATGCGGGCCAGTCCGAAATCGAGGATTTTGAGGCCGTTCTCCGGGCCGATCATGATGTTGGCGGGCTTGAGGTCGCGGTGGATGATCCCCCGTTCGTGGGCGGCGGCCACGGCGGCGACGAGGGGGGCGGCAATCTCCAGGACTCTTTCGAGCGGCCTGCCCCCGGGAGTGATCAGGCAGGACAGGGGCTCGCCTTCGACGAGCTCCATGGTATAAAAATGGAGCCCTGCGGCCTCCTCGACCGAATAAATCGTGACGATATTGGGGTGGCGGAGAGCGGCCACGGCCTTAGCTTCACGCTCAAACGCGGCCCGCCGGTCGGGATCGATAGCCGGCCCTTCCGGCAGGAATTTGACGGCCACATCGCGCTCAAGCTTGAGGTCTCGGGCCTGCCAGACGAACCCCATGCCGCCCTGGCCGAGCTTGCGGTCAAGGCGGTAATGGTCGAGGACGCGTCCGACTTCAAGCTCCATGGCCAAACCCCTCACTTATAATAACGTTGAAGAGGAAAAAGAGTTCCCACGAAATGGCCGCGGATAGGGAACCCCGCTTTAAAAGCGGAAACGCACGCCGGCCGACAGGGCCGGGCCGGAGAGGCTGATCTCGGCCTTCCGGGCCGCCGTGGCGGCCGCATCGGTCGGGCCGTTCTCGTCGAAGAAACCGATCCTCTGGAACCCTGCGCTCTGGTAAGTCCAGAGGTAATACTCCGAGCTGCTGCCGGCGAGGTCCCCGGCGTCGGAAGTCCCGCTCTGGGCCCAGTTGCCCTGCAGGTTCCCGACCTTTTCCATCCGATAGAACGCGTCGGCGATCAAGCTCAACCCGGGGAGCAGGCGAAAAGCCAGGCCTAATCCGATCTGGCCGCCCAGGGCGGTCCGGCTGGCGGTGAAGGTGACCAACTGCCGGACGTTGCCGATCGTCGATGTCGTCGGATTGGCCGCATTGAACTGGACAATGGAGAAGATGGGCCCGGCGTAGGCGTCGAGGGTGAGCCGGGACCCGACGGGCACCATGTAATGGACATTGATGGCGAAAGGCAAGACCGAGATACGGGCGTTGTAGCCGGCCGTGGCATCATACGGCGTTCCGTCTCCAGCCAGGCCGTGATTCCCGATCTGGCTGATTTTGGAAACGCGATAGTAGCCCCCCGCGAGGCCGACGCCCAGGCGGGCATTGATCATGGTGATGATCTCGATCTGGCCGCCCAAGCCGCTTCCGAGCGCTTCGAAGCCGCCGCTTGCCGTCTGGGAGGCCGCTTTAATGGCCGCTGTTTCTCCAGCCAATCCGGCGTTGAGATCGCTGCCGTTCAACCAGGACAGGCCGCCGCTCAGCTTGAAAACGATGTTCTGGGGATGGGCCAGGGCCGCCGCGATCAGCAGAATGGACAGGCTCAGGATGACTTTCTTCATAAGGACCTCGCTTGGAAAGTTATATTTGTAGCTTCTTGGGCCGCGAAAGTCAATTGTACGGCCGGTCCTGCCCGGGCTAACCCCGGCGGGTTCCCTTGCGCGGGCTTTCGAACTTGGATATAGTCCCTCCGATCGTTCCCAGGAGACCCCTTCATGAGTGTCATCCAGTCCCTTCTTCTCGGCGTGATCCAAGGCCTGACCGAATTCATCCCCGTTTCATCCACCGCTCATCTTCTCATCGGCCAGCGGCTTATGGGCCTGGGCGCCAACGAGGCGGTTTTCGCCTTTCTCGTTCTTGTCCAAATGGGCACGCTCCTGGCGCTCGTCGTTTATTTCTGGAAGGACCTCTGGGCCATCATCCGGGCTTTCCCGGCCCGGCCCTTCTCGACGCCCCTCAACCGCCAGGGCTGGTTCATCCTGATTGCCACCCTGCCCGCCCTCCTGGCCGGCCTTTTGCTCAAACCGCTGATCCAGGCGCTCTTCCGGACCCCTTTGATCGAGGCGGCCATTCGCTTGGCTGCGGCGGCCGTCCTCATGACATTGGCCGAGCGACTCGGCCGCCGCTCCCGCCGGCTGGACTCCATGAATTCCTTTGACGCCCTGTGCGTCGGGCTGCTGCAGGCCCTGGCCGTGTTCCCGGGCGCCTCCCGTTCGGCGACGACGATCAGCGGCGGCCTCCTGCGTGGATTCGACCGGCCCGCCGCGGCCCGCTTCGCCTTCCTGTTGGCCGTCCCGGTCATGCTGGCCGCGGGAGCCTATGAAGCCCTTGAAGTGGTCCGGATGCCCGGTCTGTCGTCCTTCCTGCCGGTCCTGCTGGCCGGATTTCTGGCCGCAGCCGTTTTCGGCTGGCTGGCCATCCGCTGGCTGCTTCGCTATCTGGGCCGCCACTCCCTTGCTGTTTTTGCCGTCTATTGCGCCGTCCTGGCCGCCGTCTGCCTGGCCTGGAATTTCCTGTGAGCGTGCTATAATCGGGACATGACCGAACTACAGGGAACCGATTTTCTTTATCGACGTTGGGACGCGCCGTCCGCCCGGGCCGTTTTCTTGCTCGTCCATGGATTGGGGGCCCATACCACCCGCTGGCGGTTCCTGGCCGATCATTTCGCGGCCCGGGGATTTCCCAGCTACGCCCTGGAGCTGCGCGGGTTCGGCCGGACTCCGGAACGCCCGCGGGGACACATCGATTCGTTCCGCATCTACGACCGGGACATCCTGGCTTTGCGCCGGTTGATCGGGACCGAATATCCGGGCCGAAAAGTCATCCTTCTGGGGGAAAGCCTGGGCGGCCTGATCGTCTTCAACCTGGCCGTCCGATACCCCGAAGAATTCGCCGGCCAGGTCCTGATCGCCCCGGCTTTCAAGAACGGGATGAAGTTTCCCCTGTCGGCTTATTTGACCCTCGTGTCCCGCATATTCTTCCAACCCCGCAAGACGGTTTCCGTCCCTTTCACCTCGGCCATGTGCACACGCGACCCGGACTACCAGGCCGTGATGGACGCCAATCCCGACGAAGTGCGCGTAGCCAGCCTGAAATTGCTGATGAACACCACGGGTGAACAGCGCCGGGCCCGGAAGACGGCCGCGGCGACGACCGTACCCCTCCTCTTCCTGGTCCCGGGAGACGACCGGCTGGTCGATGAGCGGGCCGGAAAGAAATTCTATGCCCGGATCGGCCCGGCCGACAAGACACTCATCGATTATCCGGACATGCTCCATGCCCTGTCCATCGACCGCGGGCGGGAGCGTGTCTTCGACGACATCCTGGCCTGGGTCGATCAAAGGATCTAAGATGTCGTCCATCCTGGCCATCGACCAGGGCACGACCGGAAGCCGGGCCATCGTCTACGACCGCAAAGGCCGGGTGGTCGCCTCGGCCTATGAGGAATTTCCCCAGATTTTTCCCAAACCCGGCTGGGTCGAGCACGATCCGGAGGACATCTGGAAAAGCGTCCGGCGAACGATCCAGAAAGTCCTGA
>Ga0182021_10006575_pt1 | contig 13809 bp, 11 predicted proteins | sample 612E3MmetaG_FD_120493 | JGI IMG/M metagenome (GOLD analysis project Ga0182021, IMG submission 120493) | Permafrost microbial communities from Stordalen Mire, Sweden - 612E3M metaG (Illumina Assembly) | ecosystem: Environmental > Terrestrial > Soil > Wetlands > Permafrost | place: Sweden...
AACGGTATTGATGGGATTGAATGGATCAGGCTTATGTATGCGTATCCCGCAAAATTTCCACTTGATGTCATTGAAGCGTTTCAGAAATTTCCAAAGCTTTGCCGATATATTGACATCCCAATTCAACACTACTCTGACAGTGTATTGAAATCGATGAGGCGCGGCATTACGCAGCGAACAACACGAGATTTTCTGCTTCGCTTAAAGAATGAAATACCAGGTGTTGCGCTCCGCACGACGCTCATTGTCGGTTATCCAAATGAGACGGAAGATGATTTCAAAACATTATGCGATTTTGTGAAAGAGATGCAATTCCATCGTCTTGGCGTCTTCACTTATTCAAAGGAGGAAGGTACCGCATCATTTGAACTTGATGATTTGATTTCAGAAGAGATGAAGAAAGAGCGGCAGGCTGTGATTATGCAAATTCAAAAAGATATTTCACAACAGCACAATGAATCTTTGATCGGAAAGGCAATGAAAGTCTTGATTGATTCTCATGACGGAGAATTCTCTATGGGAAGAACAGAATGGGACGCACCGGAAATCGATCAAGAAGTATTCGTGCGAAGCAGTCAACCATTGAAGGCCGGAACATTCCATACTGTTACCATTACCGATGCAGTGGAGTACGATTTGTTTGCATCGGTATGATAAGTACGTTGCGAGGCAAATATCATGGTATACATACGAATACGTTTAACAAGATGCATACGCAAAACGATTTTTGCGGTTGGAATGATCGCTGTGTGCCTGCATGCACAGAGTGAAAGCACGCATCCTGATGAAGCAGTATCCAATCTGTTTCTAGAAGCATTCGCATTTGCATCAGATCAACCCGGTAAAGGGCGCGTTGATATTTATGTTCAAATTCCATATCCGGAAATAAAATTCGTTAAGGAGGACGAGCAATATACGGGGCGATTTGAAATTTCGGTAGCCATGCTGCCTCAGGAAAAACAGCAACTCTGGCAAAAAAGCCAGCTTGTTGAAGTGAATCTGAAGGATTTCTCACAAACCGTTTCCAATCGTTTTTTCAGTCTGAAGCAATTTTCCGCAGATATTCCGCCGGGAAAATACGAGCTCCAGGTGCAGGTGATCGATCAAGAATCGAAGAAGGGTGCGACAATCAAACGATCCATCGTTGTAAAAGACTTTGGAAATGATACGCTTGCATTGAGCGATGTGATGATGGTTCGTCGTATGACCATCGATGGTGCACATAAGAATATTGTCCCCAACATCACTGGTATGGTGAGTAAAGAGCAAACCGGCCTCTATCTCTTTTTCGAAATCTACAATCACGCTCAACTCGATTCTGTCAAATTAATTTGCAAGTTTATCAATTCAAAACGCGAAGTAGTGACACAACGAACGAAAAGGGAACTGCTCGATGGTGTTCGAACACAAACGATTTGGCAGATTGACACGCTTTCAATTGCTCCGGAGCAATATTTACTTGTTGTCGAGGCCGCCGGAACTTCCACAACAGATTCAAGCAAATCGTTCCATGCTTCAGTGCATCGCATCTGCACCGTTCGGATGAAAAATATGCCGCTGTTTGTTACCGATATCGACAAGGCTACAGAAGAACTCCAGTATATTGCCAAAGGAAACGAAATTAACCGTATCCGAGAAGCAGCCAATCCAGAAGAGAAACAGAAACGGTTTCTTGAGTTCTGGATGAAGCGCAATCCAAATCCCAAAGATCCAAATAATGATTTGATGGAAGAATATTATGCGCGTGTTGACTATGCCAATAAAAACTACGGGGGTTATATGGATGGGTGGAAAACAGATCGAGGAATGGTGTTGATCCAGTTTGGTCCGCCGCAAAATATAGAGCGTCATCCATTCGATTCAGACAACAAACCTTTTGAAATTTGGTACTACTACAGCCAAAACCGAGAATTTATTTTTGTAGATGAAACAGGGTTTGGGGATTACCGGCTTCAATATCCCACGACTGATTTGTGGGGAAGGATACGGTGAAACAGTGGTGCAAACAGCATGAAGCCTGTGTTGGAGCTGTCTACACCTTGGCATTCACTCTTTTATGTTACGCAATATTCTTCATGTGTTGGTCAGTCGTTCATGCACAATCTTCGCTGACGGTTCGCTCGATCAGCTTTGAAGGAAATCATGCATTCTCTGCAAGCCAACTTACCTCTGTACTCTCTATTCCTAAGGATGATTTTTTTTCTGAATCAATCATGAGAGCCGGCCTCGAACGTGTTCTCGACCTTTATAAGAACCACGCGTACCTGCATGCACGTGTGGATTCGGTGTCGATGAAACAGGATACTATGCGGCGGGATGTCGATGTGCGCATTTTTCTGAACGAAGGAAAACCATCGGTTCTGCGGCATATTGAATTCGATGGCTGTCGGAATTTCACCTCCGTTGAACTGATTGCAGTCATGAGTCTGCACGAAGGTGATCTGTTTATTCCTTCTCTCTTGGAACAAGATGTACAATCAATGCTCCAGCTCTATGAACGCAAGGGGTATCCGCTTGCAAAGATTGTGATACAAAATATCACTTTCACCGATTCGACGGAAGAAATGTCTGCAAAAGTGCAAATTCATATTGATGAGGGGAAAGAACTGCATATTACTGAACTGCGCATTGAAGGCAATAAAACAACAAAAGAATATGTCATTTCTCGAGAAGCACGATTGCATAGTGATGAAGTATTTCGCAGTGATCTTCCGGAAATAATCAAACGGCGGTTAGACCATTTGCAACTCTTCTCATCTGTCTCATTGCCGGATTTATATTTCACCGAAACTGAACAAGCAGGATTATCTGTGCGTGTCGTTGAAGGGAATCAAAACAGTTTTGACGGTGTCATTGGCTATGTCCCTTCCGGCACCGGTGGAGGCGGCTACCTTACTGGACTTGCCAATATCTCGCTCAGAAATCTCTTCGGCACGGGGCGCAAACTTTCTGCCCGCTGGTATCAAGAGAATCAAAGTTCGCAGGAAACAGAGCTTCACTATTTTGAGCCGTGGGTCGCTTCGTATCCGGTGAATCTCCAACTGGGGTTCTTTCAACGGAAACAGGATTCATCGTTTGTAAAAATGCAATATGACGTATCTGTTGAGTTCATGTTGACGGATGAATTTTCTGTCGGCGCTTCGTTTTCGCAGTGCGGCGTTTATCCGAGTGAAGGATACGGACGTTCTGTCATGGCGGAAAGTAAGACAACAAGCCTTGGCGTATCCATCCGGTATGATTCACGCGACAATCCGACAACGCCCACAAGCGGCATTTTCTATTCGACGGAATATCAGACCGGATCAAAACAGACAACGATCAGCGAAATATTTCCAACGGAAGGTAAAAGCACGACACAGCGATTGGTATTCGATCTCTCATCCTATCTCTCCATCTTCTTTCGGCAAGTGCTTGCAACGGAACTGCATCTTCGAGATTTTAGCAGCAGTACTATGGACGTGAGCGATTTATTCCGACTTGGAGGTGCGTCAACTCTGCGTGGGTATCGAGAAGGGCAATTTCTCGGCTCACGGATTGTATGGACAAACCTGGAATATCGCTTTCTTGTTGCACCGCGTTCATTCTTCTACGGTTTTGTTGATATTGGCTACATTGTTCAGCCCGTTATCGCTGCGGTGAGCATGACGGCATCAGAGAACAGTAAAATTGGTTATGGCATAGGTGTACGAATGGATTCGGCACTTGGATTGATTGGAGTAAGCTTTGCACTCGGAGAGGGCGATACCTTTAGTACTGCGAAAATTCATATTCGGCTCATCAATGAATTCTAAAAAACTCATAGCATATTTTCAGCTTAGTCGTCCTGTGAATGTACTCATCACGCTCGTATCCATTCCTGTCGCATGCTGGATTGCCGGCGGAACCGTCTCTGCTTGGATTTTTATTCTCATGGCTGGCTCGACAGGCGCATTGGTGGCGGCTGGAGCAAACGCTGTCAATGATGCATTTGATATTGATATTGATCGTATCAATCGGCCGGACCGTCCTTTGCCGCGCGGCGCACTGACACAACAGGATGCACGGAGGATGTGGCTGATTGTTTCTGTTGCGGCAATCGGGATAAATCTTTTCTTGAATTCAGCTGCCCTGCTTATTGTGGTTCTCTCTATCGCTCTTCTGTATCTTTATTCAGCCCGATTAAAGAGAACGGTGTTCATCGGCAATGTTCTTATTGGATCGATGACTGGCATGGCGTTCATCTATGGCGGCGTTGTAGTCGGACGAGTGGAACGTGCTGTCGTTCCGGCAATATTTGCATTCCTTGTGAATCTTGCACGTGAATTGCTAAAAGATGTAGAAGATATGGAAGGGGATAGAATAGAACATGCTGTCACACTGCCTGTCAAATACGGTGTTACTACAGCGTTCGTACTAGCGACTGCTACGCTTCTTATTCTGATAGGTGTTACGATGACAGTAGCAACTTTGGGTCTGTATCATTCTGCATTTTTGTACATCGTGAGTGTTGCCGATTGTCTAATGTTCATTTCAATAATCTTACTATGGCTCGGCCATTCACCAACAGCTCTAAAACATGCAAGCACAATTTTAAAAGTAAGTATGATTATCGGTCTGATTTCAATTATCGCTGGCTCAATGTAAATGAAGAATCATTCCTGCGTTAATCTTGAAATAGAAAACACACTTTGGGTTCAAGGTATAACACGCATTGCTGGAGTGGATGAAGCAGGACGCGGTCCCCTTGCGGGCCCAGTTGTTGCGGCGGCGGTTCTTTTTCCGAAAGGAATGATTATAGATGGTGTTGACGATTCTAAGAAATGTACGGCAAAACAGCGTGAAATATTATTCACAACAATTATGGAACAAGCTATGAGTATTGGTGTCGGCATTGTCGGTCACGACGTGATTGATCGGATCAATATTTTGCAAGCAACTATTTTAGCAATGAGGAAATCGATAGAGAATTTGACAATTCAGCCGGAATATTCAATTATCGATGGAAATTCGTTTAAACATGAAACATTGAAATTTCAAAACATTATTAGAGGCGATGAAAAATCTTTCACGATCGCAGCCGCGTCCATCGTTGCTAAAGTGACGCGTGATCGGATGATGCGGGATATCGATCTTCGTTTTCCGCAATATGGATTTGCCCAACATAAGGGGTATGGAACACGCCGGCATATTGAAGCTATCCGTACGTACGGTTTATGCGAAATTCATCGCAGATCGTTTCATCCGGTCGCTCTGCAAGGAAAACTTTTATAGAAAAAGCGATGATTATTCTTAATCTGACATCTGGCTATATGCAGAGGTTATTCCGGATTGCATATGCCAAACACATTCATTATTTTGGCAAAGAGAATATTGTCTCATCATTTTTTAGATAAAGGAACATTCGGCAAATTTGAAAAGACTATGTCACAAATCAATCGTCGAATTCAAGGAAAAGTCGGAGAAGATTTAGCGGCGAATTTCCTTGAGCAAATTGGATTTAAAATTATAAAACGTAATTACCGTTTTGAGCGGGGTGAGATAGATCTGATCGCAGAAGAAGGCGACGAGTTAGTCTTTGTAGAAGTAAAAGCACGGCGTTCTACAACTTTTGGTACTCCTGAAGAAGCAGTAACAGAAGAAAAACAGGAACAAGTGCATACAGTTGCTGAAGGTTATTTGTTCGAATATGATATTGATAATCGTCCATGCCGATTTGATGTTATTGCGATTGAATTTAGGAATAATAAAGCAGATATTCGCCATATAAGAAATGCATTTTAATTTTTTCTCGATATAAAAATATTAACGATTCAGGAGTGTAAAAGACTATGAGAGTCTTCGATTCGCATGCGGCGCTCTTCACGGACTACTATCAGCTTACGATGGCGCAGGGATATCTTTTATCAGGGAAAGCTGAAACAAATGCAATCTTTGATTACTTTTTCCGCGAGAACCCGTTTAACAATGGCTATGTCGTTTTTGCCGGATTAAGCGACCTTCTAGAAGTTGTCGAAAAACTGCGCTTTGAGGATAGCGAAATTGAATATATTCGATCACTGGGGTTTAGAGAAGAGTTCCTTCAATATTTATATAACTTTCGTTTTTTAGGAACAATTCACGCAATGCGAGAAGGTGAAATTGTCTTTCCCTTGGAGCCCATCGTTCGGGTAGAGGGAACCCTGTTTGAAACGCAACTCATCGAAACGATTCTGCTCAATTTATTAAATTTCCAATCACTCATAGCTACGAAAGCATCACGTATCCGGTTTGCTGCTGGCAATCGTAAAATAATTGATGTTGGTTTGCGCCGGGCACAGGGGTTAGGGGGTATTCAAGCAAGTAAAGCGGCTATCATCGGTGGATTAGATGCAACCTCAAATCTCTACGCGGCTTTCCGTTACTCACTCCAATTAGCTGGTACACAATCACATTCCTGGATTCAAAGTTTCGGCGATGAACTAGCGTCTTTCCGTGCATACGCAGAAATTTATCCAGAAAATTGCACACTGCTTGTTGATACGTATAATGTTTTGAGAAGCGGGCTTCCCAATGCACTCATTGTAGCAAAGGAAATGGAAGAGAAAGGACAAAAACTCAAAGCTATCCGGCTTGATACCGGCGATCTTGCGTCTCTGAGCAAGAAGGCTCGTGCGATTCTGGATGCCGCAAAACTTCATTACGTGCAAATTGTTGTATCAAATCAACTCGATGAAGTACTCATTAATAGTCTTTTACAACAAGGCGCACCGATAGATGCATTTGGCATTGGCACACGATTGTTGACAGCATATAATTGTCCTGCATTACAAGGTGTGTACAAACAAAGCATCATTGCATACCAGCCGACATTAAAGTATGCGGACAGCTATGCAAAGACAACGTTGCCTGGAAGGAAAAAAGTTGTCCGTTATTATGACACGATGGGTCAGTTCGATTCAGACGGTATTATGATGGAGACAGAAGATGACATCGAGGTATTCTACGATCCCATTCATACAGAGCAGCAGCATAATGTCGGAGGATTAACTGCAAGACCGCTCATGCAAAAAGTGATGGAAGATGGACATATCACCATTCCTTTGCCGAGTGCGACTGAAAGTGCTCGCTATGCATCACAACAATTTTCTGCTTTATTAGGGGAATGTAAGCGTTTTGAAAATCCACAGCGTTATAAGGTTGGTCTCAGCCCTTCATTGATGAGACTTCGTACATTCTTGTTTGAACAAATGCAAAAAGGCTCATTAGCGAAGAAGTGAAAAAACAAATATTGTTTGTATATAAAGTTGAAAACATCCCCCTGTCGCTATAAAGAATAAAATTCTTTGCATGTGAAATAAGGTTGCAAGAGTGAAATCAAGCAGTATCATAAAAGAATTTTCTGAGAAAGTGAAAGATATTGATGGCTGCCAATGATATGTGTTTATCATTGTTTATTTGATACCTCCTTCTTGATGTACGTCCCTTTTGCATTAGTTGAAATGGTGTTCCTGTGAATGCAATGCCTTTGCTCATAGCGGCGATTGCCTTTTTTACTCTCGCGTATCGTTTTTATTTTAGTTTCATAGCAGCAAAAGTAGCCGTCGTTCATGATGCCAATGTTCTGCCGTCCAGCCGATTGTATGACGGTCAGAATTATTATCCCATGAATAAATGGGTGCTTTTCGGTCATCATTTTGCAGCGATTGCTGGCGCAGGTCCGCTTGTTGGTCCAGTCCTTGCAGTGCAGTTTGGGTACTTTCCTGGTTTCCTATGGATGGTGATTGGTGCAGTGATGGCAGGTGCGGTTCATGATTTTGTTATTCTTGTCGCATCAATTCGGCATGATGCAAAATCGCTCGCAGAAATTGCAAAAGTGGAAATCAGCCGGCTCAGTGGAACGACTGCATCGGTCGCCATCCTGATCATCCTCATCGTTGCAATGGCAGGACTTGGTTTGGTGGTTGTTAATTCACTTTCCGAAAGCGCATGGGGCACCTTCACCATTGCGGCAACGATTCCCATCGCACTTCTCATGGGTGTCTGGATGTTTCAATTGCGAAAAGGAAAAATTGCTGAGGCAACCATTGGCGGAGTAATTTTATTGACACTCGCGGTTATCTACGGTCGCTACATTCCGGATTCGCCCATTGGTTCGTGGTTTATGTTTGATCATAGCTCGCTGACCGTTTTACTCGCAGTGTATGGTTTCTGTGCTTCTGTTTTACCTGTATGGCTGTTATTATCGCCGCGTGATTATTTGAGCTCAATAATGAAATTAGCTGTTATCGGACTCCTTGCGCTCGGCATTGTCATTGTTTCCCCAACTCTGAAGATGCCGGCATATACAATGTATGTGCATGGCGGCGGCCCAATTATTCCCGGAACACTATTCCCGTACTTGTTTATTACTATAGCGTGTGGAGCCGTTTCTGGATTTCATTCGCTGGTGAGTTCTGGTACAACGCCAAAAATGTTGATGCGAGAATCGCAAATCAAATTCATTGCAGTCGGCGCAATGCTTGCAGAAGGCATTGTCAGTGTGCTGGCTCTTATAGCGGCTGCGAGTCTTTTACCGCTCGATTATTTTATGATTAATGTGCCTGTGGAGAAATTTCAATCTGTCCTTCCGCAGCTTCATGCAATGGGATTTGTGGATTCGAATATCGCTCAGCTTTCTGCGGACGTGGGCGAGAAGATTATTGGTAGAACAGGCGGCGCGGTATCGCTTGCAGTCGGGATGGCACAAATATTTTCTAATATTCCCGGATTGACGAAGTTGATGTCGTACTGGTATCATTTCGCAATTATGTTTGAAGCGCTGTTCATCCTTACAACAATTGATGCTGGCACACGAATTGGAAGATTTGTGCTCCAAGAAATGCTGGGGAAAATATATAAACCGTTCGGCCGGACTGATTGGCTTCCTGGTAATTTACTCGCAAGTTTTGCGATCGTTGCCCCGTGGGCATACTTTATCTATACCGGCAGTGTTTCTTCCATCTGGCCGATGTTCGGAACGGCGAACCAGCTGCTTGCAGCAATTGCGCTCACCGTTGGTACGTCATTCATCATCAATCGCGGCAAAGCGCGGTATGCGTGGGTCACGATTGTACCGCTCCTGTTCATCACGGTTACTACACTCGTTGCCGGTATGATGAACATTTTAAACATATTCGTTCCAATGATGTTTAGTGTAAAGACACAAGTACAAGGAATCATCAATCTTCTTCTCACGGCAGTCATTATGGGAAGTGTGATTATTGTGATTGTCGATGCGGCACCTCGATGGATTTCTGTCATTCGGGGGAAAGCAAGAAATAGTTCAGAGGGTGTAATGAGCAATAACGCGGGATGCAAAAATGCAGGACCCTCGAAAAGTTCAAAGTGGTAAGTAAAAAACAGTGTGCCCCAAAAGTAAAATTACGAATATTTTATTTTCAAATTGCGTTTCTCGAAAGACATTCCTACATTCTACTCTAACAGAGTAGCGTAACTAGTTGTCGTATAACGAAAAACCTGTTATATATCTTTTTGTTACCTTGCATAATTCGTTGTGTTCCAAAGAAGACAGTTTTCTTTTTTTCGGAATCGCAGGAATACGTGCAATAGTATAAAGGAAAAAATTCATTGGAATCGACACGATTACCTGACGCAATAAAATCGTCCAGAGAAATCCTCAAGCATGTCGATCGACTTGTCAAATCAAATAATTTAGAGAAAGCTCTTCAGGAAGTAAAAAAAGCCCGCGAATTAGATCCCAAAAATTTATATGCGTTCGCATATGAAGAACGTATTCAAGAACTTTTTATCCAACAGCAACGCAACGTTATAGGTACCCCCGCAAGCTCGATAGAGAGCGATATCTCAGAGAAGAAACTGACACCTTACAATCTGAATGAACATATTCTTAGCGATCAAGTAGGGACTAATGGATTGAAGGTGCCAGCGCTGTATGAGGAGTTCAAGAAAGCCGGCCTGCGTTCTGCTGATTCGATTGAACCTGCAAAAGTAAACCAAGCTTCTAAGGAAGCATTAGATACATACAAACAGGCGCTCCTGCTTATATGGTCCGACGGTCAAAAAACCGAGGAGGAAGTATGCGAACTTCAAGACCTCAGGCAATCGCTTCATATTTCACTGGAAGAGCATGAAACCTTAGATAGACAAGCAAAAATGGAATGCTATATATTTTTACTAAAGCATCTCCTGCAACATGCCTCGCAGACAGAGGTGAAAGAAAGTCTTAACGAGCTTCGTAAAAGTTTCGATATTTCGGTTTCTGACCAGGTTATGATTGATGCAAATCATGTTGTCTTAAAAGAGAAGAAAGTGAAAAAACGGAAGATCGCTGTAATTGATGATGATTTACAAATACTCACCTTAATGAAGGAAACGCTTGTACAGGCAAGATATGATGTAATACGCTTCAGCACGTCAGATGATGCATACGAATTTTTGAAGAAAGAAGGAGTTGATCTGATTCTCTGTGATATCAGTCTAGAGACATCATCGATGAATGGGTTCTTGTTTTATGAAAGGACGAGGGAACTGCACCATATGCAACAAGTGCCATTTGTATTCATAACTGGATTAAATGATGAGGTTCTCATGCGTGCGGGGAAAGAAATTGGTGTCGATGATTTTCTCATTAAGCCGATTCATCGTGAAAATCTTCTTGCCACAGTCCGTGGAAAAATAAAAAGGTACGAACAACTCAAACTTGGTGCAGGATTATAAGGTGCGCATGATGGAGTGATGCGGAGAGAAGGGTGTGCTGAGTGAAGAAGACGAATATCGATTTCTTCTGTTTACTTTTTTGCCTTTCGTGTAACCGAAAAGATTAATTTCCTCCCTTTACCAATATTTTCCTTATCGTCTCTCCCAGAACCCCTTTTCTAAATGGTTTGAGGAGAACAGTCTGTATACCGAGAGCTTCAAGTTTCTTGGGATCTTCTAACTGATCATATCCAGTCATTAAGATGATAGGCATGTTATCGCGTAGCTGTCTAATCCTGCTGGCGAGAAAGATACCGGTCATGAGCGGCATTGTCTGATCTGTTATGACGAGATCGAATCCTGCCGGATTTTCCTCAAATGCCCGTAATGCTTCGACAGGTTTGATGAAGGGAAACACCTGATAACCAAGACCCTTCAAAGTTTCTGAGAGCACACTGAGTAATTGCTCCTCATCATCTACGATCATAATGCGTTCAGCGCTTCCGAAACTTTCTTTTGGTTGTTCAGATTTTATGCTCTCTTCTTCGCCTTCATAGACGGGAAGATAAACGTCCACTTGCGTACCTTTTCCAACTTGACTTTGGACTTTGATTGCTCCGCCATGACTTTTAATAATTGCATGCACAATTGCTAATCCCAATCCTGTTCCTTTCCCTGGAGCTTTGGTTGTAAAGAACGGTTCGAAAATTCTCTTCAGCGTAAATCCATCCATCCCGAGTCCAGTGTCCTGCACTGTGAACATTGCATATTGGCCTTTTTTGAGATCAGGGTGGTAGAGAATTGCACGATCGTCAAATTCTACATTCTTCTGACGCAAGGAGAGTTTTCCATTTATTCCTTCCATTGCTTGAGCAGCATTAGTGCAAAGATTCATGATCAGTTGGTGTATCTGCGTTGCATCGCCTAATATGAGCGGGCCGTTCAGTGGTAAATCCACTTTTATCTCGATGGTTGCAGGAAGCGATGCGCGGAGAAGTCTCATTCCCTCTCGTAATATGTAATGAAGCCGAACAGGCCGGAATTGCGCGTCTTGTTTTCTGCTAAAGGCGAGAATTTGTCGAACAAGTTCTTGTGCTCGATCCGATGCGCTGATGACCTCCTCGATATGTTTCATGGCACGGTGTTTTGGATTGAGTTTCAGTTTCACCAGTTCGGCGTTGCCAATGATGACAGAAAGAATATTGTTAAAATCGTGGGCAATACCGCCGGCAAGAGAGCCAACGGCCTCCATCTTTTGTGACTGCAATAGTTGTGACTGCAAGTTTCTTTGTTTCTCTTCCGACTTTAATCGTTCAGTGATATCGCGTAGGATAATTGTGTAAAGTTCTTCGTTCCCAGAGCGTACCTTTGCGATTGATGCTTCAACAGGAAAAACTTCACCGTTGATGCGTATGCCGTTAATAGTTCTCATTCTGCCTTCTAATATGCTCACAATCGAATGCTGTTCAAGCACATCGCTGTTGTTCTGATTCTTATCGCTGTTGGTAAGAGCAATGAAGCGGTCAATGGATTGTCCCATCGCCTCTGTTTCTGAGCATCCGAACATTTGTTCTGATGCAGGGTTGAACAATTGAATTCGTCGATGTTCATCTAATGTTATGATGCTCTCCATTGCCGATGTGATAATGCAAGAAAGCCGGTTTTGACTTTCGCGAATAGCCTCTTGCGTGCGTTTGATTTCCGTCAAATCCGTTACTAAACCAAGTACAGCCGGCTCCCCTTCATAATGTATGGCCTTCGACGTTTGAAGACAATCTATTCTCTGGCTCCTTTTTCCTATAAATGTGCATTCATAGGGATCAACTTCGACTCCAATTTTATGCTCGAAAAATTTTTGCATAACCACATCCCGATGTTCCGGTGCAATAATTGAAAGAAAATCAAATCGTGAATCATAAATTTCTTCACGTGTAAAGCCGATCAACTCCTTGCATCGTTCATTGACATAGACAATCTTTCCATTCTTATAAATAATAACCATATTAGGCAATTCTTCGGTGAGTGTTCTGAACTTTTCTTCTGATTCCTTTAATTCCATGGCCTGATGCCGGATATCCTTTTCGCTCATTCGCGCTTTGTTAATACTTCGCAGAAGATTGTCTGCAAGAATGCGGACAGCAATGGCTGTCACAGCAAGGATAACGACAATATCGATTATGTCAAAGTAGGTCGTCTGAGTGAGGTCTCGATTCATGAGCAAACCATTCGTATCGAGAAAACCTATGAAGACTACTGATAGGATCGCCAATATAGTGAAGGCATAAAAATATGTTGCGCGCAGGGCAATTCCTGCGAACACGAGACAGATTGGGATACCAAGAAGAGCAATATTGTGGAGACCGTTCGATATGTAGAGCAGATAAGTAATAAAACCCAGGAGCGTCCACAAGAGCAAACCTTCTGCCCACAGCAAGCGGCCATTCCTGAGAAACACAATAGAAAGAATAATCATGACACCGGCAGACAATGTTTGAACAAAGAGTTTATACTGGCCTGCGATCGCCCTTTGAAGCACGAGAACAATAAATCCTGTGAGGATGCTCAGTGCGATAACGTTGAGGATTTCAGCAACACGGTTTTTTTCCTCATCACCGAAATTCGGTGGCGCAAGAAGCGAGATAAACTTTGAAAACATTTACAGTATCCTTGTTAGTAACTGCTTTCGATTCAAAAAAAATAAATGACATCACGCAAGAAATGAGGCGGGTCTTTATCGCTGAATGTCAAATTCGAATGGAAATAATATACGAACGGTAACGCGGGTATTCAAGAGATACAGGAATATAAATTGCTTTATTTCAATAAAGATGAACAGCGAAGCGGTTGAGATCCCTTTCACCGGGAACCGGTAATATAATTTTCTAACTGCTTTATCGTATACTCATGTTCGGAAATTATCGCTTTTACTACATCTCCAATTGAAACGAGGCCAATGAGTTTTCCATTCTCCAGGACTGGCAGATGACGGATGTGTTTGTTGGTCATCAGTGTCATGCATTCGTCAATGGATTGCTCCGGGTTTACAGAAAGCACTCCGGAAGTCATTACGTCTTTTATAGCTGTGGTGTGTGAAGATTCTCCTTTGAGTACAATCTTTCTGGCGTAATCCCGTTC
>Ga0182021_10006576_pt1 | contig 13808 bp, 14 predicted proteins | sample 612E3MmetaG_FD_120493 | JGI IMG/M metagenome (GOLD analysis project Ga0182021, IMG submission 120493) | Permafrost microbial communities from Stordalen Mire, Sweden - 612E3M metaG (Illumina Assembly) | ecosystem: Environmental > Terrestrial > Soil > Wetlands > Permafrost | place: Sweden...
GAGGTTCAGAATCGCGTCGAGGTGTTCCTGCGTCATCGGAAGCTCCGGTATACTTCGCGTGAGGATGTGACACGCTTCGTGATACCCGAAGGGGTACCACGCTTCGTGATACCCGAAGGGGTGACACGCTTCGTGATACCCGAAGGGGTGACACAGTTCGCTGCCGCGGGGAAGACCTATGCCGACCGACGACATCGTCGTCCTCGAGGACGTGAAGAAGCAGTTCGGTGAGGAGAAGGTCCTCAAGGGGATCAGCATGGTCTGCCGCAAGGGCGAGACCACGGTCGTCATCGGCGGCTCCGGAGCCGGCAAGACGACGCTGCTGCGGCTCATCGTCGCCCTCGAGAAGCCGACCAGCGGACGCATCCTCATCGACGGCGAGGACATCACCAAGATGAAGGAGCGGCAGCTCAACGAGATCCGGAAGAAGTTCGGGGTCGTCTACCAGTACGCGGCGCTCCTCGACTCGAACACGGTGCTGGAGAACGTGGCGTTCCCTCTCGTCGAGCACACGAAGCTGAAGAGCAAGGAGATCAAGGAGAAGGTCGTCGAGAAGCTGCGCCTCCTCGGGCTCGACGCGAACGTGATCGACAAGTTCCCGGCCGAGCTGTCCGGCGGCATGCGCAAGCGCGTGGGCCTGGCGCGGGCCCTCATGCTCGAGCCCCCCATCCTCGTCTACGACGAGCCGACCAGCGGCCTCGATCCGCTCACCAGCCGGGTCGTCGACGACATGATCACGGAGATGCGGGACCGCTTCAACATCACGAGCATCGTCATCTCGCACGACATCGCGAGCTGCTTCCGCGTGGCGCATCAAGCCATCTTGCTCATCCGGGGCGAGGTCGTGGCTCGCGGCACCCCCGACGAGCTCGCCAACGGTGACAACGAGGTCGCACGGAATTTCTTCCGTCAGTCGGGTGTCAGCTCCAAGCCCATCCCGGCCAGCACGTCGACCTAAGCTTCTGGCAAGGTTCGCCGGACCCAGCTATCACTCACTCGGCATGGCTCAGGGCCCGTACCCGTATCCGCAGGCACCCATGCCCCCGCCGTACCATCCGGGGGCCTACGGCGCCCCCGTGGGCAACGACGGGAAGGCCGTGGCCAGCCTCGTGCTCGGCATCATGAGCATGGTGTGCTGCACCGGCATCCTCACGGCCATCCCCGCCATCATCCTGGGCGTCCTCTCCCGGCGCGACATCATGCGGTCCCAGGGCACGCTCGGCGGCGAGGGCATGGCCATCGCCGGCATCGTCACGGGCGGCATCGCCACGCTGGGCACCATCGCGTACTTCGTCTTCTACGTCGCCATCATCGGCGCCGCGGTGGCCACCACGCCGGGCAGCCCGCCGCCGCCGTTCTACGCGCCGCCCCCCGCCTACACGCCGTATACCGCGCCGACGCCCACGACGCTTCCCTCGGTCCCGCCCGTCACCGGCTCCATCGTCGTGCACGACGTGCACAAGGGCACCGGCACGCTGCACACGGCGCTCGCGCTCGAGCTGGGCGAGGCGAAGGAGGAGGGCGTGAAGGTCCTCGTCATCTCGGTGTCGCCCAGCTGCAACGCCTGCGACGAGTTCTTCGGCGAGCTGCCCGATCCGCAGATGCAGAAGGTCCTCGCGAACGTCAACATCGCCCGCGTCGACGTGAACGAGTGGAAGAGCGATCTCGCGTCGCTCGGCATGGACAAGACCGGCTTGCCCTGGTTCTTCCGCTTCGACGACACGATGAAGCTGGCCGACTCGCTGAGCGCCGACGAGTGGAACGAGAACACCGCGGGCAACATCGCGCCGGTGCTCGACAGGTTCCTCAAGGGCACGCTCAAGCACAAGCCGGCGACACCCGCACCCAGCGCGACCGGCGGGATGAAGGTCCTCGGCAAGGACGCCGGCGGACACGAGGTCTTCTAGGTTCGTTCCGTGCGCCCGTCGGGCCGCGACCTCCTTCACTTGCTGTCGGCTTCGCCGCCAGAGTTCGGAGCCTCGGCCCGCCCTCGGCGGATCCTCAATTCGTTTGAAACGAGTTTCGTTTCAAACGAATCTTGCGGCCGCCTCGTCCAGCCGCACGAACGCGTAGCCCGCGGCCCGCAGCGTCTCGATGACCGCGTGCAGGCTGGCGAGCTTGCGCTGCCGGAGCACCCGGACGTCCGGCTGGTGCGGCAGGAGCGCCTCGAGGGCGTCGAACTCGTCGAGCACGTCGATGCCGTGGAGCTCGAGGTTCACCAGCGGCTCGCCGACGCACATCTCGGCGAGGCGCCTCGCGCCGTCCGGACCGGCAAGCGTGAGCGACGTCCCGATGAAAGGGAGCCGGAAGCGGGGCGTGACCTGGATGGGTAGCTCGACGAGCGGCGCCACGCGAGAGGGCGTCATCCCGGTCCCCCGGCGCCAGTACGGGCGGCCGACGAAGTACGGGCGCATCGGCGCTCGAAGGACGTTGGGAGAATCGACGACCGAGCGGCTCTCGCGGCCGCGAGCGCGGTACGCGCCGATCGAGCCCACCTTGGCCGCGAAGTACGCCGGACAGGGAAATACCGAGGAATCGTAGGCCACGTCGAGGTCCATCAGCACGTCGAAGACGTCGTCGGTGATGGTGTAGCCGGGGGCACGGAAGCCGCGCGGCGCCTCGCCGGTGACGTCCTCGATGGCGCGCGCGCCCCCCGCGATCTGCGCCTCGATGCCCGCACGACCGAGCCGCGTCAGATCGTAGCGATGGTCCAGCGTGTGGTTGGCAATCTCGTGGCCCGCCGCGTGGGCCTCGAAGATCTTTCGCGCGGCCTCCGGGCGCTTCATGTCGGCGCCGATCGTGAAGAGCGTGAGCGGGACGGACGCGTCGCGCGACAGCTCGAGGAGGCGATCGATCGCGACGTCGTAGACCGCGGTGGCGCCGGCCTGGTGCTCCGGGGCTGCCGGATCGAGGCCGTGGATGGCGAAGTAGTTGGGGATCTCGTCGAGGTCGACGCTGAGGGCGCAGAGGCGCATGGAGCCGCTTTCTAGTTTCGTTTCAAAAGAATCACTTCTTGGCGTGGTCGCGCAGGAAGGGCCAGGCGAACGCCGGGAAGTGCTGGGAGATGCCCAGATCCACGTGGACGCCGCCCTCGATGCTGGCCAGCTCGACCTGGCTCGCGGCCGCGCACCCGTTCCACACGAGGAGCTTCGTCTCGTCGCCGGGAAGCTCGTCGACGAGGTTGAGGGGCGGCAGCGACGCGTCCGGCGTCGGCGAGCAGCCGTCGCGCTTCGCCCAGTCGCCCACGGTCTGCGCGACCGACGGGAGCGTCACCGTCACGCCGGGGTAGACGGAGGCCGCCAGGGTGCCGCCGTTGTACGGGACCGTCGTGTCCGCCGTGCCGTGGATCTGGAGGACGGCGACCGGCTCCGTGGGGTTGCACGTGCTCGCGTCGACAGGGCCCGCGCCGGCGTAGCTGACCACGCCGGCGAAGACGTCGGCGGCCTGGCACGCGAGGCCGAGCGCCATGAACGCGCCGTTCGAGACGCCGACCGCGAAGACGCGCTTCGGATCCACCGCGTAGTACTGCTTCACTTCCTTCACGAGGTCCGTGAGGTACTTCACGTCGTCGACGCCCGTGTGCTCGAAATCGCAGCAGACGTTGCCTGCAGCCCAGAAGTGCTTGCCGGTGGAGTCCACCGTCCCCTCCGGCGCGACGAGGAGGATGTTCTCGTCGTCGGCGATGTACTGGAGCCCGAAGAGCACGTTGGTCTGCAACGCGTCGGAGCCATAGCCGTGGAGCATGAGGACGAGCGACACGGGCTTGCTTCGATCGTACTTGTCCGGCGCGCGGACGAACGGCACCGGGCGGCTGCCGCCGAAGGTGTGGCTCGCGGGATCGGGCGGAGCGACGGCCGGCGCAGACGAGCAGGCGAAGAGGACGGCCGCGAGGAGGAGGCGGACGAGGCGCATGCGGCGCAGCGTAGCGCATCCCACTGAATTCGTTTCAAACGAATTTGATGCTCCGGCGCGCGGCGGCCACTATGCTCGGCCCATGCGCTGGGCGCTCCTGGGTCTCGTCGTCCTCCTCGGCTGCGGTGCGCGCACGCCGCTTCTCTACGACGAGGTCGAGGGGGTCGGCGACGCGACCCTGAGCGACGGAGGTCGCGACGCGCCCTACGTCTGCGACGACGACGCGGGAGACGCTGGCGACGGTGGCGACGCTGGCGACGCCGCCACGTGCACCGGCCTGGCGTGCCGCGTCGACGTCTGCCAGGGCGGCGGGCACACGACCGTGAGCGGCACGGTCTACGATCCCGCCGCGGCGAACCCCATCTACGACGTGCTCGTCTACGTCCCGAACGGGCCGCTCGATCCCATCCCCGACGGCCCCGCGTGCCTCCCCTGCGCGGCCCCCGCCTCCGGTCACCCGCTCACGCAGACCGTCACCGACGCGCGCGGCCACTTCGTGCTCACCGACGTTCCCTCCGGGACCAACGTTCCGCTCGTGATGCAGATCGGCAAGTGGCGGAGGCAGATCATCCTGCCGAACGTGACCGCGTGCACGGGCAACGTCGTGAGCGACAAGAACCAGACGCGCCTTCCGCGAAAGCAGAGCGAGGGCGACATCCCGCGCATCGCGCTGACGACCGGCTGCGATCAGGTCGAGTGCTTCCTCCTGAACCGCATCGGCCTCGACCAGAGCGAGTTCACCGGTCCGAACGGCACCGGGCGCGTGCACGTCTACCGCGGGCAGGACGATCTCCAGGGGCTCCCGCCCGGCCCCGGCGACGCGTACGCGCTCTGGGGAAACCTGTCGACGCTCCAGCAGTACGACATCCTCGCCGCGTCCTGCGAGTGCAGCGTCATCGCGCGCGACTCGAAGGGGCCCGCCTACGCGAACATGCGGTCGTACCTGAACGGCGGAGGTCGCGTCTTCGCCACGCACTACCACTACAACTGGTTCGCGAACGCCGCGCAGTGCGCCCAGGGCAACGGCCCGTGCGGCGGCCCTCCGGAGTTCGCCAGCGTCGCCGACTGGGGCATTTCCGGGAACATCCCCACCACGCAGAACATCGACACCAGCCACCCGCGCGGCAAGGCGCTGGCCGACTGGCTCTCGGCGCTGGGCGCTACGCCGAGCTACGGGCACCTCGATCTCACCGATCTGCGGAGCGACGTGGGCACCGTGTACGGCAACGGCACACGCTGGATCTACGCGCCCGACGGCTCCCTCTACGACACGTTCTATCTGTCCTTCAACACCCCGGTCGGTAGCAAGTCCGCATGCGGACGCGCGGTCTTCTCCGACATCCACGTCACCGGCTCGTACGCGTCGCAGTCCAAGTCGTGGCCGGCCTCGTGCTCGGCTCCAGACCCCAGCTCGGACCACACGAAGAACGAGATCGCGCTCGAGTTCCTCTTCTTCGATCTGGCGACCTGCGTGCAGGACGACGCACGCCCACCGCGCCAACCCTGCGGGAAGTAATCAAAGAACCCCCGCCGTGAGGCGGGGGCCCTGCCAACGACATGCGGGCACGTCCCCCGCCTCACGGCGGGGGTTCTGTGCGCACGTGAATCAGCCGCCCGTCATCTTGGCGACTTCGGCCGCGAGATCGTCGCTCTGCTTGACGATGCCTTCGCCGACGCCGAAGCGCGCGAAGCTCGCGAGGCGAACCTCACCGCCGAGCTTCTTGCCGAGCTCCTGGCGGAGCTTCTCGACCGTGCTGCCGGGCGTGGTGACGCTCTCCTGGCCGAGGAGGGTGATCTCGGTGAACCACTTCTCGAGCTTGCCGTCGACGATCTTGGGCCACGAGGCCTCGGGCGCCTTGAGGGTGCCGGCGGCCTTCTCTTCCGCCATCTGCGCCAGGAAGATTTCCTTCTGCTTGGCGGCGTCGGCGGCGGAGACCTGATCCTTGCTGACGACCGTGGGGCTCATCGCGGCAATCTGCATGGCGCAGTTGTCGATGAAGCCGAGGAACTCCGGATCCTTCGCGGCCGCGGCCGTGGGCGCGTACGCCTCGAGGAGGACGCCGAGCTTGCCGCCCATGTGGATGTACGAGTGGACGATGCCGCCGTCGCCCTTGGCGACGATCGTGTCCCAGCGGCGGATGACGGTGTTCTCGCCGGTCTTGCCGACCATCTCCTGGCGGGCGAAGTCGACGGTCCAGTCGGTGCCGGGGTACTTCTGGGCGCCGAGATCCGCGCCGCGGTCCAGCTTGCTGGCCACGCCGAGCACGGCCGTCACGAAGTCCTTGAACGCTTCGCCGCGCGCGACGAAGTCCGTCTGACAGTTGACCTCGATGACCGTCCCGCGCTTGCCGTCGGCGGACACGAGCGTGCGCACCTCGCCCTCGGCGGCGACCTTGCCGGCGCGCGTGGCGGCCTTGACGATCCCCTTCTTGAGGATCACTTCGACGGCCTTCTCCATGTCGCCGCCGGCTTCCATGAGCGCGTTCTTGCAGTCGCTCATGCCCGCCTGCGTGCGCTCGCGGAGCTCCTTGATCATCGTCGCGTTGAACTCAGCCATGGTCCTACTCCTGTGCTTCACGGAAAAACGGCCGCCCACCTCCCCCCAGCCGATGGAGCCGGGAGGGAGGGGCAGGCAATGAAAACGAAAACGAGACTACGGACGAGAGAGCCGGGCCGAGCCCGACACTCACTCACGTTCAGGACGGCTGTTCGCCGCCCGTGGGCGCAGCCGGGGGAGCGGCCGGAGCCGCTTCCGGTGCGGGAGCCGGAGCCGGGCGCTCGCCGCCGCGATTGCGCTGCTGGTAGACGTCGGCCTGCTGGCCGCGGTCACCACCACCACCACCGCCACGCTCGTCGCGATTGCCCTGGTCCTTGCGGCGCTGCGCGCCCTCGAGGACCGAGTCCGCGATGCGCGACGTGATCAGCTTGATCGAGCGGATCGCGTCGTCGTTGCCCGGGATGACGTAGTCGATGACGTCCGGATCGCAGTTCGTGTCGGTGATGGCGATGATCGGGATCTGGAGCTTCTTGGCTTCCTGGACCGCGATGGTCTCCATCGAGGGGTCGATGATGAAGACGGCCGCGGGGAGCGACGTCATGGTCTTCAGACCGCCGAGGTACTTCTCGAAGCGCTCGCGCTCCTTCTCGAGGCGCGAGACTTCCTTCTTCGGAAGCTGCAGGTACGTGCCGTCGTCCTTCATGCGCTCGAGCTGGCGCATGCGGTCGAGGCCCTGCTTGATGGTGCGGAAGTTGGTCAGCGTGCCGCCGAGCCAGCGGTTCACGACGTAGTAAGAGCCGGAGCGAGCCGCCTCTTCCTTGACGATTTCCTGCGCCTGGCGCTTGGTGCCGATGAAGAGCAGGTGCCCGCCGCGGGCCGTCGTCTCGTGGATGAAGTTGAACGCGCGAGCGAAGAGGCGCGCCGTCTGATCCAGGTCGATGATGTGGATGCCGTTGCGCGATCCGTAGATGAACGGGCGCATCTTCGGGTTCCAGCGCTTGGTCTGGTGGCCGAAGTGGACGCCGGCGTCGAGCAGGGTCTTGATGGGGAGGGGCAGGTCGCCGCCGAGCTTGGGCAGGCCCTGGGCCGTCGTTTCAATAGACTGAGTCATGTTGCGCTTCCTTTCGGTTAGGCCTCCACCTCTCTCCCGCGACCAGCTCCTTTTCGTTTGAAACGAAAGAGGTGCACCGGGCCGAAGGTTTGCGCCGAGAGGTGTGTGGAATGAGTGACGAGAGTCCCCGCGGAATGCGGGGAGCGCAGATTACCCGCTTCGCTTTTCCCGTCAAGCGTGGCGGTGGGATAGAGTGCGCTCCGATGCGAACGTTCGCGCTCCTGGGTGCCCTCTCTCTCGTGGCTTCGGTCGCCCATTGCGGGCCCAAGGGTCTGCCCAGGGGGCCGGCGCCCGAATACGAGGAGGATCCGGCGATCGACGCCGGCGCGCCGACCGCGTCGCTCGAGCTTCCCGCGCCACACCCTGCCGATGCCGGCGACGGCGCTACTTCGGCCGCTTTGCCGTGAAGATGTCGGTGGTCCCGGTGCGATCGGTCACGAGGAAGATGGTGCACTGATCGGTGGAGAGCCACGTCGGCGCGGTGAACGTCCCGTTCACCTCGAGCTCAGTGATGGCCGTGGGGGCGCCGAAGGGCTGCCCCGTCTTCGCGCGGGTCGCCCGCATGACGTGGGGCGACGGCGCGCCCACCGCGAAGTAGAGGGTGCGCTCGTCCGGCGAAGCGACCGGATGGGTGTAGGTCGTCGGCGCGCCGAACGTGTCGAGCTCGGTGATGCGCACCGGGGCGCTCCAGACGTTCGAGGCGCGCGTCGCCAGTGCGGGACCCGGGAGCTGACCGCCGGGCGCCCCCACGCCGTAGAGCGCGCTGCCGTCGCCGAGAAGGAACGGCGAGCTCATGGGATCCGGGAGCTTGGCGCAATTGCCGAAGGGAATGGTGCGGGCTGCGCGCGTGCACTCGACGGCGGACTTGTCGACCGCGTCGACGTAGACGAGATCGAGCTCGCTCTCGCTGATGCCGAAGTGCCCCTGCCCCATCACCGTGCCGAGCGCGCTCGCCGGGATGCCCAGGCTCAGCGTCGCCTTGAAGGTGCCGCTCAGGGTGGGCCGCTCGTACTGGAGCAGCTCGACCGTCACGCCGTTCACGCTGGGCGTCCGGAGGAGGACGTAGGCGGTCAGCAGGTCGGAGGAGAAGCGCGCCAGATCCTCACGGCCGTTGCCGTCGAGCCCCGACACCGCGAGGGGCGCGTCGAAGGCCTTCGTGGGATCGCAGGGGGGCGGCGCGTCGGGGGGCGCGTCGGCCACCGCGTCGGCGTCGACGTCGACACCCGCGTCGGCCACCGCGTCGCGAGGCGCGTCGATGGACGCATCGGTCCCGCCGCCGCGCAGTCCGTCGAGATCGACGAGCAGCGAGCACGAGAGGGCGAGGCTCCCCACGCCCCCGAGGGCCATGACCACGACACGACGCATCCACGTGGAGCGTAGCAAAAGAAATCATCCCTATTTGGGAAGCTGGAATCGTGGCGCGCGAGGCCGCATTTCGCTAGGTTCTCGGGTGTCATGATGGACTTTCGGTCCCAGATCGCCCATGTCGCCGAGCTCGCCAGCCTCTCCCTCACCGAAGAGGAGGCGACGAGCATGGCCGCCGAGGTCGACGCGATCGTGCGCTACGTCGCCGAGCTCGGCACCCTGGACACCGAGGGAGTCCCCCCCACGTATCACGTCCTCGAGGAAGCGTCGTCCCTCCGACCCGACGAGGTGCAACCCGGGCTCACGCACGAGGAGGCCCTGTCGGGCGCGCCGCGCTCTTCTTCCGGAGGCTTCGCCGTCCCCGGCTACGTGGAGGGCTGAGCGATGGATCCGTGGAAACTGCATGTATCGGAGCTGGCCGGGCACGTTCGCGACGGCCGGCTCTCGGCGACGGAGATCGCGAAGGCGACGTTGGCGCGCATCGAGCGGCTCGATCCTGCCGTCCACGCCTTCTTGCGCACGTCCCCCGAAGCCCTCCTCGCCCAGGCCGCGCGCATCGACGCCAAGCGCGCGCGCGGAGAGGCGCTCGGCGCGCTCGCCGGCGTGCCCATCGCGCTGAAGGACGCCCTCTGCACGCGCGGCGTCGAGACCACCGCCGGCTCGAAGATCCTCGAGGGCTACGTGCCGCCCTACGACGCGACGGTGGTCGCTCGCCTCGCGGCGGCGGACGCGCTCCTCCCCGGCAAGACGAACATGGACGAGTTCGCCATGGGCTCGTCGAACGAGAACAGCGCCTACGGTCCGTGCAAGAACCCCTGGGACACGTCACGCACGCCCGGCGGCTCCTCGGGCGGGAGCGCGGCCTCGGTCGCGGCGCGCATGGTCCCCGGCTCGCTCGGCAGTGACACGGGCGGATCCATCCGGCAGCCCGCCGGGCTGACCGGGGTCGTCGGCGTGAAGCCCACCTACGGCCGGGTGTCCCGGTATGGGCTCATCGCCTTCGCGTCGAGCCTCGATCAGGTGGGGCCCTTCGCGACCGACGTGCGGGGCGCGGCGCGCATCCTCGAGGTCATCGCCGGCCGCGATCCGAAGGACGCCACGTCGCTGGCCGCGCCCGTCGGTCCCTACGAGGCCGACTGCGATCGCGATCCCAAGGGCCTCCGCCTGGGCGTCCCGGAGGAGTACTTCACGAGCGGCCTCGATCCCGAGGTCGAGGCGTCGGTCCGCCAGTCGATCGCCCAGCTCGAGGCCCGGGGCTGCACGGTGCGGCGCATCAAGCTGCCGCACACGAGGTTCGCCGTGGCGACGTACTACGTGCTCGCGACGGCGGAGGCCTCGAGCAACCTTGCGCGCTTCGACGGCGTCCGCTACGGCGCGCGCGTGTAGCGCTCGCACGATCTCAAGCGGCTGTACGGCGACACGCGCGACGCGGGGTTCGGGCGCGAGGTGAAGCGACGCATTCTCCTCGGCACGTTCGTGCTCTCGGCGGGGTACTACGACGCCTACTACCTGAAGGCCCAGAAGGTGCGCACGCTCATGGTCCGCGACTTCGACACTGCGTTCCTCGACGTCGACGCCATCGTGTGCCCCACCTCGCCGACGCCTGCATTCCTGCTGGGCGAGAAGGTGGCCGATCCTCTGTCGATGTACCTGTCCGACGTGTACACGCTCCCCGCGAGCCTCGCCGGGCTGCCTGCCCTGAGCGTGCCCTGCGCGCCGACGAAGGGCGGGCTGCCGGTCGGCCTCCAGATCATCACGCGTCGCCTCGACGAGTCGACCATGTTCGCGCTCGCGGCCGCGTGCGAGGCCGCGCATCCGGGGCGCATCCCGGCGATGGCGGCTGCATGATGCGCGTCGAGCCGCTCTCCCCGCTCCTCGTTCCCGCGTGGCGCCGCCTCTTCGAGCACTCGGGCTGCGACTGCTACTGCCGCTACTGGCACTTCGAGGGCACCAAGAACGAGTGGCTCGATCGCTGCGCGAACCGCCCGGAGGAGAACGCCACGGAAGAGCCACGGGCCACGGGGCTCGTGGCGCTGGAAGGCGCCGACGCCGTCGGCTGGATGAAGATCGCGCCGAGGGCGGGGATGCCCAAGCTACGCAGGCTGTCCGTGTACAAGTCGCGCGATCTCGGCAGTGACGAGGGCGTCCTCTCCATCGGGTGCTTCCTCGTCGATCCGTCCCGTCGAGGGCGCGGCGTGGCGCGCGCGCTGCTCGAGGCGGCGCCCGCGTACGCCCGCTCGGTCGGAGCAGGCACGCTCGAGGCCTACCCGCGCCGGAGCGACCATCGGCTCGGCGACGAAGAGGCCTGGATGGGGCAGCTCGAGCTCTACCTCTCCCTCGGGTTCGTCGCCGTCGAGACGCCCGGTGCAGCCGGCACGTTCGAAGCGTATCCGGTGCTGCGCCTCTCGGTCTAAGTGACGATTCGGTGACCGTTCGCCACGAGCTTGTCACGCGCACTTCGTCCCTCGGCTGGCACAGTGCGCGGCGATGCATCGCGCCAAGAATCTCGTCTGGTTGCTCCCTCTCGCGGTCGCGTGCGGCTCCGGCAAGGCCGACAAGCCCGCGACCCCGGACGCGTCGACGACCGCGTTCACCTACGCGCCGCAAGGCTGCGCCTACACCGTCTCGCCGCCCGACACGCGAGCCTTCATCGACCAAGCCCTGGACGACACCTCGGCGTTCACCGACGCGAACGGCGCCACCCCGCAGCGCGTACGCATCGGCCTGGGCGGCGGCACCGACAGCAGCAAGCCCGGCTACGCCGATCCGTCGACGACGGCCGTGTTCACCTGGGAAACGGCCGCATCCAACCACGCGGCGAAGGTGCGCTTCGGGACCGATCCCAAGGCGCTCGGCGAGGTCCACGGCGGATACTCGTGGACCACGCCGCCGCCGTCGGTCGGCCTCAGCACGGGCAACTCGAACTACATGCACGAGGTGCACGTCTGCGGCCTCACGCCGGGCACGACGTACTCGTATCAGGTGGGCGGCGGCCCCGCGGGCTCCGAGGTCTGGAGCGCGGTGCAGTCGTTCACCACGCTCCCGAACACCGGGAAGATCACGGTCGGCATCGTCGGTGACGCGCGCGACAAGGTGGGCACGTGGCAGCTCGTCGAAGGTCGGATGCGCGACGGCGGCGCCGCCCTCCAGCTCTTCAGCGGCGACATCGTCGCCCTCGGCTCGCTCGAGAACCTCTACACGCAGTGGCTCGACGCCGTGTGGAAGGACCCGAACGACGCGACCAAGTTCTACACGCTCGGCCAGCAGATGATGGTCGCCATCGCCGGCAACCACGAGAACGAGGCGGCCCAGTTCTACGGGAACTTCGCCATTCCCGGCGACGGCCCCAACGCCGAGCAGTACGCCTCCTTCGACGTCGGCAACACGCACTTCGTCCTCGTCGACGACCAGCCCATCGCCCTGCAGCAGGGAAGCGACTCGGCGACGACGATCCTCACGTGGCTCGACGCCGACCTGTCGCGCGCCAACGCCAACCGCGCGAAGGTGCCCTTCATCGTGGCCGTCAACCACCGCGGCCTCTACTCCACGTCGCTCCACTCGACCGACGGCGACGTGCTCCTGACGCGCTCGAGCGTCGTGCCCCTCCTGGACAAGTACAACGTCGACATGGTCCTCAACGGCCACGATCACGAATACGAGCGCTCGAAGCCCCTCAAGGCCGGCAACCCGCCGAGCGGCGCGCCGACCGTCGGTGCGGGCACCGTCTACGTCATCGCCGCGGGCTCGGGCGCCGACCCGTACTCGGTGGGCACCGCCGCCGTGGATTACCGCGAGAAGAGCGTCGCCTTCGGCAACAACACCCCCTACATCGGCGTCTACGCGTTCCTCGAGCTGGAGGGCAAGACGCTGACGCTCAAGGCGTACGGCCTGAAGGCCTCGGGCGGCGGCGTCGCCGGCGACGACGTGCTCGACACGTTGCAGCTCACTCACTGAACCGAGGACCCACCATGATGCGCGTCGCCGCCCCCACGTTCGCGGCTTGCATGCTCCTCGGCTTCGCCGCGCCGGCGCGGGCCGACGAGCCGCCCCCGCCCGATCCGAAGCCCGACGCCGCGCCCACACCGCCGCCCGCGCCGAGGGCCCCCGATCCGGCTCCGACGACGCCCGCGCCGATGCCCGCGACGTCTCCGAGCGCCGGTCCCATCCAGCTCGCCTCGCTCGCTCAGCTTCGCGATCGCGGTGTCCTCACGCAAGCGCAGTTCGAGGAAGCGGTTCGCGAGATCAGCGGCTCGACCGGCGCCAACGCCAACGGCGCCAACAGCGTCGCGGTCGGTCGATGGACGACGACGATCTACGGCTTCCTCGAGGCCGATCACATCTACGACTCGACGCAGAGCTTCGCGGACCTGGCCGGCAACGGTCAGGTGGAGCGTCCAGCCGGCTACCCGCCCCCTCCGCCGCTTCCGCAGACGACCTACCGAGGTGACAACGCGCGCCTCCAGTTCGGCGTACGCAACAGCCGCTTCGGGCTGCAGATGCGCACCCCCGAGGTCCATCGCGTGCGCGCGTCGGGGACCCTCGAGATGGACTTCCTCGGCTACGAGCCGAAGCCCAGCTACGACGGCACCGGCACCACGGAGCAGGGGTTCTTCACGAGCCCCACGCTCCGCGCGCGTCACGCGTACTTCAAGCTCGATACGCCGGTCCTCGACGTGCTGGTCGGCCAGACCTGGCACCCGATGATGCAGCCGCTTTACATGCCCAACAGCGTCCAGATCCAGGGGCTGCCGGGGCAGCTCTTCGCGCGCACGCCCCAGGTCCGCCTCTCGAAGACCTTCGACACCGGCGCGGTCACGGTCCAGATCGACGCCGCGGCGCTCCGTCCGCCGCAGCGCGATGCGGCGAGCCCCGAGCTCTCGGGCAGCCTCCGCTTTGCCATCGACAAGTGGACCGGCATGCACA
>Ga0182021_10006577_pt1 | contig 13807 bp, 6 predicted proteins | sample 612E3MmetaG_FD_120493 | JGI IMG/M metagenome (GOLD analysis project Ga0182021, IMG submission 120493) | Permafrost microbial communities from Stordalen Mire, Sweden - 612E3M metaG (Illumina Assembly) | ecosystem: Environmental > Terrestrial > Soil > Wetlands > Permafrost | place: Sweden...
CTTCTTGAAAAATCCGTTGCTCTCAGAAATGAAATTATCGGGTTGGGTTACAACACTACACAAGTTATTACTCCTATCATCCCAATAATGTTTTCTGCACTTGCCAAAGCAAAAGATTTATCTCTCTTTCTGGAAAACAACGGAATTATTGTACCATTCATGAACTACCCGGTTAAACAGACAAAGTACATGCTAAGAATTTCCGTATCTGCCAGTCACACAACTGACCAGTTAGAACTATTACTTGAAATGTTAAATAAATGGAAAGATAAAAATGGAACGTATTAAAATTAAAAAAGTATTTATAGAGCCAATTAATATTGAATTGGACGAACCTTTCAAAATTGCGATCGGCACGAAGTACAGTATTGAAAATGTGTGCGTAACTGTGGTACTGGAAAATGGGATTGAAGGATATGGAGAGGCTGCTCCCCTTGAACCGGTCAATGGCGAAAACCAGGCAACGGTTCTTGCCACCCTGAATAGCTGTAAGGACTTCATTTTAGACAAGGATATCTCTGAATATCGTTTAATTTCAAAGAACCTCAAAAGCGTTTTCTGGGCTCAGGTTACAGCCCGCTGTGCCGTAGAAATGGCCTTACTGGATGCTTTAACCAAAACATTAAATATTCCTTTTTATAAGTTCCTGGGTGGAACCAGCAACATAATCGAGACGGATTATACAATAGATATTGTACCTCCCGATGTTGCCAAAATCGATGCAGGTAAGCTTGCAGGAAAGGGTTACCGGGTTTTAAAAACAAAAGTCGGAAAAAATGTGAATAATGATATTAAAAGAATACTTGCTATTAAAGACGGTGCTCCGGGATGCGAAATTACACTGGATGCTAACCAGGGATATTCCCCCTGCGAGGCTGTTCATTTTCTTGAAGAACTTGAAAAAAATAACATCCGGCCAATCCTGTTCGAACAACCTGTGATTAAAACTGATTTATCGGGAATGAAATTTGTCAAGGATCATACCTCTATCCCCATTGCTGCAGATGAATCCGTTTTTACAAGCGCTGATGCGATAAATATTGTCCGCTCAGGTTGTGCAGATATAATTAATATCAAAATTATGAAATCGGGTATTATCGAGGCCCTTGATATTGCAGCCATAGCACGAAGCGCCAATATTAAACTGATGATAGGTTGCATGCTTGAATCCAGTCTGGGTCTTGGCTGTTCAGTTCATATTGCTGCAGGTCTGGGCAATTTCAATTATGTAGATCTCGACCCTCATATTGATCCTGTAAAAGAACCATTTACAGGTGGACCGGAGTTTAATGCACCTCTTTATAAAATTTCAGATGATCAGCCTGGTCTGGGAATTAAGAGAAGATAATAAGAGGATTACCGGATGTCATCTTGACAATCCTTTATAATCATTCCGACAAATATTTTGTCTTGTATGAGATGAGATACTTCTGAAGCTTTGCCAGATATTCCTCCAGTCCGAGTTTCTCTTCATCACAGATCATAAATGAGAGATCGGGACGTCTGTTTGCAAAATTTCGTTGCTCGTCCCTGGCATGCACATATTTCTTTTCGGGTGTTGACATCCCTTTTGGAAACTGGCTTTTTTCCCAGGTGGTTTTGATCTCATCAAAAACCTGGTATCGTTCTGCAAGATTATCCTGAATTATCTTAACAGCATGATTTAATTCACGATAAGTAGCTTGATTATCATCAAAATGCGATGCTGCAGCTTTTCCGATTGACGTCTCCAGAGCAGATAATACCAGGTAGGTATTTGCCGTATGTCTGAAAAGTTCCGCAATACCTCTGAATAGCTCAAAATCATATAAATTCTTTACTTCATTTCTAAGATTCTCCTCACATATCGCAATTACACGTTCCATCTGTGGCAAAATATCTTTTGACCGGCTTATCATATCTGCATATTCAGTATTCCAGAATGGGTCAAATTCCATATCGTCGCGAGGAAGATCAGGCAGGTGAGTCTTCCCTATTTCTCCCCAATGCCAGACTTTGCGCTCGAAAGTACTCATGTAATAATAACTGGCTTTGTTAAGCAATCTAAAGAGTTCCCCGATATCTTTGCCTCCGGGACCATAGTAGTTTAAGAAATATGTCTCTTCAAACTCCTTAAGGGCGGGCTCTTTACCATTCCATGAATATTCAGCAGCAGTTATATATCTTAGCATCCAAATCTGATTATGAACTCCCGAACAATTCCATGAAGTTGAGATCATTCCTTTGTATTTACCTGATCTTGTGGCATCTGTAAGAACAGAATAAGATGTCTCAAGAGAAGACTTTACCTGCCCTTTTTCATCTTCCCTGTAAAAATAGGGCAGAAAAAGATGTTCAATACCAGGGTTGGGATCATAAACATAGAGTGAGTAGCCCTTTTCCAGAGCAGCCTTATCCGAACGATCGTCAAATCCTCCCGGAGTAAAGAGACCCTCAACAGGCTTAGCTTTCTCATCAGGGTTGTAGCCCCCATCCCATGCAATGGGCTGGCGATGCAATTTTTTAACAATTTCTGCAACCCTGTTTATATAAACTTCCATAAGAGCATATTTGCCTTCTTTTTCAGCTTTCTCTTTACAACCGCATGCAACGCCTTTTCCCAGGACATAAGTTTCATCGCAACCAATATGAATATATTCTGAGCCTGGAGTCGCTTCAGCCGCTTCTTTTATCAGGTCAGACATCAAATCATAAGTTCCTTCCCTGAGAGGACAAAATCCCCAGTTATTTGATTCAATCTCCCTGAGACTTTTATTTTCAGGATGCTTTAAAATATAGCTTACATGTCCGAGACCTTGTACCAATGGAACAATTTGTATATGATAACTATGGGCATAACGGGTGAACTCCTGCATTTCTTCCATCGTATATGCTCCGGGCGCACCAATCTCCGGATGACTCTTATATGCAAACTTATCCTCCCACTCTCATATCAGCATGTTGATTTTGTAACTTGCCAGCACCCTAATAAAATTAAATACATAATTTTTCTTTTCCTGAAAATGTTTGGTATCATAATGAACAGCTCTGATAGAAATATCAGGCCAGTCGTTGATTATCATCCCTCTTATATACAACCTGCTGTTTTCTTTTTGTATCAATTGAAGAAGGCTCTGCATACCATAAAATAGTCCGGTTGCCTCATTTGCACTAACGATCACTCTTCCCGATGAGATGTCAAGCTGATAGCCTTGGTCTCCTAATTGACGGAGAGTCTTTTTCCTGGTCAGGAATATTGAGGATTCCTTTGAGTTTTCAGTTATATTACAAATGATTCTCCATTGATCTCTGAGTTGCCGGATAAGTTCATTCGCCGCAAAAATATCTTCAGGAGAGGCTCCTTTATCCAAATGTATTTTTACTGAACCAGAAAGAATAAAGTCAGTTCCCCTGAAAATCACTGATTGGGGATAAGGAATAATAGAAATTCCTGATTTACGCAATAGTGTTTCATCTGGCTCGGAGGAATAACCTCTTTTTGCCGGAAATAACAGAAAAGCGATAGCCAGGAATAAAAATCTCGTTATCATACAATCTTTATTAAAAATGATTTCATTTCCACTTAGAAATTATCTTAAAGTGATTGTTACCACCAGGAATCAGGAATATTCTCAATTTTTCCAAATTCAGCCGGACTCCCTTTTGCAGGTCCATGGTAAATACTTACACCATAGGTTGTAAGAAATAATTTTTCCCGATCGTTTGGATCAGGAATAGGGCAATGCCCCCATTTAAACCGGTATCCCAGTATTCTTTCCCATGTTTTTCCGCTGTTATCAGACCGGTAGGCCCCATTCTGAAAGGTATTAATGTATAATGTATTTGTGTTGTGGAGATCGAATGCTCCGGCAAATACACGGACCCGTTCATCAAAGCACTGTTTCCAGCTGTTTCCTCCGTCATCAGTCATAAACACTCCACCATAAATATCCTTATCATTGTCGTGCTTTGGCCAGCAACTGAGGTACATCCTTTTTGGGTTATCAGGATCAATCAACAGGTCGCAGGGAGCGGTAACTCCGTCAGGCAACTTTGCTTCATTCCATGTTTCTGCTTTATCGTCACTGTAATATAATGTTCCATCAACTGATTTTTCTCCCCTCCAACCTCTTACACATAATAGGTAGATTCTCTTTCCATCCTGTCTTATTTCCCAGGCATATCGATTGTCTTTCAGTCCTCTGCTACAGTTTATCCACGATTTTCCGTTATCTGTGGATTTATAAACTCCCTGGTTGAATATGGTGACATATAATGTCCGGGCATTTTCAGGGCTGGAAGTATCAAGCAGAAGATCTGTGCAAATCGAATGTTCAGGCAATCCGGTATTGTATTTTTGCCAGGTCTTACCAGCATCTTCCGAAAAGGCAACGCCTCCTAAGGGTTTCTCAAATAAGCCATCACCAAACTGGGATTTGCGCGGCAAAGAATGCTGATTAGCCCATGTGGACCATACTCTACCCTTCACCGCAGGGTCAAATGTAATATGATAGCAGGTGTTAACCCAGTCGTTAGGGATACCTTTAACCAATTGTTGCCACGATTTTCCACCATCGAATGAATGAAATAGTCCTATATCAATATATGACACTACAAGGTGATTTTTGTCGAAAGGGTCAAAATCAATTCCATAACAGCAGGTCAGATCGAGTCCCCTTGAAGAAACCGACCCATCGGGATTATTCCGGCTGCAAACCTGGCTCCAGTTGCGTCCCCCGTCAGAAGTCTTGTATGCTTGTCCATAGTCGGTTGCAAAACAAATATCAGGATTTGACGGTGCAACACCCATTGTAAGTATATCACCACCCCAACCCGGACCATAATTCCTGTTCAACCACGAGTCATTAAAATTATTCGTCAGTACTTCATTGGAATTCGCTGAATAAACTGGATTCCAACTTTCGCCGGAATTTATAGATTTGTAAATTTCATATCTTACATTAATGTTGACATCAGGTCCTTGTTTTGGAATAGTAGTCATTGATAAATAAATTACTTCAGGATGCTTTTCGCAGACACTTATTGTTCTGATTATCGGAGATGCTCCGGCTGTAAGATCTTTCAACAAACCTCCGTTGATATTAACCCAATGATTTCCTCCGTCATCGCTTCTGAAAACACCACCTGTAAGATTGGCTTTTTTATCTCTTTCCACTTCAGAAATCAGGTAGAGGCTTAACTTTCCGGAATTAGTTCCCCCTACTGCTTTTGAGAATATTCCTTCAGGATGAGAGACCTCCTTAATTTCTCCCGTATTTCTGTTGACCATCACACAGGTCTCATTTGTAATAACTGTTAATTCATCTTTAAGCCCTGTCATAATAAGCGGAAATAAACCGAGTACCTCAGTTCCGGGTACCTTTGCAATAAGTCTCCAGCTTTTCCCTTTATTTTCAGTCCCGATCAGGAATACGAAATGCGGAGTATTTTCAGGCAACTTTCCTATATATGGACGCAGAGGAGACATACCCATATATAAATTATTGTTGTTTGAAGGATCAACCCGTATTTTATCGATGGATCCATTGGGCATGTCCTTTACTAATTCAGATGGCAAAAATGACATGGATTGAAGTTTTTCCAGCGGTGCAATCTTCTCAATATCCGGAAAGATGACCTTCCATGTTTTCCCTCTGTTTTCTGATCTGTACAACATAGTCAGACCCGATCCGCGATCCTCATCATATAAATATCCTCTGCTGGCTGCATACACAACATTAGTATCAACCGGATCAAATTCAAAATCCTGAGTAACAGACATCAGGTTAAATAACTTCCAGTTCTTACCACCATCGGAGGTGACAAAGTTCCCGGTCATGTCTCCTTTTGTGAATACCAGATCAGTATCAAATGGGCTTATGGTTGGTATAAAAACTCCACCACCGGCTCCGGGTCCTATTATTTTCCAATCCCCGTCTGCCAAAATATTTTCAGTTTTTGCCCGGAGGATGTTCTTATTCCTGCAAGCTGTTGTAAGAATTAGAAATATCGCCAGACATCCAATGATTAAAACCAGGTAATTAGTATACCTTTTCATACCTTTTAAGTTTAACTTGAATTGTATATTTATATTAATTGCCTTTAATGATTTAAAAGAGAGTTATTTTATCTTTTCAACTTTGAATATTGTTTCCTGGTAGGGACCAAGCTTAATATGTGCATTCTCAATTATGGTCAGGCTTCTCAAATCAAGAACTGTTCCCAGTTTTTTGGTTCCTTTCAGGTCAAATTCAACGAGATTGGAAGTCAGGTTGCTGGCATAAACCAGGTAATCGTATTCCCGTTCAACGGCCCTTACTTCAGCGTCTGTAATAAGGTTCCCGTTTCCCCCGATCCCCAGTACAGGGCGTTTCAATCCGGTTTGTGAAGCAAGTGGTGCAAATAACATGTGATAATCAACCGTTCGCACTGGTGATGCCAAATAATATAGGGATCCTTTTCCCTGCTTAATAAGTACAATAGCCGGTTTCCCATCTTCAAACCGGGCAAGGACTTTGTTGTTACCGGGATCGATAGTTTGTACCAGTCCGTCTGAATATAAGGTTACAGGGGATGCATTTCCGGCAAACACATCCTCGTTGGTGCAGGTTATTTTTTTTCGGACTTCGCCATAAAGTATAGCCTGTGAAAAGCTCTGATCGTAATTCCTGCTTTTTTCTGCCTGACCTACAACCGGAGGGAGTGTAACATTGCTGACAGTTATTCCCAGGTCTTTAATCCTGTTGTTTTCCCTTGCATATTGATCAAATACAAAGGACTCCGGAATTACAACTGCCGTACCGCCATTTCTAATATAGTTCCATATTTGAGTAACAATTTCAGGTCTCGAATATTTGACTGCAGGAATGATAAGCAGCCTGATCTTATCCAATTTCCCTGCCAGTATCTGATCCTCACTTACAAATCCGATGCGACAACCAAGAAACCTTGTTCCTTCCCAAACAGATTCTATAGCATCGATATAAGGTGTTTTACCTGATTGAATTTGTTGCGGAGGTACCTGGAGTATGCTTGATTTCGAATATAAAATGGCAACTTCGGGATCATCCCTGGTGAACTCGGTCATTTCTGAGCTCAGGCGTCTTACATCAAGACTGATTCTCAATACTTCATCAATATCTGATAAGGAAATTCCCTTGCTAAAGGGAAGCGAGGATTCATTGTTCTGTAAAAATTCTTTACTAGGGGTACTTCCCCACAAATATTTCGAAATATCTGATTTACCATGAAGGAATTGCAATAATATATTATGTGTTCCTCCACCCATTTCCGGTTCGACCATTGCTTTTTTCTTATCGCTGAGAGATAATAACAAATCCGAGAAGATGGGAGAACTTCCTGATTCATTCAGAATGACATCATCCACTTCGTTAATGATCATCTCTTCATCAATACCTGTTACGCTGTTGGAAGAACTGAGCATTGATGATGTTCCTCCCGCACAGATTGGAGTAACCGGGTCTAATTTGCGCATCTCAGTCTTTATCCATTTCATATAATCGGTAAACCGGCGGATATTGAAACTCGACCAATCGTACCATGCAGCACGGTTGATGTCGTTTAGGGGTTGTGCATTTCTGGTTTCAGGGGCACTGATTTCATTGAATGTTTTGTAATGTGTTTGCCAAACCCTATTTAATGGCTGAATTTCGCCATATTTCGATTTCAACCAATCGCGAAACATTTTCTGGCTTATATCGCAGTAACAAATATATTGCAATTCATAAGCCATAATGTTGTAAAGCAGGTTTGGGTTATCAGTCCACTCCCTGTAATGCAATTTTATATATTCAACCACTGCCTGACGTATATCGGGACTTTCCAGACATAAAACTACATCTTCTTTCTTCCCGCCATCTGACCACCTGTCCTTTACAAGGTGCCCGCACCAACCATCCCATCCTACCCTGTGTGTACCGGAGAATTTATGAAAGGCTTTATAAACCGGTGAACTTTCGATATTATATCTTGAACCGCCTCCCACGGTATAACTTTCAAGCCTATGGTCAAAAGGAGCAAAATAATTATTAAGTGGTCCGCTATTTATCTGAAGCATTGAAAAAATGATGACTGGATTGCCCGATTTATCACGGTAATATCCCTTCAAAGGTTTAAGTTCATTCAAAGGAGGATACAGCGGAACATAAAAAGAGGCATGGCTGACTTCATTCTCGGGTTCCATGGTCATATGATTAACTTGTCGTCCGGAGATCATATCCGTGATCTCACCTGAAGCTTTGTTACATGAGGAAATAATATAATCAAGTATTTTTTTCTCTTCCGTCTCGTTTTGAAACCACACTAGTTTGCTTCTGATCCCCATCCCAACATCAGCCGTGATAAGAGGAATACGTTGGTACAATGTCTGGTACCCTTGCAGTTCTGCGACGCGAACCTCATTTCTCAGGTCTTCTGCTGCATCCAGGGCTTGTTTTCTAAGTTGAACAATTAAAGTACTGGTTATAATCTTCTCAACGGGTCCTGCCAGAGAAGTGTATACTTCCCGGTTATCAATTATAACCTTACAATCATGGGGATCGATATTTGACAGTGTCCTCGGACCTTCTTCCCCGTTTACCAGGCGGATATTATCGATAAACAGGGGGCAATCTGAATATCCGAATGAAAAGCGGAGTTTACGTATCTTATTTAACGCCAGAGGACGATCACCTTCTTCCACAACTGCATGCTGAAGTAAAAACTCGAAATGATTCCAACCAGTATTCAGGAATAGTTTACTGCCATTATAACTTTGCCCCTGAAACTCAGCTTGCTCGTCGGTTCCCATTTCATCAAAAATCTGAATTGTGCCATAGTACAATTTATCGGAAGGATTATAGATATCGAATTTCAGAAATTCATAAGCACTCCAGTCTTTTGGGAATTCACTTGTTTCAAACCATAACAAATTTGATCGGGATTCAGAAAGTTTAAGGGAGGATTTGCCATGAGATGCAAAATCTTTGGATACGGAAATTGTCCCTTTCAGATTGTTGAGGCATGATACATCCTCAAAATCGTTGATTATTATTGAATTTACGGAATTCTTCTGATGAAGAAAACTGTCGGAGCGATGAATATTGCAGGCTGATGAAACAAAAATAAAAGTAACAGTTAAGAAACTTATTTTAAATATTTTCATTTTAAGCAATAAGGTATGAATAAGGATTTATAATTTAAAAAATAGCCCAAAGAGAATTCTCAATGGGCTAATTTAACTAACCTAACTTACCCTGACTATGCAAATCAATGTTGGTATGCAGTTGGTTGAGTGGGATATACATAATTAGAAACATGTGGAGATGCAGGATTGGCATCCCACCAGAATTTTGAAAGTCTGCTGTCTACTCCGATACGCGATACAGCATCGTTGTAGTTGACACTGTTGGTAGTTTGTTCTGAGATCGGATATTTCTCCCTTCTTGGAACTTTTCCCTTTAGCTCGGAATTGACATCAGGAGAAAGTCCTTGTTGTGGATAACCGGTCCGTCTGTACTCGCACCATCCCTGAAATTCATCGGGATACAAAGCAACAAGCTTCTGATTGATAATCATTTCAAGTTTTCCTTCAGTAGACCCGCTGAGTGTATAAACAGGTGTAGACTTAAAAGCTGTGATGGCGGGATCTTTAATTGCTTTATATGCCAGATAATTTTGCACATCAGCGTCTGTCCATTGAGCACCAATAACTCCATAATGATTTTCGAAATGCAGGTAGCTTTTCATCAGGTCAGGGACCTGGGGAGCTACGAGATTATAGAACCACTTAGCCCAGTCGATTCCTGCATCGATCCCTTTCTGATAATAAAAATTAGGATCAGTATTAAACCCGGCAGGAAGTAAACCGCGCAACTGTGCTTCAGCCAGTGCAAAATATACTTCCGAACATTTCATTATTGCAGGAGCTACCACAGGGGCTCTCCAAAGATCTGACAGCTGGGATGTGGTATTAAATCCCCAGGGGTATTTATACTCTTCAGTCACGTTTCCGAGTGTAGGTTGTCCACGGTAATCAATATTCGGAAATGCATATCCGTTATTTGAGACCCCACCCTTAAATGTTGCGGTAATAGTATCAGCAAATATCTGGATTCGTGGATCTTCACTAATTCCGTCATTCCTCAGTATATCGATCAGCACTTTATGTGCCTGAACGCTTTCCTGAACAGTGCCATAGTTAATGATACGATAGTACCTGGGATTCAAATGGTCGGGATAGTCGGTATTGTTTTTCACGAATGCATCGTCATCAAGTGTGGCTAAAAGATCAGCCTCGGTAAGATCACTCATCTGTTGTGCTGCTAGTACAGGATCAACATAACTGACACGAAGAGCAAGTCTTAAACGTAAGGAATTTGCCAGTTTTCTCCATTTTCCGGTATCACCGTTATAGATCACATCAGCAGCGCCAAAGCTGACTTTGCTGTCGTCGAGTTGAGCTGCAGCTTCTTTCAGTTCTTTGAACAAATCAAGATATATACTTTGCTGGGTATCATATTTTGGAGAAAGAATAACTTTACTAATTGGTAAACACGACTCTGTATAAGGAATATCTCCATATGTGTCGGTGAGCAGTGAGACATCCCATGCCTTTAGTATCCTGGCAATGGCTTCTTTATTGACAAGGTCGGCTTTATCTGTTTTGGCTTCAATAAGCTGTATGATATTTGACAGATTATTAAGCTGATTCGTGTATTGAAAATCCCATTCACCTGGCGCCGCAGCGTTAGTAAAAGGATTATCGTCACTCCTGACATCCATGCCACAGTAGGCTCCGTATGTGCCATTCCCGTATGATCCTGCTCCTATCACTCCATTCACTTCTACATTAGTCAGCAAATAGCCAACATCCACCAGGTCTGCAGTAACAGATCGTGGATCGGTGTTCAGTTTTTCATAATCTTTAGTACATGCATTAGCCAGAAAAACGCCTGTTGCACATAATAAAATCATCAATATTTTACTTATTTTTTTCATAATTCTCATTTTTTCACGGTTAATAGTCTGACTAGAACGTTACCTTTAGATTAACCTGGAACGTTCGCGTTGAAGGCATTGAAATAACTTCCTGACCTGCATAGCCAGCTGATGTATTAGGCGCTGATTCCGGAGAGATTCCCATTCCCTGCATATGTTGTTCAAGATAAGCCAGGTTACGTCCGATGAGGCTCAGGCTTAACCCCGAGAAAGGTGTCTTCGAAATAAATGCCTGACTGAAGTTATATGAAAGAACTATTTCCCTCAAACTGATATAGCTTCCGTCCAAAATAAATTCCTCATCTATTCCACCCCAGGGGCGCATTGCCCAATAGGTTTGTCCATTAACTGCTACATCATTCTTTACATATGATACATTCCCATCAGCATCAGTTACTGCCATAACACCCGGCAACACTCCAACCAGAGGCAATTGTTCACCTGTTGCAGGGTCAATATCATGTAATCTGCGGCCTTCTGTAGTCCAGACACCGGTACCTTTTGCTTCTTCCTGATATTTTGTGCCTGAATAAATTTTATTACCCTGGACAAAGTCAAGCAACACATTCAGGGATAGTCCCTTAAATGAGAATATATTATTCAGGCCACCAATCCATTTTGGAGTGATATTTCCCAATACCTGGGTATTGGTAGTAGGAAGATATGAACCTCCGGTAACAAGTAACTGGCCGTCAGGCGCTCTCTGAAATGCTGTACCTATAATGTCACCATAAGGATGTCCGACTTTTGCTTCGGTATCACCGTATGCACCGGGCGATAATGGCAGAGTTTCGATTCCCGGATAGAGGCTGACAACCATAGAGTGGTTCTTGGAATAGTTGGCATTTATTTCCCAGCTAAAGCCGCTTGGTGTTTTTACAGGTGTAAGATTTAGTGCAAGTTCAATACCATGATTACGAATCTCACCGGCATTGATTACGTCGGTTGTATAACCACTGGCATCGGGAATACCTACCTCAAGAATCTGATTTGTGGTCTTGCCATCGTAATAGGTTAAATCAACACCAATCCGGCTGTTCAGGAACCTGAGATCAGCTCCAACTTCCCATGATGTAGTCAACTCATTTTTCAGATTCAGGGCCGGGATTGTACTATTCATAGATAACAAGGGCTGGCCAGCATAAGTTACTGTAGTAGTGTTATATCCATTTTTTGTGAGGTAAGGACGGGAATCATTACCCACTTGTGCCCAGGAGGCCCTGACCTTGCCAAAACTCAGAATATTTTTGGGAAGAGATTTCAGGGCATCAGTAAATACAAAGCTGGTACTTACAGAGGGATAAAAGAAGGAATAATTGTTTACTCCAAGGGCTGAAGACCAGTCATTACGTCCAGTTACATCCAGGAACAGGAAGTTATTATAAGCGATTTCTCCGCTTAAGTAGACTGATTCCACTTTTTTCTTTGATAAAAAGTCCCAGGGTCGGATATCCTGGCAGTTACTGACATCATATACCCCGGGAGCCTTGAACTTTCTGCTATCCAGCGTGAACTCCGATCTCTCCTGGTACAAAATACTTGAACCCAATGAAGCATTCATTGTAAAGTGACTTGAAAGTACTTTGTTTGCAGTTAGTAAAACATCGGCATTGATATCCTTTACGTTGTTGACATCATTGGTAACCCTGCCACTGGAATTATCAATCCCAAATGAGCCAATCGGCCACTGTCTGTCCTGTCTTTGCTGGAAATAATCAATTCCTGTCCGGCCCATTAAGCTTAACCATGGAGTAAATTTTACGGTAGCTGATACCAGTCCGATAATCCTGTCCTTGATATCGTGGTTTTTCAGTTCATTTACTACATAATAAGGATTGTAATTGCATCCCGGCCAGTTACCTGGCAGTTTAGTTGTCTCATAATATTGTTTGAGAAAGTCAAGAGGAACATATCTGCCCAAAGTTACAAAGGTCCTGGTAACATTATCACTATTTGTTCCAAGTGCTGGCCTGTCAGTACCTTCATCGCGGATATAATTGATTTTGGTGTCAAAGGATAAGAAACTGTTAACTTCTGTACTTGTCTTTAATAATATTGTCTGCTTGTTAGTCTTCCAGTTTGGGATTATACCAGTCATAGTTGTATTACCTAATGAGAGCCTGGCAGTTGTTTTATCATTTCCGCCGGAAATTGATATCGTATTGGATGTGCTGAAACCTTTATTGTAAAATTTCTGCACGTTATCGGCCGGTTGTGGTAAAAGCACCAATGTTTTTTTATTTGCATCAGCAGGAAATACAAAGGGATCAACAATAGTTCTACGTCCGTCGAGAGGAGGACCCCAGCTATCACCTTCCCAGGTATCCATGGTTTCATATTGTTTGCCGTTAATTGTAACCATTTCTCCGTAAATGTTTGTCTCTTCATATCCGTTAGCATAGTAATTCTGATAGGTAGGAAAGAGGTTTAGTGTTTCCATCGTAACGTTTGAATTTATTTCAACGCCGATTCCTTTCTTCTTCAGACCAGATTTAGTGGTGATCAGTATAACGCCATTTGCACCTCTCGAACCATACAATGCTGATGCATTCGGCCCTTTCAGCACCTCCATGGATAAGACATCCTCCGGATTTATATCTCCGATCCCATCTCCCAGGTCGGTCTCGTTCCAGGTACCTCCTGAATTATGGTTAATATTTGTAATTGGAATACCATCAACAACATATAATGGCTGGTTATTTCCAAGCAACGACTTTGCGCCACGCAAGGTTATTGCAGAAGAACCACCCATACCGGAAGAGGTATGCGAAACCTGCAATCCGGCTACTTTGGCGGTAAGCATGTTGTTCAGGTTTGCCTCCCTTACTCC
>Ga0182021_10006578_pt1 | contig 13805 bp, 20 predicted proteins | sample 612E3MmetaG_FD_120493 | JGI IMG/M metagenome (GOLD analysis project Ga0182021, IMG submission 120493) | Permafrost microbial communities from Stordalen Mire, Sweden - 612E3M metaG (Illumina Assembly) | ecosystem: Environmental > Terrestrial > Soil > Wetlands > Permafrost | place: Sweden...
GAGCTCAAGAACATTGGCAAAGAGATGGCCTTCACCGTGGGCGAGTTGGAGGGTGTCGAGGCCGAGAAGAAAGACGCCATGGCTGGGTTCAAGGACCGCATTGACGCCCTGAGCACCCGGATCAAGGATGCGGCCCACAAGATCAACACCGGCCAGGAGCAGCGCCTTATTGACTGCGAGGTGCGGAAAGACTTCGCCCGGAACGTGGTCGAGACTTTTCGGCTTGACACCTACGGGCTGGTGGAAGAGCGGGCTCTCACGGTGGAGGAAAGGCAGCAGGAGTTAGAATTTCAGGCGGCAAAAGCTCCAGCGGCCGGGAAAGACGACCCCAGCATGTTAGGCGCCACCCTGGGGACCGATCCAGAACCGTTGCGGGCGGTGGCTGGCGGGAAGAAAAGCGAGCACCAGGAGTTACCGTAAAACCAAGGCGGGGGCGTGCGCTATGTCGTGGCAATGCCGAAGTGTACGGTGATTAGCAAGTATATCCTGGAGGGGATCGTATGACCCCAACCGACCTCAAGACCTACCGTTTCTCCACGGGCCGTAACCTGCGCCAGTTTGGGGAATACCTGGGGGTGACTGGTGCGGCTGTTTCGCAGTGGGAACTTGGGCACACTCCAATTCCGAAATGGCTCGTTAAACTAATTAACGCACTCCAAAAGATTGAATTACTTGAAAAACCTCACCCTAAAAAACCTGGGGTAATAAAACACTCCGAAGGGTACGTTTTAATACTCAATAAAAGTCACCCGCGGGCGAATAACAAGGGATACGTTCCTGAACATATTTTAATTTGCGAAAAAGTCCTTGGTAAACCTCTTCCAATAGACGCCTTACCTCACCATGTCGATGGCAAGAGGGACAATAATCAAAATACTAATTTAGTAATTTGCCAGGATTTGGATTATCACAATCTTTTACATAGACGAGAACGTGCGTTAAAAGAGTGTGGTCACGCTTCTTGGAGAAAGTGTTGTTATTGCCACAAATATGATTCATTGGCCGAATTGGTTGAGCGTAAGGGGAGTCGTTATTCAGTGTCGTACCATAAAAGGTGTCATGCCGAGTATGCAAGGATGCATAAAAAAACAGGAATGACCTATCGGGAATATCGGACCTATTTAAAGGGCCATAACAGCTTGTTTAAAACCAGGAGCACCCCATGACCCGTCACGAACCATCCCTCATCGGCGTCCTCCTGGCCCTTCTCTTTCTCCCCGTGGTCGCTCTGGTCTATTACCTGGGGAGGCTGGGGGAGTGGGTGACGAGGGGGAAAGGGGTGAAAGGGTAATGACAAGACCCAGAAAGCAGACGGTTGATTACTTCCCCCACTATTGCCACCACGGGAAAACCATGACTATCCTTGAACAGAAATATGGAAATGATGGATACGCTTTTTGGTTTAAACTCCTGGAGCTCTTAGGGTCATCCGAGGGCCATGTTATTGACTGTAATGACCCTGTGGCATGGGAATACCTGCAATCCATAAGCCATCTTGAATCACATGTTTGTGGCGAAATCTTAGACCTACTTTCTCGCCTGCAAGCCATTGATGCAGAATTATGGGGGACAAGGCTGGTCTGGTCTGAAAATTTCGTGCAAGGAATTTCCCAAGCATACCGCAATAGAGTAGTGGAAACGCCCCCAAGACCTTCAATCGAACAAATTTTAGCCGCAAGTGGGAAGGTTTCTGACGTAAGAAATCCCCCTAATAAAAAGGAAGGGAATAGAAAGGAAATAAAGACCCCCCTACCCCCCAAATCGGGGGGCGTCCCTTTTCAAGAAATTATTGACGCATGGAATACCTACGCCCCCGAACTTCTCCCCAGGGCGGAACTCACCGACAAGCGCAAACCCAAAATCAAGGCCGCATGGAAAGAACACCCCGAACTGGAATGGTTTACGGCGCTCTTTGCCGACATTTTTTTGTCCTCCTGGCATAGCCATCGGGACAAATGGCAGGGATGCGGCTTCGACTGGATTCTGAAAAACCGAACGGAAATGCGGGAGAAGTTGGACGCTATCAAAAAATCCAACGGTGGATCCCCCCCCGAAGCCCGGGCCGACCCCAAAGACCCCTTCGCTATTCCGGGGCTCCTGAAGCTCGACCCCAACTGCCCGCTCTGTCATGGCGACTGGCGAAACTCAAAAGAACCCTGTAGTTGCCTACACCCGGTAGAGGATGACAATGGAAAACCAGAAGCAAAAAGGACGGCGCCACCGGCCACTTGCTGATACGGTGGTGCGCCCCGACCAATTTATTCCACCTTCAGACCCCGAAGCCGAACAGTCGGTGCTCGGCGCCATCCTGGTTCGCCCGGAAATGCTTGACCGGGTGGCCCCGGTAATCACGCCGGCCGACTTCTACCGAGAGGCTCATGGTCTCATCTTTCAATCCATGCTTGACCTCCAAGCTAAAGATGAGCCGGTGGACCTCGTTACCGTCTGCGGGTTGCTCCGGGAACGGGGAAAAATTGAGGCGGTCGGAGGATACGCATTTCTGGCCGGCCTCAGTCAAGAGGTAGGATATGCCACCAATGCCGAGTTCTACGCCAAGAGAGTCCGGGGTAAGGCTATTTTACGCCGCCTCCTTGACGCAAGCCAAAAAATCGCCGGGGCTTGTCTGTCCCCGGTCGAAAACGTGGCCGAGTTCGTGGACGCCGCCGGGCAACAGTTTTATGAAGCCTGTCAGGCGGTAAACCCCAAGGAGGCTTCGGTACTCTCAGACCTGGTTACTCAGGAAAGCGACACCCTGACAAAAATCCATGATGAGAAATCCTTACCCGGAATCAAAGTGGGATATCGGGACCTGGCTCGTTATTTTGCCTGGGGGCCTTCAAACCTTTATATTCTGGCCGGCCGTCCCGGGATGGGAAAGACTGCCCTGGCCCTTAACTTCGCCCTAAAGGTAGCCAAGCAAGGCGTCGGCGTCGGCTTCATCTCCCTGGAAATGTCTGAGTCTCAATTAACCCGGCGGATCATGGCGAACATGGGGCGCATCGACGCCGAGCGCATGAACCGCGGATTTATGAACGGGCCAGAATGGGCAGCGATATACCGGGTCCAGGAGCAGGTGCAGAACACTCCGATTTACATTGATGACCGGCCCAGCCAATCCATTGCTGAAATCAGGGCCCGGGCTCGCCGGCAACATTCGGAAGGAAAACTCGGGTTTCTCATCCTGGACTACTTGCAGCTCACTAAACCAATTCACCGGAGCCGGAGCCGGGAAGAAGAGGTTGCAGAGGTAAGCCGGGGACTTAAGGCCCTATCCAAAGAGTTAAGCATCCCGGTTCTGGCCCTATCGCAGTTGAATCGCAAGGTGGAGGACCGTCCAAACAAGCGGCCCGGCCTATCGGACCTCCGGGAATCTGGAGCTATCGAAGCCGACGCCGACTTGGTGATGTTCATTTATCGGGATGAGAAATACCGGAAGGATTCGCCCGATAAGGGGATAGCCGAGGTCCTTATTGAGAAACAGCGGGACGGGCGCACCGGCATGGCGAAACTGGCATTCCTGGATGATTATTTGCGGTTTGAGGATCTGGCGCGGGAGGCTTCCAAATGAGAATCATCATAGCAATCGCGGTCTTACTCGGCGCCTGGTTTGTCATCTGGTGCCTGTGCGCCATCTCAAGCAAGGGGTCACGGGATGAGGAAAAGGTCTTAGATTCCCTTGGAACCGATAAGGAACGTGCTGAATACGCCGCCAAAGCCTTTTTAAAGGCGGATCCGGAGAAAACGCTGCGAGACAACGTAAAATTGCGGGACCAGGGGCCGGAAGGATGACCCAAAAAGAAAACGAGACGAGTCTGAAGAAGAGCATCAAGGCTCTGTTCAAAATCTTCAGGGTTCACTACTACTCGAACCCCCAAGGCCTCGGGGCCATCAGAGGCCGCCCAGACTTAGAAGCCATCTGGAAAGGTATCACCTACTACATCGAGTGCAAACACCCGAAGGCGGGGGGCAAGATGAGTTCCTACCAAATATCTCAACAGGAAAAGATCGAAGCCGCTGGCGCACCATACATCAAAGCCCGGAGTCTGGACGATGTGATCAAGGGCATGGGGCTGCCGGGGAAGCGGCTTTTCTAAAGGGGGGAACCTATGAAAACCCTGCTAATCATTCTGGGCTTGATCTTGTGGGCGTATTTAGCTTTCTATGTCCCTAACCCCATCAAAACTGTCAAGATAACCACCCCCGACCCCCGCATCACCGAACTTGAGATTCGGGTGAAAACCCTGGAGGCCTGGGCACAAAAGAGAGGCATGAGGTACTAATGACCCACCTCCGCCCCGACCAGTTAAGTACCTTGCTCGCAATCTCAAAGCGCACCATATACCGGGCCCTGGATGAAGGTTGGCTGGAGAAGGTCACGGTGCGCGGCCAGACTCGGGTAATCATCCCCCAGGAGGTTCAAACCATGGCGCCAGGTGATCGTCTGTTGAAGCCGGCCGAGGTGGCCCGGACATTCAAGGTCTCAGTGTCGGCTATTTACCGATGGGCTGCTGAGGGGAAACTTGATTTTGTGAAAATTGCAGGTCACACCATCCGAATATTGGAAAGTTCGGTTAAGAATATAATCGCCGATATATAGTATTATATTGAATAATATCTTGAAGTTAAGTGGCAATTATGCTATAAATAATCAGGCCAAAGCAGTGTTAGCGCACTGCCCCGGCCCTAACCAATCCACTACCTATCGGGAGGTAAAGTGTCATGGCTGATCATCAAAATACCAATTCAGGTCGCTTTTGTAAAGGCGAAGATCATCCCAGATGGAAGGGCGGCAAGAAAATTGCAAGCGGGTATCTATATGTTCAATGCCCTGGTCATCCGCGGGCAGACAGGGATGGATATGTAGGTGAACACATATTAAGGGCTGAAAAAGCTCTTGGCAAACCGTTACCTCATAAGGCCCATGTCCACCATGCTAATGGCAGTCGTGATAATGGCCCTCTGGTGATCTGTGAAGACAATGCTTACCATATGCTTTTAGAGCGTAGGACCAAAGCTTATAAAGCCTGTGGTCATGCCTCCTGGCGTAAATGTACCTTCTGCCAAAAATATGATGATCCCAATAACATGCGCCCAGGCGGGAACGGAAGTTTTCGACACACTAAATGTAACACTGAATATTACCGCAAACGCCGCGCTATGACGGTTAGGTTATTTGAGAGCGGGGTTAAGGGGTTTGTGAAAGATTAGGGGGATTAATCAATGAGCGGTGATGGTGTAACGGTTGCATGTCCATTATTCCAAATGGACGGAGGCGGTTCGACTCCGACCTCACCGCTCCAGTTTGAGATTGTTGAGGTTGATATTCGTAGAGCTCAAAAATTAAATCAGGAATGGCATTCCCGGCTACCAATTTATCAAACTGGTTCATGTCTTAATGCTACCATCTGTTTTGCTGCTATCTTCGAGAATCAGTTTTTTGCCGTAGCGATTTGGTCAAATCCGGTAGCTCGCCTCTTGCCACAAAAAGAATGGCTTGAGCTACGACGAATGGCGATAGCACCAACTGCCCCAAAAAACACGGCCAGCAGAATGATTTCAATTATGACGAGAATCATCAAAAGACGATTACCGGGCGTGAGTATGTTGATTTCTTACCAAGATACTGAAGTCCATATGGGTACGATCTATAGGGCTTCGGGTTGGGTAATTGGCAAAGAACATCCGGGAGGGACTTGGTTTAGACCTAACTCGCATAATAAATCAGGAACCCCAAGAAATAGACCAGACTTAAACAAAGCTACTGCTCCCAAAATCCGTTGGCACAAGGATTTGCGAGGGTAATGGATATTACTAAACTTTAGTGTCAATTTCAACATACGTTCTGGACAGATGAGAAGTTATTCGTTTCAATGACTTCATGCAGGGACTCCCGGACAAAACAGCAGTGAGCGCACTTCAAACCGTGCAAGACCGCTGGCCGGTAGGATTCTCAACACCTATCCTCCTCCTGGCAGTGGGGCTCTCGTATCGGGCGGGAGCCCCTTTATTTGCTCGCGAGACCTTAGCAGGAAAGGTTTAGGGGTGGGTTGTTCACCGGCCCGAGATGCCGGGACCGAAACTCCGACTCATGCTGCCTGTGAGAGTATACACTCTGGCATGGGTGATTTTGAATATAATCGGGGTGTAGCTCAGTTAGGAGAGCATCCGGTTTGGGGCCGGAAGGTCATAGGAGCGAAGCCTATCACCCCGACCAATTTTAAAAAAGCCCCGGATGGACGGGATCACTCGCTGCCATTGGCGAGATGGATGGCAATGGCTGGTGGGTCGGCGCAGAGAACTACTGTGCCCCCGGCTGTGGTGCCGAGGCCGATAGGCAATGATGCTTCGGGACAAATCTTTGAAGTGGGCGATAACCGCCCGACCTGGCCGGGGGGCTACCAGCGCGTGACTGTCCCCCGGTCTTTTTTTGTGAAGCTCTCGGGGGCCTCTGGGACGACGGAGGCCGCTTGTATGGATAAACGGGATCAAGGCTATACACAAAACAGGGGCCGGAATTGATTATCCTCCCCGCAAACAAAACCGAATCGCAGTCATGCGCCCCGATAATTCCCCGGAGCTATTTTTGTGAGTAAACTACTCCTTGATGAATCTCCCCTCTTGATTCTGCCGACCCTGGCCGAGTTGATAGGGTTGCATGAGGCCATCGTGCTTCAGCAGGTTCATTATTGGGTGGAAATAAATACCAAGGCTCAGAAGAATCTGAAAGATGATTTTTACTGGACCTATAACAGCTATCAGGCTTGGCAGTTGCAGTTTCCGTTCTGGACACTCAGGGCGATAAAGGGCATCATCGCCAGGCTGGAATCCCAGGGGTTGCTCATCACGGGCAACTTCAATAAGGCCAAGTTTGACCGCACCAAATGGTATCGAATTGACCACGAAAGGCTCGCAAACATAGAAGGCAAAAGAAAGTGCAAGAAGTTCACTATGGAAGAGACCTCTTTTGCACCGACAATACCAGAGACTAACCAGAGATCTTTTAACCCGGCCCAGGAAATCAGGTGCCTCACCATGGCAGGCGAGGCCCTTAACCGCAAGCCCCGCAAGGAGCAGCATGGGTAAGCTTGATGCTCAGGAGAAGAAAAATTATGACCTCTGCAAATTAGCAGTGGCCGACTGGAGATCAGGGGCATTACACGATATCTCGTTTATCCAAGTAATTGTAGGTATTAGAGAAAATGGCTAAAAACGGGAAGTTGACCGCTAAACGGGATTTAAAACCCGGCGATAAGCCCAACCCGGCTGACCGTTTACCTGGCCCCGGACCAGGACGCCCACCCGGGAAACGCAACAAGGCAACTGAGATTGCCCAATCTCTCTTGGACGGGGAAGCTGGGACCATAACCAGAAAGTGCATTGAGTTGGCCTTGACCGGCGATGGTAAGGTGCAGGGCATCGCCCTTAAACTGTGCATAGAACGCATAATCCCGCCTCGGAAAATATTGGAGATTGAAGGTGAGGCTCTAAAATCGTTAAGCGATGATCAACTTAAACTTAGAATCGTTGAACTCCTTGGATCACTCAGCCTTGCTGGAATTGATGGAAACAGTAAGTGAGTTGAGGCGGCGAGAGAAGTTTAAGACCTTCACCAAACTGTACCCCGAAGGCGGGCCGGTGCGTAGGGAACTGTACCCCAAGCATCTGGCCTTTTTTCGTGCCGGCGCTGATTACCGGGAACGGACGTTCATGGCCGGCAACCGCGTAGGTAAATGCATCTCTGCTGATACTTTGATTGAGGGGCCAGACGGCACAAGGCGGGTGGGGGATCTCAAGGGGCCGCACCGAGTTTGGGCATGGAACGGCAATAAATTAATTTCTACCGTAGCGGAGAAACCTTTTAAGAAGCCTCCTGAGATGGTTTATCGGGTTTGGCTATCCACCGGCCAGTGGTTTGATTGCGCTGCGGAACACAGACTCCTAACTGAATCTGGCTGGCTCTTTTTTTCCCATTTAGCACCATTTGTTCGAAGCCTTCCTGAGTCCACTTTGGAACCTGGCCCTTTAAGGTCTTTCGCAGATGTTCGGCATTATTTAAAAACAGTTCCAGATTGTCAGGAGAATTATCAAGGTTGTCACCATTCTTGTGGTGAACCGTTTCAGCAGGATCAAGGTATCGCCCCAATTTATCTTCCATCACCAAACGATGTTCCGAAACGTACCCCTGTTTGGTTGCGTGCGGGTGCTCTGGCGCGTAGATGTAGAGATAACCTTTTACGATTCTTCGCCCCCCTTTCCACCCGGTATGCAGTGGGCCAAGCCGGGGCCCCGTCCTTTGTGTTTCAATGCCCATCCGCTTACAATTCCGGGCTATCGTGTCTTGGCTTACTCCAAGAATTTCGGCTGCCTTCCAGTGTTGGAGTTTCTGGACCTCGATTAAATCCCGCAAGCGGCATTCATCTAAAAGAATCTTTTTCATTGGTTTCCCCCAAGGGTTTGAATAACTCTATTATATGCTATCAACCTATTTCCGTGCAAGATATTTATGATTTTCACGTGCCAACCTATCATAATTATTATACTTGTGGGGCGATCCATCATAACACTTATGGCGTGGGCGGGTACGAATTGGTTTTGCACCTGACCGGCCAGTATCCTGATTGGTGGGAAGGGCGTCGGTTTACCAATCCGATTAAGGCGTGGGCGGCCGGCGACACCAACAAGACGGTTCGGGATATTCTCCAGGCGAAAATCGTTGGACCATCTGAGGCGATTGGTAGCGGACTCATCCCTTTCGACCTGATAGTAGGTAAGCCAACCTCTAAGTCGGGTGTCCCGGATGCTATCGAGTCGGTGAAGGTGCGCCACACCTCTGGATTTGTTTCAACATTGGTCTTCAAATCCTACGAGCAGGGCCGGGAGGCCTTTCAAGGGACAGAGCAGGACGTGATCCTGTTGGATGAGGAGCCGCCCTACTCGATTTACGTTGAGTGTCTGATGCGCACCATGGCGACGGGTGATTTTGAAGGCGGCACGGTTCTCTGTACCTTCACGCCGCTCGAAGGACTTTCAGAAACCGTTCTCTCGTTCATGCCTGGGGGCAAGATAGCAGACGCATCGTTTGACAACCCCAAGTTCGTTATCATGGCGGATTGGAACGATGCTCCTCACCTGAGCGAGACCGAGAAGGCGGACCTGCTCCGGTCCATTCCACCTTACCAGCGCGACGCCCGCACCAAAGGCATACCTCAACTTGGGTCAGGCGCCATATATCCAATCCCTGAATCAGAGATCCTTTGCGACCCCTTTATGATCCCCGCTTACTGGCCTCGGGTTTATGGTCAAGATGTCGGATGGAATCGCACCGCGGCGGTCTGGGGAGCCTGGGACCGGGAAAGCGACACGGTTTATCTCTACTCGGAATATTACCACGCCCAGGCCGAGCCGGCTATTCATGCTGCCGGGATTAACGCCCGGGGCAAGTGGATACCGGGAGTGATCGACCCGGCTGCCCGGGGGCGCTCACAAAAGGACGGGGAACAGCTTTTGAAACTCTACCAGGAGTTAGGTTTAAGCCTGGCGGTAGCCGATAACTCTGTTGAGTCGGGCCTGTATGAAGTCTGGATGAGATTGAGTACCGGGCGCCTGAAGGTTTTTAAGACCCTTCAGAACTGGCTGGGAGAATACCGGATTTACCGGCGGGACGAAAAAGGCCGGGTGGTGAAGGAGAATGACCATCTGATGGATTGCACCCGCTATCTCTGTAAGACTGGACTTCAAGTAGCCTTGTACGAGGAAGAAGCACATTACGCCGATGACTACCACGACACCTTTCCGGCCGGCAGGTCTGCGGTCACGGGGTATTGATGATGTGGATTATGGCGTTTATCCTATCTCTCCTGTTGGGTTCCTGCGTCCCCGCGGTTGCCGAATCTCACCTCACCTGGAGCATGAACGCCCGGGAGATGACCCCGTACCTTGTGACCAAGGACTTTCTCTCCAAGGAAGTCACGGTTTACAATCTCAGGACCGGCGACACAGGGATGCAGGTCAAGGGATTCGGGACGTACCAGACTGGCCGGCGCACCGACCCGACGATGGAGATTATTCTGCGGGAAGGGGAGAATGAGGGAAATGATGAGGATTAGCTCAAACCCGGCTTCACCAGGCGTCGCAGGCCGAACGATCAGGGAAGGGGTAAGGTAATTAGCTATGCCGATTTTCGAGTTTCGCTGTCCTAAGTGCCTCAATGAGAAAGAGGTTTTGTTATTCGGCCAGAATGCCAAGCCAATTTGGTGTGACCGCTGCGGGGAGACCATGCACCAGATCATGAGTCCACCAGCGATTGTCTACGAGATGAAGGCGGACCATGCCCAAAGATAAGAAGGCCCACAAGGACACCCTCAAAACGCTCTACAAGTTCATGGAGATGGAGAACATTGCCAAGGACTTGGACGACGACATGCTCAACACCCTTGGCGATGAGTGCGTGAAGCACTACGAGATTGACCTGGCTTCCCGGGCCACATGGGAAACGCAGACCGAGAATGCCATGAAACTGGCGAAACAGGTCAGGGAGGACAAGTCTACCCCGTGGGACGGAGCCAGCAACGTCAAGTATCCTCTGCTCACCGAGGCGGCTATTCAGTTCGCTTCCCGGGCTTTGCCGGAGTTAATCAAGGGGTCCGATATAGTCAAGGCCGAGGTGACCGGCGATGACCCTGACGGGGCCAAGGATGCCCGGGCTAAGAACATCAGTTGCCACATGAGCTGGCAGCTTGATAAGCAGATGCCCGAATGGATACCGGACACCGACCGGGCCTTGCACATCCACCCGATCATGGGCGGGTTCTGCCGTAAGTCCTACTTTAACAAGGCCCTGGGCCGGAATGTCTCTGAGTTGATCCTCCTCCAAGATTACGTCGTTAATAATAAGGCCAACAAGAACCGCCTGCGCCGGGAAAGTCACCGCCAATGGTATTACGCCAATGACCTTCTGGAGCACATGAGAAGCGGCCTGTGGCTCGAACATGAGTTTGGGACAGGCACCAACCCGGATGACCAGGGAGAGGACGACGTAGGGCACGAGGTCATCGAGCAGCATTGCTTTAAAGACTTGGATGGTGACGGTTATAAGGAACCATACATTGTCACGGTCCACAAGCAGACCGGCAAGGTGCTCAGGATTGTTGCCCGGTTTGACCAGAACGGTTTGCGGATTAACAGCAAGGGCGAGATCGTCAAGATTCTCCCGGTATCCTACTTCACCATGTACGAATTTATCCCGGACCCGGGCGGCGGGTTCTACCCTCTGGGGTTTGGGCAGCTTGCGGAACCTCTGAACGAGTCGATCAATTCTCTGATAAACCAATTGATTGATGCTGGCACCTTGGCTAACCGGGCCGGAGGGTTCTTTGCCCGGGGGGTTAGGTTCAAAGGTACCAGACTCGATTTCTCCCCCTTCGAGTGGAAACCCCTGGACGTATCGGCTGACGACCTCCGCAAAAGTATCTTTCCCCTGCCGGTGCGCGAGCCCTCCCCGGTCCTCTTTCAGTTGCTCGGGATGCTGATTCAGAGCGCCAAGGATACCCTGAACATCAAGGACGTGCTCACTGGCGAAACGAAAGCCCTTGGTGCCAACGCTTCCCCGAACACGGTAATGGCCCTCATCGAGCAGGGTATGAAGGTGTTTAGCGGTATCTACAAGCGGTTCTACCGGAGCTTAACGGAAGAGTTACGTAAACTCTACCGGCTCAATTCCCTGTTTCTTGAAGCTGAAGAGTCTTTCCGGGTGGCCGGGAAACCCTACCAGATAGGCCAGGCCGACTATCAGATGGACGACCTTGAAGTCCTGCCGGTGGCCGACCCGAACATGGCCAGCGATATGCAGAGGCGGCTACAGGCTGAGGCATTGCTGAAGGTGTCGGGACGCCCAGGGATTAACGAGGTGGAGATTACCCGGAGATACATCAAGTCGCTACACCTCCCGGAAGAAGAGAAGGTGCTGTTGACCGACGGCCAGGTGCAGGGGCAGGAACCCCCGCCATACCCGGCCAAGCCCGACCCGCAGATGGTGATGGCCCAGGCTAGGTCTCAGGATGCCCAAGCAAAGGTGGCTGAAGCCGGAGCCCGGTTCAAGTTGGATGTGGATAAGCACCAGTTTGAACTTCAGGAACTTCAGGCGAAGATTGAAAACCTCAAGGCCAACACGATGCGGACCCTGGCTGACGCTTCGGACATTGCGGGGGCTGACGCTATGGAACGGTATAAGATGGAAGTTGACAGGCTCGGGGCCGAGACGGCCATGAAGGTGAAGGTGGCCATGGAGATGACACAGAGAGAGGATGCAGCGAAACAGCAGCAAGGTCAACCCGGTAAGCCGGGTGCCCCCGGCCCTAATCCTCCTGGCGGACCGCCTAAGCCCGGTGCTGGTCCCCAACCTCAACCGGGACAGCCTGCGCCTGCGGCACCCATGCCAGTTAACCCAGGGCAACCCCAATGAGTCAAGACCAAGTAACCCCTGAAATGTTCCACCACTGGCTGATTCACCCCGTGACGCAGAAGTTCCGGGAGGCCCTGGCCGATGTGCGGCAGAGGTTGATTGACCGGCTGATTGATTACGAGCGCCCCTGCGACGTAGAGGAAACGGCAAAACTGAAAGGCGTGATTCAAGGGGTTGACATTTTGATGGACTGGAAGGCGGAATGAGCCAAAAACAAGTCAGACAGGAAAGGAAAGCCATGAACGAATTTAGCAAGAAGGAAAATATTAATCTCCCCGGAGCAATCCCTGGGCAGTTCGACCTGTGTTTCGAGGTGAGCGTGAAGGTCAGACAGTCAGACGGCGCCATCGTGGCGATCAACGGACCTAACGGTATGCCGCCCTCAGTGGTGATTGACGTTCTGGCGACGGCGATCAAGGGGATGGCGCTACAGATCGTTAGCCAGGCGCCACAAGAGAAGCCTCTGATCGAGGTGCCCCAAGTGGTTGTGCCGAAGAATATCAGGGCGGACGGGTGAGAATCAAAAGGGTAGTTGATCAATGTGAAGCGTGGGGCAGTGCAAGTGGCCTCATAAGGGAGCCACGAATTAACTTTATATTGAAGAAAATAGCCGAGAGCATTACGATTGATCTTCAGGCGAAACGCACAATGGCTAATAAATGTAGGATATGTAAACCGGAGAGTGCCGAAGTATGATTATGAAAATAGCAATCAGCACAGTGACCGGCGAGCATGGTTATATCTGCCCCAAGTGCCATGGTTTTGTCACCATAGAGGAGCGGGAATCGGGCAAGTGCCCAACGTGCGAGATGGTGAAAGATTCAATTGCCCATAGCAGAGAAGCACGGACCCCGCTTGAACGCTGCAACACCTGTGGAGGGTTCGTCAACCGCATCGGTGCTTGCCCCAACTGTGGGCAGGTTTGCCGGGACGTATCCCCCGATACCAGAATCAGGCGGCGCATTGAAGATTTGATACGCAAAGACCCGGTTGTATTGAAAAAGGTTGCTAATTATCTTGAAATAACGTAATGGGTATTCATAACAGATAGGCAACGCTGAATCTGCTGAGATAAGCAGAATTGCAAGGCCGCAACCGCAAGAGCGGGGCGGTCTTTTTTTATACCATAGGCAAAGGAGAACAGGCAAATGGCAAGACCAGTATTGTACCAGGAACCGGGAGTCGTTTTTGAAGGCAGGGATACCAACATGGACTTAAATACTTCAGGCTTCTGGCCTATCAGGGACCGGGCCTTAGTGCTTCCCGACGAGGTTAAGGATATGACCGCCGGAGGGATTGCATTGCCTCAGACCGTCATCGAGAAGCAGCAGATGCGGCAACTCAA
>Ga0182021_10006579_pt1 | contig 13805 bp, 13 predicted proteins | sample 612E3MmetaG_FD_120493 | JGI IMG/M metagenome (GOLD analysis project Ga0182021, IMG submission 120493) | Permafrost microbial communities from Stordalen Mire, Sweden - 612E3M metaG (Illumina Assembly) | ecosystem: Environmental > Terrestrial > Soil > Wetlands > Permafrost | place: Sweden...
GCTCTCGTGGTCGGCCAGCAGGGCTTCGTACACCCGGCGGAAGTCCGCCCGGTTCGGCTGAGAGGAGCGGGGCAGCTCACCGGTTTCCCGGAGCAGCCGGTAGAACTCGGTCGAGCTCAGCCCCACGCTGTCCAAATACGTCTCGCCTCCGAAGGACACGGTCAGGGGCACCATGACCATGCCGGTGCGGAGCTGGGCCGCCTCCGACAGGTCGACCGTGGAATCGGTGACCAGGGCGATGGTGGCCGCCTGCGCCGCCTGTTGCTGGGCTACCATGTCGTCGATCTTGAAGCTCTCCACCGTCGCCAGAGCTTCGATGGCCGCGCGGAAGGCTACAGGCTCGTTCGTGTGGAGGTGCACCCGCATGTGCGTGGCTCCCCCCGCTACCACCAGGGACTCGCCCAGATGGCCGACCGCCCGCTCGAGGGACGCCCGGTCGAGAGCGTCGCCGCGCAGCAACGCCTCGGTGCAGTAGCGGTAGCGCTCGTCCACCTTGGCCCTCATCGCTCTTCTGCCGCCCGGGCCGGAGGCAACGAACCCACCCCCGAGGGGTCCACCGGCACCACGCAACTCCTCGTAGGCCGCCGGGAACGTGAGCGACTCCAGAACCAGGGACTCACCCCTTCTGTCGCGCTGAAGAGGATCGAGCATGCCTTCCAGGAAATATACGAAGCCTTGACCGCCGGCATCCACCACCTTGCTGCGCGCCAGCACCTGCAACTGGCCGGGCGTCGCGGCAAGGGCCACCCGCGCGGCCTGCAGCGCCAGCGCCATGAGCTCGTGGAACTCGGACGCATGATCCGCCCTGGCGGCCAATTCGTGCGCCCAAGCCCGGAGCACCGAGAGGATGGTGCCCTCCCGCGGGTCCTGCACAGCAGAGTAGGCCGATTCCGCTCCGCCGGCGGCCGCGGCGGCGAACTCCCGGGCGCCGACGTCCTGCTTCAGCCGGAGCCCTTCCGCCAGCCCGTGAAGGAACTGGGCGAAGATAGCCCCGGAGTTCCCGCGCGCACCCACCAGGGCTGCGTCGGCGGCGAGCCGCGAGGCCATGCCGATGCCGGCAGGCGGCGTCCGCCCCAGACCGGCCGCAGCCGCAGTGAGGGTGGCGGCCAGGTTCGCGCCGGTGTCCGCGTCGGCCACCGGAAAGACGTTGATGCGGTCGAGCGTGGTCTGCCCTCGGACGACCGCGTACGCCCCTGAACGGAGGCTGTCAGCGAAGCTGTGACCCCCGAAAGCGTGCACTCCGATGTCGCTCCCCCCTCGAACCGGACCCCCGCGAGCTACCGGCGTATACGCGCCCTAAGTTACTTTGTGACGTGCTTGCGCACCGCCTCCAACGTGCCGGCGGACTGCAACTTCTCGTTCTTGTGCGCGATAAACTTGGCGTACTCGGCCATGAAGATCTTGCCTGGGTCGCGCAGGTCGAACTTCTCCGGGAAATCGCGGAAGAACTCCCGGTGCACCCGGGTCCAGACCAGGCGGCCGTCGGTGTCGATGTTCACCTTGGTGACGCCGAGCGGCACCGCCTTGGCGAACTCATCCTCGTTCACGCCCTTGGCGCCTTTGATGTCGCCCCCGGCCGCGTTGATGCGCGCCACTTCTTCCTGCGGCACCGAAGACGACCCGTGCATCACCAGCGGGAAGCCCGGCAGGCGTTTCTGGATCTCCGCGGCCACGTCCAAGCGCAGCGCCTGAGCGCCGGAGAACTTGTACGCCCCGTGGCTGGTGCCGATGGCGACGGCCAGGCTGTCGCAGCCCGATTCCTTCACGAAGATCTCCGCCTCGTCCGGGTCGGTGAGGTGGGCGTTCTTCTCCTCCACCTGCACGTGCTCCTCCACCCCGCCCAGCTGGCCCAGTTCGGCTTCCACCGAGATGCCTTTGGCGTGCGCCGCTTCCACCACCTGGCGGGTGATGCGGATGTTCTCCTCCAGCGGCTGGCTGGAGGCATCGATCATGACCGAGGAATAGAAGCCGCTTTCGATGCAGTCGAGAGCCGTGGGGAGGTCGCCGTGGTCCAGATGCACCGCGAAGATGGCCTCGGGGAAGATCTCGTCGGCAGCTTTGATGATCGCCTCGAGCATGCGCTTGTCGGCGTAGGAGCGGGCGCCCTTGGAGATCTGGATGATGAACGGGGCCTGCGAATCGATGTTGCCCCGGAACAGCCCCAGCGTCTGCTCCATGTTATTGATGTTGTAGGCGCCGACGGCGAACTTGCGGTACGCGACCTCGAACAGTTGCTTGGTGGTTACGATCATCGGGTCTCTCCTAACCGGTCTTCGCGGCTTCCCAATACGCTTGTGCTTCGGACACCATGTCCTCGAGCCGGTTGTAGTAGTCGGGGATGTCCTTCAGGTGGGCCCAGGCTATCTTTCCGGTGACAAGAGGGTCGTCGTGGGTTACGTCGGTCTCGGGGGATCGGGAGCCGTGCTCGAACTCGAACTCCAAGCCCTGGCGGAACTGCTCGGGTTCGATGCTGGCCCAGTCCACGCCCAGCTTGTCCCCCACCTTCTTAGCCTCGTCCAACTCGAAATGATGCGGATGGATCATCTCAGCCTCCTTCTATCGTCCGGCGACCGCTTTTATCACATCTTCCGTCGTCGTGACCCAACCAAACGCGTGCTCCACGTTCCACTCGCTCGCAAGCCGGTTGTACTCCGGTCCCGAGTTGTTGCAGGCGTCGGCCACCAGGACGGGCCAGTAGTCGAGAAGGAAGCCGTCGCGGAGCGTGGTCTCCACGCAGACGTTGGTGGCGACTCCGGTGTAGAGGCAGTGACGGATGCCGTAGGTCTTGAGGATCATGTCGAGGTTGCTGCCTGCAAACCCCGAGTAGCGCTGCTTGCGCACCACGATATCGCCCGGCTGCGGGGTGATCGGCTCCACGATGGCCTCGTCCCAGGTGCCCTCGGTGACGTACACGCCCCACTTCTCCGGTTTCGCCTGCATCTGAGCGAGGCCGAGCTCCTTGTGGTAGTTGGGGGAGCCCAGGCCCCCGGAGTCGGAGTAGTCAGGCGTGTAGCTCATCTTGAGGTAGATGATCTTGACGCCGGCCGCGCGCAGAGCAGGTAGCAGACGGGCGTTGTTGTCGATGCAGGCGGGCGCACCGCTGATGTCGTAACCGGCTTCGTCGAACATACCGCCCGGACTCAGGAACGCGTTCTGCATGTCCACGACCACGACCGCGGAGCGGGCCAAGTCGATCTCGATGGGTTCCGGCCTCGCCGGGATAGTGGCCGGCCTTGAGGGGCCCAGTCCCGTGGTCAACGTTCGCGTCACCTCGTCCTCCTATCGTCTCCAGCGGCCTCGACCGGCCGCCCTATCTTCTGTAAAGCATCGTCCAGCCCTAAGAACAGGATATCCCCTCCCGCCACTTCGACGAAGAGGACGCTGAAGCCTGCCTGCACCAGGAAATCTGCTTCGGGCGCCGTCCGCTCGGCCGCGGGCAGCACGGCGAAGCGCGGGGGCAACTCGGGCGTCCAGCGCCCCTGGCCCTTGTACATCGACTCGGCGGCCTCGGCCGCGGTGCTCTCGAACTCGAAGATGGCGGCCGCGCGGTCGCCCGGGCCGCGGACATAGAGCTCCCTCCGCAGCGACACGGTGTCGCTCGTCACGGAGTATCCGCGGCCGATCAGTTCGGCACGCAGAGCTTCGCGGACGGCCGGCAGTCCCCCGGCCTCGAGGCCTGCGGCGCCGTCCGAGGTGTCGGCCGCGGTCAAGTCGTCGCTCCCCGGGCCTCCATTGCCCCGAGGACCTTCTCCGGCGTCAGCGGGAGCGAATGCACCCGCACACCCACGGCGTCATACAAGGCATTGGCGATGGACGGCGCCACGTTGGTGATCCCGGTCTCCCCTACGCCCTTCGCCCCGAACGGTCCTGTGGGATCCGGCTCCTCCACGAGGATCACTTCCACCTCGGGCATATCCAGGGCGGACAGCATCTTGTAGGTGGCGAAGCTGTCGCTGACCACCTTGCCCGTCTGCGGGTCGATCACCAGATCCTCGGTGAGGGCGTAACCCAATCCCTGGGCCGCGCCGCCCTCCAGGCACCCCTCCACGGTCTGCGGGTTGATGGCCCGGCCGATGTCGTGCGCGATCACCAGCTTGACCACCGTTATGACGCCGGTCTCGACGTCTACCTCCACCTCGGCGAAACCGGCCTGGAAGTTGGGGCAGTGCATGACGCATTGGTGCTTGCCGGTGGCCATGATGTGCCGGGCGTCGGTGCCGTAGTCGTAGATGCCCTCATGCGCCACCTCAGCCACGGTCATGCCCGTGACCGGGTCGGCTTTGACGAACACCCGGCCCTCGCGGATGTCCAGCTCTTCGGGGATCATGCCCAGCGTGCGGGCCGCCCGCTCGAGGACGATGGCCTTCACCTTGCGTCCGGCGTCCAACGCGGCGTTGCCGATGGCGTAGGTGGAGCGGCTGGCGTGCGTGCCGATGTCGAACAGGGTGACGTCGGTATCGCCGGTGATCACCCGGATGTCCTCGTAGCGGAGCCCGGCCGCCTCGGCCGCTATCTGCGAAAGCGCGCCCAGGATGCCCTGGCCCATCTCGCAGGGACTTACGGAGAGCTGAGCGGAGCCGTCCTCGTTCAGCTTCATCACCGCCGTGGAGTGCTCCAGGAGGAACCCGCCGGCGCCGCTCGCGTGGGTCATGATGGACATCCCCACACCCCGGCGGTAGCGGCCGTCCTTCGGCGCGCTCCAGCCGTGCCACTTGTCCTTCCAGCCAATGGCCTCGGCGCCGCGCCGGATGCACTCCGGCAGCGCGCAACTGGTGAGGTCCTGCGGCTCCCACATGCTGGGCTCGCCCGTCCCCTTGGCGTTCTTCAGCCGGAATTCCACCGGATCCATACCGCACCGCTCCGCGGCCATGTCCAGAGCCTGTTGCAGGATGAACGAGCCCTCCGGGTTACCATAACCGCGCATGCCGCTGGAGGTCGGGTTGTTGGTGTAGACCATGGTGGCCTTGCCCCGGATCACCGGCGAGCGCATCACGCCGAGCGTGGACTGCATGTTGACCGCGCTGATGGTTCCGCTGTGCGAGAAGTAGGCGCCGGCATCGGACAGCACGTCCTGCTCGATGGCCGTGATGGTCCCGTCGTCGCTCGCGGCCACACGGATGGTCTGACGCTGCTCGGTGCGGCTGTTCCAGCCGTTGAAGTCCTCCTCACGGGTGACGAGCACCTTCACCGTCTTGCCGGTGACCTTCGAGAGCATGGCGGCCACCGGCTCCACGCCGAAGGAGAGCCGCGCCCCGAAGCCGCCGCCCACCGCCGGCGTGATCCAGCGGACCTTGCCCTCGCCGATGTCGAACACCCGGCGGCCCATGGCCTTCTTGGCCAGGTGGGCGTTCTGGCAGGGCGACCATACGGTCAGCCGCCCCTTCTCGTCCCACGAGGCAACGGCCACGTCGGGCTCCATGTGAGCCTGTTTCTGCCGCGAGTTGCGCCCGGAGAACTCCACGACGTGCGCAGCCTCCGCCAGCGCCGCCTCCAGGTCGCCGCGGTTGAACGGGTGGTCGATGACGGCGGCGACGTTGTCCTTCCAACCTTCGTGGACCACAGGCGCACCCGGCTGGAGCGCGTCCTCCGGGTCGAACACCCCGGGCAGCACTTCATACTCCACCTCGATGAGATCGAGGGCACGCTCGGCGGTGTAGACGTCCACAGCCGCAGCGGCTGCGATCCAGTCGCCGATGTAGCGGGCCTTGTCCGAAAGGATGTACTGGTCCTGATTCTCGCCCTCATACGCGAACGGCGGCAGCCCCTCCGCCATGACCGACCGCGTGAAGCTGCGCTTGGGCACGTCGGCGAAGGTGATGACGGCGGCCACCCCGGGCAGGGCCTTGGCTTTGGATGTATCGATGCTGACGATACGGGCATGGGCGTGCGGACTCAGCAGTAGGCGCCCGAACAGCATGCCCGGCAGCGTGATGTCGGCGCCGAACAGCGCAGCACCGGTGGCTTTGCCGGCAACGTCGGGGCGGGGCATCGCCTTACCGATGGAGGTGAAGGCGGCCGGACTGCCCGCGGCGCCGGGTGCGTCGGGGCCGGCGCCGGGGGCGCTCGGGGAGCAACCGGCGATCATCGCGCACCTCCGTTCCTCATCGTGGCTGCGGCCGACTCGACGGCGTCCACGATCTTCACATAGCCGGTGCACCGGCAGAGGTTGCCGGCAAGGAAGGTCCTGATCTCGTCGCGGGTAGGCTCCGGCTCCTCGTCCAGGAGCGCCTTGGCGGACAGCACCATGCCCGGCGTGCAGAAGCCGCACTGGATGGCCCCGCAGTCGACGAAGGCCTGCTGGATTGGGTGCAGTTCGTTGCCGGCACCCACACCCTCGATAGTCACGATGTTCTTGCCCTTGGCCGTCACCGCCAGGGTGAGACAGGAGAACACCGGCTTGCCCTCTATGAGCACCGTGCATGCCCCGCAGTCGCCGGCGCCGCAGGAGTACTTGGTGCCGGTGAGGCCCATCTTGTCGCGCAGCACGTCGATGAGCAGCATGTGCGGCTCGATGATGGTCTCGTATTCCAGGCCGTTGACCAGGAAGGTGGCGATCTCTTTGGCCATCACGCCTCCTTTCCGGGAGCCGGAGCGTTACCGGCCCGTGCGCCGGCCGCTCGGGCGGCGGCCTTCAGGACCGCGTCGCGCACCAGCACGCGGACCATCTCCTCCCGGTAGTGAGCGGTGGAGCGGACATCGCTGATGGGACATACCGCCTGGACCGCGGCCTCGGCCGCCTCGGAGGCGGCGGCCGCGTCGAGCTGCCGCCCGGTGAGAAGCCGCTCCGCCGCCGACACCCGGATGGGCGTCGGCGCCGCTGAGCCGACCGCTATGCGGGTGAGCGAGCAAACGCCCCCACTCAGCGCCACCGTCACCGCCACGTTGACTTTGGCGATGTCCTCGGAGGTCTTGGACAGCTTCAGGAACGCGCCGGCGCTGCCCGCGGCCGGCGCCGGCACAACGATCTCGGTGACCAGCTCGTGCGGCTGTACCGCGGTCTGGCCGGACGCGACGAAGAACTCCTCGATGGGGATCTCCCGATCGCCGCCGACCCCCGCGATACGTACCCGCGCACCCAGCGCATACAGCGCCGGGGCCACGTCGGACGCGGGCGTGCCCACGCAGAGATTGCCCACGAGGGTGCCCATCATCTTGGTCTGCATCGATACGACGGACCCGAGGGCCTCGGCCAGCAGCGGCCAGCCCTGGACCACCGCCGGCGACTGCTCCACCTGACGCAGTGTGGCCAAGGCGCCGATGCACAGGCCGCCGCTCCCCAACTGGACGTCCGGCCGGACGTAGTCCAGCCCGGGAATCTTCTGCAGGCTCACCACCCGGTCGGCCGCGATCTGGCGAAGCCGCAGCTTCAGCACCAGGTCCACGCCGCCGGCCAGCGCCCTGGTCCGGTCCCCGTCGACGAGCGCCACCGCCTCCGCCACCGATCCCGGCTCGGAGAATTCGAAAGGCAACAACACGCGGTGCATGGTCTCCCCCGCCTCACTCGCGGTCTTGGGCCGCCGGCCGCGCCCAGTGCGCGGCGGCGCCACTTACAGGCACGGTCCTACTCGTAGAACTCCGGGCAGGCCTTGAGCGTCTCGAACTGCTCCTGGTCGTGCCCGAAGAAGATCTGGCCTTCTTCCTTCTCCACCAGGTCGCGGACCCGTTTGAAGCTCCACAGCTCGCCCGCAGCCGACCAGGTGAACGCGTGCGGGATGCCCGGCGCGTAGCCGTTCACGGGGATGTCGTAGTACATGCCCCGATGCTCGCAGGACGACAGGAACACCGGCCCGGTCTTGGGCAGCCGCACCATGACGTTCTGGAAGCCCGGGGTGTGACCCGGCAGCGACAGGATCTCCACGTCTTTCCCGAGAAGTTCGTAGTCGCCGTTGATGAACTGATAGTTCAGCCCCTGCTTCTCGAAGTAGTCGCGCACGTACATCCAGGTGTGGAACTGCTCCACGGCGGGCTCGTCACCGGGCCGCGGCGGGGTGCCGATGCGAGTGGCGTACTCCATCTCCGCTTCCTGCACCACGATCTTGGCCTTCTTGCCGGCGAACTCCGGCAGGTAGCCGGCGTGCTCGCTCATGAGGTGGGAGATGACCACGTAGTCGATGTCGTCCGGTTTCACGCCGATCTTAGCCAACTGGCTGATGGGGTTCTGTTCCGGCGACTTAAGCAGATGGTGGCCGTGCGGCCCCTTGCGGTGCGGGAACCCAATCAGCTTGTCGAACCACTCGCTGGTAAACCCCAGGTCGAAGACCACCTTGCCCTTCGGGTGGTCGATGAAGAACTGGATGTTCCGGATACCGAACGGGCCCTCGTGATACTCGGCGTCGGTCATGGAGACGTCGCCGAAGTGCCACAGGAACCCCTTCTCCACCCACATCTGTCCGCAGTCGAGGATGTACATCTTCATGCTCATTGCTCTCTCCTTCCGTAGGCGCCGGCGCCGCAGGCCGCCGGCTCGCCCGGTGTCTCTAGCTCCAGGTCAGTCCTTCAAACAGGCCACGACGTCGATCTCCACCAGCATGCTCGATCGCGCCAGCGAGGCCGGCATCACGAAGGTGCTGGCGGGGGGCTCCTCGATGAGCCCCGGAGCGTATTTCTGCCAGTACTCCCACTCAGTGTCCCGCATCAGTTGGTAGTTCTTGACGTCCTTCAGGTAGATCGTGGTCTTCACGATGTTGTCCATGGAGCTGCCCGCTTCATCCAGCGCCGCCCGCACCTTGCCCAGAGCCACCAGCATCTGCTCCCTCACGTCGTCCGAGGAGACGTCGCCTGTCTCCATGGTCCGGCCGCTCATGCCGGAGAGGAAGACGATGTCCCCCACCACCACCGAGCGGGCGAAGTGCTGCTTCTGGCCCCCGTAATACAGCGGGTAGGTCTTCTTCTTCATTCGTTGCTCCTGACAGCTCCAGGGTTGCTCACGTCTCGGGCCGCTTCGCGGCTCACGGAATCTGCTCGTCCATCGCTACGGTCCGGAAAGCTTTGCGGGCGAACGGCCGCGTCTTCTGGTCGATGAACAGGCGGTCCCTCATCCACTCCTCTTTCAGGATAGCCCGGCGCTGCTCGGTCGAGAGCCGGTCGATCAGCTTTCCGGACTCGTCGAGCACTGCGCCGTAGTCGCGGCGGGCGCTTTCGGCGGACACCAGCCCGATGTCCATGTCGTGCTGCAGGTAGTCCAAGTCGCGGTCGAGCGGATCCCCGTACCCGCCGCCACCCGGGGCCCGGAAGTACAGCACGTCGCCGGACTTGGCGATCTTGCCGCCGGCCCGGTCGATGGGAGTCTCGCTGCCGTCGCCGTGGATGATCTTGTTCTCCCCATGCAGCCCGGGCATGCCGCCGAACACCCCGTACGGCGGGATGACGCAGCGGTCGTTCGCCCCGCCCACCTCGCACTCGTGATCCAGCGGCCGCATGAGGGTCACCCCCGACATGCCGCCCCGGAACCGGCCCGGCCCGCCGCTGTCCGGCATGAACGCATACAGTTCCACCAGGAACGGGTAGCGGGTCTCGAAGACCTCCATGGACACCTGCGACACGCTCCCCCCCGATGCGCGGCCCCCCGGCCAGCTCGAAGCCGTCCTTGGTGGCGCGGGCGCCCCAGGCCGTCGGGTCGGAGCCCAAGTACCAGGCGTAGTACTCGCCGGTGCGCGGGTCGAAGCCTCCCGCGATGTGGGCCGTGGCCGTCCCCGAGTCGCCACCGATGACCCTCTCCGGGATCACCCGGGCCAACGCAGCGCTGAACGTGTCGATGATCCGCAAGGACGTCTCAGTGTTGCCGCTCACCACCGGAGCGGGGAACCGGGCGTTCACCACCAGCCCCTCGGGCGCGATGATGGTCACTGGCCGGTAGCAGCCGTGGTTCTTGGGGATGCTCGGGTCGGTGAGGTTGAACAGGGCGCAGTAGGTGGCGGAATACGTGACGCCCAGCACACAGTTGGCCGGGCCCTTCACCTGTTTGTCGGAGCCGCTGAAATCAACGGTGATCTCGCTACCCGCCACCGTCGCCTTCACGTGGATCTTGACCGGCCGCTCGGTGTCGATGCCGTCGTTGTCCAGGAAATCCTCGAAGGTGTAGACCCCGTCCGGGATTTTCGCGATCTCGGCGCGCATGAGGTGCTCGGAGTGGTCCATGGCCCAGTCCATGGTGTCCACCATGTCGGCGGCGCCGTACTTGGCGAACAGCTCACCGATGCGCTTCGCCCCCAGCCGGCAGCCGGCCACCTGAGCCTGCAGGTCGCCCCAGGAGAACTGCGGCACCCGCACGTTGGCAAGGAACAGATCGCGCACGCCCTCGTTCAGCACTCCGGCCTCGTACAGCTTGATCGGCGGGATGCGCACGCCTTCCTGGAAGATGCTCACTGTGTCGCCCGCGAAGCTACCGGGGTGCATGCCCCCGATGTCGCCGTGGTGCCCCCGCGCCACCGCGTAGGCCACGAGCCCGCCCTCGTGATACACAGGCGTGACGATGTCCACATCGGGCAGGTGGGTGCCGCCCGGGAACGGGTTGTTGTGGATGAGCACGTCACCGGCTTGGAGCCCGTCCTTGCCGAACCGCCGGATGATCGCCCCGGCGCTCAGCTCCAGCGCCCCAAGGTGCACGGTCACGCCCATGGACGTGGCTATGAGCCGCCCCTCCCGGTCCAGAAGCGCCGTGGAGAAGTCGAGTACCTCGTTGAAGATGGGGTGATACGAGGTGCGCTTGAGCACCTCAGCCATTTCCAGCGGGATGGACTCGAGGAGGCTGCGGAGCACGCCCAGGGTGAAGACGTCGCGAGGGGCGGCGTCGCCGGGCGCGTCAGCCGGGGCGCGGCCGCTCCCTGCCGCGCCGCTGACGGGACCCTCGTGGCTCGCCGCGCCGCTCACTGCGCCAGCTCCACGATGAGGGCGCCCGACCGGTGCACGGTGGCCGTCTCCCTCGGCGGGATCACCGTGGTGGTGTCCATCTGCTCCACGACGGCAGGCCCGGATATCACGTTGCCCGCCAGCAGCCGGAAACGCTCGTACGTGTCGCACTCGACGTAACCACCGGCCTCTTCGAAGTACACCTTCCGCCTGCCCTTGCGCGCCGCCGCCGGGTCCGGGCCTCCTTCCGCTATCCCGAGCGCCTCCACGTTCTCCCGCGGCCCCACGGCCGATACCGACAGAGTCATGAACTCCACTTCCGAGTCCCGGGAGTCGTGGCCGAACAGGTGCAGGTGCTTCTCATGGAACAGGTCTCCCAGCGCCCGCACGGTGTCCGCTCCCATCCCTGCGACGAGTCCCGCAGGTACTTCCACCGGCACCTCGTGCGCCTGTCCCAGGTAGCGCATGTCCACCTCGTAGCGTAGCTGGATCCCCTCGGACGCAAATCCCAACTCCGCGATCCTCGCCTCGGCTTCCCGGGCTATCTCCCGGAAGATGGCCTCCAGCCGGGCCGGGTCGGCCTGCGAGAGCCTCACGACGTACGAGCGATGGACGTCGTAACGCGCGTCGGCGGTGATGAGCCCTACCGCGGAGAACACACCCGCGGTGAGAGGCACGACCACCCGCGGGATGCGCAGTTCCTGGGCCATCCGCACCGCATGGATGGCTGCGGTACCGCCCGAAACCACAAGGGTAAAGTCCCGGGGATCGTGACCGCGCTGGACCGTCACCACCCGGGTGGCCCCGATCATGTTGGCGTTGACGAGGCGGTAGATCCCGTGCGCGGCCTCGGCCGTCTCCAAGCCCAGGGGCTCGGCGACCTTCCGCCGGACGGCCTCCCGTGACGCTTCTACGTCCACGGTCAGGTCTCCGCCCAGGTAATAGTCCGCGTTTATGTAGCCCAGCACCAGGTCGGCGTCGGTGACCGTGGGCTCTTCGCCGCCCTTGCCGTAGCAGGCCGGGCCCGGCACCGAGCCGGCGCTCCGCGGTCCCACACGCACCGCGCCCGCGGCGTCCACCGAGGCGATGCTGCCGCCGCCCGCCCCGATCTCCACCATGTCCATCACCGGCACCCCGATGAAGTACCGACCACCCAGCCAGAAGCGGCTGGTGACCTCGGGCCGCCCGTCACGGATCACGCAGATCTTCGCGGTGGTACCGCCCATGTCGAAGGAGATGACGTCGGGGTAGCCCAGCGCCAGCCCCAACTGTGCCGCCGCCGACACCCCGCCCGCCGGACCCGAATCAATCGTATATACAGGCCGTGTAGCTGCTACCTCGGCCGACATGATGCCGCCGCTCGACTGCATGAGGTACAGCTCCTTCTGGAACCCTCCGGCTCGCAGCCGGCCCCGCAGCCGCTCCAGATACGACTGCATGATGGGCATCACGTACGCGTTCACGGTGGTCGTGCTGAGCCGCTCGTACTCCCTGATGACCGGTAGGATCTCACTGGAGATGGACAGCGGCAGACCCGGCAGCAGCTCGCGGATGATCTCCGCAGTCCGCTGCTCGTGGACCGGGTTCATGAACGAGAACAGATAGCAGATCACCGCCGCCTCGACGTTCTGCCGGCCGAGTTCCACGGCGATCTGCCGCACCACGGTCTCGTCAAGTTCCTTGAGCACCCGACCTCGATAGTCCAGCCGCTCGGGCACTTCGAAGCGAAGCGGGCGTCGCACCAGGGGGTCGTAGCCGCCGACGTAGTCCTGCGGGAGGTCCATCTGCAAGTTGTACATATCGTCGGGGTTGTCGATGACGCGCTGGCCGCGCCGCAGTTCCAGCGAGTCGCGGTAGCCCTCGGTGGTGATGATGGCCACCTTGGCGCCCTTGTTCTCGATGACAGCGTTGACGCCGACGGTGGTGCCGTGGGAGAAGAAGTCGACGTCCGCCAGGTCGATGCCCGCCTTGGCTATCGCCTGCAGGACGCCGTCGGACTGGTCGGCCGGGGTCGTGGGGGCTTTGGCCAGGATGACTCGACCCGCTTCATCCATGGCCACAAGGTCGGTGAAGGTTCCCCCGACATCTGCCCCGACGCGATATCTCACGCCGTCATGATACCTAGTAAGTGCTAACTGCGGAAAACCTCAGCGCACGACGAGCGTGCCCGTCCTCGTATTGGTCAGCCGCTAGCCGGCCGCCGGCTTGTCGCCGCCGGTCTGCAACACCCGACCGAGGGAGAATCCCTTCCCGAGATCCTCACCGGTAGCGTAATAGCGGTTCTCGCTTGGACCCCAGCAGATGGGCTTCATCTTCGCCGCTGTGGGCCGGCCCTTCTCGTCCAGGCAACTCTCCTCCACCTTGACGTCCAGGACCTCCGCCGCGAACAGCGTGTGCAGCCCCAACTCGGCGACATGGACGACCTTGCACTCGAGCACGTGCGGGAACTCACCCACGTACGGAGCGTCCACCAGGTCCGCCCGGACCGGAGTGAGCCCCGTGGCCGCGAACTTGTCGGTCTCCCGGCCGGTGACGAGGCCGAAGTAGTCGGCCTGCGCCACCTGGTCTTGCGTCGGAAGGCTGATCGTGAACTCTTTGCGGTCCATCAGGTTGCCGTAGGTGTAGGTGGCCTTGCGCACGGAGATGGCCACGCACGGAGGCTTGCTGCAGCAGATGCCGCCCCAGGCCACCGTCATCACGTTGGGCCTGGCGGCGGCATCGTAGGTGCCCACGACCAACACCGGCGTCGGATAGAGCCAGGTGCCGGGACCAAGAGACTTCTTCATGCCTGCCCCCTGAAACGAGTTCTTACCAGCGGTCGAAATGGATGCGTTCCGGATCATACCTGTCGGCCGGGGCCGGTCGCTCGGCCGGATACCCTACCGGCACCACCGAGAACGGGATGATGTGCTCGGGCAGATCGAGGACGGCTTTGATGGAGCCCATCCGCTCCTCCC
>Ga0182021_10006580_pt1 | contig 13804 bp, 9 predicted proteins | sample 612E3MmetaG_FD_120493 | JGI IMG/M metagenome (GOLD analysis project Ga0182021, IMG submission 120493) | Permafrost microbial communities from Stordalen Mire, Sweden - 612E3M metaG (Illumina Assembly) | ecosystem: Environmental > Terrestrial > Soil > Wetlands > Permafrost | place: Sweden...
CCTTTGCCACGAATCCCCGGTCACAGAGGTTTGGCTGCGCCAGATGCTGTCGAGGCCATTATCATTGACCGATGCTATATATACCGTTGTTCCCTCCTCTCCAGTGGTAAATGAACGGTAACGGTTGATGCGCGTATCGATCAGTCCAAGCTGGTTCCAGGACATCCCGTCGTCCAAACTGACGGATAAAGCGGATTCATCAAGTGGCTGAGAATTCCATGAAGGATCGGTGGGGTTTGCCCATTTGAGCGGAGTATCCCGGTCGCCTGATCCCGTTCCTGTAATAGCTTGAATCCCGTCCTGTGTCCAGATGGCTTTACCATTCGCAAATCCTGTGCCATAGCCGCCTGTAGGTGGCTTGAGCGGCTTTGCCCAGGCGGTACAGGTATCAAGAGGGTTCTGGGTGACCCACAGTGTAGCTGTGGCTAAAATGGGATCTGCGGTAACACCACCTGCCAGCAGCTTGCCGGATTTCGCTGTGCCTTTATAAGCTATGGAGCATATACGAGGCTTACTCCCATAACCGGGTGCCTTAAGTCGTGTTACAATCGTATTGTTGAGGCGGTATACATCATCCAGTGGCTGGCTTGTTCCTAAAGACGCTCCGTTAGAATCGTACGAGGCAAAGATAATGCTCTTATCAACTATATTCCCGTTATAATCGGCAGGAAGCGTGAGGCTACCCGTGATTATTTTATTCTCGCCGCTTCCTGTGCCTCCCACCTGATCGGGAGTGCAGAGCTCTACCGGCCAGTTTGAAGTAAGATTCCAGGAACAGCTATTGCTTCCTAGGTCACGTTGGCCGAGATTTATATAGGTCCGCTGTGTAGTGCTGGACATGACAATGATTGTGGCATCGGTGGGGTAATTAGGGGATGGCATCAGTGTAATAATATCCCCGCCCGTGAACCCCTGCGCTTTCCAGCCCGCTAGGCCGGGATAAGTCAGATTGTAAACTTCGCCCTGAGCCAGACCGTCGGCGGGATTTCGACTACCGACGATGATGTCGCGTACCGTTTTCCCCCGGCTGCTATATGATCCTGTAATGGCAATTTCTCCGGTCTGCTCCGATGTCCCGAACAACCAGGGGATTCGTCCGCTGTAAACCCAGTTGGTCCCGCCATCCTCTGATATGTAGATTTCACGCCGGTGCGTACCGGCTGTGTCCATGCAGACGGCAGCTATAAAATCAGGATTATCAGGCGCCACCGCAATACCACTCACGGGGAAAATAGGTGCAGGAATTGTTTGCGCCAGCCATTTGGACGGCCGCAGGCTCCATGATATGCCTCCATCTGTGCTTCTCCAGATGCCGGCGTTCACTACAGGGCCGGTGCTTGCGTTGGGTATGTCGGTCGCGTAAATGTACTTTCCATCTGCAGATATTGCCAGGTTGTTAATTTCGCAAGCCGTCTGGATATCGTGGCGTTGGGGAAAACTGCCTGGTGTATCGATGATTCCCCATTTGAGCACGCAGGTCGATGGGGTGTCGGCAGTTGCAGGTTGTGGATTTATGGACGTGGCAATGATAGTTACTGCCGTTAACAGGCACGTAACTATTAAATGGCGGCTGTCTATCGTTCTTGTGTAAAAGAGGGGTCTATCCAAACAGCACTTCCCTGCTGCAGGGGCTCGCTGGACTCCACCCTGAAAATAAACTGTACTTGCTTCCCGGCAAGCTTGCTCAGGTCAACTTCATACTTCTCGAGCGTGCCTTTTGTATTTATTATGACGGGCGGATAGTAAGTAATATCGCTGCCCTGCGCAGTGCCCAGAATAAATTTGACGTTGGCGGAAACCGGGGCATCCCGTGTTAAGCCTACCCTGGCGCTTAGCTTACTTTTATGCGGAATAGTGAAGGGCTGCATCACAACCGGGTAGCCCTGAGGAAGGCCGATACTTGCCTGCATCCAGCTATCGGCATTGACAGGCAAGGTCATAACGATTGAATCAGGGTAGCTTTCTCCGTCATTCATCTGCGTTGCGGCTACCTGTGCCCAGCCGCCTTTTGAATCTTTTATCATGGGCCAGCTTAAAGTGCCAATGCTGCTTTGCCACTGGGCAGCTGAGACATAGCGGTTCAGTTTGACATCCAATAGCGGACCGAAGTTGTGCTCCATGCAATTATTGGTTACATCTGATTCAGGGAAAGCTGAATCTCCATTGACACAAACAAGCATGTTGACCGCATCGCTGGTGGCTTCAGATATCCCACCGCCGGAAATCGAAGGGAAACGGGGCGAGAAGTGATACGACGCAAACGATTCGACCCGCTCCATGCCTGGATCGAGAGGTGCAACATAGTCCTGCGAAACCAGGACGTCATTTTTATACAGGTAGGACTTGGAGCCGGTTGACGCCAGTTTGCCGATATTATTGACGTTATAGAAAAGTATATTGCCGGTGTTCCAGAAGTCAGTTACAGTAAGGTCGACCTTGTCTTTTGCCGGGTGGATAATCTTAACGCTTAACGAGTTTGAACTCGTACCGCTCCTGTTGATGGCCCACAGCGTATAGGTTGTATCTTCAACAGGACTTAAATTCAACTTCCCCTCAGCTTTAACCAGCCCTGGGGAGGGTTGAATATTCACCCGGGTGGCGTTTGAAACCTGCCAACTCATGGCAAGGGGCTCACCTTCAATTAAATTTAATGGGTTGGCTACAAAGCTTTTTATCTGGGGAATAGTGCCGGCCTGCTCCCGTTGTATATAGAACGTGTAATCAGCTTTATGCTGTCCGTCGATCGAAAGATCCACTTTGTACTCGCCGCTGGTAAATCCTTCGCTGGGTGAGGACAGGGTAAAGCCAAAGTAGCAGTCACTGTCGCAGTGGACTTTGTCCGTGCCGATGAGAGTTTTGGCTTCCTGTGACATCTCTCCCTGCACATAAATCCAATTGGCTACGATCTCGGTTCCGCTATGCGCTCTGTTCACCTTTGCTGAGCAGCAAATCTGCGGGATATCAATATAGAAAATATTAGTCGTATCAGCCGGTTGATAGGCTGATACGAACCCTGTGGTGGTAGTCAACTCTGAAATAGAGGGGCCGAAATTGAACATGTTTGCACAGGAAGTCGATAAAAAAACCAGTGCGACTGCTAAGAGTAGTAATTGTCGGAAGTGGGAATTGAGGAAATTCATGGCGTAATGCTCAATAATAGGTTTTTATCGATATCTATGTCAAGGATGAAGGCGATTATCTTTGAGGAACTATGCGTACATAATGGGTCAATCCTTGTTTGACCGGGTAAAAAATCGTTTAGTCATATACATGAGCCATGTCCAGTGTGTGAGGACATGCGTGCTGAAAAATACCAGCAATGCCACCGCCAGCCACCTGTGAGTGTTCACCCATGTTTCCCGGTCGAACAATACTATCTTGCCGGATTCGCCGCCTTCAGGCAGGGCGAACCACAGGATAAACCCGGACACCACGAGCATTAGTAATATTAAACCCTCGATGATATCGAGGACATAGTGTATAGTAGCTTTGCGCATGCAGGCCTCCTGGTGTCCCTGAAGAATTCCGTTAAAAGGATATCATTTTTTAGGCTATAATTTGAACAAAGGTCTGGTATTGATATGACTACCGTACTTATTGTTGACGATGAGCCTAATATCCAGGAACTGGCGAAATTGTACTTGGAGAATGATGGCTACAGGGTAGAGTTGGCCGGTAGCGGCGGAGATGCTCTGGCGAAACTTGAGCTGGTAAAACCATCGTTGGTCATACTGGATATCATGCTGCCGGATATCGATGGATTTGATGTGTGCCGGGAGATACGTAAAAAAAGTGAAGTCCCGGTGCTGATGTTGACGGCCAGGAAGGAAGATATCGACAAAATACTTGGCCTGGAGCTTGGCGCCGATGATTATCTCACAAAACCCTTCAACCCGCGAGAACTTGTAGCCAGAGTCAAAGCTGTTTTGAGACGCTACGCGGCCGGGCAGCGGCCGGGAAAACTTATTGAGGCAGGCAATTTACAGATTGACCTGGCCCGGCGTGAAGTGAAAATAGCCGGAAACCCTGTGAAAATGCGCACGAAAGAGTTTGAATTATTGGTGGCCTTCGCTCAAAACCCCGGCATTGTAATGACACGTGAAAGACTGTTAGAAATGATCTGGGATACCGATTATTATGGGGAGACGCGTACGGTAGATATACATATCAACCATGTTAGAGACAGGATTGCCGGTGCCGATGTTTCAATCGAAACAGTACGCGGTGTGGGTTACAAACTGGTACCAAAGGATCAACTTGCGACGAATGAGAAATCCACCGATTAAAAGCGGCGTTTATTATTAGCAATAGGAAAATTATATGGGATTGCGAAACCGCCTGATACTGTCTTTTTTATTGGTAGTTCTGGTTTGCTTGGGAATAATAACAGCCTCCCTGACATTGATGGCCGGTAATTCTGTGGACCGCCTAGCCGCGGCCAGGCTGAATGATATGGCATTGCCTGTCTTCATACAGGTAAGGGCTATTTTGAGGAACCAGGCAACTTTAGATCAGGCCTGGCCTAATATCGAAGAACAGGCCGATGCCAGTAATGTGAGCATCTACCTTTATGATTCTTCTGGTAAGTTGATGAGGCATACACCTGAAGATGATAAAGGAGGAGGTCCTCCGCAATCGGTATTCTCCAGAAAGCAGCAGGGCGTACGTCCATTGCGTGGCAACTACACCGGGCAGGATGGAAAAACGTATGTCTATGCGGCATTTTCGCTGGCGGGATTTCCCCGCCTGAAGGATACCAGTGGCGCCGAATGGCTTGTGTTATCGGTTTCACCTGAGGGAACAGTGCCAATCCTATCCGAACTGATGCGCCCCCTGTTATTTGCAGGTCTGGCTGCTCTGATACTGTCGATCATACTCGCCTTCTTTCTGGCAAGATCTGTGTACAGGCCTGTAGGGCAGGTTACCCAGGCGGCTTCGGAAATGGCGGCAGGGAAGTATGATCAGGAAGTACCCGTTGAAGGCCCGCGTGAGGTACGTGAACTTGCTGCAAGTTTTAACGACATGGCAAAACAGGTTAAGACTTCCCAGCAGACATTGAGGGATTTTGTTGCCGATGTTTCGCATGAGCTGCGCACGCCACTGACCTCAATCAAAGGTTTTGCGCAGGCTATCCACGACGGCACGGCGCAGTCTAAAGAATCCGTGGACAAGTCAGCGGGCATAATAGAGGAAGAATCACAGCGTATGATACGCCTGGTGAATAACCTGCTGGAGCTTTCCCGGCTGGAATCGGGGCAGGCTGAAATTAAGAAAGAGCAGGTGGATTTGAAAGAAGTGATTGAACAATCCCGCGAGATTTTCGGTATGCGGGCGGATGAGAAGGGGCTCTTCCTGATAACCGATCTTGAACCGCTTCCGCCGATACTGGGCGATATCGACCGGCTGGAGCAGGTCTTCGCCAACCTGCTGGATAATGCCATCAAACACACACCGCAGGGTGGCACTGTAACAATTCGAGGACGCCACATAGCTTTAGGGACGGTTGAGATCTCTGTAATGGATACGGGTCCTGGCATGACTAAGGAACAATTGCCGCATGTATTTGAGAGGTTCTACCATGGTGATGGCAAGGGAGAACGTTCCGGAACAGGGTTGGGACTGGCGATTGCACGTCAAATAGCTCTGTCACACGGGGGAGATATCCGGGTCAGCAGCCAGGTGGGAAAAGGAGCGGAATTTACTGTCAGGCTGCCTGCGATGGATAAGCTCGTAGACGGTAAGACCGAGATTATTTAACGAATATTTTATAGCTCGGGCAGATCTTTGCCAGTACGCACGAGGGGCAAAGGGGCCGTTGGGCTTTGCAGGTCTTTCTGCCGTGCTCGATAAGCAGGACATGGCAGCGGTAAGTGTCTTCAATGGGGGTTATCCGTTCCATTTCAAGGTGTGCGGCATCCACGGAAACCTTTTTCCCTATTAATCCCAGTCTCCCGGCCACGCGATAAACGTGAGTATCTACCGGGAATGCAGGCATCCCCAGCGAGAACAACAGCACACAACTGGCTGTTTTCATACCTACACCAGGCAACTTAATCAACCACTTGCGGGCAGATTCAACCGTAATGTCCACGAGGAAAGAGAGGTTGAAATCGGTTGTTTCTTTCTTAAGCGCCTGCAATGCGTTTTTTATATATTTAGCTTTTACGTCCGCCAGTCCGCCGCTGCGTATGGCGGAGGCGATTTCTTCCGTATCCGCCTTTAATATCCTGTCCCAGGTGTCGAATGTTTCAACGAGTGATGCGTAAGCGCGGTGCGAGTTGGTATCTGAAGTATTCTGGGAGAGTATGGTCAGCACCAGCTCTCCCACCGGTTCGAGCCGTTTGTGCCATTTCCGGTCACCGTAAGCTTTTATTAAAAGGTCTATTATTTGGCCGATCTTTGCTTTACTCATTCAACCCCGCACAATCTACCAATAATATCCGCATATACTTCTGTCCCTTTGACCATGCTCTCCACTGCGATTTTCTCATCAATGCCATGTACTGATTTCATGTGGTCCATCGGCACCACTGCCGGGCAGAAACCATAGGATGTTATGCCCTTCTCCCTGAAAAAGCGGGAGTCGGTTGCACCCAGCATCAGGAATGGCGCCGTTATCGCTCCCGGGTAGTGCTCTCCTAACACCTTTTCGATTGTGCGGTAGCTTTCTGTATTGTTGTCAGAGGAGTTACCTTCCCCTTTACTTATGAACTCTATCTCGATTTCATTGTCCGCAAGCTGGTCTTTGACGAAGTTTACCCATTCACTGATGCTCTGGCCGGGCAGCAGCCTGGTGTCCACCTCGGCCTCGGCATAGGATGGGATCACATTTACCCTGTTGCCGGAGTGCAGCGAATTGAGGCTGATAGTATTCTGCAGCATTGCCCTGATGCGGGGAGTATTCATCAATCCATTTTCCTCGATAGCCTTGATCAGGGTGCTTTCTTTGCCATCTGCAGCGTAAGGTTGCAGGTAGTCCAACCCATCCGCCATCTTCCTAAAATATTCCGCTACGATTGGTGTCACTACCGGTGCATTTTTGTGGACCAGCAGCCTGCTTACTGCGGCTGTCATTCTCTCCAGCGGGTTCTGGTTGTGTGGAGTGGACCCGTGTCCGGGAATACCTCTGCGTTTCAAGCGGAACCAGCATGGCCCTTTCTCTCCCGGCGATATCATGGCAACAAGACGGCCCGGAAGGATTCCACTATTCACATAGCTGCCCTCATTAAGTAATAACCCTGCCTTGAAATCGACCGGATGATCACGCAACAGGAATTCGGCACCGCAATCTGAGCCGGATTCTTCATCTGCTGTGGCTAAAAATACCAGGTCGCAGTCCGGCTTAATACCTCGTTTCTTGATATCCAGCATAGCCAGAAGCTGCATAATACCCAGCGACTTGGTGTCCAGTGCTCCACGGCCGCATATATAGCCGTCTATGATTTCCCCACCGAAGGGGTCGAAGCTCCATTCATCCTTATTGGTCGCTACTACGTCCATGTGGTGGAGCATGATGATTGCTTTTTTGTTACCCGAGCCCTTGATTTCGGCGCGAATAGAGGTCCGCCCCTGCCTGTACTCATAAGTCTTATACTTGATTCCTTCAGATTTGAATATCCGTTCAAAAAAGGCGGCTGCCAGGTGTTCGTTTCCCGGCGGATTAGAGGTATCCAACCTGATGTAACGGCACAGCAAGTCCACTGCAGCATCAATCATAGATCCTCACTTCCATTCAAATTATGCGTTTAGCATTATACTCTTTTGGTATATTTTAGTTGTCTTATCTGATCGTAGTTGTAACGGCTTAAGTCTTACCGACATTATCTGAGACTCAATGGATGATGCTATAATTATGTGTCATTTCGCTTGGAGGTATTATAAGTATGAATCAGTTCACTGGCCAAGATGGGATTAAAGTGTTCTGCGGCAATGCTCATCCTTCCCTGGCCAAAGATGTCTGCGATTACCTGGGAATACCGCTTGGCAAAATGGAGGTTTTTGAATTTTCCAACGAGAATATATTTGTGCGCATCATGGATAATGTGCGCGAGCGTGATGTTTTTATTATCCAGCCTATTTGCTCACCGGTCCAGAGAAACCTGGTTGAGTTATTGATAATACTTGATGCCTTTAAGCGGGCTTCAGCAGAACGGATAACAGCAGTGCTCCCATACTACGGATATTCGAGGACCGATAAAAAAGACCAGCCGCGTGTGCCAATTACGGCGCGCCTTTTGGCCGATTTGCTGACGACGGCGGGCGCTAACCGCATACTCACGGTGGACCTGCATGCTCCGCAGATACAGGGATTTTTCAACATTCCCGTGGACGAGTTGACGGCCCTGTTTATATTAAGTGATTACTGGAAAAACAAAAATTTGAAAGACATAGTTGTTGTTGCCACCGACATTGGCATCAGCAAGCGGGCGCGTGACCTGGCTGAAAAACTGGATGCTCCGCTGGCAATTATTGAAAAACGGCGGCTGGGCAACATGGATACAACCGAAACACTGAACATCATCGGTGACGTGAAAGGCAAGCGGGCCATCACTGTAGACGATGAAATCGACACAGCCGGTTCACTGGTCAATGCCGTAGATGCGCTGCTCAAGGCCGGCGCCAAAGAGGTTTACTCATGTTGCACGCATCCCGTTTTCTCCGGCCCGGCAATTGAACGCATTGCCAAATCACGCGTTAAAGAAGTAGTCGTAGCTAATACTATCCCTGTCAACGGGTCGAAGAAGCTGGATAAAATTGTTGTGCTGCCGATGGCGTCCCTGCTGGGTGAAGCCATACACCGCATTCATACGGGTATGTCGATCGGCTCCATGTTTGAAGATTAGGATTTACTATGCCAAGTTGGTTCGGAAAATTATTTGATTCTAACGAAAAAGAAATAAATCGCCTTAAACCCCTGGTACAGGAAATAAACGACCTCGAACCCGAGTTCCAGAAGCTCACTGACGATGAACTGAAAGCTGAAACTCCTGCGTTTAAAGAGCGTCTGTCCAAAGGCGAAACACTTGACGATCTCCTGCCTGAAGCTTTTGCTGCCGTCAGAGAAGCCTCAAGACGGACACTGGGTATGCGCCATTTCGATGTCCAATTGATGGGCGGCATTGTCCTTCATAGGGGCAAAATAGCTGAGATGAGGACAGGCGAGGGCAAAACGCTGGTTGCTACTCTTCCCCTGTATCTAAATGCTCTTGAAGGCAAAGGCTGTCACCTTGTCACGGTTAACGATTACCTGGCCCGGCGTGACGCTTACTGGATGAGCCCGATTTACCACGCGCTCGGAGTGTCGGTGGCCAGCATCTACCCGGCCCAGAGCTCAGATGGCCAGTTACCCGCTCTGATATATGATTCGGAATACATAAATGAGAAAGACCCGCGCTGGCCTCATTTCAAACCGGGCAGCAGGCAGGAAGCTTATCGAGCTGATATTACGTACGGCACCAACAACGAGTTTGGCTTTGATTACCTCAGGGACAACATGGCCGTAGACATCTCGCACAAGTCCCAGAGGCCGCTTAATTACGCTATTGTCGATGAGGTGGATAATATCCTTATCGACGAAGCCCGTACACCGCTTATCATCAGCGGGCAGGGCGAAGACCCCACTCAAAAGTATTACACGTTTGCCGATCTTATTGCCAAACTCACACCCGAAGATTACAAGATAGAGGAGAGGGAACGCCAGGTTTACCTCACGGACGAAGGCAGTAGCCATATGGAGGAGATGCTGAAGCGCCAGGGCCTGCTGAAAGCACCCGACCTGTACGATCCATCCAACCTGCACCTGACAGAGTATATGGATAATGCACTTAAGGCGCAGATCCTGTTCAGGCATGATAAAGACTATATGCTCAAGAACGGTGAGGTCATTATTGTCGACGAGTTCACCGGCAGGCTGATGTTCGGACGCAGGTATTCAGAAGGCCTGCATCAGGCCATTGAAGCTAAAGAGCATGTAAAGATACAGAAAGAGAGCATAACTCTTGCTACGATAACCTTCCAGAACTACTTCCGTCTTTATAAGAAGCTGGCCGGTATGACCGGCACCGCTGCCACGGAGGCGGAGGAGCTCTTCAAGATTTACAAACTCGATGTAATGGTCATACCAACCAATAAACCCATGATTCGAGTCGATCAGAACGACATGATCTATAAGGACGAAGACTCCAAGTTCAAAGCCATAGCCATAGAAATCGAGAAGATGAGCAAGGAAGGTAAACCCGTGCTTATTGGTACTGTATCGATCGAGAAATCTGAGTTATTGGGTGACCTGTTGAAACGAAAGGGCGTCCAGCACCAGGTCCTTAACGCAAAGTACCATGAAAGGGAAGCTGAGATCATTAAAAATGCCGGACGCCTGGGCGCTGTTACAGTGGCAACCAACATGGCAGGCCGCGGCGTTGATATTATCCTGGGAGGAAAGCCGCCTGAGCGCGCGGAATATACCGACGAAAAAGAATATGAAAAGAAATATAACGAGTGGAAGCAGGAGCATGAAGGGGTCATAGCCATGGGCGGCCTTCAGGTCGTTGGCACTGAGCGCCACGAGGCCAGACGGATTGATAACCAGCTCCGCGGGCGCGCCGGCAGGCAGGGTGACCCGGGCAACTCGGTGTTCTTTGTTTCCCTGGAGGATGATGTTGTGAGTCGCTTCGGCGGCGACCGCGTCAAGGGCGTTATGGAGTGGGCCGGTATGGACGAGACCACCCATATCGAGCATCCCATGATCAGCAAGGCCATTGAAAACTCGCAGGTCAAGGTGGAAGCGTTCCATTTTGATATACGCAAACACCTGGTAGATTATGATGACGTCGTCAATAAACACAGGGAAGTCATCTACGGCGAACGTGATAAGATTCTGCAGGGCGCGGACCTGAAAGCCAACATTTTGGAAATGATTTCTGACCATATAGAGGAGCAGGTCAAGTCCCATTTCAACCGGGAATACGAAGGGCCTGACTTAACAGGCCTGCTTCAGGCCATACAGGCAATATTCAACCAGCCGCTGGAAATAGCTGAAGATGACCTTAAGGGGCTTAACGCTGATAAAGTGACTGAAAAGCTGCTTGATTATACCTGCGAGTTTTATGACAGGAAAGAGCAGGAAATTGGCCCTGAAGACATGAGATTGTTGGAGCGGCTAATCATGCTGAGGATCATTGACGACCATTGGAAAGAGCATTTAACTGCTATGGACCATTTAAGACAGAAAGTCGGACTGGAGTCGGTCAGGCAGTTAGACCCGCTGGTAGTCTATAAGAAGGAAGGCGGCGACTATTTTGATGCACTGACCGCCGGTATAAAGCACACCATCGTTAACATGATTTTCAGGACCAACCTGGAGAAACATGAGGCAGCCCCCCGCCCGCCCACTGCGCCTGCAGGTGCAAGGGTCGGCCGCAATGACCCCTGCCCGTGTGGTTCGGGCAAGAAGTACAAACACTGCCACGGGAAGTAGCCGATAACTAAGTCCTGAGCAGATTCAAAACACCAAATTCAGGATTGCTTATTGTGTCATTGCGAGACCACGGAGTGGTCGTGGCAATCTACTGCACGGTCCGTAAATTGACCAGGAGATCACCACGTCGCCTTCGGCTCCTCGTGATGACATTTTGATTTGCTCAAGAGTTTGGTGTCTGGAATTTTCTATATAATATAACTAATGAAAAACTCCGATATCGCGACAGTATTCGAGAATATCGCCGACCTGCTGGAGCTTAAGGGCGAAAATAAGTTTAAGATCCGCGCCTATTCACGCGCCGCCCAGGTCATATCGCATTTGCGCCAGGAAATGGAGCTGATGCATGAAGAAGGTACTGACTTCCGCGATATAGAGGGAATCGGGGATGCTATCGCTAAGAAATCCGTAGAGTTGATAACCACGGGCAAACTCAAGTTCTACGAGGACTTGAAGGCAGAGTTCCCTGAGGGCATTATAAATTTGCTGGATGTTCCCGGTATAGGTCCCAAGACCGCCTACCGGCTTTCGACCGAGCTGGGGGTGGGTTCAGTCGAGCAGCTCGAGCAGGCTATCAAAGACGGCAGGGTGGCCAAGCTGGAGCGCATGGGAGAAAAGACGGCGGCCAACATCCTGCATGCTATCGAAGCTTTCCGGCGTAAAGACAGGCGTATCCCTCTGGGCGAGGCCCTTCCGGCGGTCGAGGAAGTGATCGCCGAACTGGCCAAGGTCCCCGGCGTACGAAACCTGACAGCGGCCGGAAGCTTGAGGCGTTTCAAGGAAACGGTTGGCGACATTGACCTTATGGGCACGGCTGACGATCCGGAAATGGTTATCCAGGTATTTGTGAAGCTGCCGCAGGTCAGGCAGGTGCTTTCGCAGGGTCCGACCAAGGCCAGCGTAATACTGCCAAAGGGACTGCAGGCCGATCTCAGGATGGTTGAACATGCTGAGTTCGGATCGCTGCTGCAGCATTTCACGGGAAGCAAGGAGCACAACGTAGCGCTGCGCACCAGGACGCAGGCGCAGGGTTTGAGCCTGAGTGAGTATGGCATAACCGATGTAAAGACAGGCGAGATCAAGAAATTCGCTGATGAGCATTCCTTCTACCGGTACCTTGGGCTGCAGTATATTCCACCTGAGATCAGGGAAGATATGGGCGAGATCGGCCTGGCCGCGAAAAATGCTATTCCGGCCCTGGTGGAAATCAGTAATATCCGGGGCGATTTGCATTCGCATACCACTGCCAGCGATGGTATGGATTCGATTGAAGATATGGCGAAGGCCGCAAAAGCTCTTGGCTATGAATACCTGGCGATAACCGACCATTCCAGCGGCCGTATGATACCCGCCGATAAAAAGCTGGACCGTGTGAAGCGACAGACGTCTGAGATAAAGCGGATAAACAATTCATCGCTGGGAATATATTTACTGGATGGCGTCGAGGTTGATATAAAGGCGGACGGCAGCCTCGATCTGCCGGACGAAGTGCTGGCCGGGCTGGACATTGTAATTGGCTCCGTACACTCGTCTTTTTTGCAGGACAGGGCGCAGATGACCCGGCGCATTATCGGCGCAATCGAGGACCCGAACATCGATATCATCGCTCATCCCACTTGCCGCAAGATCGGCGAAAGGGAACCTATCGATGTTGACCTGGAAGCGCTCTTCCGCTCTGCGGCCCAACATGGCAAGGCCCTGGAGATTAACGCCATGCCGGAGAGGTTGGACCTTAAAGACCTGCATGCCTACCGGGCCCGTGAGCTTGGGGTCACGTTGTCGATCGGGACGGATTCACATGCGACAAATCATCTTGCGCTAATGAAATTCGGTATTGGAGTGGCCCGGCGTGCATGGTGCCAGCCGGGGGATATTCTCAATACCAGGCCGCTTAAAGATGTCCTGCATTTCTTAAAGAGGGACAAGGTCTGATGATTGGAACTACAATATGGATGGAGCACTATCGGGACTAAGGAAATATGACAGACGATACAATATCTTTTAACGAAGGCGATGAAAAGGCGGCAGCCCTGGCGGGTGATGCGCTGGCCATCCAGCACCTGAAAGACGAGGTAAAGAGCGGGCGTAACTGGTACCTGGCCTTATTGGAGACTATTAATATGTGGAGAAGCCCTGAAGAGTTATATAAGGGCGAGCAGTATAAATACCTGATCGCAAGCGAAGCATTCGACTGGCTGCGCCTTGCAGAGCGGCTGTGCGATGAAATCAGGGACCTGGTGCAGGATGATGAGCTGGTCAATCTTCTTTTTTTCGACAGGCCGCCAGTGAAGATATCCGAATCTGAATTCAAGGAGGCGCTGGGCCCTGCCA
>Ga0182021_10006581_pt1 | contig 13803 bp, 12 predicted proteins | sample 612E3MmetaG_FD_120493 | JGI IMG/M metagenome (GOLD analysis project Ga0182021, IMG submission 120493) | Permafrost microbial communities from Stordalen Mire, Sweden - 612E3M metaG (Illumina Assembly) | ecosystem: Environmental > Terrestrial > Soil > Wetlands > Permafrost | place: Sweden...
ACCGCCGCCCTTGCCGTCGGCTCCCCTATCCAGGCGACGCCGATGATCCGGAAGCTGGCCCAGGACCTGGGAATCGACTTGGCGACGGTCGCGGGGACAGGCCCGCAAGGCCGCATTACCGAGGACGACGTCCGCGCCGCCAAAGCGCGGGCCGCGACCGGGTCGACTCGGTCATCGCAGAAGGCGCCCCAGGCCGCCCCCAAGGTGAAATCGAAATACGACTTCTACGGCACGCTCGAGCGCATCCCCTTGCGCGGCATCCGCCGGGCCACGGCCAAGAAGATGCACGAATCGGTCTCGACGGCCGCCCACGTCACCCACTTCGACGAAGCCGACGCCGCGGCTCTCGCCGCCCTCAAGGACAAGCTGGCGACCGAGGCCGCGCGCCTCGGGGTCAAGCTCACGTATCTCCCCTTCATCGTCAAGGCGCTGATCGCCGCGCTCAAGCTCCACCCCACCCTGAACTCGACGCTCGACGACGAGGAGCAGGAGATCGTCGTCAAGAAGTACTATAACATCGGGATCGCGGTCGATGTGCCCGACGGGCTGATCGTGCCCGTGGTCAAGATCGCCGAGCAGAAGACCGTCTTCGACATCGCCGGAGAGATCAAGACCCTGGCGGAGGCGGCCAAAGCCCGCACGCTGGACATGGGCGACCTCAGGGGCGGGACGTTCTCGATCACCAACATAGGGATGATCGGGGGGGAATGGGCGACGCCCATCATCAACTATCCGGAAGTCGCCATCCTGGCCACGATGAAGATCGCGGACCGGGTCCGGGCGGTCGGCGGGACGGTCGCGATCAGGAAGACCCTGCCTCTCTGCCTCTCGTTCGATCACCGGGTGATCGACGGGGCCGAGGCCGGCCGCTTCATGAACGATTTGAAAAAAGCCCTGGAGGACGAGGCGCTGCTCGAATCCGCCGCCCGCGCGACGGAATAAAAGGGGAGAAAAGGGGACGGTTCTATTTTCGGCAAAAGGAAAATAGAACCGTCCCCTTTATTTTCGCCGGCCGTCCCGGGCGGCGAAGCTCGGGGGCACGTAGAAGAGCGAAGCCTTTTTCATGTTCCGTATCTGCTCGATCACGTCCTCGAGGTCGGACTCGCTCGCCAGATCCAGGTCATCCGATTTGATCACGAGGAGGGGCGAAGCCTGGTAGTTGAAGAAGAAGTAGTCGAAGGCCTCGATCAGATCCTGGAGGTATCTTTCCGAGACGTTCTTCTCGAGCGGCGTGCCGTCCCGGCCGATCCGCTTCACCAGGGTGGGCAGGGAGATCTGGAGGTAGATGACGAGGTCCGGCTTGGGGACCCGCTCGACGAAAACACCGTAGATCTTCTCGTAGACCACGAGCTCATCGTCGGTGAGCGTCTGGAAGGCGAAGATCTTGTCCTTCTCGAAGATGTAATCGCACAGGATCCGCTCCTCGAACAGGTCCCTCTGGACGAGCCGGGCCTGCTGGTGGTAGCGGTTCACGAGGAAGACGAGCTGGGCCAGGAAGGCGGCTCCTTCCTTTTCGTCGTAGAAATCCTTGAGATAAGGGTTATCGGGCTTGTCCAGGACGACCTTCCCGCTCAGCCGCTGGGCGAGGAGACCGGCGAGCCTGGTCTTGCCGCTCTTGAGTACACCCTCGACGGCGATGTGCTTCGCCTCGATGTCGGGCCGGGTCTTGGGATCGATCATGGCGTCCTGTCGGAATCGATTCCTTTATAACGAATATCTCCTCGGAAGTCAAAGAATCCGGACGGGTTCCCGGCGCCGCCCGGCCTCAGATGTTGATCCGGATGGGCAGGATCACCGTCGTGATCCCCTTCCAGCGCAGCTCCTGCTGGATGGCGAAGGCCGTCTCGTTGTGCAGGATGCGGTGGATGATGCTGGGCTGCCGGAAAACGGACTGGCCGGCGAACACCGTGGAATTCGGGTACTTGACCACGATGCCCTCGATCAGCCGGCTCGCGGTCTGGACGACATCCGTCCCGAGGTCGTACTGGAAGTCCGCGGCGAAGCCGAGCTTGCGGGCGAGCTCCACATACTTCCGGAGGGCGTCGCTGGCCGCGCCTTCCAGGGAGGACATGGCATCCGAGCCCTTGAACGAGCCGACGTCGACCTCGGCCACCGAGACGAAGATGAAGTTCTTGTAGAAGCCCCGAAAGCTGCGGACGACGGAAAGGAAGGTGTGGATCCCGAAGCCATTGTAGCCGTTGACCAGCTGGATGGCAGTCATGTCCTTGGGATTCAGGGGCGAGGTGTTGACCGGGCCCTTGGTCGGGATGGACACGAGCAGCTCATCGAGCTCGCGCACGCCGCCCCGGACCTTGTTGTAATGGGACCGGGTCAGGTAGCAGAGGCCGATGACGATCGAGGTGATGACCAGGGTCAGCCACCCGCCGACCGGGAACTTCTCGATCGTGGTGACGATCAGGACGGTGAGGCAGACCGTGAGTCCCGTGAGATGGACGGGGAGGTGCTTCTTCCAGTGCGATTCGGTCTTGCGGTGGGTGATGAAGAACTTTGACATGCCGAATTCGGACAGGGAGAACGTCAGGAAGACGTTGATCGAATACATGACGACCAGCGTCGTGATTTGGCCCCGCGAGTAGAAGATGAGGAGCATGGCCGCGCCGCCCATCATCAGGACACCGTTCTGGATGGTGAACCGGTCGGAGAGCGAGGCGAAGCGATGCGGGAACCAGTAGTCGACGGCCATGTTGGCCATGACTCTTGGCCCGTCGGTGAAGCCGGTCTGGGCCGCGACGAGCAGCAGCGCACCCTCGGCGAAGATGGTGATGGCGGCCAGGGCCGGCCCGAAGCTCCACTTCCCGAACAGGTCGCCCGCCAGGACCGCGTTCAGCGTCCGGCCCTCGATCGGGCGGACATTGAAGAGCAGGTAGCAGAGCAGGATGCCGCCGGCCGTGACGGCCAGGGACGTGGACAGGTAGACCATCGTCTTCTTGCCGTTCTGAACGCGCGGCTCCCGCATGACCTGTAGGCCATTCGAGACGGCCTCGATGCCCGTGAAGGTCCCGCCGCCCATCGAGAACGCCTTGAGGAAGAGGAACAGCATCCCCCACCCGCCCAGCGTGCTCAGGCCGCCGCGGAAGCCCGTCTGGACGCTCTGGACGACGGGCCCGATCTGGGAGACATGGGAGAAGATGCCGTAGCCTATGAGGAGGGCGTGGGTCAGGATGAAGACGACGAAGATCGGCGCCAGGAACGTGACGGACTCCCGGATGCCGCGGAGGTTGAGGACGATCAGGAGGACAATCGCCGCGATTTCAAAAGGGATTTTGAACTGTTGGAAGGACAGGGGGAAGAAGCTGAAGACGGCGTCGCCGCAGGACACGATCGAGACCGTGACCGTCAAGACGTAATCGACGAGCAGGGCCGAGCCCGAGATGACCCCCGCCCGTTCGCCCAGGGTGTGCGTGGCGACGATGTAGCCGCCGCCGCCGGACGGGAAGTATTCGATGATCCGGGAATAGGCGTAGGAGATGATGAAGACCGTCAGGGCCGTGGCGATGGCCAGGAAAACGGCCAGGTAGGTGTGCCGGCCGAGCGTTTTGAACGCCTCTTCGGGGCCGTAGGAGGCGGACGACAGCCCGTCCGCGCCCAATCCGATCCAGGCGAGGATCGGGATCAGGGCCAGCTTGTGGAACAGGTGGGGATCCTTGAGGTTCCGCGGCTTGCCGATCAGGGTATGCCTGATCCTGCCGCCGAGACTTTCGTCGTCGCTCATAGCCTGCTTTTCCTATGGTCTGGCCCGCCGCCCGGTCCGGCAAAATCCATCCTCGGGCTGCCGTTCAAAGAGCGGGAATGCCTCTTCCTCTGACTTTCTTAACCCTATTAAAAAACAAGATATTACCTGAAAACGTCCGCGTAAGACAAGTCAAGGGCTCCCGCCGTTCGCCTCCTAGAAAATGAACAGGATGACGTAATACACCGCCATGACGGCCAGGCCGACCGGGATCCCGACCTTCGCCCATTCCTTCATCCGGATCTTCATCCGGCCCGCGGCCACGATGTTGGGGATGTTGCCGGAAATGAGCATCCCCCCCGCGATCGAGAGGCCCATGACGATGCCCACGATCTGGGGTAGCGCCAGCGACGGCCCGATCTCGATCGCCGTCAGGGTGGCGTTGTCCAGAACGGCCGAGACCGAGTTGAGCCAGAAAAGGGCTCCGGCCGGGATGCCGCCGAAGTACCACACGACCAGGGGCTTGAATCCCTCCCCGAGCAGGATCAGGGCGGCGACGAAAACGAACACCTTGGCGGCCCTCAGGACGACCGCCCCCAGGGTTTCGGCGTATTCCACCGCATGCTCCCCCCCTTGAACGGCGATCCGCGGGCCGAGCTTCACCGCGGCCAGGAACGCCAGGCCGAACACGCCGGGGATCAGATATCCTCCCAGGTGGCGGAGAGGGAAGAAAAACCCCGCATAATGAGGGGGTCCGGCCAGCTTGGCCACGAGGATCGTCGACAGCGGCTCCCCGACGGGCGTCAGGCAGGCGCCGAGTCCGGCGGCGAAGCAGGCGGCCACGATCAGGCTCACCCGGTCCGCCTTGGCCATGGGCAGCCCGGCGATGATCTCGGCGAGCAGGCAGGCCGCCAGGATGACGGAGATGACGCTCGACAGCAGGCCGAAGAGGGCGATCAAAGCGAAGACGAACGCCCTCGGGCCGAGGATGCGGACGAGCCGCAGCACGGCCTCGCAAAACGGCCTGTTGAAATAATGGATCAGGATCCCGACCGCGAGTACGACTTGGAAAATCCCCAGCGGGAGCGACCCGATCATGACCGGAGCCTTGAGGGCCTCGACGACGAGGGACCGGCTCCACAGGCCCGAGATCGTCACGGCGCCCGCTCCCAGGACCAGAAAGAAGGGCTCCAGGTTTTCCTCGACCTTTCGGGAAAGGAGGGGCAAGGCCAGCGCCAGGGCTGCGACGGAGGCCAGGCCTACGATGACGGAAGCGGCCGGCGGCGCGATAATCGGCGTCATGCTCATGGCTCTCGGATCCGGCGGCCGGGCTTCGGCCGGGGCCGCCGCCCCTGGATATATCATGATCCCGGAGACCGATCAACCGCCGCTATTCCTAGAGAATCTATAGACTCTATTTGAAATTCGGGCGCGGCTGGGATAAGATACGTCGTGAGCTCGGGGCCGCCCCGGAACGCGAAGAGGACGAATTCATGAAAAAGATCACCACCAAGGGTCATTACGGCATGCGCCTGATGGTCAACCTGGCCCGCAAATCCCGGGAGGGCAAGACTTCGGTCCCGATCAAGGAGATCGCCAGGGAAGAGGGCCTGTCGATGCAATATCTCCAGCAGATGACGATCCCCCTCCAGATCCACAACCTCATCAAGAGCACGCGCGGCGCCCGGGGCGGGCACACCCTGACCCGAAAGCCGTCCGAGATCCGGCTCTGCGAGATCCTGAACGCCCTCGAGGGGACGTGCGGCCTGGTGGAATGCGTGGATGACGCCGCGTTCTGCGATCAGATCGGCGATTGCGGTCTCTACGAGATCTGGAAAGGCGCCTCGGCCATCCTCGAGGATTATTTCGACCGGCACACGCTCCAGGACATCTTGGACATCGCCGACCGGAAGGGCGGCACCGACCGGAAAAAGGCCAAGGCGAGCTGACCGTTCGGCCCGCCCTCCGCGCCGCCCCGGCGCAAGCCCCCAGCGTCATTCGTCGGTCGATTGACTGACGCCGGCCCCTATGGTATTTCTATGAACCTCTCATAGCGTTCGGTCAAAACATTCGAGGAGACGCATCATGTACGGCTGGACCGGCAATATTCTCCGCATCAACCTGACCACGGGGGCCGTCAAGAAGGAAACCTATACCGAGGAGTTCGCCCAAAAATGGGTGGGCGGCCGCGGGTTCGCCATCAAGATCCTCTACGACGAGCTCGCGCCCGGCATCGATCCCCTCGGGCCGGACAACAAGTTCGTCGTGGCCGTCGGCCCGATCGCCGGGATCCCCGCCCCGAATACCGGGAAGACCGTCGTCGCCGCCAAATCGCCCCTGACGGGGGGCTACGCGGACGGGAACCTGGGGACGCGGATCACGGAGCACCTCCGCCGCTGCGGTTACGACGTCCTGATCGTCGAGGGGCGGGCGGCGGCGCCGTCCTACATCGTCCTCGAGGACGACAAGGTCAGCATCCTGCCGGCCGGCGAGGTCTGGGGCCAGGGAACTTACGTCACCCACGATTGGCTTTATCAGAAATACGGGCGGGCGGCCGGCGTTCTCTCGATCGGCCAGGCCGGCGAGACGATGTCGGCCTACGCCGTGGTCCGCAGTCTCGAAGGCCGGGCGGGCGGACGTCCGGGCATGGGCGCGGTCATGGGCTCGAAGAACCTGAAAGCCATCGTGGCGAAGGGCACGAAGCCCATCCCCCAAGCCGATCCCCAAGCCATGAAAGCCCTGGGCGCCGGCGACCTGAAGAAGGTCGGCGACATGGACAAGAAGTCGGGCTGGTCCCGGCAGAGCACGAACGGGGTGCTCGCCTGGTGCAACGAAGTGGCCGCCCTCCCCGTCCGCAACATGCGCCGGAGCCACCACCCTGACGCCTGGAAGGTCGACGGCGAGCGGCTGAACAACGCCCGCGTCGCGACCTACGGCTGTCCCAACTGCACGATGCGCTGCGGCATCACCATCCACGACCGCGAAGGCCGGGAGTCCGAGCTCGACTACGAGAATATCGGGATGCTGGGCCCCAACCTGGAGATCTTCGACCTCGACCAGGTCGGCTCGCTCAACTACATGTGCGACGACTTCGGCTTCGACACGATTTCCGCCGGCGGGACGCTGGCCTTCTACGCCGACGCCATCGACCGGGGGCACACGACAGGCGACTTTAAGTTCGGCGACGCCGAGCGGGCCAAGGAGCTGCTCCGGCTCGCGGCGCGCCGGGAGGGCGTGGGCGACCTGATCGCCCAGGGCTCGCTCCGGATGGCCCGCCTGTATGGGCATGGCTCCGAGTCCTACTCGATGCAGGCCAAGGGCCTCGAGGTCGCGGCCTACAACTGCAAGTTCTGCCCGGGCATGGCCCTGGCCTTCGGCACCGCGCCGATCGGCGGCACGCACAAGGAAGCCTGGGTCATCACCTACGAGCTCAACCAGACCCGCCGCGAGTCCTACGGCCCCGAGAAGGCGGCCAAGGTCATCGAGCTCCAGCGCATCCGGGGCGGACTGTTCGAGTTCCTCACGGCCTGCCGCTTCCCCTGGGTCGAGCTCGGCTGGGGCCTGGAGAACTATCCCATCTATTTCAACAAGATCACGGGCCTCGACTGGACGCTCGACGATTTCTGGAGGACGAGCGACCGGATCTACGCCCTCATCAAGCTCTTTTGGCTCCGCGAGATGCCGGACATCACCCGCCGGTTCGACGATCCGCCTGGCGCCTGGTTCGACCCGGCCAACGCCGACACGGAAGGACCGATCGCCGGCAAGATCCTGGAGCGCGACAAGTACGACAGCCTGTTGCAGCACTTCTACGATATGCGGCAGTGGGACCGGCGGGGCATCCCGACACGGACGCTCATCGGGACTCTGGGCCTGGAAGCCGAAGCGGCCGGCGCGGAAAAATACGGCCGTCTGGAGTAAAACATGACCGTCCGCGTGAAGCTCATCGGCCCGCTGATGTACGAAACCGGATTCAGCGAGAAGGACGTGGAGGTCCCGGCGGCTACGACGGTCGAAGCGCTCCTCGATCTGGTCTCCGTCCCGCGCCAGCGGCCGAAGATCGTGACGCGCAACGGCCGGGCCGTCGCGCCCGAGGAGCCTCTGGCCGACGGCGACAAGATCGCGGTCTCCCCGATCTATTCCGGCGGCTGAGGCCCCCGGCGGCGACAGGTCAGCCCCGTGGTCGAAGACGCGAAGCAACCCATCCTCATCGGCGGCCGATGGCGGCCGGCCCGGCGTCCCCATCGATTTTTCCGGGCCGTCGACCCTTCGACCGGGTCGGAAACCGAAGGGCTCTACCCCGTTTCGGAGGCCTCCGACATCGATGATGCCTTGGCCGAGGGATCCGCCGCGGCGCGCGGGATGGCCGCCGCCGGGCCCGAAGCCATCGCCGGTTTCCTGGAGTCCTATGCGGACGGAATCGCGGAACGGGCCGGCGAGATCGTCGCCGCGGCCCATCGCGAGACCGCTCTTCCCGAAACGCCGCGGCTGCGGGACGTCGAGCTCCCCCGGACGATCGACCAGCTCCGCCAGGCCGCCCGCGCGGCGCGCGACCGCTCCTGGTGCCGGGCCACAATCGATACCAAGGCCGGCCTCCGCTCCCGGTACGAGCCTTTGGGAGGACCGGTCGCGGTCTTCGGCCCGAACAATTTTCCCCTGGCCTATAACGCCGTCGCCGGCACAGATTTCGCTTCCGCGATCGCCGCGGGAAACCCGGTCATCGCCAAGGCGCACCCCTGCCACCCGGCCGTGACTCGGATCCTCGCCGAGACCGCTTTCGCCCGACTCGAACAGAGCGCCCTCCCCCGCGCTGCCGTCCAGCTCCTCTATCACATGCTTCCCGAAGACGGGCTCGCCCTCGTGGCCGACCGCCGGCTCGGGGCCTCGGCCTTCACGGGGAGCCGGCCCGGCGGGCTGAAGCTGAAGGAGGCCGCGGACCGGGCGGGACGGCCGATCTATCTCGAGATGTCGAGCGTCAATCCCGTCTTCCTGCTCCCCGGCGCCCTTCGCGAGCGGGGCGAGATGATCGCCGCCGAGCTCGTCGGCTCGTGCACGGCCGGAGCGGGACAGTTCTGCACGAAGCCCGGGCTGATCGTCCTCGTGGAAGACGAGTCCGGGCGCCGCTTCGTCGACCTCATCAAGGCCGCGTTCGCCGGCGCGCCGGCTCCGACTCTCCTGGGTGAGTCCGTGCTCGCCGGCATCAGGGCGGCGCTCCGGGCCATGACGGACGCAGGGGCGGTCGTCGTAGCGGGCGGATGCGCGCCGGCGGGCCCCGGCTTCCGCTTCGAAAACACGCTCCTCCGAGCCTCAGGCGACGCCTTCCTCGCCGCGCCGGGGGCGCTCCAACAGGAGGCGTTCGGCCCCGTCTCCCTCGCCGTCCTCGTCCGGGACGCCGTCCAGATGACCGCCGTCGCGGCGGCGCTCGAAGGGAACCTCACGGCGGCCGTCTACAGCCATTCCGCCGGGGACGACGAGGGCCTCTACGACAGGCTCGCTCCTCTTCTGCGGACCCGATGCGGCCGCCTCCTCAACGACAAGGCGCCGACCGGCGTCCTCGTCTCTCCGGCGATGGTCCACGGCGGCCCCTATCCCGCGACGGGCCACCCGGGATTCACGGCCGTGGGCTTCCCCGCGGCGATGATCCGTTTCGCGGCGCTTCGCTCCTACGACCATGTCCGGCCTCACAGGCTCCCGCCCGAGCTCCGGGACGAGAATCCGACGGGGGCGATGTGGCGCTCGATCGACGGCGAGATGACGCGAGGGGACGCGGGCGGCAAGGTCTAAGTTTCGGCGGGCTCGTCAAGGAATTCGCCGAACCGCGCCAGGGCCTTTCCGAAGTTCTTCCTCCCTAGCCCGATCCGGAAATGGCCCCCCCCGACGTCGAACATGCGGCCGGGGACGAGCATGACGCCTCTCCGGTCCAGGGCGCCGCGGCAGAGCCGGTCGACGGATCCGGGGCCCCGCCAGCGGGGAAACGCGATCGAGCCCGCACGCGGCGGGATCCAGCCGAACAGCCTGCGGCGCGCGCCGAAAAACCTCTCCGCGAGGGCGAGGTTCTTCCGGAGGATGCCCCGGTTGCGCCGCAGAATCCTCTCCCGACTCCGGAGGGCGACGATCGCCAGGATCTCGGAGGGCGCGCTGCTGCAGATGGTCGTATAGTCCTTCATCGCCAGCCAGCGGGCGGCCAGGGCGGCCTCCTGGGTCGCGAGCCATCCGATCCTGAGCCCGGGCAGGGCGAAGGCCTTGGACAACCCCGAAAGCGAGATCCCTTTTTCGTAAAGGTCGCAGACGGCCGGGCGGCGCACGGCGGGATCCCATTCGAGAAGCCGGTACATCTCGTCCGAGAACAGGATCAGGCCGCGCTCCCGGGCGAAATCGACCACGGCGTCGAGCTCGGCGGGCGAAAGGACGGCCCCGGTCGGATTGTTGGGGAAATTGATGACGACCATCCGCGTCCGCCGATTCGCCAAGCGCTCCAGCCGGTCGAAATCGAGCCGCCAGCCGCCGGGCCCGGCCTCGAGGCGCCAGGGCGACACTCGGCAGCCCTTCGAACGGGCGATCTCGGTCAGGGATTGGTAGGTCGGAGTCACGGCGATCACGTGATCTCCGGCCTCGAGCAGTGCGTGCATGGCCACGAAGATCGCCTCCTCGGGGGCGGCGACGACGATTCCCTCGGGGGAGACGCGCCCATAGAGCCCCGCGATCTCGGCCCGCAGCCCGGCATGTCCCGGCGACTCGGTATATCCGAGCTTCAGTCCGCGCCAGAGCTCGAGCGTCTCCGGCGAGGCCATGTCCAGGAGCTCGGCCATGGCCAGCCCCTCGCAGTCGGAGGCGCAAAGGACGTATTCGACCTTGAATTCGTGGGCCGCGAAATAGCGTTCGAGCTTGAAAGGCCTCATTCGAGCCCGACCTCGCCGGCGTGCCGCTTGACGAGCAGCTCGACGGCTAGGTTGGCCTGCATGGCCGCCACCACCGCGACGCGCGGGGCCATGGGCGCGGTGCAGACGTCGCAGGCGCTCGCCTCGTCGCCGCAGATGTAGAGGCTGCCGAGCTTGCGCTGCCGGATCTTCGCGTTGCCGCCGAAGCCGGCCAATCCCGACGCGGCGATGATCGGCCGGCCCGGCCGGAGCGCGAGCCACGCCTCGATCAGCATCTGCTTCTGGTCGGCCAGGTCGAACGCTTCGATGAGCAGGTCCGCGGTCCCGAAAATCCCCTCGACGTTGCCGCGGTCGATCTTGACGGCGTGCAGCTCATAGTCGGAGAAGGGGTTCATCCGGCGGAGGTTCTCGCCGAGCGCCTCGATCTTGGACCGCCCGACCTGGTCGACGAAATAGTACTGCCGGTTGAGGTCGGACGCCTCCAGGACATCGAAATCGGCGATGATCAGCTTCCCGGCGCCCGCCCGGGCGAGCGCGGCGGCGACGTTCGAGCCGAGTCCGCCCGCCCCGGCGATGCCGACCGTGCTCAAGCGGAGCGCGGCCAGCACGGCGAGGTCCCGCTTCAGGAAGAATTGCTTTTCGAAATCGGTCATGGTTCGCCGCCGTTTCCCGGCCGGGACGTCCGGTTCGTGACGATCGCGGCCGCCAGCCAATCGGCCAGCTCCTTCACCTGATCGGGCGAGAAGACCGGGACGCCGGCGTCCCGCGGACGATCGGAGACGATCGCGACGAGCTCCCCCGGCGCCGTGGCGACGTCGTCCGAGACGCCCGATCTCATGACCTCGATTTTCCTCAGCGCGGGCTCGCTCTTGCCGCCTTCGACAAGGACGATGTCGGCCGCGCCGAGATCCCGGCGGATGAGATCCTCGAGGCCGGCCCCGTCCGCGGTCCGGCGAAGGACGGCGGTCCGTCCCGCTCCGGCGAGGGCGACGGCATCCGCCCCGGCGTCCAGGAATTTCGAGGAATCCTTGTCCTCTGCTCCGAGGTCGAATCCGTGCCCGCAATGCTTGACGACGCCGACGGCCAGCCCCCGCCCCTTCAGCTCGGGAACCAGGCGGGCGATCAACCGCGTTTTCCCGCTTTCCGAGGATCCGACGAAGGCGATGGTTTTCATGGGCGGCGCCCCCGCAAGGGGTGTGAAATGTCTATAGCACAGGGCCCGGGGGTTGTCAAAAATGCAGGCCGCGGCCGAAGATGACGATCTTCTGGTCCCGGATGAGGGGCCAGCCGTTTTTCCAGTCGAACTCCTCGAAGCCGGCCGGCATCGGATTGACCCGGACGACGCAGGCCCCCCGGACGCAGGCTCCGGCATTGTGGTCGATCGCCGGGCTGAAGTCCCACCCGTCGGCGTACGTCTTGGCCCGCAGCGACCGGTCCGGACGGCCGGGCCTGGAAGGATCGCCGTCGAGATTTCTCTGAGGCTTGACGAGGCGGAAGGGGCCTTCGCCCGCCAGACGGCCCGTGCCTTTCTCGTAAAACGATCCGTCGAGCGGCTGCCCGTCGCGCTCGTAGGCCAGGAGCAGCCAGGGGACGTCCGGGATCTTCCGGCCGTCCTGGACTCCGGCCGGCAGCGTCGGCGGATACTTGACGAACGCCCGGTCAGGGTCCTTGATGGCGCGCGGGCCGTCATAGTAATAGCCCTCGGGGAACGGCAGGGTGACGTCCTCCATGGAAAAATCGATGCTGTAGCCGTCGGGGGCGAAGACCGTGATGCCTTCGGCGCCGCGGAGGTCCACGCCGGCGGCCTTGAGAAGATCGGCCGCTTTCACACCCGTATAAGTCACATAATCGTCCGTCGGCTCCTTGGTCGCGTTCATCAGCATGAACTGCCGATGGGCCGGGAGCCGCTTCACGTCGTCCCAGGACAGGGCGACGGACGGCGCGAGGCGCTGGCCTGGGCGGCTGCCCGGATCGCCTGGATAGCGAAGGGCGGCGATCTCCGCGGCATTCGAGGCCCCGTCGCCGTCGGAGTCCTTTCCGCCGATCGCGGCCAGCGCCGCGGCGCTCCGGCCGGCCTTCATGAAGTCCGCGCCGTAGGCGTTCAGGGTGTCGGCATAGGACTTGGGCACGCCCGTTTTGTAGCGGGGGTTCGGATACTCGAGGAGATGGCAGTAGCTGCAGGGAGAATATTCCCGCTCGGCGTCCGTCCCGTGTGGGCCGCCCCGGTGGCAGGTCTGGCAATCGTCCAGGCGCGTGCCGGCCGCGGCCGGGTAGGCGGCGATGAAGGCCTTCATGTCCGCGTCCTTCTCGTGGCCGACGTAGGCCCGCGACGCCGGCGCATTCTGGCCGACGTAAGCGAATGCCGCTACGGCCAGCACGGTGGCGGCGACGAAAAGAAACATTGGCCTGATTCGCACGAAGGTTCCCAAGCTCTCAAAGCCCCAGGTCGGGCGCGATTCCCTGCATGGCCGCGAGGGCGATCGAGATGAACTCGTCCAGGCTCAGGCCGAGATGGACGCACTGCTCGATCTCCTCGCGGCGGGCCCCGCGGGCGAAGCTCTTTTCCTTATAGCGGCGCTTGACGAAGTCGAGGTCGATCCGGGCCAGCTTCTTCTCCGGATGCATGAGCGCCGCGGCGATGATCAGCCCGGTCAGGGGATCGACCGAGAAGATGGCCCAGTCCATGGGGCTTTCGCAGGGGACTTTCCCCGCATGCGCCCGGACGGCGTGGATCACGGCCGGATCGAATCCCTTTTCCTCGAGGATCCGGGCCGTTTCCATGGTGTGCGCCTCCGGGCTCTTCTCAGTCAGCTCGTAATCCATGTCGTGGACGAGCCCGGCCAGGCCCCAGGGCTCGGGGTCGTGGCCGAGCCGCACGGCCAGGGCCTTCATGCAGGCTTCGACCGACAGACAATGCTTGACCAGGTTCCTGTTCTTAAGATGGCTTTGCAGCAGCTCCAGCGCTTCTCCACGGGTCATGAGGACATCTCCTTTCGTCTTATTTGTTGGGGGGCAGGGGCCGGCGCCTTCGGAGACTCGCCCTTGAGAAAGACCATCGTCCCCTGGGCGTGGTCGGGATCATACAGGTTGATCAGGAGCCGGTCGCCGGAGCGGGCGGGGCCGGCCCGAAGCTCGGTTCCCGCGTCAAAGGTCCCGGCCTTGTCTCCGTTGTCCGCCTTGAACGCGGCCAAGATCGGCGAGCGCGACGCGGCGACGGCCAAGCCTCCGCCGACC
>Ga0182021_10006582_pt1 | contig 13803 bp, 13 predicted proteins | sample 612E3MmetaG_FD_120493 | JGI IMG/M metagenome (GOLD analysis project Ga0182021, IMG submission 120493) | Permafrost microbial communities from Stordalen Mire, Sweden - 612E3M metaG (Illumina Assembly) | ecosystem: Environmental > Terrestrial > Soil > Wetlands > Permafrost | place: Sweden...
ACTGACCTAAATTAATTAAGTGACTTGAGTATCATTTAATTATTAGTTTTTTTTATTTATATGCTGATCTTTTTTATCAGCCATGCCATATTTTCACCAAGAGTCCTGAAAGTATTGATGCCCTCTTCGTCATTACTGATATCACCGCTTGCACCGCTTAGAGCTATGTTCCAATATGCGGAGCAAGGAATTATACACTGGTTTGCGGCAAACAAATTATGGATCTGTTCAACAACCAAATCTGCGCCCTGCCTTCTTGCAACGGCAATACCGGCACAAACCTTTCTCTTAAGTAAAAAACCTCCATTCCTTGAACAGTACCCTGCCCTGTCAACAAGAGCCTTGGTTTCAGATGTGAGTGAACCAAAATAAACAGGTGATCCAATAATAATGCCATCAGACTTGTATATTTTTTTAAGGCACTCATTCAAAATATCATTCTCTGTTCCATAACAAAAGCCATCCTTTTTTTCTTTGCACCTATAACAGGCTATACATGGTTTTATGCTGCTATTGCCAACCTGTACAAGCTCTGTTTCAATCCCTTCTTTATTAAGAGCTTCGAATACTACTTTCAAAGCTTTTGCGGTATTTCCATTTTTTTTCGGACTCCCATTAAATGCAATTACTTTCATTTCTGCCTTTCTCTGCAACAAAATAAAACTTTTTTAATTCAATTTCTGTATAAATAAAATCACCTTATGGTATGTAAAATTGTATCATTGGCATGGTGAGTTCACAATATGAGCCTATATGCAGTTCCAATATTTTATAACCACATTAAATTAAAAATCAAAACGATTTTACTTCACTATATAATCAGATATTCTTAGGAATCAAGCGTTTGTTTTTGGGGGCCACAAGTATAAATAAAGATATGGCAGAATCTGCTATTGCATATTTTTTTAAATATAACAAAATACGTCAATCCAATGCAATTTATTGCTATATTATGTAGTAGTTTGACTTGATTTATCGGTATTTTATATTAAAATGTTTATAAAACTATTTTAAAGAAGGGAATCTGGGAATATTTATGGATGGTAAAGAGCGTATCTTAAGAGCAATAGAGCATAAATACACAGATAAAATACCTGTAGATTTTGGCGGGACTTCAACAACTGGCATTCATGTAATGGCTTATGCCAAATTAATAAAATATCTTGGCTTTAACAGCCTTGATGTAAAACTATATGATCCGATGATGCAGCTGGCAATGGTGGATAAGGAATTAATAGAAAAATTTAATGTTGATACGGTTAAACTTTACAGGCCCACGCCAAAATTTGGAATCCCTCTGTTTGAAAGCTGGAAAGACGGAAAAATGCCGGATGGAAATAAAATGAAGGTACCTGTTAGTTTTAGTCCTGTCGAAGATTCAAATGGCTTTAATCTAATTATTAACGGAAAAATTGTCGCAAAAAGAGGGAAAAAATCTTTGTATTATGATGTTGTCGACAATCCGCTAAAAGACAAATCCGACATTAGTGATTTAAAGAATGTAAAATTTCCTGATTACTCTGAAGATGAAGCAAATTTTATAAAATCCAGTGCGGCAGATCTTAGAAAATCCACAAAAAACGCAATAATCTTTTCAATTAAAGGCAGTTTCCTGGAAACTCCGTGCGACTTGAGGGGTTATGACGGTTTCTTAATTGACCTGGCAATAAATAAGAAATATGCAGAATATTTACTGGATCTTCTTCTTGAAGATTATATGGCCAAATTTAATTCTGTTCTTAAATTAACCGGAAATAACATTGATATTATAAAAATAACAGATGATTACGGTTCTCAAAACGGGCTCTTTATTTCCCCCGAAACATACAGGTCCATAATAAAACCAAGGCAAAAAAAGTTATTCGAATACATAAAAGAAAAGTCAGGATATAAGATTTTACTTCATAGCTGCGGCAGCATATCGCCTATCATCCCGGACTTTATTGAAATCGGTTTGGATGCTGTAAATCCGGTTCAAACAAATGCCAGGGATATGGACCCCACTGAGTTAAAAAACAAATTCGGAAAGGATATAACTTTCTGGGGCGGGACAATTGAGCCTATTAATATGGCCAATTTTCCGCTTGATAAAATAGAGTATTATATCAAAAAACGTATTGAAATCTTTAGCAAAGGCGGCGGGTTTGTTTATTCTTACATACATAATTTCCAGCCGGATGTATCCCCTGAAAAAATAGCCAGATTTTTTGAAATCGTTAATAAATCCAATTAATTATCATTATTTATAATCAAGAGGTGATTTATGAATCAGCTGGAAAAAGAATTCATAATGGCAATAGACCAGGGCTCTACGACAACAAAGGTTATCCTGGTTAACAGATTCGCAGAAATTATTGAAGAAAGCGATACAAGTTTTGAAATAAACTACCCTGATTCCGGGTGGGTTGAATTTGATGCTATTTCGGTGATGGATTCTGTCCTGGAAGGCATAAAAAATGTTATTGGCAAATCAGGGATAAGCCCCAAAAAAATAAGAAGCATCGGGATAACAAATCAGAGAGAAAGCGTTGTTATCTGGGATAAAAATACAGGATTGCCGGTTGGGCCTGGCATCAGCTGGCAGTGCAAAAGATCAACAGAGCTTTGCAGGACAGTTAAGGATAAAGGCCATACAAATTTAATCAGGAAAAAAACAGGGTTGTTTCTGGACAGCTATTACTCAGCTTCAAAAATCAAATGGATATTTGAAAATAATCCGGGTCTTTCAGAAAAAATCAAGGATTTGAAATTCGGCAATATAGACAGCTGGATAACCTGGAACCTGACCAAGGGAAAATATCACTGCACTGACGTATCCAATGCTTCAAGAACTCTTTTGCTGGATATAAAATCCGGAAAATGGGACAGTGAGTTACTTGCGTTATGGGATATCCCCGCCAGTATTTTACCAGAAATAAAAATGTCTTCTGATGATTTTGGCCACCTTGACAGCAGCATTATAGGATACAGCATACCGATAAATGGCTGCATAGGAGATGCGCAGTCTGCCCTTTTTGGATTGGGAGCTTTTAAAAAATTATCAGCAGTCAACACATACGGGACCGCATCCAATATGGATATAAATATAGGAGAAGATTTCTTGCTCTCAAAAAATAAAATTCAAACTACCATTGCATGGGCCTTAAATAATAAGATCATTTATGCATTTGAAGGCGGGGTTTTCACTTCCGGGGCAGTTATTAACTGGCTTAAGGATAAGATGTTTTTAATAAAGAGCGAAAAAGAAGCTGATGAGATTTCTGAAAGAATTAAAGATACCAAAGGCGTATATTTCGTACCGGCATTTGTAGGGTTTTCAGCCCCTTATTGGGATCCATACGCCAGAGGGACAATGGTGGGTTTATCAAATAATACCGGTAAGGATGAAGTTGTCAGGTCTGCACTGGAATCTATTGCCTTCCAGGTTAATGATATCCTGATGGCGGCAGAGAAGGACATAGGAGAGAAGATAGAAATATTAAAAGTCTGCGGAGGAGTCAGTAAAAGTGACTTTATACTTCAGTTCCAGTCAGACATATCCCAAATAGAAGTGGTGAGATCCTCCATTACTCATGCTGCCGCTTTGGGAGCCGCTTTTATGGCGGGGCTGAGATGTAATTTCTGGGCCAATGAAAATGAGATTCTGAAACTTTTAAAATCTGCACAAGTATTCCATCCGAAAATGTCAAGAATTAAAAGGGAAGAGATTTTAAATAACTGGAAAAAGGCTGTCGAAAGAAGTTTAAACTGGCTTTGAGCGTTAAAACAGTTTTAATTTTTAATTATTTATTGTTCTAAGGTTTAGAAAAATGGATCAGAATAAAGATTATGATGTATTAATAATAGGCGCCGGAGTAACCGGTTGTTCAATTGCAAGGGAGTTATGCTTTTTTGACATAAAAACGGCAGTAATTGAAAAATCCAGTTATGTTTGTTCGGGCCAAAGCAAGGCAAACGGCGCAATTATACATGGTGGCCATAATTCAAAACCCGGCACTTTAAAGGCAAGGCTGAATGTAAAGGGTAATTCATTATTTTCTCCTTTATGCAGTAAATTAGGAGTTAAATTCAGGAAGACCGGATTGTTGGTAATAGCCACAAATGTAGATGAATCCCTAAGCTTAAATAATTTGCTTGCGCAAGGTCAGGCAAACGGTGTCAGAGATCTCAGTATAATCAATCGTGAAGAACTTGTAAAAATAGAACCTAATATCGGCGGTGATGCTAAAAGTGCCCTGCTGGTTCCTTCAGCGGGAATCGTTGATGTACATAGATTTGTAATTGCTTTAGCTGAATTTGCTGCATTTAATAGTGTGGATTTTATATTGGAAAATGAAGTCAATGGCTTGATTATAGAGAATACTAAGATCCTTGGAGTAAAAACTGCCAGGGGTGATTATTTTTCAAAGGTTGTAATCAATTGTGCCGGCATTGATTCTGATAAAATAATGAATATGGCCGGTCTAAAAGATATAAAAATCCTACCCAGAAAAGGAGAATATTATATACTTGATAAATCCAATAGCAATATGGTAAAACGTCCCTGCTTTCAAATGCCCAACAAAAACAGCAAAGGCGTCTTGGTTTTTCCAACTATAAATGGGAACATAATTTTTGGGGGAAATTCGAAGTTGATTGATAATAAAAATGATACATCCACTACAGAGGAAGGTTTCAAGGAGGTTATCAATAAAAGCTCCATTCTTGTTCCCAAAATAAAAAACGCTGATATCATTGCACAATTCTCTGGCGTCAGGTCTTCAACGGAAAACGAGGATTTTTTTATTGCTAAGGCAGATACTGCAGCAGGACTTATTAACGTTGCAGGGATTGATTCTCCGGGTTTGAGTTCTGCACCGGCAATAGCCCAAATGGTCATGGATATAATAGATAATAATTTTATAAAATTAAATAAAAAGCAAAACGCTGTAAAAAACTATAAATTAAAACCTCTTTTTAGAGAACTGCAAATAAATGAAAAAAATAAATTGATAAAATCAAATCGAATGTATGGCAGAATAATTTGCCGCTGCGAGGAAATCACTGAAGGTGACGTAATGGATGCACTGCAATCGCCAATACCTGCCAAGACTATTGATGCGATCAAATTCAGGACATTGGCTGGAACCGGAAGGTGCCAGGGTGCGTTTGACTTGGAAAGGATATTGAAGTTAGTTTCAAAATATGGTTTTTTGGATATTTTAAAAATTTGCAAAAATGAAGAAGGCTCCAATATTATTACAAATTATGCAAAAAGTTAGAAAATGAAAAGAACTGAAATACTTGATAATTATGATGTCACTATTATAGGAGGCGGGCCTGCAGGTTTGTCTGCTGCAATAAGTTCAAAGGTAAATGGCGCCAATAATGTCTTGGTCATAGACAGAGATCTATACCTTGGGGGCATACTTCAACAATGCATCCATCCCGGATTTGGATTAAAAAAATTTAACCTTGAACTTACTGGCCCTGAATATGCGCACAAATTTATAAAAAAAGTGCTGGATATGGATATTGATTATATCATAGATGCATTTGTTACAGAAATCACTAAAAACAATGAAGTCTTCATAATATGCCCAGAAATCGGAATAAAAAAGATCACTTCAAAAGCCATTATTTTTGCAATGGGATGCAGGGAAAAAACAAGAGGATCGATTAGAATACCCGGATTCAGGCCCGCAGGCATATTCACTGCTGGGACTGCACAAAGACTTATTAACATAGATGGCCTTGGAGTCGGCAAGAGGATTGTTATTTTGGGTTCAGGAGATATTGGTTTGATAATGGCAAGAAGATGCACGCTTGAAGGAGCAAAAGTAGAAGCGGTAATAGAAATACAGCAATACCCAAGCGGACTTAACAGAAACGTCCAGCAATGCTTGACAGATTTTGAAATTCCCTTATTTCTGGGCCATACAATAACAGATATCCAGGGAAGCAAAAGGATCAATAAAGTAGTTTTTTCAAAAGTTGATTTCAATAAAAGGATCATCAGCAATACTGAAAAAGAAATAGATTGCGATACATTATTATTATCAATAGGTTTGATACCGGAAAATGAATTGACTAAAAAAGCTGGTATTGAAATTGACAGTTCAACCGGAGGGCCATTTGTTGATAATATGCTTCAGACTTCCAGGAAAGGATTCTTTGCATGCGGCAATGTTGTACAGATATTTGATTTGGTCGATTATGTTTCCAATGATGGTGAGCTGGCCGGTAAAAGTGCGGCTATTTATTCAATGAGAAAAGTAAAGAACCGCTATAATTCAAATAAGAAAGTTTTTATTGGTAAAGGGAGAGGAATAAAGTCCGTGATTCCTCAAATACTGAAGGATTATTCATTTTTAGATAAAAACAAACAGATTGCAGTAAGAGTGTCCGACAGATTTGAAAAACCTGTCTTTTCCTTAAAAAATAGCTCCGGAAAAATAATTTGTGAGATCAAAAAGCAGTATGCCCTGCCAGCAGAAATGATACACTTAAATATCAATGATTACTTTGATAAAATATTGAAGGAAAAAACCGCTTTTCTTGAGGTAAAGGAGTAAGTATTGCCTGATAAAGTCACATGTATAATATGCCCCAATTCTTGCGTAATTGAAGCCACTAAAGAAGGGGAAGAAATCTCACTTAACGGTGAGAGCTGCAACAGGGGTAAAAAGTATGCCATTCTGGAAGTTACTGACCCAAGAAGAATATTTACCTCTACGGTTTTAATTAAAGGATCAGACTTAAAGGTGATACCCGTTAGAACTACAAGACCTATAAGAAAAAATGAGTGGATAAATGCAAAACAACTAATTGATAAATTGAGGCTGGACGCTCCAGTGGAATTCGGCAAGATCATTATTTCTGATTTTCTTGAAAATGGTATCGATCTTATCGCAACAAGAGAAGCAACAAAGAATGATACCGGCAATATTGATTTAAGTAGAAAATTTTAACAAATATATAAATAAAATAAGATGCTATCTGAAGAAAGAAGAGAAATTATAAGTGAGCTGTTAAAAGAATTTGGCAGCGTCAGTATTAAAGACCTGTCTTTAAAGTTTGGTTTATCTGTTGCCACCATAAGGAGGGATCTGGACATGCTGGCCGGTAAAAAACTCCTTAAAAGAACTTTTGGAGGGGCAATAAGTCAAAAAATAATAAAAAGAGAGCTTAATTTTGAAACTAAAAAAGATGTAAATATCGAGCAAAAGAAAATGATTGCTCTTATTGCATCCAAATACGTTGAAGACGGAGACACTATTTTTATTGAATCAGGGTCAACCTGTATCCAGCTATGTTTCAATTTAAGCAATAAAAATAAATTGACAATAATAACAAATAGCCCTGATATTGCAATTGCAGCTAATATGGCTAATAAGGAATCAACAATTTTTTTAACCGGAGGCCTATTTAAATCTGATACCCACTCATTGACCGGACATCTCGCTGACGAAAATCTAAAATATTTTAATTTTGAGAAAGCGTTTATCGGTATTACAGCCATTGACTTAAAAGAGGGAATAACCACTGTCGATTACCAGGAAGCGTATACAAAAAAAACGATAATTGATTCTGCCCAAAAAGTAATAGGCCTTGTTGATAATTCAAAATTCGGCAAAATTTGTTTAAATAGTGTTTGTCCCGTTTCCAGCCTTGACATTCTTATTACTGACGATAAAGTAAGCTTTGATGCTATTGAAAAAATAAGGCAAATGGGCGTAATAGTCATTAATAAAATTTAGGTTAATTTTTTGTGGGTTATATGCTTAGGCCCCCCGGGATTTACCAACCCGGTACAGTCTGATCTGCGAATTTTCGGTTCATGAAGTATTCTTTAAAAAACAAAGAACCAGTTAATGCAGACATTCAAGAAAGATTTGCTAAAACGGCTTGCCTGTTAAAAATATTTTGCCCATTAAAACGGTTTACTTGTCTTTCTTCTTATGTAAATTTCATCCACAACTGAATTGCCTGAAAGCCCTAACATAAAAAGCACTGTTTTTGATATATCTGATGTCGGTATCAGGATAGATTTGTCAAGATCCGGCCTGGCTGCTCCAATAAAATCTGTATCAACGCCACCCGGTAGAATAACAGACACATTAATCCCATATTCCTGGACTTCCGCGGCAAGGGATTTGGTCAGCCCCATCACTCCATGCTTGCTTGCTGTATATGCTGAATGGTTTGGGTAACCTTTTATTCCAACAACACTTGAAATATTTATAATATAGCCTTCTCTGGCAGGCAGCATCATTTTTAAGGCTTCACGGCAGCACTGGAAAAGAGCCCGAAGGTTTAACCTCATGATATTGTCAAAGTCTTCCATGGAAAAATCAACAATCCTGCCAAATAGCCCGATTCCCGCATTATTGACAAGCACATCAAGCTTGCCAAACTTGCTTTTTATTTCAGCAAATATATTAAATACATCAGATTCAATGCTAAGGTCTGCCGGTATAATGGTAGCGCTGCCACCATCAGTTTTTATTTCTTTTTCCAAAGCTTCAAGCAATTCCTTATTTCTTGCAGTGGCAACAATATAAGCGCCTTCTTTTGCCAGGGTCCGGCATATTTCTTTACCAATACCCCTACTGGAGCCAGTGACAAGGATAACTTTATTTTTCAGGTCCATTATTTTCCTTTTTATTATTTCACAATAATTTATTTTATATTGATTGATAGATTATAAAAAATGTTTGTTTTTCTGATAAATCATTATAGCAATTAAGATTATTATAAAAAGCATTATTTCCATTTTTTTAAATATTGCATATAAATGCTTGTTTTTTTATAATGGAAGCAGTTATCTCATATAATGCCATTTTTTAAGCACTGACCCGCTAATATTTAAAAAATACTGATAGTATATGAAATTTTAAGTTTATAAAAAGGAGTAATAGCATGACGATTGCCATTGACACTGAGCTTTGCAACGGATGTTTAAAATGTATCAAAGTTTGCCCTATGAAGGTCCTGGAAATAAACGATAAAACCAAAGCAGAAGCAGTCAGGCTGGATTTCTGTGTTCATTGCGCCCACTGTATGTGCGTATGCCCGGTTAAGGCAATTTCTGCGGGATTTATTGATTCAAGGCTGGGCAAAAGCATAAAAAACCTCGATTTGCCGACCAGTGAACAAATAGAGAACTTCATGCTGACCAGGAGAAGTATTAGAGCTTATTCAGAAAAAAAAGTTGACAGGGAGACAATTAAGAAAATACTTAAAATTGCAGTCCATGCCCCAACCACACATAATGACCAGAATGTGAAATTCATTATTGTTGAGTCTGATAAATCTGGAGAGCTTGAGACTCTGGCACACAACTATTTTGTTGGCTTGAAAGAAGACCAGGTCGGTATAATTACAAGGGAAGCAGGTTTTAAAATCCTTCTGGGCGCCCCAGTCACAATAGCGTTTTATGCGAATAAATCTGATGAAGGCGACATGAACCTGGTCCTGTGGAACAGTCTTATAGAAGCGCAAAATCTTTTACTGGCAGCGCACGGCATGGGTTTGGGCGGGTGTTATAATGGGCTACTGCTGTTTGCATACAGAAACGACCACAAACTCCGGGAATTTTTCAATATCCCTGAAGACAAACAAATATATATGTTTGTTGGACTTGGCTATCCGAACCATTCAATAAAATACCGGAATATCATAATAAGGAAAGAGCCGGACATTACATGGAAGTAAGCTTCATATCCATTTTTATACTTTATAATACAAATATTGGTTAAAATAAATATTTTTTAGGAAATTCTGCCCCAACAACGGATTTAAATGAATACCTTACCATTTGATAAACATTTATCCTGAATTCCGGCAGCACTGAAAGCATTACATAAAGATCCCGCACTTTAATGCCATAGTCCTGGGTTATCCAGTCCATCAGGCCGATTATTGCATTTTGGACTGCATCTTCCATGGGACTGTCTGCAAATAACTGGACAATCGAATCCTTTTTTTCAATCCTGGCATAAGGAATATTCTTGTTTTTTATTACCCTGCAGCTTGCAGTTACTTCTGATTTTATCTCATCGGCTGACCAGGTTAACTCAGTATCTCCCTGGCTGGCATGGACATCGCCCAAAAATAAGAGCGCTCCCTCATGATAGCAGTTTAAATATAATTTGCTGCCCTCTTTAATATCACGGCAATCCCAATTACCGCAGCAGGGGAACTGCCCGGTCATTGTTGAAAGAATTTCAAATTCCGGGCAAACCCCGATGGTACCGATAAAAGGCGCAAGATGATAAGATAGTTTGTCATTAAACACCCCTATGCCATCCCTGGTTGTACCGCTTGGCCCGGGAAGGTGTTTTATTAACTTGGTATAAGGCTCACTCAGTTCAGGCCATTTTAATGAATTCTGCAACATTCCGCTGCCAGGGGCAGTATTGGAAATACCATAGTCGTTTGGTATTATCTTTTCAATAGTGACTTCTATCAGGTCCCCTTTTTGGGCGCCTTTTATAAAAACAGGCCCGGTGACAGGGTTATTTCTTACAGGGACCGCTTCACTGAACGGCCTTAAATTTTCCGGCAGAGGCAAATCTTTTTCAGTCTTTATTAAGCCTGAATGGTTATCTTCCGTTGAAAGTGTAAAGCTTTCACCTTCGGCCACTTTAATCATCGGTTGCTTTGTATAGTCGAAAGTATAGCTTAAATTTTCTTTATTAATATTTATCATTCTTCTCTCCCAATGCTCATATTATAAATTTTATTTATTATTTGCAAATATGCCATAACAAAACCTCAGGCTTAACCGCCGGCTGTTTATAATTTTGCATATTTTCTTCAAATTTTTAATATTAATAGTTTTAATGAAAGATAACGAATTCTAGTTTTTACTTAAGACGCTTAGTATTCTATCTTTAATTTTATCAACACTTGGTATCATTTCCTCCTCCAGTATATGGCTGTAGGGCACAGGATTATTACTGCTTGCGATACGAATAGCAGGCGCATCCAGATAATCGAACCCTTTTTCCATGACCTGCGCTACCACCTCTCCCATAAAACCTCCGAAGCTGCAAGCTTCTTCCACACATATTAATTTTCCGGTTTTTTTAACCGATTCTAAAACAATATCTATATCCAAAGGTTTTATAGTCCTAAGGTCTATGATCTCACAATCGATTTGCTTGTCCTTCTGTAATATTTCTGCAGCTTCCAAAGATTTTTGTACCATATATGAAGTTGCAACTATGCTTATATCCTTGCCGGGTCTTTTAATTTCCCCCTTTCCCAGTGGAATGGTATAGATGCCTTTTGGAACTTCCTGGGCATATTTTTTACTTTTGTATAAAACTTTATGTTCCAGAAATATTACCGGATTATTATCATAAACTGCGGAAATAAATAACCCCTTGGCATCATAAGGGCATGAGGGCATTACTACTTTTAAACCCGGTATATGGGCGAAGATAGCTTCCAGGCTTTGAGAATGGTGGGGGCCAAATCCAGCTCCTCCGCCTGTTGCTGTTCTGAGAACCATTGGGACTTTTGCTTTGCCGCCAAACATATATCTTATTTTTGCGGCCTGGTTCATTATCTGGTCCATTCCGCATCCTGTAAAGTCAGAAAACATTATCTCCAGTATCGGCCTCATTCCTGTTATTGCACTGCCCACAGCTGTCCCGATTATTACGGATTCTGAAATCGGAGTGTCTCTTACACGCTCCGCTCCAAATTCAGCAAACAAGCCACTGGTTAATCCAAATGATCCTCCATATAGACCAATGTCTTCTCCAATCAAAAATATATTTTCATCTTTTTGCATAACTTCCTGTATTGCTTCCCTGATAGCTTCCAAATAGGTTAAATTACTCATCATCATTCTCCTCTTAATTAAAATTTAAAATTATTGATTCTTAATCAGCATACACATCAGTTTCAAGTTCTTTCAGTTCAGGATATGCGCTTTTTTCTGCAAAGTCAGCTGCATTTTTAATTTCTTCAATGACTTTCTTTTCAATTTCTAAAACCTCATCGGCTGTAACAGTATTTTCCTCTATCAGGTGGTTCTTATATCTTAATATCGGGTCATATTCTTTCCATCTCTCAACTTCATCTTTGGTCCTGTAAATCTGGGAATCGTGTTTTGAATGCCCCTTCCAACGATAGGTGAGGCTTTCTATTAATATTGGCCCTTTCCCTTTTCTGCAAAGCTCTGCAAAATGTGATACGACATTATAGACTTCTACAACATTATTGCCGTCTATTGTCAAACCAACGATCCCATAAGAAGCTTTTCTGTCAGAAATCTTCTCAATATTAGTCGATGATATTATTGGTGTAGACATGCCATACTGGTTATTTTCGCAAAAATATATTAACGGCAGGTTCCATATTGAAGCAATATTTACAGATTCATGGAATATGCCATTATTTGTTGATGCATCTCCAATAAAACAAATTACAACTCCATCGTTCTTTTTTAATTTGTTGGTCAACGCAGCTCCGACAGCTATCCCCATACCACCGCCGACTATTCCGTTAGCTCCAAGATTATATTTATCCATATCTGCAATATGCATTGAACCGCCTTTGCCCTTGCAATATCCATTCCCCTTGCCAATCAATTCAGACATCATAAAATTCAAGTCTGAATCTTTTGCGATACAATGGCCATGCCCCCTGTGATGCGAGACTATCCAGTCATTATGCCTGATTGCAGAGATGGCGCCAACAGCATTTGCTTCCTCACCTATGTATAAATGGCATGTACCATATATCTCACCCTTCAAAATAAAATGCTCTACCTCATTTTCAAAATATCTTATTTGATACATTTTTTTCAATATTTCAATTTTTTTACTTTTCTCAAGATCCTTAAACCTGTCAGCTATTTTATATTCTTTTAAGTCTGTAGTCTTACCTTTTATAAGCAAATTTTCCTTCAATTTGATATCCTCCTGATAGTATTATTAATACTTAATTATATTAATATGATAATTATGATATAGGTTAACGCCTCATTGCACTATGCTAAATATATAAAACACTATTCTTTAAAATAATTTAATTTACAACAAATAACAGCAATTCAATACGACAGAAATCCCCAGTATGTATATTGATTATCAAGCGTACCGGGGTATTTTATTTCATGCTCTTTATAGGATTTACTTATTAAATTGCCATCTAAAGAATAGATGGCAATTTTTGTACCCATTGTACCGTTATCAAACCCAATATAATAATTGGCCACTAAAAAAGCTCCCTGTAATCATTTTAGAGAAATATAAATCTAAAAGTTTTCCAAATAATCAAATTATAAATATTTTTACTAATCCAGTTTTGTTATTCTCTTTCGCCTTGTAGTTATCATATTTGTAATAGAGTCAAATGAAATTGCTGCCACTACAACTATACCGCTTACTGCACTCTGCATATATGGTGAAACACCAAAAAGAACTATGATGTTCTGGATTACAATAATAATAGCAACACCTATCAGGGCTCCTATAGGATTACCCACACCTCCGACAAGAGAAATACCGCCGATAACACATGCGGCAATCGAGTTAAGCGCCCAGGCTGAACCTATAGAGGGTTGTGCGGTACCAATTCTTGCAACCATTATGACCCCGGCCATTGCTGAAAGCAAACCTGAAAAACAAAATGCAAATATCCTGACAAGGCTAACCGGAAGCCCCAATATCTTTGCTGTTTCCCTGTTATTTCCAATAGCATATATATAACGTCCAAGACGGGTGAATTTTACAATAAATACAACAATGATAAACATTACAATCAGGAAAACGTCAGGCATTGGTATATGAAGAAAGCTTCCCT
>Ga0182021_10006584_pt1 | contig 13802 bp, 12 predicted proteins | sample 612E3MmetaG_FD_120493 | JGI IMG/M metagenome (GOLD analysis project Ga0182021, IMG submission 120493) | Permafrost microbial communities from Stordalen Mire, Sweden - 612E3M metaG (Illumina Assembly) | ecosystem: Environmental > Terrestrial > Soil > Wetlands > Permafrost | place: Sweden...
GAGTTTATCACCACCATGGGTTACCAACCGGCTGGCGATCAGGAAGAGATCGGCCGCAAACTGGTGGCCGAATACAAGATTCAAGACGCGCGCACGCTGACTAGCTGTTCTACTTGCCACCGATGAGCGATCCACAAAAGCACACAGACTTGGCCGCGGTACGGAGCGCCCTCTGGGCCCGGCTGGAGGGCGCTCGCGGGCGCGATTACTGGCGCAGCCTGGACGAACTGGCGGCAACACCCGAATTCCAGGACCTGCTGGAGCGCGAGTTCCCTCGCCAGGCCGTCGGCTGGAGCGAGGACGAGAACCCCGTCGAAGGCCGGCGCAATTTCTTAAAGCTGATGGGCGCCTCGCTGGCACTGGCCGGCATGACGGCCTGCACGCGCCAGCCCACCGAACACATCATGCCGTACGTGCGGCAACCGGAAGACTTGATTCCGGGGCGCCCGTTGTTCTTCGCCACCGCGGTGACGTTGAACGGGGTGGCCAACGGAGTCCTGGTGGAAAGCCACGAAGGCCGGCCCACCAAGATCGAAGGCAATCCGGAGCATCCGGCCACGCTGGGCGCCTGCGACCCGTACTCGCAGGCGGCGGTGCTCGAACTGTACGATCCCGACCGCTCCCAGGCGCTGGCCTACAACGGCGAGATTCGCTCCTGGGGCGCGTTCACGGGCGCGCTGCGGGATGCGCTGGCGCAGCAGAAGGGCAAGGGCGGCGCGGGCATACGCATCCTCACCGGGACCGTGACCTCGCCCAGCATGGCGGACCAGTTGCGCGGCATCCGGAAGTTGTACCCGGGTCTCAAGTGGCACCAGTGGGACGCCGCGGGGCCGCACAGCGCGCGCGCCGCCGCCATGCAGGCATTCGGACAACCGGTCAATACCTACTACGATTTCACGAACGCGAATGTGGTGGTGTCGTTGGATGCCGACTTTCTGGCGTCCGGTCCCGCCAGCCTGCGCTACGCGCGCCAGTTCGCCAGGCGCCGCCGCGTGGACGCGGGCAGCAGCGACACCATGAACCGGCTGTACGTGGTGGAGCCCATGCCCACGCCGACGGGCACCAAGGCCGATCATCGCCTGGCGTTGCGGGCCGGCGACATCGAAGAATTCGCCTGGGCGCTGGCCATTTCGCTCGGCATCGCGCAGGGTCCGAAGACCGGCGAGAACAACGACATCTATAAGTGGCTCGGCCCGATGGCGCGCGATCTGGAGGCGAACAAGGGGGCCAGCATCGTGATCCCCGGCGAGCAGCAGCCGCCCATTGTACACGCGCTGGCGGCCATCATGAACGAGAAACTGGGCAACACCGGCAAGACGGTGTTCCATACCGATTCGATTGAAGCCAATCCGGTGGATCAACTGGCATCGATCGAGGATCTGGTGAAGGATCTCGACGCCGGCGCGGTGGAAGTGCTGGTCGTGATCGGCGGCAACCCGGCATTCACGGCGCCGGTGGAGCTCGGGCTTGGCGACCGCATGAAGAAAGCCAAGCTGCGGATCCGCCTCGGTCTGTATGCCGACGAAACCAGCCAGGTGTGCCAGTGGCAGGTGCCGGAGACGCATTTTCTGGAAACCTGGGGCGACGCGCGCGCCTTCGACGGCACGGTCACCATACAGCAGCCGTTGATCCAGCCACTCTACGGCGGGCGCTCGGCCATGCAGTTGCTGCAATCGTTCACCGAAGAGCCCGAAAAGACGCCTTACGATGTGGTCAAGGGCTACTGGAAGGGCCAGCACGCGGACGGCGATTTCGAAGCCTGGTGGCGGCGCGCGGTGCACGACGGCGTGGTGCCCGGTACCGCCCTGCCGGTGAAGAGCGTGACGGTTCGCGGCGAAGCGCTGACGGCGCGCGCCGGGGCCAGGCACCTGGGCGGCAAGCTGGAAGTGATCTTCCGTCCCGACCCCACTATCTACGACGGCCGCTTCGCCAACAGCGGCTGGCTGCAGGAACTGCCCAAGCCCATCACCAAGCTCACCTGGGATAACGCCGCGTTCCTCAGCCCGGCCACCGCGCACCGCCTCGGCGTGCAGAAGGGCGACCTGCTGAAGCTGACCTATGAGGGCCGCTCGCTGAATGCGCCGGTGTTCATCCAGCCCGGTCATGTGAATGGCGCGGCCACGCTCCATCTCGGTTACGGACGCACCCACGCCGGACGCGCCGGCACCGGCATGGGCTTCAACCCCTACGGGCTGCGCACCGCCAAAGCGCTGTGGCAGGACATAGGAATGGACGCCGTGAAGACCGGCGGCAAGTACGAATTCGCCGACACGCAGAACTTTCACATGCTGGAGACTCCGGACCGGCGGCACATTATTCACCGCGCCGACCTGGCGGATTTCCGGAAGAATCCCGCTGCTCCGCACGAAGGCGCCGAGACGCCGCCGAAAGAACTCTCGCTCTATCCCGAATGGAAGTACCCAGGCCACGCCTGGGGTATGGCCATCGACCTCAACTCCTGCACCGGATGCGGCGCCTGCGTGGTGGCCTGCCAGGCGGAAAACAATATCGCCGTGGTGGGGAAAGACCAGGTAAGAAGGGGCCGCGCCATGCACTGGCTGCGCGTCGATTCCTATTATCAGGGCGAGGAGAGCGACCCCGCCATTTACAACCAGCCGGTCCCCTGCATGCATTGCGAGAACGCGCCCTGCGAGCTGGTCTGCCCCGTGCAGGCCACCACGCACAGTTCCGAAGGCCTCAACGACATGGTCTACAACCGGTGCGTGGGCACGCGTTACTGCTCCAACAACTGCCCCTACAAGGTGCGGCGCTTCAATTTCTTTTTGTTCAGCGATTTCGAAACGCCCAGCCTGAAGTTGCAGCGCAATCCCAACGTTTCGGTGCGCAGCCGCGGCGTGATGGAAAAATGCACCTACTGCGTGCAGCGCATCAACGCGGCCAAGATCGACGCCGAGAAGCAGGACCGCCCGCTGCGCGACGGCGAAATCCAAACCGCCTGCCAGGCCACTTGCCCGTCGGAAGCCATCGTCTTCGGCGACATCAACGATAAGGACAGCCGCGTTTCCCAACTCAAAGCCAACCAACGGAACTACTCGCTGCTGGGGGATCTCAACACGCGGCCGCGCACCACATACCTGGCGACGCTGCGCAATCCCAATTCGGAGATCGAGGCTTAAGCCATGGCGTATGACCGGCAGGTAATCGACCAGCCATCGAAGAAGATCATCGCCCCCGGCTATACGTTCGGCACCGTGACCGACCAGATCGCGAGCGTGGTTCTCACCCGCAAGACGCCGTACGTGGTGATGGGCACGTTCGCGGTGGCCATGGGGCTGCTGCTGATTTTCCTGCTCGCCATTGGACTGCTGTTCACCAAAGGGCTCGGGGTCTGGGGTCTGCGCGGCCCCACCATGTGGGCGTGGGACATCACCAACTTCGTCTGGTGGGTGGGCATCGGCCACGCGGGCACGCTGATTTCCGCCATTCTGCTGCTGCTCAACCAGCAGTGGCGCAATTCCATCAACCGCTTCGCCGAAGCCATGACCATCTTCGCGGTGGCCTGCGCCGGCATGTTTCCGATTCTGCACCTGGGCCGCCCCTGGCTGATGTACTGGCTCTTTCCGTACCCCAACACGATGGGAATCGAGCCCAACTTCCGCAGCCCGCTGGTGTGGGACGTGTTCGCGGTATCGACGTACGCCACGGTATCGGTGCTCTTCTGGTATGTCGGCCTGATGCCCGACCTGGCCACCCTGCGCGACAGAAGCGAGCATCGCGCGCTCAAGGTCGCCTATGGCGTCCTGGCGATGGGGTGGCGCGGTTCGGCCAGGCACTGGGCGGTCTACGAAACCGCGTCCCTGTTGCTGGCCGGCCTAGCGACTCCGCTGGTGCTCTCGGTGCACACCGTGGTCTCTCTCGATTTCACCGTCGGCATCGTCCCCGGATGGCACAGCACCTTCTTCCCGCCCTACTTCGTGGCGGGCGCCATTTATTCCGGCTTCGCCATGGTGCTGGCGCTGGCCATCCCACTGCGCTCCGTCTATGGGCTGAAGGGCCTGATCACCGACAAGCATCTGGATAACGCGGCCAAGGTGATGATGGCGACCGGCCTGATCGTGGGCTACAGCTACATCATGGAAGCCTTCAGCGCCTGGTACAGCGGCAACGTCTTTGAACAAGCCGCCATGTGGAACCGCATGACCGGCCCCTACAAGTACCACTACTGGGTGCTCATCGCCTGCAACGTGATCGCGCCCAACGCGCTCTGGTTCAAGAAAGTCCGCGGTAATACGGTGGTGCTCTTCATCTGGTCGATGATTGTGCTGGTGGGCATGTGGCTGGAGCGCTTCGTGATCATCGTGGCCAGCCTGGCGCAGGACAACCTGCCCTCCTCGTGGCGCGTCTTCGAATCCACCCGCTGGGATTGGGCCACCTACCTCGGCACCATCGGGCTGTTTTTGTTCCTGTTCATGCTGTTCATTCGTCTGCTGCCCATGATTTCGATTTTTGAAGTCCGCACGCTGTTGCCGCAGGCCAGGGTCAGGGAGGGCGCGCGCGAATGACCCAGCCCATCTATGGCGTGATGGCCGAATTCGACAACCCCTCCGCGCTGGTCAACGCCGCCCGGGCGGCGCGCGAGAAGGGCTACCGGAAGCTCGACGCCTACTCGCCGTTTCCCATCGAAGAGCTGAGCGACGCCCTGCACCTGCACAAGAATAAGCTGCCGCTATTGGTGTTGATCGGCGGCATTGTGGGCGGCACGCTCGGCTACATGTTGCAGTATTTCGTGACGGTGATGTATTACCCCATCAATATCGGCGGGCGGCCGCTGCACAGTTGGCCCTCGTACATCATCATCACCTTTGAAATGACCATTCTCTTTGCGGCGCTTACTGCCGTCTTTGGAATGCTCGGACTGTGCGGATTGCCGATGCCCTATCACCCGGCGTTCAACGTGCCGCGCTTCGCAGAGGCCAGCCGCAACCGTTTCTTCCTGTGCATCGAATCCGCCGATCCGCTCTTCGATCGCGACAAAACGTGCGAGTTCCTGGAGACGCTGGAGCCCACGGAGGTATCTGATGTTGCGGATTAGGAATGCAAACGAAGAATGCCCCCTCGAAAGGGGGCATGGCAGCCTGAAAGGCTACGTTACGGTCGCACTCGTGTTGTCGGTGGCAATGCTGTCCGCCTGCCGCCAGGACATGCACGACCAGCCGAAGTACATTCCACTGCGGCCCAGCGAGTTCTTCGCCGACGGCCGCTCCGCCCGCCCCATTACCGAAGGCACCGTGGCGCGCGGCCACCTCAACGACGACACGTTGTTGAACACGGGCAAAGGCGCCGACGGCAAACCGTCGAACGAGTTTCCCATGCCGGTGACCAAGGCGCTGATCCTGCGGGGCGAAGAACGCTACAACATTTACTGCGCGCCCTGTCACGACCGCACCGGCAGCGGCAACGGCATGATCGTGCGCCGCGGCTACCGGCGTCCGCCCACCTATCACAGCGACCGCCTGCGGCAGCAGCCCAACGGATTCCTCTACGACGTGATCGCCAACGGATTCGGCGCCATGCCGGACTATGCGGCGCAGATTCCGCCGCCGGATCGCTGGGCCATCGTGGCCTACATCCGCGCCCTGCAACTCAGCCAGCAGGCTTCCATCGACGACGTGCCTCCGGCCGCTCGCGGCCGGTTGGAGGATGCCGCTCGCGGCCCACTGGGAGGAGTCAAGTGACAGCCCACGCCGTGGATTTCAGCATCGCCCCGCAACTGCGCTTCGATCTCCGCCAGTGGCGCACACGCGCGCTGATCGCGGGCGTCGCGGGGACCGCGGTGAGCGCCGCCGGTTTCTTCGCCGCGGGGCCGAACCAGTTCTACCGCTCCTATTTGTGGTCGTACATGTTCATCATCTCTCTCACCATAGGGCCGCTGGCGTGGCTCATGCTGCAATTCGTCACCGGCGGCGCCTGGGGCCTGGTGATCCGGCGCGCCTGCGAGGCCGCCACGCGCACGCTGCCGCTGGTCCTGGCCATGTTCCTCCCCATCGTCGTCGGCATCAACAACCTCTATCCCTGGGCGCACGCCGCCGTGGTCAACGCCGATCCGCTGCTCAAACACAAGGCGCCATACCTCAACGTCCCGTTTTTTCTGGGGCGCGCCGCTTTCTACTTCGCCGGCTGGATGTTCCTCGCCTGGTGGTTCAATCGCTGGTCCCTCAAGGAGGATTCCGAAGGCCACGACGCGGTCCACGGCAAGATGAGCCGCATGGCCGGCCCGGGCCTCCTGTTCTGGGGATTCAGCGTTACCTTCATGGCCGTCGATTGGATTCTGTCGGTGGATCCCAAGTGGTTCTCCACCATCTTCGGCATGCTCTTCATGGTCTCTCAGGCGCTTACCGCGATGGCGTTTCTGACCGCGCTGATGGTCTTGCTGTCCTACCAGCGGCCGATGTCGGAAGTGCTGACCGCGCGCCATCTGCACGATCTCGGCAAGTTCCTGCTCGCCATGATAATGGTGTGGGCGTACTTTTCGTTCTCCCAATTCCTGATCATCTGGGCGGGCAACCTGCCGGAAGAAATTCCGTGGTACCTGACCCGCCTCAATCACGGCTGGCAGTTCGTCGGACTCCTGCTGGTGATCGGCCATTTCGCGCTACCCTTCGCGCTCCTGCTCTCGCGCGATCTGAAACGCAACTTCAAACTGCTGGCTTCGATCGCGGGTTTCATTCTGCTGATGCGCTTCGTCGATCTCTACTGGCTGATCGCGCCAGGCTTCCGCCGGCAGGGCTTCGGTGTCAGCTTCCTGGATTTCACCATTCCGATCGGCTTGGTGGGCCTGTGGCTGGCGTACTTCCTCACGCAACTGGAGAAGCGCCCGCTGATGCCGCCAAACGCACCGCACCTGGAGGAGGTTTTGGAACATGGACGAGACTAAGCCCCCCAATACTCCGCACGCCGGACATGAAACCACCGACGTCAACGTCTGGGCAGTCGGCAAATTCGCCATCGGGCTGGTGATTGTGTGCGTCGTCTCGCTCGTGCTGCTGTTCGGATTGATGAAGTTCTTCCAATCGCGCGAGGAGACCAGCGTCGCCAATACCGTGGAGCCGGCCAAACTCTTCCCGGAACCCCAGTTGCAGAAGGCGCCGATTCCGGATCTCAAGGCCATCCGCGCCGAGGAAGACAAACTGCTGAACGGCTACGCCTGGGTGGACCAGAAGCAGGGCATCGTGCGCATTCCGGTGGAGCGGGCAATTGAAGTGTTGGCCAAACGTGGGCTGCCGTCGCGCAGCGAGGTGGCCAAGAAATGAGAACGCTCACCCAGAACGCGAAACAAAGACAAATGGCCGCAGATAAACGCAGATTAACGCGGATAAGAACAAGTTGCTTATCTGCGTTCATCTGCGTTCATCTGCGGCCATTAATTGTCTTTACAGCCTGTCTGCTGGTGCTGGCTTCCGCCGCCTTCGCCCAACCCGGCCAGTTGCTGGGTCCCGCGCAGCAATCCAGGATGCAGGACAGCAACCTGAAGCCCGCTCTGCCCGGAGCGCTCGCCGGTGTCGGCATCGATCAGCGGCTCGACCAGCAGGTCTCGCTCGACCTCGTGTTCCAGGATGAAGCCGGACGCCCCGTCCCGCTCTCCTCGTTTTTCCAGCGTGGCAAGCCGGTGATTCTTGTGCCCGTCTATTACCGCTGCCCCATGCTGTGTACCCAGATTCTCAACGGGCTGGCCAGCAGTTTGAAGGCGGTCTCGCTGGTTCCCGGAAAAGATTTCGAAATCGTCGCCGTCAGCTTCGACCCCAAGGATACACCGGACACCGCCGCCGGCAAGAAGCAGATGCTCCTGCGCCGCTACAACCGGCCGGGCACGGCCAACGGCTGGCACCTGCTGACCGGCGGCCAGGCCAACATTACGGCTCTCATGGACGCCATCGGCTACCACTACAAGTACGACGCCGCTACCGACCAGTTCGCGCACGCCAGCGGCATCATGGTGCTGACGCCCGAAGGCCGCCTCTCGCGCTACTTCTACGGGGTGGAGTATGCGCCCACCGATGTCCGTCTCGGCCTGGTGGAAGCTTCGCAGAATAAGATCGGTTCCGCGGTAGATCAGATTCTGTTGTTCTGTTACCACTACGATCCGGCGACGGGTAAGTACGGCGCGATCGTGATGAACTTAGTGCGCTTCGCCGGCGCGGGTTTCGCGCTGATCCTCGGCGTGTTTCTGTTCATCTTTCTGCGCCGCGACGTGCGCCGCGACCGGCATATTCTCAGGCGGGTTGGATAGCACGCGATGGATAAGTTTCAACTATTTCCGGTACAGGCCTCCACGCTGGCTCCCGAGGTGGATCACCTGCTGTATTTCATGCTCGCGGTCACCGTGTTCTTCACGGTGCTGATCTTCGGGGCCATCTTCTATTTCGCCATCAAGTACCGCCGCCGTTCGGAGAACGAACTGCCGCGCGTACAGCACACCGGCTACACGCTGGAGATTCTGTGGAGCGTGATCCCGTTCGGCATCACCATGGTGATGTTCACCTGGGGCGCGAGCATTTACTTCACCGCCAGCAAGCCGCCGAACAACGCCATCCAGATCTATGCGGTCGGCAAGCAATGGATGTGGAAGCTGGAGCACACCGAAGGGCAGCGCGAGATCAACGAACTGCACATCCCGGTGAACACCCCGGTTCGGCTCACCATGGCCAGCGAGGACGTGATCCACAGCTTCTTCGTCCCGGCCTTCCGCACCAAGCAGGACGTGGTGCCCGGCCGCTATTCCACCACCTGGTTCACAGCCACCAAGCCGGGCAAGTACCACCTGTTCTGCGCCGAGTACTGCGGCACCAACCATTCCGGCATGACCGGTTGGGTGTACGCGATGGAGCCGATGGATTACCAGAACTGGCTCTCCGGCGGCGCCGCCGAGGGCTCCATGGCCGAGAATGGCAAAAAGCTTTTCGAACAACTCGCCTGTAATAACTGCCACAAGGACGATAACACCGGCCGCGGCCCCGCCCTCGCCGGCCTCTTCGGCAAGCAGGTGCAGCTCACTGGCGGCGGCACGGTGAAGGCCGACGAGGCCTACTTCCGCGAGTCCATCCTCCAGCCGCAAGCCAAGATCGTTTCCGGCTTCGAACCGGTGATGCCCACTTTCCAGGGACTGGTGACCGAGGAACAACTGGTACAACTGGTGGAGTACGTGAAATCGTTGGGCCCGAAACCCGAGAAACCGAGTAACGCGGGTTCCACTCCCGCCAATCGTTAGAACCATATGATTACCCGAGCGCCACAAGAACGCGAGAATTACCTGAACGCCAGTTACGGCCTCAAGAGTTGGCTCCTTACCAAGGACCACAAGCGCATCGGCCTGTTGTATCTCGCCACCATCACCCTGTTTTTCTTCATCGGCGGCGCCTTCGCCACCTTGATTCGCGTGGAGCTGCTGACGCCGCAGGGTAACCTGGTCAGTTCGGAGACTTACAACAAGCTGTTCACCATGCACGCGGTGGCGATGATCTTCTTCTTCCTGATCCCGTCGATACCCGCCGTGCTGGGGAATTTCTTTCTGCCGATTATGATCGGTGCGCGCGACCTGGCGTTCCCCAGACTCAACCTGCTGAGCTGGTATCTGCTGGTGATCGGCGGGGCGTTCAGCCTCTTCGCCATGATCGCCGGCGGCGTCGATACCGGCTGGACCTTCTACACCCCGTACAGCACGACTTACTCCAATAGCTGGGTGATCGCCACCGCGCTCGGCATCTTCATCGCCGGCTTCTCTTCCATCCTCACCGGACTCAACTTCATCGTCACCGTACACACCATGCGCGCTCCCGGCATGACCTGGTTCCGCATGCCGCTGTTCGTCTGGGCGCACTACGCCACCAGCCTGATTCAAGTGCTCGGCACCCCGGTTCTAGCGGTTACCATCGTGCTGCTCTTTCTGGAGCGCGTGTTCCATCTCGGCATCTTCGACCCCGCCCGCGGCGGCGACCCGGTACTCTTCCAACACCTTTTCTGGTTCTACTCGCACCCGGCCGTGTATATCATGGTCCTGCCTTCCATGGGCGTGGTCAGCGAAATCATCAGCACGTTTTCCCGCAAAGCCATCTTCGGTTACGCCATAGTGGCGTACTCCAGCGTGGCCATCGCGGTGCTTGGCTTCCTGGTTTGGGGCCACCACATGTTCGTCAGCGGCCAGTCGCTCTACGCAGGGATGGTGTTCAGCTTCCTGAGTTACTTCGTCGCTATCCCCTCGGCCATCAAAGTATTCAACTGGACCGCCACCTTATATAAGGGATCGATTTCTTTCCAGACACCCATGCTATACGCCTTCGGCTTCATCGGGCTATTCACCATCGGCGGACTTACGGGCCTGTTTCTGGCCGCGCTGGGCATGGACATACACGTCACCGATACTTACTTCGTGGTGGCCCACTTCCACTACATCATGGTGGGCGGCGCCCTGATGGGTTATCTTGGCGGCATGCATTTCTGGTGGCCCAAGATCACCGGACGCATGTATCCCGAAGGATGGGCCAAGCTCTCCGCGCTGGTCATCTTCCTGGGCTTCAACCTGACCTTCTTCCCGCAGTTCATCCTGGGCTATCTTGGGATGCCGCGGCGCTACCATCTATACCCGCCTGAGTTTCAGGTGCTCAACGTCCTATCCACCGCCGGCGCCAGCGTCCTGGCCGTCGGCTACATGATGCCCATGATCTACTTCCTCTGGTCGCTGCGCTACGGCAAGATAGCGAGCGCCAATCCGTGGGGCGCTACCGGATTGGAATGGAAGACCTCTTCGCCGCCGCCGGTCCACAACTTCGACGAGACCCCGGTGGTGACGCACGAAGCCTACGACTACGCCAGCCTGATGGCGGAGGAGGTCGAAGTTGGCTGAGCACGCCTCCACCGAGACCCTCGCCTTGCGCGTGCAGTTCGATACCGAAGCGCAGCAGAGGAGCGCGTCCGCGCTCGGCATGTGGATCTTCCTGATCACCGAAATCATGTTCTTCGGCGGCATGTTCGCCGTCTACACCGTCTACCGCAGTTGGTATCCGGACGTGTTCGCGATCGCCTCCAGCAGCCTCAATGAGATCATCGGCGCGGTCAACACCGGCGTCCTGTTGCTCTCCAGTTTCACCATGGTGATGGCCGTGCGCGCGGGGCAACTCGGACAGCGGAAGGCGATCGTGGTTTTCCTGATTCTCACCCTTCTGTTCGGCGGCATCTTCCTCGGCGTGAAGGCCTACGAGTGGAACCAGAAGTTCGAAGAGCACCACATTCCGGGCCAGGCGGCGTTCCATCTGGACGGCGTTCTGCCCGAAGATCAGGGCCACGCCCAGTTGTTCTTCTCCATCTATTTCGCCATGACCGGTTTGCACGCGCTGCACATGGTGATCGGCGTGGTAATTCTGCTCATCCTGATCGCGCAGGCCCGCCAAGGCAGGTTCTCGGCGTCCTACTACACGCCGGTTGACATGGCCGGGCTTTACTGGCACTTCGTCGACATCATCTGGATTTTTCTGTTCCCGCTGCTCTATCTGATCGATCGTCACCTGGTGAAATAATCATGAGCGATCCACACGAAAATACGCATATCGATTCCGTCGGAACCTACGTAAAGATTCTGCTGGCGCTGTTGGTCGCGACCGCCGTGACCACCGCGGTGGCTCGCGTCGATCTCGGAGGCTTCAGCGTCGTGGTCGCCCTCGGGATCGCGTCGGTGAAGATGGTCCTGGTGGCGCTGTTCTTTATGCACATCCGCTACAGCCCGAAGCTCACCAGGCTGGTGGTGCTGGGGGGCCTGCTATGGCTGGGGATTCTGCTGCTGCTCACCATGACGGATTTCGCCACCCGCGGCATTCTCGGCGTGCCAGGAAAGTAGGTAGGACAGACCATCGGGTTCCGTGGTCTGTCAACGGCTGGGGGAGACACGAGTGTCGACAGACGACAAAAGGCGATCGTCTGTCCTACCGCGCCGCCGTGGCAGCCGTAATCTTCTCCACCTCGGCGAGCTGCGATCGCACTTTGGCGGCGTCCTTCGCCTCCGGCGCGAACTTCAGGTACGCCTTGAACCGCTCCGCCGCTCCGGCATAATCCTTCTTGAACGCCAGGATCAGGCCGAGCAGGTGACTCACTTTGGGGATCGCGTGGCGCGTGTCCAGACGCTCCGCGGCCAGCGCGCTTCTCTCCGCCGCGTCCATGTTATGGAGATTGTAGTTGGCCACGGAATTGAAATAGAACGCCTGCGGAAAGTCGAACGCATCCAGCTTCACCAGCCTGTCCGTGACCTCGGCCAGGCTCTGCCACCTCGACGCCTGCACGTCCAGAATCGAGATTTGCAGATAGGGCTGGACGAACTTCGGGTCGCATTCCGACGCCTTGTCGAAGTACTTGCGAGCCAGGTCCATCTTTCCCTGGCCTGCCTGCAGCATGCCCAACTCGTACCACGCGGTCGCGTAATTCGGATACGCCTCGACGGCCTTTTCGAAGTTCGACCGGGCATCGTCGAGTTTCTTTTTCTTGATCGCGTCCAGCCCCTTTTCGTAGGCCTTCCGGGCATCCTTAGGCGCCGCCAGCGAGACCGCGCTGATGGTCTTGCCATCTTCGGCGGGTCCGATGCGATGCAGCAGAATGGTTCCCACGTTGGGATCGTCCATCGGACGCCGGCCCGACAGCGGCACCGTCTGTGAACGATACCCCGCCAGTCTGGCCTGCAGGTCGCAGCCCAGGTACTTGCGCTCGGGAGACTGGGAACCGCCGAGCAGCCCCGTCGCGGTGCTGCCGCTTGTCATGCCCGAAGCGTTCCAATTGCCAGTCGAACCGATTTCGCTGGCATCCTGGATCACCGCGTTGCGCGCGCCCAGTTCGATCGAGAAGTAGCCCTTGGAGTCCGTATAGCCTTCGCTGTGCGACGAGCCGTTGCACACGGTTTCCAGGGTCACCGGATCGGCAGGCGCCGTGCCATCCTCCATCATCACGCGGCCGCTGAGAAAGATGGGCCGCGGGGTGTTGACCGCCGCCGGTGTGTTGCTTGGGGCGTTCGTGGACGGCGAGGGCGTGGTGGTGCGCCCAGTGGTCCCTCCGGTGCTCCCCCCCGTTGTCCCTCCATTGCCGCCGGCCGGCGTACCTCCGCTGGTGCTTTGACCGAAGACGGCCGCCGGAATCAATAAACCTACGGCTGCCGCCGCTGTAATTCCCCTCACCCAGTTCCTTGAGGCCATACCACCTCCGCTGACTGCCCACATTATCCCACCAAAACTTGGGCTACGGATGTGAACAGCGTAAGTGGCATACTCTCGCGCCCATTGCTAAAATCGTCCACAGGTACTCATGTCAAAGCTAACCATCTTCCCCGCCATCGCCCTGCTGGCGACCCTGACGGCCTGTTCGGACGCGCCGGCCCCCACCGTGAAGAAGGAGCCGGAAAAACTGGAACCGGTCACCGGACAGTCCGCCGTTTACAAGATGTACCAGATGGCCCGTTCCTGGGCGCCCGATGCGCAAGTGCTGAAGATGCAGAGCATGCACCTTTCCGAAGTCAAGGATGGGGCTCCCGGTACTGCGACGGCGTGGGGGGCCACATTCGTCTCCCCGGCCAAGAGCCAGTCGCGCAGCTACACCTACTCCATCGTGGAGGGGGAGGGTAACCTGCACAAAGGCGCTTTCGCGGGATCCGAGGAAGGCTGGAGCGGCCCCAGCGATATGGACGCTCCATCCCTCATGGCTGCCATTAAGATCGACACCGATGCCGCCTACAAGACCGCCATGGAAACCCCGCACAGCCATGCCGCCGAGTACGACAAGAAGAACCCCGGCAAGCCGATCACCATCATGCTGGA
>Ga0182021_10006585_pt1 | contig 13800 bp, 12 predicted proteins | sample 612E3MmetaG_FD_120493 | JGI IMG/M metagenome (GOLD analysis project Ga0182021, IMG submission 120493) | Permafrost microbial communities from Stordalen Mire, Sweden - 612E3M metaG (Illumina Assembly) | ecosystem: Environmental > Terrestrial > Soil > Wetlands > Permafrost | place: Sweden...
CCTTGTTTCGCCGTCTCGCTCTCGACGCCATCGCGGTGCGGACCGGTCGTCCCTACCTGCCCGCATTGACCAGCTTCTTCGAGGCGCGGGCACGGAGGTTGCGGCATTGATCGAGTGGGCTCTTGCCAGCCTGCTGGCCGCCGTGCCGGCCGATGCCGGGACCAGGACGGACGCGCAGCCGAGCGTGCTTGCGGCCCCGGCGCGCGCCGATGCGCCCACGGTGACCGCGCGGCTGGACAAGGCCGAGGCGCGGGTGGGCGATGCCCTGCACCTGTCCATCACGGCGGTCAGTCCCATCACCACGCCGGTCATCTTGCCCGAGAACATCGATCTGTCGCCGTTCAGTGAGCTGGAGCGCCGCCTGGAAGAAAAGGATCTGGGCGACGGAAAGATGCGCCGCGAGTTCGCGCTGACCGTCGCGGCCTATCAGCCGGGCGCGCTGGAGATCCCCGCGGTCGAGGTGACCTACTTCGGCAAGGGCGGCGAGGTGCTGACCGCGCGGACACCGCCTATTCCTGTCACCATTGTCAGCCTGATCGCCAATGAACCCGAGCCCAAACTGAAGGAAAACGCCGGTCCGGTGCCGGTGATCCAACGTGACTACCTCTACGCGTACATCGCGGGAGGCCTTGCGGCGGCCGGGCTGGGCGCAGCGCTGGCCCTCTTCATCCGACGCCGCCTGCGCGCGCGCGCGGCGCATCGCCCGGCGCCGCCGCCGCGGCCGGCGCACGAGGTGGCGCTGGAACGCCTCGATCGCCTGGGCGCACGCCTGGGAACTAGCGACGATCTGCGGCCCTTCACCTTCGAGTTGTCGGAGATCATCCGCGAATACCTGGGCGCTCGCTTTGCCTTCGATTCGCTGGAGTTGACCACGGAAGAGCTGGTGCTTCGGTTGCGCCGTCGGGTTCCCATCCAAGAAATGCGCGGTTTTGTGCTCGGCGAAGTCGAAGGGTGGCTGGCGGGCTGCGATCTGGTGAAGTTCGCCAAGGTCTCGCCCTCGATGGCCGAGGCGCGGGGAGCGCTGGAAACCGGCATTCGCATCGTGGAATCGTCGCGCCCGCGACCCGAGCCGCCCGTCTCGGTCCCCGGCGCTGATGGCGTCAGCCCGCAGGAGGCGCCTCATGCCTGATCGTCGGGAGTCGGTCCGGCCGGCGCGAGGAGCGATTCCCTACGCGCTGGTGGCTGCCGTCTTCCTGCCCGCGGGATTGATCTATCTCTGGTGGTTCCGTTCGTTGGAACTGTTGCGCTTCGCCCATCCTGCGGCCCTCGCGCTGATTCCGTTGGCTGCGGCTCTGGTGATTTGGGCCGGCATCAGGCGTGCGCCAACTCGCCATCCCGCGCTGGTCTACTCGCGAGCGGACGAAATGCGCCTCGTGCCGCGCGGGTGGGCCGCGCGGCTCGCCGATCTGCCGGCGGTGCTGCGCCTTTTCATCGTGGTCGCGGTGGCTCTGGCTCTCTCGCGACCGCAGACCTCACAGAAGGACGACGATATCGAGCTGGAAGGCATCGACATCGTGGTCACGCTCGACATGTCCGGTTCCATGGAGGAAACCGACCTGCAGCCCAATCGCCTGGAAGCGGCCAAGGCCGTGATTCAAGACTTCGTGCAGCGCCGGCGTGGGGATCGGATCGGGCTGGTGATCTTCGGCCGCGAAGCCTACACCTACACGCCGCTCACTCTCGATCACGGCACCTTCCTGCGCATGCTGGCCGAGTTGCAACCGGGCATCGTGGATGGACGCGGCACCGCCATCGGCAACGGGCTGGGCGTGGCGCTGGCGCGTCTACGCAAGTCTGACGCCAAGTCCAAGGTCGTCATCCTGCTCACCGACGGGGACAACAACTCGGGCAACATCTCGCCCCTGCAGGCCGCCAGTTTCGCGCAGAAAATGGGGGTCAAAATCTACACCATCCTGGCCGGCGCCCACGACAGCAGCCGCGAGGCTGACGACGCGAACCGGCCGCAGCAGCGCTACGCGGTCAATCCCAAGTTGCTGGAACAGATCGCGGGCATGACCGGCGGCTCACCCTATCTGGCCACCGACACGCGCGCGCTGGCGCAACGATTCCAGAACATCCTCGAAGAGCTGGAGAAGTCGCGCATCCGCGATCGTGGCGTGCTCTACGCTGAACTCTATCCGCGCTTCCTGTGGCCGGCCTTCGCAGCCTTGCTGCTCGAGATCGCCTTGCGCCTGTCCCGCCTGCGGAGGCTGCCATGAGTCGCGTGGGGAGCGGGCGAGCTTCGCTCGCCGCGAACCATCGTGGGAGGGTATGGGAACCCTTTGAGGGTTCCCATGTCGAAAAATCATGCGCATAGCCCACCCGCAGTTGCTGTGGCTTCTCCTGGCGGCTCCGGCCGTGGTACTGGCCTATGCGATTGCCTTTGCCCGGCGGCGCCGCTTGCTCAACCGGCTGGGCGAGCCGGCGCTCATCGCGCGCATGGCGGCCTCGGTGTCCATGGCGCGCAAGGCGCTGCGCGCGGCCTTGGTCGTGCTGGCGGTGGCATTTCTGGCTCTCGCCTTGGCGCGGCCCCAGGCAGGCGGGCGGGCGCGACTGGAAAAACAACGCGGACTCGACATCGTGGTGGCGCTGGACTTTTCCAAGTCCATGTTGGCTAAGGACATCTATCCCTCGCGCCTGGAGCGCGCCAAGCGCGAGCTGGAAAGGCTGATGGACCGGCTGGCCGGCGATCGCATCGGGCTGGTGGCCTTTGCCGGCGAGACTTTGACCTACCCGCCCACTACCGACTACGCCGCGGTCAAGCTCTTCTGGCGCGACATGACCCCTTCGGACATTCCCGTGGGCGGCACCGCCATCGGCCGCGCGTTGAACTCGGCTCTCGAAATGTTGAAGCGCCTGCGTGCCCGCGGCGGCGAGACGCGGGGACAGGTGATTTTGTTGCTCACCGACGGAGAGGACACGGACAGCGAACCGATGGAGATGGCCGACGAGGCGGCCAAGCTGGGGGTCAAGGTCTTTGCCGTGGGCATCGGGTCGCGCTCCGGCGAACTGGTGCCGGAAGTGACCGAAGAGGGCCAGGCCCAGGGCTACGTCAAGGATCGCGAGGGCAAGTACGTCACCTCGCGGCTGGGCGAGGATCTGCTGTCCAAGATCGCGGCACGCACAGGCGGCGAGTATCTGCGCGCCGATGCACGCCACTTCGGCGTGGAGGCGATCGAGGCCGCACTGGCCGGGCTGAAGCGCACCGAAAACGAAGCACGCCTGGTCAAGCGCTACGACGAGGTTTGCGAGTATCTGCTCTTGCCCGCATTTCTGATTCTGGTTGGCGAAGCATGCGTGAACGAACGCCGCAGGAGGAGGAGGACATGAAGGTGACCACCCACCACCGACCGACCAGGGCCGAACACGCGCTTGCCATGGCGGTCGCGATCCTACCCCTGGTCGCCGCGTGGAATCCGCTGCAGCGCCCGAACCGCGCGATCACCGACGGGAACGCCAGCTTGCAGAAAGGCAAGGCAGAGGAGGCGCTGGCCCACTACGACCAGGCTGTCGCGGCCTTGCCGGCCGACCCCACCGTGCACTTCGATCGGGGCTCGGCTCTGTTCGCGTTGTCCCGCTACGACGAGGCCATCGCCGAGCTGATGCGGGCCACGGAAACCAAGTCTCCATCCTTGAAGGCGGCGGCCTTCTACAACCTGGGCAACAGCTACTTCAAGGCCGAGCGCTTCGCGGACGCCATCGCCGCCTACAAGCGTTCGTTGGGCCTGGAGCCGGGCGACGTGCGCGCCAAGTGGAACCTCGAACTGGCGCTGCAGAAGAAGCAGGAGGAAGACAAGAAGAAGCAGGAGCAACAGGACAAGGACAAGAAGGACGAGCAGAAGAAACAGGACGAGAAGCAGGACAAGGACAAGAAGCAAGACGAGAAGAAGCAAGACGAAAAGAAGCAGGAACCCGATGCGGGCGCGCCGAAAGAAGAGCCGCCCAAGCCGCCCCAGGGCCAGGACGCGGGAAGCCAGCCACCTCCGCAGGAACAACCGGCTGCGCAGCCCAAGGATGACAAAGCGCCCGAGATGAGCGAGATCGATGCAGTATTGGACAGCCTGGAACGAAGCCCCAAAGACTTGGAGAAGATGCGCGCCCGTCTGCGCGCCGTGCGCCGCGCGCCGCCAGCCAAGGATTGGTAGCGATGCGGACTGGTTCACGCCTCTCGATCCTCGGTTTGACCATCGCCATCGCCGCGGGCAAGGCGAACGCGGCCGAGCCAAGCTTCGTCGCGCGAGTGGACCGCACCCAAGTCGGGGTCGGCGAGTCGTTCACCCTGGAGGTCACTCTGTCGGTCGAAGGCGGTCGTGTGGACAACTATCGGCCGCCGGAATTGCGCGGGTTGCGCATCCTGGCCGAACATCCAAGTCAGTCCACCCAGGTGCAGATGGGCGGCGGCGGCACGTTCATGCGTCAGGTGTACGGCTGGCACTATGAGGTGCTGGCACCCGACAAGGGCACCTTCAGCGTCGGTCCGGCGCGCGTGCGGGTGGACGGGCAAGAGCTTCGCACGGAAAAGATCGTTCTTGCCGTGGTTGACTCCGGCCAAGCCCCGCCGACCCGGCGTCCCGGCCGTGGTTTTCCTCGCGGCATTCCCAATCCTGTTCTGCCCTTCCCCGGGTTGGGCGTGGACAACGACGCCCCGTCGGCCGACACGGGGCGGGGCCGGCGCAGCTTTCTCCGCGTCCAGAGCAACAAGATCAAGACCTACGTCGGCGACGAAATCACGGTGGAGTGGTTCTTGTACCTCACCGAGCGGCAGGACAAGTACGGCACCACCGCCGAGCCGCGTACCGACGGGTTCTGGGTCGAGGACTTGCCTGTCGCCAACCCGCACGCCGGGCTTTCCCTGACCGAACAGGTCTACGAGGGACGCTCGTATCTGGTGGCCCCGCTGATGAAGAAGGCGCTTTTCCCGCTTCACCCCGGTCGCCTGACCATCAGTCCGCTCGAATCCGAGATCTCGCGGGTCGACTTCTTCGGCGCGACCCTGCGCACCGAGCGCCTCAAGACTGAGCCTTTGACCATCGAGGTTCTGCCGCTGCCCACCGCAGGCCAGCCTCCCAAGTTCGATGCCTCGTCGGTGGGCCATTTCACCCTGCGCGCCGAGGTGGATCGCGATCGGGTCAACGTGGGTGAGGCGGTCACGCTCAAGCTTGCCATCAGCGGCCAAGGCAATCTGCGCAAGTTGGCCGCGCCGGCCCTGCCGCGCCTTGAGGGCTGGAAGGTCTACGAGCCTAAGGTGTCGGTGACGCTCGACCCGGGCGAGCGGGTGTCGGGCACCAAGGTGGTCGAGTACCTGCTTCTGCCTGAGCGGGCAGGGGTGACGACCATTTCGCCCTTCGCCTTGGCCTTCTTCGATCCCGAGCGCGGCACCTACGGCAGCGAGAAGAGCAATCCACTGCGCATCGAGGTGAGGGCGGATGGCTCGCAGCCGGCTGGGGCGCGTCCGGCCGGCGCTGCGCCTGGAAGCGTCGCATCGGGTTCGGCTGCAGCCACGCCCGGGGGTGAGAATGTTCTTACCCTGGACATCCGGCCTCTGCGCAACCGCCCCACCTTGCGCCGGGATCTGGGCACCAGTTTCTACCAGTCGCGCGGCCTTGGGGTGGTGGTCGTGGTGCCGCCGCTGGCGCTGGCGCTGACCGCTCTGGTCGGGTTGGCACGCGAGCGTCTGAGCAAGGAAACCGAGGGTACGCGGCGGCGCAGGTTGCGCCGGCTGGTGCGCCGGCGCCTGCGCAGCGCCGAGGCGAATCTCAGGGAAGGTCGACTGGTGCACGCCTTCGGCGAGATCGAACGCGTCCTGCGTGAGTTTCTCGCCGGGAAACTAGGCACGCAGATCGCGGGGCTGTCGTGGGACGAGCTGCGCTCCACCCTGGCGCAGGCGGGCTTGGCCCCGACGGTGGTGGATGCCACGCTGGCCGCGCTCGAGGATTGCGACCGCGCCCGCTTTGCCCCAGGGGGCGTGTCGGTGGAGGAAGTGCGCGCGGCCTGCGATCGAGCTGGCGAGCTCATATTGCAGATCGAGAAGGCACCTTTGCGACCGGTCCCCTCGCCGGAGGTGAGTTCGTGAAGGCGAGTGTCACGCGCGTGGGGACCTTGCTGCTGGCCGGTGCGCTCTTGCTGATGCTGCCCGCGCGGGGCGCGCGCGCTGACCTGCTCGACGAGGCGTGGAAGCGAGGCAACGATGCCTATTTTCGTGGCGACTTTGTCGCTGCCATCGCCGCCTACGAACAACTGGATCGACAGAACGTGGTGTCGCGCGATCTGTACTACAACCTGGGCGTCGCCCATTTCCGCCAGGGCAGCCTGGGTCGCGCCATCTGGTCGTTCGAGCGCACGCTGGGCTTGGATCCCGACGATGAAGACGCGCGTTTCAATTTGACCCAAGCCCGCAAGCTGGCCGAACGCCGCGTGCTCGACAAGATCGAAAGCGCGGAACGCGAGGCGCTGTGGATTCGTGTCGTCACCTTCTTCACCGCATCGACCGAAACCTGGGTCTTCGTGGGGCTGTACCTCGGGTGTTTTGTCCTCTTGTTTTTGCGCCGACGCGCGGATGACGACTCGCGCGCCGCGCTGACCGCGGGCGCTGCCATCCTGGGCACGGGCGCGCTGCTGGCGGGTATTCTGCTGCTCGGCCGCATGAACCTGGACCGCATTCCCTTTGGCATCGTCCTGCCCGACACGGTCGCGGTCAAGGAAGGCGCTGAAACCAGCTATCGGACCAGCTTCGAAGTACACGCCGGTCTGCGCGTGCGCTTGCAGGACCGCGATCAGGACTGGGTGAGGGTGCGCCTGGCCAACGGACTCGAAGGCTGGCTGCGCGCAGAGGACGTGGGCCGGCTCTAGCTGGTGAGCCGATGGATCGTCTCTTTTCCCACCGCCTGCCCTGGGCCACAGCCGAAAACGCGCTGGCCCGCGCCGAGGCCGCCGCGCGTGCCGCGGGCCGGCCGCTTCTGGATCTGACTGTCAGCAATCCCACGCAAGTGGGTCTGCCCTATCCCGATGAGGAGATCGCGCGGGCCTTTGCCGAAGCCGCAGCCAGTCCCTATCAACCGGCGCCCTTTGGCTTGCCTGGCGCGCGCGCCGCCGTGGTGGCGGACTACGCCCGCCGCGGTGTCAGGGTGGACGTCAACCAAGTGGTTCTCACCGCCAGCTCAAGCGAATCGTACGCGCTCCTGTTCAAACTGCTCGGTGATCCGGGGCAAAGGGTACTGTGCCCGGAGCCGAGCTATCCCCTGTTCGAGTACCTGGCCCGCCTGGAGAACTTGACCCCACAGCCCTACCGGCTGCGCTTCGATGGGTCCTGGCACATCGACTTTGACAGCCTGAATTTCACCGACGCAGCCGCCATCGTCCTGGTCAGCCCCAACAACCCCACTGGTTCCTTCGTGTCGGGCGACGATTTCGATCGGCTTGCCCAGCTGGCAGCCGAGCACGGGCAGGCGCTCATCGTGGACGAGGTGTTTGCCGACTTCCCGCTTTCACCAGCAGCCGACGCCGTGACCGCGGTGGCGGGCCGGCCCTCGCCGGGGCTGGTGTTCTCGCTGGGCGGGTTGTCCAAGTCGTGCGGGGTGCCCCACCTGAAACTGGGCTGGATGGCGGCCAGCGGGCCAGCCGCCCTAGTTCGCGGTGCACTGTCGCGCCTGGAATTGATCGCCGACACATATCTGTCGGTCGGGACGCCGGTGCAGTTGGCCCTGCCTGGGTTGTTGCAGGCTGGTGCAGCCATCCGCCGCTTGATTCTCGAGCGCGTGCAGCGCAACCGGCACGCCTTGGCCAGCGCCCTGGGTGCGTATTCGCCCTGCACGCTACTGCCTGCCGAGGCTGGCTGGTGCGCCATCCTGCGCGTGCCGGAAACCATGAGCGACGAGGCCTGGGCCAGTGCGCTGCTGGAGAACGACGGCGTGTTGGTTCAGCCGGGCTACTTCTTCGATTTAGACGAGGGCGCCACGCTGGTGCTCAGCCTGATCGCGCAGGAGCAAGTCTTCGCCGAGGGCGTGACGCGCCTCTTGGCGCGTGTAGTCGGGATCTGATCTGTAACCCGCCTTTCTCCTCGGGCCGACGAGAAACGTCGGCGTATCATTATGGGGGACGCTCGGCGCGGCCCAAGCCCAGGAGAAGAGCATGCGCAACACGTTGCTGGTTGTCATTTTCAGCGTGATCCTGGTGTGTGGTGTTGGGGGTTGCCAGATGCAGGGGATCGGTGTGCCAGCGCGTGACGGCGCCCCGCCCGTCGGTGGCAGGGGCGGCACCGGCGGTGCGACGACGACCGGAGGAACAACGGCGACGGGAGGTTCAACCGTGACGGGCGGTGCGAGCGCGGGGGCAGCAACGGGCGGGGCGACAGTGATCGGCGGTTCAACCGCTACCGGCGGGGTGACCAGCCAAGCTGGAGCATCAGCTTCGGCGGGAGCGACAAGTTCAGGGGGAATCGGTGGCCTGACCACGACGGGTGGCGTGGGTGGAAGGACGGTCACCGGCGGCAGCACGGGCGGCGCGACCGCGCGCGGAGGCACGACCGCGACGGGAGGCGTGACCTCGGGAGGCACGACTGCGACGGGCGGCACGACCGCGCGGGGAGGAGCGACCGCGACGGGCGGCACGACCGCGCGGGGAGGAGCGACCGCGACGGGCGGCGCGACCGTGAGGGGAGGCACGACAGGGATGGGCGGCGTGACCATGGGTGGCACGACAACGATGGGTGGAACGACCGCGAGCGGAGGCACCACCAGCACGGGTGGCGGGAAGATGTGCCAGGGCATTTACAGTTTCACCTGTGCGGTCGGACAATTCTGCGACCTCACTATGGGAAGTTGCGGGACGATCGCGGACAGCGGAGGGACCTGCACTGACACTGGTTCCACCGTAGTCTGCCCCAAGAACCTCGCGCCGGTGTGCGGGTGCAATGGGCAGACGTACGACAACGATTGCCTGCGCCAAGCCGCCGGGGTGTCCAAAGCCTCGAACGGATCTTGCCCCGCCACCTCTGCGGCCTGTCCCGCCGATTTCTCGCAGATCGCCGGATGGCCATGCACTGAGGGACTAACCTGCGAATACGGCACCGATCCTCGTCCCAGTTGCCGGATCAGCGCGACCTGCACCGGAGGAACCTGGGCCGTCACCACACCCAAGTGCGTGGCCTTGCCGCCCGTGACCTGCCCGGCCACGCGCGAGGCTGCCGCTGGGCAAAGCTGCCCGACCCAAGACGCCTACTGCACCTATGCGGACCTTACTTGCCAATGCACCAACTGCACCAACGGTCCCGTGGTTGGGTGTGCAGGATCGCCGACCTGGCATTGCGCTGTTCCCAACGCCGATCCGGCCTGTCCTCCGGGCATTCCGTTGCTGGGCTCGGTCTGCAGCACTGCGAACAAGACCTGCAGGTACGCCTGTGGGCCCGGTGGTGCGCGTCTTTGCCAGCAGGGCGCCTGGTACGCCGCAAATGGCGGGCCGTGCCCGGTGTCGAGCCGGCGGGCCAAGAAGAACATCCTCTATCTGAGCGAGGCCGAGCGGCAACGCGTGGCCGAGGATCTGGCGCGTTTCAAGCTGGCCACCTACGAGTACCGGGATCCTGCGCTGGGCAACCGGCGCTACCTGGGGTTCATCATCGAGGATGTTCCTGGCAGCCCAGCCGTGGATCGCGATGGCACGATGGTGGACTTGTACGGCTACACCAGCATGCTGGTGGCTGCGGTCCAGGCTCAAGGCGAGGCGCTCGCCAAGTTGCAGGCCGAGCTGGCGCAGGTGAAACGCAGGTTGCGCGTGAAGTAGGGTGACCGCGACCTCGGGCGTTCGCGACGGCGAAGCTGGGCCGATCGGGTTTCTGAACGTGGGGGCTACAATACTTTGCAAACCACGGTCATACTCAGCAGCATGACAGGCCGACACATCGGCGCCGTGGCCGGAACACTCCTCGCGGGGATCGGCTGCATGAAGGCAGACCGGCTGGTGGCAGTCCAGAACGACGCAGTCCAGATGGATGGGGGCGGAGACGCTTCTCTGGTGGTGGGGACACCCTTTTTCGCGCCCACGCCGGTCACTGGCCTGGTCGCCGACACAACCACCGATGCCCATGGTCCCTCGCTCACTGGCGATGAATTGCAAATCTACTTCTCGTGCGTAAGGCAGGGTGAAGCGACCTACCACATCTGGACCAGCACGCGGGACTCACGCGATGCCAAGTGGAACGTGGCCACGATGGTTGACGACCTCCTCAGCGCCTATAACGAACAGGATCCAGACGTTTCCCCCGATGGCAAGACCATCTACTTCGCAAGTGACCAATCCGGCGAGGGGTATCAGCTCTTTGTCTCGCAGCAGACCCCCACAGGGTGGGGTAACCCCACGCTCGTCCAGGGACAGGGTCTTGTCTCTTCCAGCCTGGACTTCAGGGGACCCAGCGTGGATCCCAGTGGGCTCTTCATGACTTTTTGCTCCGCTCCGCGGGGCAGCGAAGACTTTACCCTCTACTCCGCATCCCGCGCCAACCTGCTGGCAGCCTGGGGAAATGTGCAGCGGCTTGCGGTCAACTCAAGCATGGCAGACGCGGACCCCGCGCTCTTCAATGATTCGCGTTCCCTTGTCTGGAGCTCTCGCGCTCCCAGCAACGGAAGATCCTGGGATCTCGTCGAAATCAGCCTTGACCCGTCCTCCCCCTTTTCCGCTGCGTCAATTCCCCTGGACTCTCTCAATACGGCTATTTCGGAGCGCTATCCTTGGGTTTCGCGGGATGGCACCCATATCCTGTTCACCAGGGAGGCTGTCGGAGCCCCTGGCGTCATCTATGAAGCATGGCGGTGAGCTCACCCGAGAACCGTTAGGTTGACAACCTCGCACTTTTCGGCGCTACAATTGGGGAATGGCGCCCGCCGAAAGCGAAGCTCGTCTTGCTGTCGCCGCTGAGGTGCAATCGTCGCACGAGAGCGGGTACGAGTTGACGGTGCTGGCGTTGGAGGCGCGAGATCGCGATCCCGCGGCCATGCGCAGCTTTCTGGAAGCCATCGCACCCTCGGTACGCAGCGTCTGCCGCGGCGTAATGGGGGCGGGCCACGTCGACCTGGAAGATACCGTCCAGGAATGCCTGATCGAGATTCTGCGTGCCCTGCCCAAGTACCGTGTTGAAGGCGCCATTGTGCACTACACGAACCGTATCGCGCTACGGGCATCAATCGCCGCGCGCAAGCGAGGACGAAGCCGCGAGCAGCGGCTGCGCACGCTCGCTGAGCAGTCTTGCCCACCGAATGTCCCTGCCAACGAAGACACGCTTCCCAACCTCTGGTTGTTGCGCGAGATCATCGACGAACTGTCGGCAGTGCAGGCCGAGACCGTTCTCATGCGCATGGTTCTTGGTTGCTCGGTGGAGGAGACGGCTGCGGCTACCCAGGTGCCGGTCAACACGGCCAAGAGTCGTCTGCGCTTGGCCAAGGACTACCTGCGCCGTCGACTCGACGAGGAACCTGTCGACTGGAAAGGTCGAGCATGAATCTCGAGGTGCATCCCGAGGAAGCGCTCGACCGTGCGCTTAGGGGTGAGCTGTCTGAAGTCGAACGGCACGCTCTGGATCAGCACCTGGCCACTTGCACTGCATGCGAGGCTCACCTGGCGCTGGCGCGCTCGTGGCAAGAGGCATGTGCTCCGCAGCCCTGGGGTAGCCGCTTGAACAGTCTGGCCGTGGATCACGCGTTGGCTCACTACGGGCGCGTCCGTTGGCCGGCGTTGTTCTCCTGGCCAGGCCAGAGACGTTGGCTGCTGGTGACCGCAGGAATGCTGGTGGCTGTGGGCGGGGTGGCAAGCGCGGCTTGGTGGCAGCGGCAAGATTCCGCTCGCCAGACGATCATGTTCCAGGGGACCATGGCACGACCTGCCGCTCGGACAGCAGCGCCGCCCAGGCTAGCCATGGCTTCTTCGGAGCCGCCTGCGTCCTTTCAGGCTGAAGTTACAGACGAACGCCCCAGCCCTTCACGGGCACCGCGCGTGCAGCCCAGCGCAGCCTCGCTGTTCGAGCAGGCCTCTGCCTTGCGCGACCGCAACAGGGTGGAGGAAGCCATCGCGGTTTATCGCAAGCTGCAGCAGCGCTTCCCGGAGACGCGCGAAGGCCGGATCTCATATGCCGTAGCTGGCCGCTTGCTGCTCAACCGCGGGCGCCCTGCCCAGGCCCTCGCCCAATTCGACCGGCACTTAGCGCAGGGGGGCGAGGCGTCGCAAGAGGCGCTGGCTGGCCGTGCAACCGCGCTGGGACAGATGGGACGCCTTGCCGCCGAGCGCGAAACCTGGCAGAGGCTGCTCGATACCTACCCCGGGACGGTCTACGCCAGCCAAGCCAAAGGGCGCTTGTCCCAGATGCGCCGCCCGCAAGAAGCGGTTCCTAGCATCGAGCATTCTCGCTGAGCATGGTTTGGGCGTGAGCGCTCGGAGAAACGGCGTTGCAACTGCGCCAGGGCTCGCGCGGCCTGAGCGGGTTGTCCTGTTGCTTCTGCTGGCCGGCGCGGTCGCGCTGCCGCGAGCACGGGCAGCAGAAGGACGCGAACACATCAGCACAGTGCTGGCCGGCGACCCGGCAGCAATCGAGAAAGTATTCGCCGTGATTCGCGGTTCACTCGACCGCCAGGGACTGGACATCGTCGCGGTCAGCGTGGCCCGGATCGATCCACTCGATGTCGCCCGCCTTCCGCTCGATCGCTCTCCCGCCGGACCCGTCGCGCACCTGTGGCTCGATCTGGCGGCACGACAACCCACGATCTATCTCCTGGATGTGCGAAACGGGCTCGTCTATGCGCGCCCGCTGCCGATCCACGCGGATCCGGACGCGGTCGAGCTGGAGCTGATTCGTCTCGTGGTCGACAGCTCGGTGGATGCCATTCTGAAAGGGCGTGCGCTGGGCGTGAGCCGCGACGAGTTCGAGCGATCCCTGGCGCCGGCCCCAGCCCCGGTTCCGGCCCCGGCTCCGACGCCGGAGCCGGCCGCGGCACCGCCCCCGACTCCGGCCCCGACAAGACCACGCCCCAGATGGGCGATCGCGGCCGGCTACTCAGGCACCATGCTGTCGACTGATTCCGTCGCGCACGGTCCGGAACTGGGTGCGGACTTGCTCTGGCCGCGTTTTCGCCTCGGTATGATTGTGTCGCAGCGATTCCAGCAGACCGTGACTCGTTCAGATACGGGCATGCACCTGCTTTCGTCAGGAATTCGGATTGTTGCGGCGTTTCCGACGGCGATCACCTCACGCCTTTCTGCGTCGCTTGGACTTGGTGCCGGGGTAGACGCAACGCACGTGGAGCCCACCGGAGTCGGCGCGCAGCCCGCATTCTGGGCCACCGATCCCCTGGTCCTTGCGATGGCCACTATCGAGCGCGCCTTTTCTGCTTCAGTTGTGTCCTTGCGGGTTGGCATCGACGTCGATCTCCTGGCCACGCGGTACTTAGTTGCCCGTTCGAATGCAACGAGTGTCTTGTGGACACCATGGCGCTGGCGGCCATTTGCCTTGATGCAGCTTGGTTTTGCGTTCTAGACGTCGCCTTACCCTTTTTTGGGGAACCGCCGATGACCCGTTTTGCCGGGTGGCCGCCCCTTATTAGCTAGTAGGTAGCTTGCAGTCGGGCTAGTCCCCGCAGCTTGGAAACTCCTCGATCATCTTCCTGATCTCCAGAAAAGGCATCTTGCGACGAACGCCGTGCTCGGCTAACCTCGTTTTCAGTGAGGAATTGCATGTTGAGAAATAACGTTGGATCACTGGTTCTAGTATTAGGCGTAGCCTCTTGTGTCTTGGCCTGCGGCAGCGGCAACACGCCAGGGGGCACG
>Ga0182021_10006586_pt1 | contig 13800 bp, 15 predicted proteins | sample 612E3MmetaG_FD_120493 | JGI IMG/M metagenome (GOLD analysis project Ga0182021, IMG submission 120493) | Permafrost microbial communities from Stordalen Mire, Sweden - 612E3M metaG (Illumina Assembly) | ecosystem: Environmental > Terrestrial > Soil > Wetlands > Permafrost | place: Sweden...
AACCTGCGGTGCTAGTATCCATTCTCGCGCTACGCGGGTGTGGCGGAATGGCAGACGCGCATGGTTCAGGTCCATGTGGGGGCAACCCCGTGAAGGTTCAACTCCTTTCACCCGCACCACGGCAACGACGAGCGGCTTCTTCCCGAGAAGGGAGGGAGCCGCTTTCGTTGTGACAGCCGTCTCGGGGTTTCATCCAACACGGTATCCAACTCGCCCTGGTCCGTCTTGCGCGGCGCGCCGAGCCTGACGTGGGCGCGAGCGTTCCAGTTCTGCTAGACGACCTGTGCTGAGTCGAAATGCGTGGACTCCACGGCGGCGTACGCCGCCATCGTCGCCGAGAGTGAGCGACGCATGGTGCCAGGCTAGTGGACAGACGCCTCGAGGATTCCGTTCGCGCTATCGCGGCTCGTTCCCGAGCACACGATGCGAAGGTAACGCGCGTTCGTCGGCGTGAACGTGTATGTCTCGGGCAGCGCTGTCTCGCCGCTGCTGCGCACCGTCGTCACCAGACCCCACCATTTGCGGTCGTTCGAGACGTAGAGCTTGAAGGTCGCGGAGCGGCTCCATCCAGAGCGCACCGCGACGCTTGCCGCCTGCATCGGCTGCATGGCGCCCAGGTCGAGCTCGAGCCACTGGTTGCCGGTGGAGGTCCAGGGCGTCGAGAAGTTGCCGTCGACCGCCGCCTGCGGATTGCCTTTGCTCGCACGAACGCGGGCGATGGGTAGTGCGGGAGTCTCGGGCGGCAGCGTCCGCAGGCGCTGGATCGCCTCGAGCAGGAAGTAGTCGCCGAACGACTGTCCAACGTCCCGAGTCGCCGGATTCCACCAGTTCATCGTGCCGTGCAGCAACAGGGCGGGATTCGCCCCCATCGAGAGGTACGTCGGTGAGACCAGGTTTGCCAACGTGGCGCGCGCTGCGTCGGCATAGCGTGCGCGGTTGGCTGGGTCGGGGTCACTCGTCGCGAGGTCGAGTAGCCCCGAGGCCGCGACCGCGGCGGCGGCGCTGTCGCGCGGCGCGTTCGGGATCGATGGGTCGCGGAAGTCCCAGTACGGGACGGTATCGGCGGGCGCGTCGGTGAGGTAGCGGTCGGCCACCTTGCGTGCGGTGGCGAGCATCAGCGGATCGAGGGTCTTGCGATACGCCGTGGCAAACCCGTGGATCGCCCAAGCCTGGCCACGGGCCCACATCGATGTCGTCGAGTAGCCTTGCCCGGCCTCGGGCTTCACGACCGCCCCGGTGGTCGGGTTGTAGTCGATGATGTGGACGACGCTTCCGTCGGCGCGCACGAAGTCCCGAGCGACGGTCAGCGCATGCCTGTGCGCGATATCGCGCCATGAGGCGGGGCCGCCGTTCTCGGTGCCCCAGTACAGGATCTGGAGGTTCATCAGCTCGTCGATGACGACCTGGCAGGTGCCGGCGGTGTTGCGCGAGCGCACGACGCCGGCGGCCCGGTTGAAACGCGCCGCCTCGCCCTTCGCCGCGCGTAGCGCCTGTGTGCGATACGCGCTGTTGCCGGTCTGCTCGAAGGCGTGAGCGTACGTGTAGAACCAGCGGATGCCGATGTCGGTCGAGTTCGCGTCGATGACACTCTTGCCGATTGCTGCCTGCCGGGACGCCGCGCGCGACTTGAACCAGCTATCGCCGGTGAGCGCGTACTCGGTCCACAGCTCGCCTGGAAAGTAGCCGCCCGTCCAGCCCTGTGGACCCACGAGCGACCATGTCGAGCCGGTCGTGCAGTACGTGAATGTCCTGCTTGGCAGCTTCTTTTCTGTTGTCGAGACACGCCTTGCCGTGACCGCTGTGACGTAGCGCACTCCTGCGTCGAATGTGCTGTTCGCCGTCGCGATGCTCGGCAAACAAGCCGCGGCGACAAATGCCACGGTCACACAAACAATCCGACTCGCCCGACCTCGTATCACGCGTGCGTGCTCCCTCAGATCTGATCCAGCTCCTGTCGCACGATACTACGGCGGGTGACGATCGCCACTGTTTCTTGTGCTTTCCGGCCTCTGACCAGTCCGACGCCGTCAGTTCCGTAGACGGAATCCGTCTAGGGGGCACGAGAGCGAGTGACCAGGGTCTGAAGACGTGCGGCGTCAGCTCGCCTAGCGGTGCGCTCTCAAGATACCGAGCAGGTTTTGTGGCGCTGAGACGAGTGCTTCGGCGCCGTTCTCGATGAGCTCCCGTTTGCTGCGAAAGCCCCAAAGGGCGCCTGCCGCGAACACGCCGGCCGCACGGGCCGTGACCATGTCGACTCCGGAGTCCCCTAGATAGAGACACTCGGCAGGTTGAACCCCCACGATCGAGCAGACCTCCAGCGGCCCCGCGGGATCCGACTTGCGAGGGACTCCTTCGCGCTGCCCATGACCACATCGAAGCTGTCCCCGAACAGCGCGAGGGCGACTCTTTTCGCGAAAAGGTCGGGCTTGTTCGAGACGACGGCGCGCTTGAGGTCGCCGAGTTCCTTTGAGCAGAAGAGCAGCACTATCGGCCAATAGGCTGTCATGAGGTCCCCAGTCTGTGCGGATGAATCGGTCCGTCCTTCTGGCCCATTCGTTTCTTGCACTATGCGCTTGCCCGCCACACTCAGCTGCGCGCTATCGCTGTCGCAGGCGGAGAGCCAGACACGGCACCAGCCTGCGCAGATCGGCGCAGTGCAGCAGCGAAGCGGACGGGGCCGACACGACGAGTCCAAGCTCGTTTGCCGTCCGAGGCGCGTACAATTCGTGGTGTCGGCGGACACGGTCCATTGCAGACAATCGACGAGGCGAGGAAAAGGCGAGGCCATGGACGCGAAGGCGCGCTGGACTCCTGTCGGCACGTACGCGACGCTCGTCGCCATGCTCGTTGCAGTCGGTCGCGGCGCCGCCGGAGTCATCTACGTCCCCGCGCACCAGTCGATTCCGTGGTCGACGATCCCTGCCCAAGCCCAACGATTCACGATGGGCGTCGACGGCGTGGGTCTCGGCGTCGCTCTCGTGCTGGTCGGCCTGCTATTCCACGCATTCAGTCTGATCGATGTGAGACCTGAGTTGCGCTTTCCGCTGCACCTCGGACTTGTCGCCGTTGTCGTCACAGGTCATATCGCCGTGGCCGCCTCGAACTCCGTCATTCACGCCAGGCCCGCAACGAAGATGGCGATGCCGATGTGAACATCTTCCTAGCCATGATCGCGCTGGGGCTCGTTACGGGCCTGCACTGCGTTGCGATGTGTGGGCCTCTCGTCATGACGTACGCCGTCCGGAGCGGCGATGGTGATTCGCCGGCCCGCCGCGCACTGCCGCACGTCGCCTACCAGGCGGCCCGCATCTTCAGCTACGTGCTGGTCGGGCTCGCCGTGGGCGCGCTCGGATCGACCCTCGATCTCACCGGGCTGCGCGGGTGGGTGATGCTGGGCGCAGGCGCGCTCATGGTGATCATCGGGCTCGGTTCGACCGGCCTCGTGCCGGGGCTTCGCTTTGCGCTTTTCCCGGTTCCCCGATTCCTGATGCGTGCGCTCGACCGGGTCGAGCACCGCGCCGAGGAGCAGGAACGCGAGCGTGGACGCGTCGGCATGGCCACTCCGATCGTCTTCGGGCTGCTCACCGGGCTGATGCCGTGCGCTGCGCTGCAAGCTGCCGAGCTAGCCGCGGCGGCCACCGGTTCGGCGAGTGCCGGCGCCGTCGCGATGCTGGGCTTCGGGCTCGGGACAATGCCGCTAATGCTCGGTCTCGGGACCGCGTCGGGCTACTTGAGCGCGCGGCTCAAGCGGCGCGTGTTCGCAGTCGCGGCCCTCGCAATCGTGGTTCTGGGTCTGGTGACGCTCGATCGCGGAGCGGCTCTGGTCGGCTTGCCGGTCACCTCGCAGACCGTCCTGGCGGCGGCTCGAGGCGATGCGTCGACAGGTAGTGCCGGCTTCACCACGGCGCGTGACGGCGTCGCCGAGGTCCGGTTGGCCATCGTGAACACGACCTACATGCCATCCACGTTGAGCATCCCGCCGGGACGCCCGGTGCGGCTCGTCGTCGATCGCAAGGAGGGCGTGTCCTGCTCCAACCAGATCGTGATACCCCAGCTCGGCGTCCGGGCTAACCTGAAGCCGAACGGCATCACCGTCGTGAATCTGCCGCCGGCTGCCAAGGGGGACTACGGAATGATGTGCGGCATGGGAATGATGTCCGGGCGCATCGAGGCCGGGCCGCTGGGCAGCGGGCCGAACTGGGACCTGATAGCAGCTCTGGGCGTCGCGCTGGCGGGCACGAGCGTGGCGGTCGTCCGGCGCTACCGCACGATCTTCAGGGAGCAGGACGCCTATCTGTGAGCCGGTGTCGACGCCGAGCCTCCTCGGCAGCACGAGAGCGAGCGACCGAAGCCCCTGATGCGCTCGGCGTCGCCGCGTCTACGCGGCGGAGCCGGTCGGGGCCGTCGAGGTCTCGGCTTCTTGCGCCTCTTGGCGGCGTGCGGCCAGCTCGTAGAGCCCGGCCGCGATCAGCGTCGGGAGCACGAGCACCGCGAACGCCGTGACCCACAGCACGATCTCATTGGCGCCCAGGTGCAGCAGGGCACCGTAGATCACCATGATGATCGCCACGACCACGAGCAGGACCCCCGTCAGTCGCTCGTAGAACATGCCGAGCACGAAGACCGCTATGACCAGAAGCAGCGGGATAGACGCTGAGGTCGCACCCCGCGCAAGCTCGGGCAGCGTAATCGGCACGTTGGTGTAGCTCTTCATCACCGTGCCCGCGGTGAAGATCGCGATGACCCAGAACGCGCCGCCCATGGCCACGAACAGCCGAGCGAAGACGCGGTCGATGTTGAGCTGGCCGGTGTTCTTGGTGCGAAGCATGATGTTCGGGTTCATGGTCTCGTCCCTTGGGTCGCAGGGCGGGGGTCCGCCGTTCCGTTTCAGTCAGTTCGTACCCGACTCGGGCGTTGCGAGGCCATCCGACTGTGAGAATCCTCCAGCGGGTGCTCGGCGATCTCGAGGCGGTCGAGCGTCACCCGTGGCGGTCAGCGCGCTCTGTGACGCTGGGCCGTCGTCAAGCGAGTTCGCCACTGCGCGAGCGCTACTCGCAGGCGCTGATCAGGTACGGTCGCTTGGGCGCCACAGTGCAGAAACCGGCCTCCACGAGGAGCGGCAGCACGTAGGTCATCGCCGCCGGGGAGAAGCCGTACTCGCGATAGAGCGTCTCGCCCACGCTGTCCTTGACGAGCGGACGGCGGCTCGCGCCCATCAGCACCGGGCTGCGCTCGGCGATCTGCGCCTTGATGATCTCGATCACCTCGGCTGGGATGAACCAGTCGGCCCCGCTGTCGTCGAACTGGACGCTGATGCCGGCATCGAGCGAGCCTCGGTACTTGAAGCGCTTGCCCATGACGGTCTTGGAGTGGCTCATCTGAGGCCCTTGTCGGCGTGGGGACGGAAGCCGCAGCGAGCCTTTGCGGCGGCGCTGCAGTGCGCAGTGCATGGTACTCCACGGCGGGATGGCCGGGAGCGCCCCACACGATGGGCGCGCCTCGTGCCACTCACAGACAGCTTCCGGGTATTACCCGCGGTCGCGGTGCATGATGTCGGTGATCGCGCGCAGGTGCGCGGACTTCGCCGCCTTCTCCTTGGCCATCGCCTCGCGCTTCTTGGGATCGAGCATGTCGCCCACGACGTTGGCCAGGTCGCTCGGCGTGAATGGCTTGACGATGTAGTCCGTCGCTCCGTCGGCGAGCGCCTCGCGCTGCTGGTCGAAGTCGCCCACGGCCGTGAGGTGGATGACCGGGATGTCCTTCGTGACCGGATCGGAGAGCAAGCGCTTGCGGGCCTCCGTGCCGTCCATATGCGGCATCATGACGTCGAGCAGGATGAGGTCGGGTTTGTGGAGCTTCGCCTCGACAATCGCCTCCTGACCGTCGAACGCTGTGAACACCGTGTACCCGCGGCTTTCGAGCGTCGCTGTCACCAGCTTCACGATCGAAGGCTCGTCGTCGACGACCAGGATCTTCGCTGCCATGTGCTGCCCTTCCCCTCAGTGTCTCTTACTCGCCGAGGAACTCGCTCACCTGAGCGACGAGGTCCTTCGGCGTGAACGGCTTGGTGATGTAGCCCGATGCACCGGCGTCCATGCCGGTCTTCTGCTCGGCGGCCTGGGTCTTGGCGGTGAGCATGATGACCGGGATGTCCGCAGTCTCCGGGTCGGCCTTCAGCCGGCGGCACGCCTCGTAGCCGTCGAGCGCTGGCATCATCACGTCCATCAGCACGAGGTCGGGCTGCTCGGCGCAGGCGACCTGGATGGCCGAGAGTCCGTCGGTGGCCTCGAGCACCTCGTAGCCGCCGGACTTCAGAGAGAACGCCACCAGCTTCAGGATGTGCGGCTCGTCATCGACAGCCAGGATCCGTTTCACGCCTTCGCTCCCACTCCCACGCCCTTGCGCTCGAGCAGCGCGCCGACCTGCTCGGCGATGGCCTCGGGCGAGAGCGGCTTGTTGAGGTGGTAGGTGGCCAGGTCGAGGATGTCGATGCGTTCGGGATCGATGCGGTACGCGGTCATGACCACGATTGGGATGTCGGCCCACTCGGGGGTGGTCTTCACCTTCTGGATCAGCTCGTAGCCGTCGACCTTGGGCATCTTGAGGTCGGTCACGATGATGTCGGGCAGACGCTGGCCGAGCGCCGCGATCGCCTCGGCGCCGTCGTAGGCGCCGACAACCGCGAACCCCTTCTTGCGCAATGTCTCCGAGAGGAACTTGACCACGTCGCGGTCGTCGTCGACCACGAGCGCCACCGGCGAGGAGACGCCACCCACGAGCTGGTCGATCATGTCGAGCAGGCGGCCGTGGTCGATCGGCTTCTCGAGGTAGTTCGCCGCGCCGAGCCGACAGCTGCGGCCCTCGTCGCACACGATCGAGAGGACCACCACCGGTATCTTGCTCGTCGCCGGCTCCTCCTTGAGCCGGTGGAGCAGGTCGAACCCGTCCGTGCCCTCCAGGATGACGTCGAGCGTGATGGCTCCCGGCTTGATGCGCAGCGCCGTTGCCATCGCTTCGTCGGCCGTGTGCGCCTTGACCACCGAGTAGCCGCGCTTCGCGAGGTAGGTCTCTATGAGGTCGGCAACGTAGGGGTCGCGATCGACCACGAGCACGGTGCCGTCCACCTCGTCGGGACCCTTGAGCGAGGGCGTGCGCACGATGTCGACCGCCGCGACCGGTAGCGTGAACGCAAACGTCGAGCCGCTGCCGAGCTTGCTCTTCACGGTGATCTCCCCGCCGAGCAGCTCGATGATGTTCTTGCAGATGGAAAGCCCCAGCCCGGTCCCGCCGATCTCGCGCGTCATCGCTGAGTCGACCCGGTAGAACTTGGTGAAGAGCCGCTTGAGGTCCTCCTTGCCGATGCCGAGCCCGTGATCGCTCACGCTCACCTCGACGAAGTCGCCATGGTGGCTCGCGCTGACCTCTATGTCGCCGCCGTTCGGCGAGTACTTCAGCGCGTTGCTCAGCAGGTTGATGAGCACCTGGCCCACCCGGTCACGGTCGGCGACCACCACGGGCAGGTGGCCCGGCACGTGGACGTCGACCGTGCGCCCCGTCTGGGTCAGCACAGCGCGAAACGTCTCGACCGCGCCCTCGACCGACTCGGCGACGCTCATCGGCTCGACCCTGAGGTGAACGCGGCCGGACTCGATGCGGGAGATATCGAGCATCTCGTTGATCAGCTCGACCAGGCGGTCGGAGTTCTCCTTGACGATGCCGAGGAACTCACGCTGTATCTCGTTGATGTCGCCAGCGCTGCCGTCCAGGATCAGGTCGACGTAGCCCTTGATCGAGGTCAGCGGCGTGCGCAGCTCGTGGCTCACGGTCGAGACGAACTCGTTCTTCATGTCTGCGATCTCGCGCTCGGAGGTCACGTCGCGCAACGCGATCACGCGCCCGATGTACTCGCCGGCCGAGTCGACCACCGCGCTCACGCTCACCTTGACGACGAGCGACTCGTGCTCGCGTGCCAGCTCGATCTCGGCTGGCTCGGCGCCATCGAGCGCGTCGAACATGTCGGCGTACTCGGCGTGCACCTCGCACTCCAGGCACTGGTCGCGCTTCTCGGCGAAGGTGCTTGCGTGGTGGTCGGCCCCACAGAGCGTGCCGGAGATGAGCCAGCAGCGCAGGTCCTCAGCGTCGTAAGCCGGACACTCTGCCATCTTGCAGCCGCGCACGTCGCGGCAGCGACGCTGTTCGGGCAGGGGTTCGACCTCTTCGATCTGAAGCAGATCCTCGACAACGACGCGCTTGCCAACGAGCTTGCGCGAGGTCGTTCTGAGCATCTCGAGGGCTGCCGGATTCACGTAGGCGACGGTGTCGTCGGGGGCGAGCAGCACGAGACCGTCGGCAGTCGCCGCGAGCACCGCACGGTTCGCGTCGCGCTCGTCGGTGAGCTGCGTCGTGTCCTGGACCGACAGCATCACGGCGTTCTCGCCGCCGCGCGGACGGGTCGTGCGGCCGGCCAGGGTACGCTCGCCGCACTGGAACGTGAAGCGCCCGGTCGCGTGCGAGCCGCCCGCAAGCGCGCGCTCGACGCGCTCGACGAGCTCCGGGATCCCGAGCGCTGAGACGTGCGAGCCCGTCAGCTCGGTACGCCGGCCGAGAACCGCGAGGGCCGCGCGGTTCGCGCTCAGGACGGTGCCCGCGGCATCGAACGCCAGCAGCCCCTGGTCGGAGATGTCGAGCAGCGCGGCGAGCGTCGTCGCCGAGCCGGTCATGGACGCACGGTTGGCCATCGTTCCCACCTCGCCTCGCAGCGCTGGTCCAGCACTTCATGTGCTTCGCTGTCGGCGGGCCGTTCCCTGCGCGGCGATTGGCGTCGGGCGACGCGGCGCAGCGTCTCGAAGGGGCTGCGGGTACACACCAGTCGAACCATTACCCACATCGCGCGTCGCGCGCGGCGAGCCGGAGGAGCCGTGGCCGAGATTCGAGAGCTGACCGTGACCGAGGCGCGTGCCCGCGTGCTCGCGGGCGTGGGGCCGCTCGAAAGCGAGACCGTACCCCTGCTCGCGGCGCTCGGGCGCGTGCTCGCCGAGCACGCCGTGAGCGACATCGACGTCGCGCCGTTCGACAACTCGATGATGGACGGCTTCGCCGTGCGCGCCGCCGATCTCGCTGGCGCCCGCGAGGCCGCGCCCGTCGCGCTCGATGTCACCGGCGCTGTCTTCGCGGGCGAGGACGGCGCTGGCGCGTGCGTGGTACCCGGGAGCGCGGTGCGGATCATGACCGGTGCACCCGTGCCCGCCGGTGCCGATGCGGTGGTGATGGTGGAGCGCACGGCAGTCCTGTCGGGCGACGGCGGCGTCGGGTCGCGCGTCGCCCTCGCGCACGCCCCGGACGTCGGCGAGAACGTCAGGCGTCGGGGCGAGGAGGTGGAGGCCGGCGGCGTGGTGCTGCGCGCCGGCGAGGTCGTCGACCCGGCCGCCGTCGGGCTTCTCGCAGCGACCGGCAACGCGCGCGTTGCCGTGCGCCGCCGCCCGCTTGTCGCTGTCCTCTCGACCGGCGACGAGCTCGTGAGCGTCGGCGACCGGCCGCGTGCCGGCCAGATCCGCGACGCCAACAGCCCCATGCTCGCGGCGCTGCTCGCCGAGGCTGGCGCCGAGCCGGTGGTTCTCGGCGGGGTGGGCGACGACGAGGCAGCGACGCGTGAGGCGCTGCTGCGCGCCGCTGCAAGCGCCGACGCGGTGGTCGTCACCGGCGGCGTTTCGGTGGGCGATCGCGACTTCGTGGGTGGGCTGCTCGGCGAGCTGGGGGAGGTCTACTGCCGCCGCGTCAGGATGAGGCCGGGCGCTCCCAACACGCTCGGCAGGCTCGGCGGCGTGCCCTTCTTCGGCCTTCCCGGCAACCCGACGAGCGCGTGGGTGGGCTTCCACTTGTTCGTGCGGCCCGTGCTGCGCGCGATGGCCGGTTTCGCGACCGTCGATCGTCCGGTGGTCATGGCGCGGCTTTCGCATGATGTGAGCAAGAAACAAGACCGCGCGTACTATGTGCGCGGGCGGCTCTCGAGCGAGCCGGGCGGGCTGTCGGTCGAGTCGGCAGGGCCGCAATCCTCCGCGCTCCTCACGGCGGCCCACCGCGCGAACTGCCTGATCGTGCTCGACCTCCCGGCCGGCCTCGTGCCCGCCGGCACGTTCGTCCCCTGTCTGCGCCTCGATGTTGAGGAAGGCACTCCGTGACCTCACCTATCGCGACCACACCGGCCTTCTCGCCCGCGCCCGAGTGCGTGGCTGCCGGCGCGCGCCGCCCGGGCGCGCTCGTGGACCGGTTCGGCCGCCGCATCGACTACCTGCGCGTCAGCCTCACCGAGCGCTGCAACCTGCGCTGCGACTACTGCGTCGCAGGAACGGCGACCGACGGGGGTGGCCGAGTCGACGCCTCCGCCGAGTCGCCCGGCCGGGCATCGCTCACGATGGCCGAGGTCGAGCGGCTGTGCGCCATCGCCGCCGAGGAAGGCGTGCGCCGCGTGCGGCTGACCGGCGGCGAGCCGCTGCTCGCCGAAGACGTCGCCGGGCTCGTGCGCCGTCTGCGCGCGCTGCCCGGCATCGAGGACGTTGCGCTCACTACCAACGGGACGCTGCTTGCCGCGCAGGCCGACGCCCTCGCCAGGGCGGGCCTCTCGCGGGTCAACATCTCGCTCGACTCTCTCGACGCCGACGAGTTCGCGCGCATCACGGGCGGCGGACGTCTCGGCGACGCGCTGGCCGGGGTGCAGTCCGCGCTCGCCGCCGGCCTGCGGCCCGTCAAGCTCAACGCCGTGGTGACCGGCTCGGCGGCCCAAGACCTCCTGGGGCTGGCGTCGCTCTCCCTCGCCGCTCCGCTGCACGTGCGCTTCATCGAGCGCATGGCGCTCGGGCCGCAGGACGCTCGCGATGACGGTAGCACCGCAGAAGCTGCCGATGCCGCGCACATGCCGCAGGTCGCCGCCGCTGCGTCCACCGCGCCCGGCACCACGCGCGACCGCATCGCGGCGCTCGCCGACGCCGCCGGTCTCGGCGACCTCGAAGCCGTGCCGCTCGCCGAGCAGCCCACGGGCTGGGGACCGGCTCGCGTCTATCGCTTCCCGGGAGCGGCCGGCACGGTCGGCTTCATCTCCGCGGCCACGGACGGTTCGTGTGCGCGGTGCAGCCGGTTGCGGCTCACCGCCGACGGCTACCTGCGGCCGTGCCTGCTCGGTCCCGACGAGGTCGATCTCGCGGCGATGCTTCGCGCCGGCACCGACGATGACGTGCGCGCGACGCTGTACGCCGCGGTCGCCGCCAAGCCGGCGCGCGGGAATGCCGGCGCGGGCGCGGTCGGCACGCGCCCCATGACGCGGATCGGCGGATGAGCCCCATGGACGCTCGCGACGACCGGCTCACCCACCTGGCTGCCGACGGCTCCGCGCACATGGTCGACGTCGGCCACAAGCCGTCCACGCATCGCGAGGCGGTCGCGACCGCGCTCGTGGAGATGCGCGCCGAGACGCTCGCGCTCATCCTCGAGGGCGGGCTGCCCAAAGGTGACGTGCTCTCGACCGCGCGTATCGGCGGCATCATGGCCGCCAAGCGCACCGCCGAGCTCATCCCGCTCTGCCACGCCGTCCCGCTCACCAGCGTCGAGGTCGAGTTCGCTCCCGAGCTGACGCTCGGTGCGGGGGGCGAGTCTGGCGGCGCGCCTCCACCCGGGCGCGCACGCCTCCGCGTCACCGCGACCACGATCGCTGACGCCCGCACCGGGGTCGAGATGGAGGCGCTGACCGCGGCGGCCGTCGCAGGACTCACCGTCTACGACATGTGCAAGGCGGTCGACCGGGGCATGACCCTCGGGGACGTCGCGCTCGTGCGCAAGCAGGGCGGCGCCTCGGGCACCTGGACGCGCGAGGAGCCTGCGCGATGAGCGGGCCGATGGCTGTGCGACAGCGCGGCGAGGTCGTCTCCGTCAACGTCTCGTCGGTGACCGGCGAGCGCAAGATGCCGGCCTCCCGAGTCGAGCTCGTCGCCGGACACGGCGTAGCGGGCGACGCGCACGCGGGCCCGGGGCAGCGGCAGCTCTCGCTGCTGGCGCTCGAGTCCTTCGAGCATATGCCCGCCGAGACCCGCCCGCTCGTTCCCGGCGACTTCGCCGAGAACGTCACCACACGCGGCATCGATCTGCTCGCGCTGCCCGTAGGGACGCGAGTTCGCGTGGGACGGGACGCGCTCATTGAGATCAGCCAGCATGGAAAGCGCTGTCACGCCGGCTGCGAGATCTCGCAGCGCGTTGGCACGTGCGTCATGCCGCGGGAAGGCGTCTTCGCGACGGTCGTTTGTGGCGGCGTCATCGAGCCCGGCGACGCGATCGAACCGGTCGCCGATCCCGGCCCTCCCGCTCGCGACACCTTTGCCGTGCTCACCTGCTCCGACTCCTGCTTCGCCGGCCAGGCGCGCGACACCGCCGGACCCGCGCTCGTCGAGCTTGGGCAGTTGGCCGGGTGGGAGTGCCTCGGCAGCGAGCTCGTCGCCGACGACCGTGCTGCGATCTCGGCCGCGCTCGTCGGTCTCGCCGATCGCGGCGCGAGCATCATCTTCACGACCGGTGGCACCGGGCTGGGCCCACGCGACGTCACGCCGGAAGCGACGCTCGACGTCGCCGAGCGCCTCGCGCCCGGCATCGCCGAGGCGATCCGCTCCGGCTCGGCTCGCTTCACCCCCCGGGCCATGCTCTCGCGCGGTGTCGCGGTGCTGCGCAGCGAAACGCTAATCATCAACCTCCCCGGCTCCGAGACGGCCGTCCGCGAGTCGTTCGGCATCGTGGCCGAGGTGCTGCCCCACGCGCTTCGCATGATACGCGGCGAAGGCCACTGCAAGCGGGAATGAGCCAGGAGGCGCCCCTCGCCTCAGAAAGAAGGCACGGCATGCCCTCCGATGGACCGCAACGAATCACTCGCCGCCACTTCGTGGTCGGCCTGAGCGCCGCGGCACTGGCGGTGCTCGCATCCGGCTGTCTGCCGCGCCCGCCGCTGGCCCCGCCCGGATTCCCCACCAGCGAGCAGCTCGCGAAGTCGCAGATCCTGTCCTACAACGGCACGACGCTGGACTCGATCACGGTCTCGGAGGAGAACTCCATCGCCGGGCCACAGTACATCGACCCCGCGACGTGGCGGCTGACGGTCGACGGTCTCGTCGACATGCCGGCGGTCTACTCGCTTGCTGAGCTGCTCGCGAAGTTCCCGGCCAACAAGCAGGTCCACCGGCTCGACTGCGTCGAGGGCTGGGGCGAGACACAGCTGTGGGAGGGCGTCAGCGTCCTCGACGTCTTGCGCGCGAGTGGCGTGCAGTCCTCGGCGAAGGTCGTGATCCTGCACGCCCACGACGGCTATACGACGTCGTTCCCCGTCAGCTACTTCACCCCCGAGTACCTGCTCGTCCACAAGATCAACGGCGTGAACCTCCCCGCCCAGCGCGGAGCACCGGTGCGTTTGGGCGCGTGGAGCAAGTGGGGCTACAAGTGGATCCGCTGGGTCGAACGCCTCGAACTCTCAGCCGACGAGAACTACCGCGGCTACTGGGAGAGCCGCGGCTACAGCAACGACGGCGAGCGCTCGACGCATCCGTAGGGTCGGACCGACTGCTCGTGCTTCCCCGGCGCCACCGTCGCGTCCAGCGTCGCCTCGCGCGGCGCGTGCCCGGACTCGCTACAGCATCCGCGAGCTGAGTCGCGCGAGCGCGTTGCGCATGCGCCGGGGCCGGCTGATCGCGCGCAGCTGCTCGTAGGTGAGCGCGACACAACGTGTGACATCGTCGTCGAAGATGGCGTCCTGCGACTGGGCCACACCTTGGT
>Ga0182021_10006587_pt1 | contig 13799 bp, 11 predicted proteins | sample 612E3MmetaG_FD_120493 | JGI IMG/M metagenome (GOLD analysis project Ga0182021, IMG submission 120493) | Permafrost microbial communities from Stordalen Mire, Sweden - 612E3M metaG (Illumina Assembly) | ecosystem: Environmental > Terrestrial > Soil > Wetlands > Permafrost | place: Sweden...
CCGCTGCGGACCGGGCCCTGCAGCTCATGGGCGACGCCGACCCCGTGACCGCGCGTTTGGCCGGGGAGGCGTTCTCGTCGATCACGGGTCTGCGACTTCAGGGTGGCTTCGCTGTTGCGGTCGCGGACGACCCCGAGGCAGAGGCCCCACCATCGACGATCGATGCGCTGCCCTTGCCCAATCGTGATGCTGTAGCGGCGTGGTGGGCACAGAATCGCTCGCGTCTGTCCACCCAGGGCAGGATCTTGGACGGCGAGCCCTGGCGCGGGTTGTTGCCCCTTGGCCGCATTGCACCGCTTTCGATGCTCCGCCGCCACGTCGTGCTCATGGAGCAGGCGCTTCAGCTACGCGGTGCCGGGTTCTTCGTTTCCCGTCGCAGCCTATCCCGTGTGCAAGAGGCCCAAGCGCGCGCCCTCTTGCAAACGGTTCCCAAGGTCAACTAGCGTAGAGCCATGGCGTCTTCTTGGCAGCCGGGCAAGACAGGCAATCAGCCGACCGGCGATCTCGTGGTCAGTGCGGTGGGCATGGTTTCGTCGGTCGGCGTGAATGCCACGCAAGCCTTCACCTCCAGGTCGGCGCCAGGGCACATCCGGGTCACCAGCCAAACGTACAGTAGGGCAACCTCGGTGAGATCCTATCCGTGGCCAGGCCCACTGTCTTTCATCGCCACCGTAGGGAAACAGACGGCGCGGACAACCGCCTGGCGAAGGACAGCAGGGGGTTTCGGACTTCCGGTCGGTCCCGCGAGTTTCCGCTTTCGCGAAGCGCTCAGGTTCCGACGTCTTGCTCGCCGTCGAGCCAGCCCAGCATGAGTGCGTCGCCCAGGTCGAACCGGTTCCCGCACAGCTGCCGGCCGCGCTGGATGTGGGCACTGAACCAGGGGAGAAAGTGCAGACGCGAACAACCGTGCTTCTGCGGCTGGGTCCATCGGGCGAGAGGGTCTTCTGCGTTCGCGAGGAGGCCATCCACGACGGTCCTTTCTACTACGGATTCTGCTTTCGGAACGATCAGGTGATCTGGAACGAATCAGGAACCTGGACCGAACCCCCGCTGGTGTGTGGCGACTATCTGGTCGAGCCCGAGAGGAGTTGGAGCCGTGGCGTCTATCCCCTGCACCGCCGGCATCAGATCGTCGTACGCCACATTTCCGACGGGGTCAAAGTCGCGGCCGTGCCCGTGCAGCCGAGCACCGTGGTGGAGTGCGGCGCTCCTGGCGCGGTTTTGCTTGCCGATACTTCGATCAGGGCCGTGCAGCTATCGACCGGGCGTCGGCTGTGGTCCGCGCCGGTGCGTTCCGGTCACGCAGTGGCCATTGCCCAGGTCGGCGACTGCACGACGCCCTTGACCAATCACGGAACGATGACCAACATCTGCCGCAACGGACATGCGGACAGCCGGCAAACTGGCAGGGTGGGAGCAAAGCCATGATCGACATTCTTGATCCCTGGACGCCGAGGTGCGGTTCCTGCTGGCCTCGTCTGCTGTGCACCGTGCGATCGCTTCCAGCGGCCGGATTTTCTGCCCGGCCCTGGGTGTTTCGTGGGATGGTTGTCGGCAAGAGATGTGAAGCACTGGGACAGCGCGCGCAGACACCGGCCAGCGCGCTTTGATTCGCGTCGGTGTTGTTGGCCGCGAAAGGATCCGTTCTGATGTCCGATGAGCAAGTCCAGGAAGAGTCGCCCGAGTTTCACCGCGAGGTAGCGGAGGCCGCTGTCAAAGTGGCTGAGCTTGAGGCGCAGAAAGGCGTCTTTGAGACAAACAATGACAACCGGGGGCCTCGTGTTGACGAGTACCAGATGGTCAACAAGACCCTCGGGCAGTGGTGGTGTGCGAAGTTTGCCTACTGGTGCTTCATGCAGGCGGCGCTTCAAATGAATGTCGCCAACCCGTTCCCGCGAATATTTGTAGCTCGCGAGCTAGAAAAATGGGGCATGACGGAGAAGAGGATGGTTACGGATCCGATGCGCGGCGACGTTCTCGTCCAGACACACCACCATGTGGGATTAGTGACCGGACACATGTTTGAAAAGAAGAAGATCCTGGTCGTTTCCTCTGTCGAGGGGAACACCTGGACAGGTCGCGTTCGTAGAGACGGCGTCTACGCACTCGAAAAACAACTGGTTTCCAATTGTACGTTCATTCGACTCTAGCGGCACTGGTTTGCGGAGGTCTTGTCCTCTGGCCGCGTCCCTCGGCAAGTGATGTCGGGTGGCCCCAGGACAGATCGGACGGCTATTCCCCATCACCGGAAGCGATCGTCGACGATTTTCCCTGCATCCGCGCAATGACCTGCAGCGTTCAGCGCATCAGGATCGTCCCGACGTGCCCTGGTATGAAGGTCGTCGAAACGAGACGGATTGATTATGGCCGCCTGACAAACCCGGACGCCGGCTTGGAATGCACACGGCAAGACCATTGGCTGGTGCGAGGGGACGGCTCGCCGCCTGTTCTTCTGGTGACGGACTGCTTCCTGCAAGACAGGCCGAGGCCGCCTGGGGCCTCCGCAACCGCGATCGTGGGGTGTGACCTTTTCTTCAGGTACTTTCAGGATGGGGATTCCACTTCTCGCATTCGAGACGTGAGGATACACCTCGACACACTCCAGCCCTACCAGGAGATCGAAAGCGATGGGGTCCTGGGCAAACCCGCGACGAGACGAGCGATTCGGCTTCCACGTGGCAAAGGGGTCGTTGGTTCGCCGTTGATCGCGATAGATGGACCTGCGACATTGGACAGGGAAACCGTTCTGCCCGAGGTCGCGACCAGAGCGCCCGCCTCGGCAACGAGCGTGGGCGATCCCCTTTGTGTCGGGGCCGGAACCTGTCGGGTCGAACGTACGTGGATGGTCCCGAAGTGCACGAGCATGAAGATCGTGGACACGAGATCTACGATGGGCCCCACCGAACCTGACGGCAATGGTGATGAATGCGCGGGGCGGTCGTACTGGCTGGTTCGGGGCGCCGATGCCTCGCCCGTCCTCTTGGCTGAGGACTGCGACAGCCAGACTGGGGCGGCGACCACTGGGACAGCGACAATCGAAATCAAGCAGTGCGATGTCCTCTTCAAGTACATGGAGTTCCAATACGATGATGAATGCCTCGTTCGGGAAGTGGGCATACACCTGGATACTCTGAAAGTCTTCAAGCAAACCGAGCGCGCTGGGGTGGTGCGGAAGAATGAGTGCAAGAGCCAGACTGGGAGGCGGCGAACCATCCGACTTCCACAGGGCAAAGGCGTCGCAGACTCTCCCCTGATCGATCTCGATGGCCGAGACACCAGGGCGGCTCGACCATGAAGAGTGCAAACCGCCTGCGCGGGGCGCGCAAGAAGACTCAAGCACAATGCGCCGCGCACAGCGCTTTCAGCGGCGTTTCAAGCGAATCTGCACGAACTTCCCCGTCTCCGCGAAATCGCAACCGAGCGTCACCCCAGTATCGCAGTTGAAAAACACGCCGCCTTTGACCCCGGATGCCTTCTGGCAAGGTCCAAATGCTTGCTTGATCTCGTCGAGCGAAGCATTTCTTGGGACGAGCTTCCCTGCGAAACCAACCTCTCGCGGAAACTTGCGGAGATCTTCGATCCAAATGTCTTCGATCACCCCATCAGGCGCAAAGAAATGGATCCCGTCGAGGCTCCCCGCCGGCCCGTTGACAACAGCTCGGTGGGGCAGGTCTTTGGTTCGGGCGCCGAGATGCAGCTCGCCTATCGATCTTCCGGGCAGGATTTCGATCGCATTCATCGTCTTGGCGTTTTCTTTGTTGAGATCCTTTTCGCCCTCATTGGTTGGGTGCGCGCAGGAGTTAGTCGCGGACCACGGAAGCGGCAGTAGCGCAAGGGCAGATCCCAAGAGGACAAGATGTCGGCGTGGCAAGAGTACCCTCCTTCGCGCGTCCACGCAAAACGACGTCGCGACCTTGTGTACGTTTCTGGGGGCTGATCCCGCAGTATGGACCACGCGCAACACTATACCTTACAGCGCTCGCGGCGGGGTAGGCGTCAGTTCATTCTCCCACTGAATGAAGGATGCGCTCGGACGCCGACGTCGGGTGTCCCGGGCGGTTGATCTTGTGACGATGGAAACCGGGTTGCTCATGCGCAAAACGCGTGTGGCACTCACGAAAGAGCGTGGCGCCGCCTTGCAACGGTGGTCGCGTGTCTCAGACGGCCAGCGTGTGGTAGAAGTAGCCGGCCAAGTGATTCGAATCGGGAACTGGGGTCTTTTCATTTTCGTGTCCTGCGCGGTCGGGGCTGGGGTCGCTGCGTGCAAGCAGACAGAACCCATGACCGATCGTGCGCCAGCCGGCGGCATGCGTCCTGCCGCGAGGCCACCCGATGCGTCACCGGCTCCAGACGGGGGAAAGGCCGGTTCTGAGGTTGCAGCAGACCCGTCGGCCACTCTTGAAAACCTGGTGGTTTTCATCACTGAGCGCTCGCGGCTCCCGCTGGCCGTGGCGGATGCGGAGGAACGGTTGCGATTCTTGGGACCGATCAGGCGCGAGGAACAGCCTGCTGGCGAGCTTCCCGCCGTGTTGACGCTCTTCTGGGAACGCGCGCCAGGCCTTCGCGTTCAGGTCGAATATCAATTCGATGGGGCATGGAAGTTTCAGTCTGCGGGTTGCGATGTGACGGACCCCTCTGGGATTGCGGCTCCTACATACAAGCGCCTTTTCACGATGATTCGTAGGCGCCTGGGCAAGCCGGCCTGGAAAGAACCCCAGCAGGGCCGACTCTCGGCAGTGGGATGGAAACTGGGACACCGCATAGAGCTCGTGCTCAGCGAAGAGGTTGGCTCTCCGCCGACAGGAGGTCCCTCCACCAACTACGTATCGATCTCCATCTCAGAACCCGAGGGAGAACCTGATTGACGGCGCTCTTGATCGGCAAAATGTTTGCGGCATGATGTCGCGACGATGCTGCGAGAGCTGCGGAGGCCACTGGTGAGCGTCCCTGAACGGCCGAGAAGGACGGTCGGGGACACCGGGCTGCTCTCGCGGCGGCAAGGAGGGCTGTGGCGAAAACACGACGACAGAGCCCGGCTTGGCCAGGTGTTGTCGCCAAGCACTGGCAGTGCTCGGCGCCCCTCTCGCTCGCCCTGCCCTTCGCGCGGGTTCGATCGCCGGCTGGTTGGGATTGCGTCTGCTGGCTTGGCGATCACAGCGGCGTTCGCTCTCACTGGACACACAACGCGAGCCACTGCGAGTCCGGCCGGACGGGTGACCCTACGGGGAACCGTGCTCGATGAGCACGGCAAGCCCATCGAAGATGCCAATGTGTACCTTTGCACCGAAGGCGAGCGCAAGGGCGTCGTCTTCGGAGGAGTGGGTCGGTGTATAGCCGAAATTGCCTCGACCAGCGCGGGGCGGTCGGGCGGGTTCCGTCTCCGCTTGTTTCATGACGTGGTTTCGCTCCCCACAAAGCTGCTTGTCGGACGTTCTGGATATCTCACGCAGACCATCCCGGTGGCAGCCGTGCCTGTGGGCACTTCTCCAAGACCATTCGAGATCACCTTGAGACGATCTCCGTCAGTCCATGGGATTGTCGTGGACGCGGAAGGCAAGCTTGTCAGTGAGCCATTCCTCGGTTGGCTCGTCGAAGAGGCAGAAACCATCACAACGTACTACACGAGTTCACCATCTCCGCCCGCCTACGATGATTTGTCCTTACTGGGGAACGTCCCGGAAGGGAAGTTCATGTTGTTTGCCACAACGGGTGGCGCGAATCCCAAATTCGCGACACAGGTCGTGGAGACGCACTCCGGATCTCGGTCTTCGCTCACGCTCAAGGCTGACCATCCGCTGCAACGATTGCGGGGCAAAGTGGTGGATGCGGGCGGCTTGCCTATTGCCGCCAGGGTTAGCGTGGAACCAACTGAGCCAGGTGGTCTTACGGCCTTGGATCGCGTGTTGCTGCAGGCTCGCGGCAATGACACCGATCCCGCTGGGAACTTTGAATTCTTGATCACCTCACCGACAAAGGTCGTGCTTCGGCTGTCCACTTGGTTTGGCATGGGCCCCTCGGAAACGGACCACGTTCGTGAGATCTCGCTTGCCACAGTTCCAGCGCAGTTCGGCCTGGATGGTGAGCCAATCGTGGTGAAAGCGCCCAAGGCCCCTGTTGTCCGATGCACCATCACCGGACCGCCCGACGCTCGGCCCGAGATAGACGAGCTTGGCATTTCCTTTGTTCCCCACGACGCGCCCACCGGTCGCAAAGGCCAGTACTTTGGCCACAGCGGGAGCTGCGCCATGGTCGGTGGGCACAGTGGCGATCCGTCACGAGCGACGCCGCGCGAGGTGGCCTTCATCTGGCCGGGTGGCACGGAAGCTCTGTGCATCAAGGCTAGGCCCGTGGAGGGCGCGATGTTGCCAGGAAGCAAGACCCGACCGCGCTTGTTCCAGGGGATCATAGTAATGGAGCATGACGCGACGGAACCGTGTCAGATTCCAGTCGTGCCAGTGGAGTTCTTGAGATGAAACTATCGACCTACGCGAGCGGCTATCCGCGGCTGTACAAGACCGACGAAGAGGAGATCCGCGTTCTTGAGAACGAGGAGGCGAGGAGGCGACGTGGCGGTATCGGTACGGGCGATCCAGAGAATCCACAAGAGCACTGGTGGCCAAGCAGTCTAGATTTCAAAGAGGAAGCTGTCCGTCACGGGCCAGCAATTGCGGTGCCCAGCTATGCCATGTTACTTGCAGCGATCCGACGCGGGCATGACTTGAGCCATGTGTACTGGTTTGGCCACGGAGCGAAAGGAGAGCTGCAGTTTGGGAGCGGTCAGAAACTCACACTCGAAGCCTTGCGAACCCGTCACGATGCGAAGGTGTCAGCCAATTTCCTGCCCGACGGGCAGATCTTCTTCGTCGCGTGCGATACGGGCGGGACTAGGGAGTTCATGCAGGCTCTTGCAAACGCCCTTGGCGTCACCATTCGGGGGTCCGCGGCTGGTGTCGAGTGGTCTCTTGGGTGGGAGGGAGAATCTCCGCACAGAACGATTAGCCTGCGGGGGCTTAGCCATGGCCTCAAGGACGACTGGGGAACTCCGTACACACCAATGTACAACCTATAATTTATGTGTGCTAGGCTGTCGGCCGCAGAGCCTGGCGCTTCGCGAGTAGCCCTGCGGCGTCACGTGGTAGACAGACAAACACACAAGAGGCGCAGGAGAGACCATGTCGAGCGAAGACAACGTGCACGTACGCTTCACCAAGCCGGCTGAGGGCGACAAGAAAGCCTCTGGCGAAGAGCTGCTTTTTCACTACATGCACGGGAGCGAGGAATTGGGCAGGCCGTTTCTCTATGAAGTGGCTTTCCTCAGCCCGAAGAGCAACCTGGACCCCGCGGCCTTGCTTGGGAAGACCGTCGGTGTCGAGCTGGATCTTCCCGAGAGCCCGCTCCTGCCCGTCAGCGGACATCGGTACTTTCATGGCTATGTGACCCACCTGGCTCGCCAGGGGCGCCATGGCAAGTACTACGCGTACTCGGCAAGCGTCCGTCCTTGGCTATGGCTGCTGGGCCGGGCGAGCAACTGCCGCATCTTCCAGGGCAAAACCATCCCCGACATCATCAAGGAAATCTTCAGTGGGTACACCATTTCCGACGTCAAAGACTCGTTGACCTCCAGCTACCCGGCCCAGGACTACGTGGTTCAATATCGCGAGACCGATCTCGACTTCGTCACTCGACTGATGGCCCAGGAGGGCATCTACTACTTCTTTGTGCACGAGCAAGGGAGGCACGTGCTTGTCCTGGCGGACTCATACAGCGCTCATGCGCAGGTGAAAGGCTACGACAAGGTGCCTTTCCACCCGTCGGCCGGCAGTGGGATTTCGATCGTCGAGCACATCGACACTTGGCACGCGGAGCAGGAGATCCGGTCAGGAACCATGGTTTTGAAGGACTTCAATTTCATGACGCCCAAACAGGACCTTCTGGCCAAGAGGTCGGTGCCAAACAAGCACGACAACGCCGCGTTCCGGATCTACGACTATCCGGGCAAGTATCTCGACCTCCCACAGGGCAAGACCTACGCGCGTCTGCGTCTTGAAGCAGTGAATACCAGCCAGGACCAAAGGGTTGGGGGGGCCAATGTGCGTGGCATCACGGCCGGCTGCCTCTTCAATCTCATACCCTATTGGAAGTATCCGGGGTTCTTGAGCCTGCAAGGGGCAGTGACCTCGGTGACGGACACAGGTGATGGCGACCAGCTGGGCGATGTGGAATTTCGCGAGTACCTTGTCACAGCGACCAGCTTCGACATCCAGGGGCCGCGCTACGAGTCTCAGGCGGCCGTCACTGCCGAAGAGGATTTTCGCTGCACCCTGGTAGCCATCGACAGCCATCACGACTTCCGCATGCCGCGGGACGTGCCCAAGCCCGTTGTCCACGGTCCGCACACTGCCACGGTGGTGGGCGACAAGGGCGAAGACATTACGACCAGCCCATACGGCCAGGTGAAGGTGAAGTTCCACTGGGACCGCCGGGGCGAGACGACAGAGAACGGCGACGGCTCGGCGGGGACACAGCCGAAGACCAAGGACAAAGACAAAAACGGGAATGACCCGGACAGCTCGTGCTGGGTGCGCGTGGCCCAGGTCTGGGCTAGCTCTGGCTTTGGCGGCATCAGCATTCCCCGTATTGGTGACGAGGTCATAGTGGACTTTCTGGAGGGCGATCCGGATCGACCGATCATCACGGGCCGGGTCTACAACGCGGACAACATGCCGCCCTACACGCTGCCGGACCACAAGACCCAGACGGGAATCAAGAGCCGGAGCACCAAAGGCGGCAATCCGCAGAATTTCAACGAACTTCGCTTCGAGGATCTGAAGGACAACGAGCAAGTCTATCTGCAGGCAGAGAAGGACCTGAAAATTTTCGTCAAGCACGACGAGAGACACGACGTCGGGCACGACCGGGTCAAGGACATCACGAACGACGAAACGTCGACGATCCATGGGAACCGAACCGAGGAAGTTTTCAAGGACGAGGTGATCACGATCCACGGCAAGCGTACGGAAATCGTGGACAAGGATGAGAAGATCACCATCAGCGGGGCCCGAACCGAGGAGGTCGGAAAGGACGAAGAAATCACCATCACCGGCAAACGGACCGAGCACGTCACCCTGGACGAAGAAGTCACCATCAAAGCCAACCGGACGGTGGACGTGGGCAAGGCGGAAAAACTAATCGTGGGGGCTGGCAGGACCCAGAACATTACCGGAGACGATCAAGTCACCGTTACCAAGAAGCTGCATTTCGATGCTGGCGACGAGATTGTCATCAAGACCGGAGACGCCAGCATCACCATGAAGAAAGACGGCACCATCATCTTGAAAGGCAAGGACGTCTCGATTTCCGCGTCGGGGAAGATCAATGCCGAGGCTTCCGGCGACGTCACCATCAAGGGCAGCAAGGTCAGCACGAACTGAGGGCAGGCGCAAGAGTATGTGCCTCCCGTGGACAAGCGTCCGCGCAGAAGGCTCACGCTCATCGTGGTCCAACCACCCTCGTGTCGCGAAGATCCCGGCCATCCAGATCGATCAAGCGAGAGTCTGCGACGCCTTTGCCCTGTGGAAGTCGGATGGTTCGTGGCTTCGCAGTCCAGCTCTTGCACCCATTTTTCCGCATTACCCCATCGCGCTCGGTCTGCTTGAAGACCTTCAGCGTATCCAGGTGTATGCCCACTTCTCGAACGAGGCATTCACCATCGTAACCGAGCTCCATGTACTTGAAAAGGACGTCGCACTTCTTGATCTCGATGGTCGATGTCCCAGTGGTCGCCGCCCCAGTCTGGCTGTCGCAGTCCTCGGCCAAGAGGACGGGCGAGGCATCGGCGCCGCGAACCAGCCAGTACGACCGCCCCACACATTCATCACCATTGCCGTCAGGTTCGGTGGGGCCCATCGTAGATCTCGTGTCCACGATCTTCATGCTCGTGCACTTCGGGACCATCCACGTACGCTCGATGCGACAGGTCCCGGCCCCGACACAAGGAGGATCGCCCACGTTCGCTGCCGAGACAGGCGCTCTGGCCGCCACCTCGGGCAGAACGGTTTCCTTGTCCAATGTCGCAGGTCCATCTATCGCGATCAACGGCGAACCAACGACCCCTTTGCCGCGTGGAAGCCGAATCGCTCGTCTCGTCGCGGGTTTGCCCAGGACCCCATCGCTTTCGATCTCCTGGTAGGGCTGGAGTGTGTCGAGGTGTATCCTCACCTCTCGAATGCGAGAAGTGGAATCCCCATCTTCAAAGTACCTGAAGAAAAGGTCGCACCCCACGATCGCGGTTGCGGAGGCCCCAGGCGGCCTCGGCCTGTCTTGCAGAAAACAGTCTGTCACCAAAAGAACAGGCGGCGAGCCGTCCCCTCGCACCAGCCAGTGATCTTGCCGTGAACATTCCGGGCCGGCGTCCGGGTTTGTCAGGAGGCTATAATCAATCCGTCTCGTCTCGACGACCTTCATACCAGGGCACGTCGGGACGATCCTGATGCGCTGGAGGCTACAGGTCATTGCGCGGAGGCAGGGAAAATCGTCGACGACTGCTTCCGTTGATGGGTCATAGCCGTCCGATCTGTCCTGGGGCCACTCGACATCACTTGCCGAGGGAGGCGACCAGAGGACAAGACCTCCGCAAATCAGTGCCGCTAGAGTCGAATGAAGGTGCAATTGGACAGTCGCTCCCTCTTGAGTGCGTACACGCCGTCTTTGTGGCTGGAGCCCGCCTGTGTGTTTCCCTTCGACAGAGGGAACGATTAGGATTCCTTTCGCTTGAATTGTTGGTCCGGTTACAATCCCCACATGGCGGTGCAATTTGACCAGGACATCGCCGCGCATTGGATCCACAACCATCCTCTTCTCCCTGATGCCCTATTTTTCCAGCTCGCGAGCTCCAAATATTCTCGGGAACGGGTTGGCGACCTTCATCTGAAGCGCGGCTTGCATGAAGCACCAGTAGACAAACTTTGCGCACCAGGCCTGCCCGAGGGTGTTGTTGACCATCTGATACTCGTCAACGCGAGGCCCGCGGTTGTCATTGTTTGTCTCACGGACTTTCTTGACCTCTTCAAGCTCGGCCGCCTTGGCAGCGGCCTCCGATACCTCGCGGTGAAACTCGGGTGTCTTCTCCTGGGTTTGCTCATCAGGCATCGAAACGCTTCCTTTCGCAGGACCGCTCGGGCGCCTCCCGTCTCGGCCGCAACTGTTGCGGATCTCGCGGCATGCTTGCGACATCATGCCGCAAGCGCTCTGCGGGTCAAGGAGGGCGGTCGCCTCGGGCTCGATCGGCAACCTGACCTTTGAAGCGGCGCTGAAGCCGCCGTGGCCTGCCCCCTGTCGGGCGGGTTGCGCTGACTGAGCGCCTCGCCGTCGACTCACACCTAGCGCCAACGCCCGGCCAGCGGCGCGGCCGGCGAGGCGATGGACTGAAAGCGTGGCAGCCGCACCGAACCACGACCATGTGTCGGCACAAGGGGAATGAACCCTTCGTTGATGATGGCGTCGACCTTGTTCTCGGGCAGCCAGGCCTCTGCGCTGGGCATCTGTACCGACCCGCCGTCCTGCTGGACCACGGGGACGGGAAGTTCGTCGACAGAGTCGATGTCGCCCGGAGAAAAGTTCCAGCCGCCCGCAGCCCCGAAGCTCTTGCCAATGATCGCGGCGCAAGCCAGCGCGCCCGAGCCCCACAGATACTCTTCTGCTTGCGGCCCTTCTTCAAAGGCGAATCGCTCGACCGGTTCGCCTTTCCTCCCATAGGGCAGGCGCAACAGCATGCGCGACAACGCCATCCCGATCGAGGTGGCGCAAGCAGAGCTGCGCAAGGCTTGCCACGCCTGGTGGTCCGCGGCTGAGGCGAATCCCGCGGTCCACGCTGCCCAGGCCATCCCAGCCAGCAGAGTCGCGCCTCCGTCCTGTGCGATGGCGCCCAGCCGGGCAAGAAGCGCGGCGTGCCCGGCCGTGGGCTGGTACGGCGCCAGGCTCACCAGCAGTGACCAGGGAGCATCGGCGCCGCTGTCAGCCAGCAACCGGAAGAGGTCCGTTTCCTCCAGCGTGGGCGACGCCGCGAAAGCGGCACCCATTTCCTCCAGACTGACATCCACGACGAACACATCCACGTCTTCCTCGACCTCGAGGCTGCGGACCAAGAAGTCGAGACCGCGCCAGACCGCCTCGACCGACTGAAACGCGGGATGGTGCAGAAGCGCCCGCATCAGCCCCGCACTGGTCTGGTCGATGGTAGCCAGCAAAGCCGCCTGACGGGGATCGGCTTTGGCCGTGATGTGCGAACCCAGGGCCTGCCGAATCAGGGAATCCACGATAGACTCTGGCGAGACCGGGGCGGTGCTCTTGTCCGCCGCCGTGGGAGCCCGCCCCAGCAGGCGTTGTATGTCGCTGCCCTCGGCGCTCGCCGCTGCTGGGCTCACCGCCGCCTGATCCGCCACACCCAGCCGAGCCGCCGCCGCCGCAAAGGTCTGGGGATTCTGGATCTGGCGGCGCAGCTCCCGCATGGGCGCGAAGAGAGCCAGGCTGGCATAGAGGTGGTCGGGATGGAACTCGTCCAGGTCGCCGAAGGCAATCGTGAATGGCACCTGATCACCCAGGCCGATTCGTACCCGTGGGACAAGCGCCGTGCAGACCGACGGGAGGCTCTCGATGTTCACCCGGCGCGGTCGCAGCAAAGCCCCGGTGCGGACCTCGCCCTGGCTGGAATGGCCGCCAAAATCCGCGATGACCAGCATCCGGAGTGGCACTTCGCCATCCGGTCTTGGCCCCTGCTTGTTCGACTTCCCGAAGAGGAAGTCCATCCCGATTCCAGCGCGCTTCTCATCACCCATGGTTTACCTCCGGCACGCAGGTCAGCTGGCCTGCTCCCCGGTCGCGGGAGGCACGGGCGGCTGAGCGTCGGGCGGTGGCGCGGCTGTCCCAGTCGATTCATCGAACGCGTAGTCGAAGTCGCCATCTTTCACCGTAGTCGCAACCCGGGTGACAGGCTTGCCTTCCATCATGCGGGTGAGCAGCTCGTGACTGATCCGGGGCAGCAGGGTGTTGGTCAGGATCGAGTCGATCATGCGCGCGCCACTCTCCAACTCGGTGCAGCGGCTGACGATCAACTTGACCACCTCGTCGTCGTAGGTGAATGGGATCTTGTGGTTCTGCTGGACGCGCTTGGCGATTCGGCCGAGTTGCAGGCGCGCAATGTTGCCGATCATCTCGTCATCGAGAGGGTAATAGGGGATGGTGACCATCCGGCCCAACAGAGCAGCCGGGAAGGTCTGCAGCAGTGGCTTGCGCAGCGCCTGGGCGATGTCGTCAGGATGGGGCTGGGCCTTGGAATCCTTGCAGACATGCAGAATGAAATCGCTGCCCACGTTGGTGGTGAGGATGATGAGGGTGTTCTTGAAGTCGATGACTCGCCCCTCGCCGTCTTCCATCCAGCCTTTGTCGAAGACCTGGAAGAAGATTTCATGCACGTCGGAATGGGCCTTTTCGACCTCGTCAAGCAGCACGACGCTGTAGGGACGCCGGCGCACCGCCTCGGTCAGCACACCGCCTTCGCCGTAGCCGACATAGCCAGGAGGCGAGCCCTTGAGCGTGGACACCGTGTGAGCCTCCTGAAATTCGCTCATGTTGATGGTGATGGCGTTCTGTTCACCGCCGTACAGTGTCTCGGCCAGCGCCAGGGCCGTTTCGGTCTTGCCCACGCCCGAAGGCCCGGCCAGCATGAACACGCCGATCGGCTTGTTGGGATTCTCGAGCCCGGCGCGCGATGTCTTGATCCGGCTGGCGATCATTTCCAGGGC
>Ga0182021_10006588_pt1 | contig 13798 bp, 8 predicted proteins | sample 612E3MmetaG_FD_120493 | JGI IMG/M metagenome (GOLD analysis project Ga0182021, IMG submission 120493) | Permafrost microbial communities from Stordalen Mire, Sweden - 612E3M metaG (Illumina Assembly) | ecosystem: Environmental > Terrestrial > Soil > Wetlands > Permafrost | place: Sweden...
CCTGCGCCTCTGGCACGAGATCCAGCACGGCATCGCCATTGCCGCCCGCGAGCGCCAACTCTCTCTCGATGGCATCGGCATCGATACCTGGGGCGTCGATTACGGCCTGCTCGGCTCCGACGGCCTGCTCATCGATACCCCGCGCCACTACCGCGACGCGCGCACCTCTGGCGTCATGGAGAAGCTCTTCGAGGTGGTCCCCCGCGACCAGGTCTTCGGCTACACCGGCATACAGTTCATGCAGCTCAACACGCTGTATCAGTTGTACTCCATGCGCCTCTCTGGATCCCCCGCGCTGGCCGCGGCCACTCGCCTGCTCAACATCCCCGATCTCTTCAACTACTGGCTCACCGGCGTGGCCCGGAGCGAAACCACCATCGCCTCTACCACCCAGTTCTTCAATCCCGAAACCATGACGTGGGCCGAGGAGCTGCTGGACCGGCTCGGTCTTCCCACTGGAATCCTCAGCCAGATCGTCCCGCCGGGCACCCTGCTCGGCAAGATGATCGAGCCGCCCCACGCGCCGGTCTACGCCACCGCCGGCCACGATACCGCCGCCGCCGTGGTCGCCGTTCCCGCTGGAGGCGGGAACGGGCCCGGCGACAACTGGTGCTACATCAGCTCCGGAACCTGGTCCCTCATGGGCCTCGAGCTCGACCGCCCGGTGATCAACGCCCACACGCTGGCCGCCAACTACACCAACGAGGTCGGCGTCAGTGGCAAGATCCGCTTCCTGAAGAATATCGCCGGCCTGTGGCTGCTCCAGGAATGCCGCAAAGCGTGGGCGCTGGAGGGCCGGGAATACACCTACGAGCAGCTCGCCCGCCTGGCCGCCGAAGCGCGCCCCTTCGCCGCCGCCATCGATCCCGACGCCTTCCTGGAGCCCGGCGATATGCCGTCGCAAATCGCCGCCTACTGCCACAGAAAGGGCCATACGCCGCCCTCTACCGATGGCGAATTCGCCCGCGCCATTCTGGAATCTCCCGCCCTGCGCTACCGCAACGTGGTGGAGAACCTGGAATCCCTCGCCGGCCGCAAGATCGAAGTCATCCACATTGTAGGCGGTGGCTCGCGCAACGCCCTGCTCAACCAGTTCGTGGCCGATTGCACCGGCCGCCGCGTCGTCGCCGGCCCCAGCGAGGCCACCGCCATCGGCAACATCCTGGTGCAGGCCATGGGCGCCGGCGAACTCGCCGATCTCGCCAGTGCCCGCGCCGTCGTCCGCAATTCCTTCGAGCTGACTACCATCGACCCGCACCCCAGCCCGGAGTGGGAACGCGCCTACCAGCGGTATTTCTGAAACGGCCAGATTGCCTGGAGCGGCCTTTCAGGCTGCAACGCCGGCGTCCTTGCCGGCGTTCTTCGAAGGATGCCCGTTGAGTCTGGCCGCCGTTACCCCTCCACAATCGCGCGGATGTCTTTCAGCAGACGGAACAAGTGGTAGGGATCGCTCGCCGGCGCCACGAAGTCGAATCGCTCGTAGAACGCCCGTGCCGCCCCTTGATGCTACCAGCGCAGTTCCGCAGCCGTGAAAACGATGTCGCGATCCAGAATCATTTCCAGCGTCGTGCCCCGGCGCAGCGTCGCCTCCGGACCGCCCTTGGCCAGCAGGGTTCCCAGGCCCGCCGCCGCGCCGATGATGGCGCCGACGCCGACGCCCTGTATGGCGTGCCCCGACGCGGCCCCGGCGATGCCGCCGATCGAGGCGCCCATGCCCGTGGTGGCGGCAACTGTCCCCACGTCGCGGCCGGTATCGCGTTCGCCCGAGACCTTGCCCTCCTCCCGGTCGACCGTCTTACCCTCCGCCGATCCCAGGTGCGAGTGGAAATCGCGCGTCGCCCCGTTGGGCAGGGTGAGCGAATCGAAACGGATGTACAACTCCCCTTTGCCCTTGGGCTTCCCGGCGGGTTTGCTGATGGTTACCGTCCCGTTCACGAAACTGCCGGCGGGAACTACGATTCGCCCGCCGGCCGCCACCGGGTAGATGGTCTCCAGGTAAATGCGATCGCCTTCCTTGGAGTGCTTCGTATCCACCGAATTGCGCAGCGCCAGCGCAATACGCGTACCGGCCGGCACCGTCACGTCGGCCTGCGCGGCGCGCGGCGTGCGCGCCTCGGGACGCACCAGCATGGGCCGCGGCGCTTCGGCGGTGGCCGTGGGCGGCGCCTCGGCCGGCGGCGGGACGGCCGGGGCCAGCCACCCTTCGCCGCGATACACCAGCACGCCCTCGGTCTGCTCGGTGCCGCGCATCACCTGCCGCGCGATGGTCAGCGTCGCATGGTCGCGCGAGAGTTTCCACCGGTCCATCACGGTGTAGTCGCGCGGACCTGTGACCAGCGTGTTGATCAAGAGGGCGGAGCCTTCCCATTTCACGGCGCTGCTGTATGTGGAGCCGCCTACCCGGTATTTGGTCTCGCTGCCATCCAGCGCATAACTGGCGTTAGTGGAGCAATGGATGGCGGTTTCCTGTTGCACGATGGTGAACACAGGTTCCACCGGGATGTCCGGACTCTGAAGCCGGCTGCTGACCGTGTCCAGCGTCCACTTACCCGAAAAATCCCGATCCGGATCGGCGGCGGATACCGGGGCGACTAACAGGAAGATAGTAAGTAGCCCTAAGGCCGAAAAACACCCATGGCGCCACATGCATTCGCATCATAGCAGAACGCGCGGCCGGCGAGGGCACCCCCAGCCGCTCACTTCATCGCGGCCCACGCTTCATAGGCGTCGCGAATCCCCGCTGCATTCCCTTCGCCGGGATGAACGATCACCCGGTACCGGAAGCGCAGGGGCTGGCCGGGGCGGATGCTCAGGCTGGCGTCGCGCGAGGGGTCACGCTCGAAATCGTGGACTCCGAAAACGTTGGCGGCGAGCAGTCCGTAGGCGCGGGCGTGCCAGTAAGTGGGAGGCCGCGGGTTCGACGGGTGATCGAACACCGCGATGCCGGCCGCCGCGCCGTCGATCCGGCCCGAATAGTCGAGCCACTCGGAACGCTTGCCCCACACGTTTTTCTCACCCTGCTTGTTCTGCGCGTTGACCATCTTCCCGGTGCGTTTGGGCTCGGCGATATCCTTGGGCTGCTCCTCTTCGAGCTGAGAAGCCACGCGTATGGCGAACCCGCCTTCCTTGGTATCGCCGAACCTCACATCCTGCTGCGGGGAAAGGGTGATATCGAAATCGATGGTGCGCAGTTGCGGGTCCGAGTAGAACGTCATTTTGCGGCTTTCCAGGAGCAGCGTGTCCCCGCTGGGAATTTTCCAGGCGAAGGCGGCCGAAATGGTCCCCGATTTCTTGCCAGCGACGAGTTTGTCCAGCCTCTCCAGTACTACCCTCCCCTTACCCTTGTTAGCGCCCGGCTGCGACTCTTCGTTAGCCCAGAAATCGTAGCCGTTGACGTCGCCGTGAGTGAACCACAGGCCGCGGTGATGCGGATGATCGTGGGCTTCGCCGGGAATATCGGCGACCATGGGGAAGCCGCGGGTAACCACTTTGCCATCCGCCGTGCGCAGCGGATGCAGATACGGTTTGGCGGTCTGGGGACCGATGTAGAAATCGGTGAAGGGTTGGCCGTCGATTTCCACCGAGATTTTGTCCTTGCCCTGCTGCGTGATCTTGACCTGCGCGCACAACGGCAGCGCCAGGGCGATTACTACTAGAACTTTCGGATCCATGAATAACATGGTAGCGTCATGCAGGGTACCTTCGCGCCCTCGTATTAGTGGGCGGCGCCGGAAGGGCACATTTATGTCGACTATGCCGATCGAGCCGATCGAGACCAACTTTCTTCCCGCCGGACTTCTGGCGCCTCCGCGGATTCCCGACCACGCCGGACAAATCGGCGAGTCCCCCGTGCTGATCGCGATGCTGGACAGCTCGCCCGCCATGATCGCGCTGCTGAATCCCCAGCGCCAGATCGTATTCTGCAACGAGGCCATCGCCAAGGCGGGAGGACTCGCCCGCAAAGAGGACGCCCTGGGGATGCGGCCCGGAGAACTCCTGCAATGCATCCACGCCAAGGACAAGCCCGGCGGCTGCGGCGCCGGCAACTCGTGCTGCCACTGCGGCCTCCTGCAGGCGCTGACGGCAGGCCAGCAGGGTCGCGCCAACTCTGGCGAGTGCCTGCTGCAATGCCACGACCACAAGAGGGACATTTCGGCGGAGTACGCGGTGGACGTCCGGCCAGTGCCGGAACTTGGCAGCGGCTGGCAGTGTTTTTCGCTCACCGACATCAGCGGCGAAAAGAGGCGTGAAGCACTGGAGCGCAGTTTCTTCCACGACATCATGAACCGTGCCTGCGCGGTGAAGAGCGTCTCCGACGCACTGGCCGGCGATAGCATTCCACCCGAGACCCGCGCCGATTTCATGGGGATGCTCGCCGTCTCCGCTCACGCTCTGGTGGAAGAGATCCAGAGCCATTGCACGCTGCTGGCCGCCGAAAAAGGCGATCTGGCCGTCAGCAGCTCGGATTGCGGCTCGCTGGCGGCGCTGGATGCCGCCGTCGCCGCCTGCCGGGCGTTCGGCTTTGCGGAAGACAAACACGTGGTCATCCTGCCTGGGGCGCAATCGATCCTGTTCCGGACGGATGCCGCGCTGCTCGGCCGCGTCCTGCTCAATCTGCTCAAGAACGCACTGGAAGCCGGCGGCGCGGATACGACCGTGACCGCCACCTGCACCGGGCAGTCTCCGAACCGGGTCCGCTTCTCCGTCCACAACGACGGGGTCATGCCGGAGTACGTGCGCGCGCACGTCTTCCAACGCTCGTTCAGCACCAAAGGGTCGGGCCGCGGCCTCGGCACCTACGGCGTCAAACTGCTGACCGAAAGCTATATGGGCGGCCGCGTCTGGTTCGACTCCGCCGCCGGCGAGGGCACCACCTTCCACGTCGAGTTCGACATCTGAGCCGCGCCTACTTCTTCGCCGCCGGTGCGATGACCGCGGTCAATAGATCGGGCGTCGCGGCATCGCGGGTCAGGTGCGGATACTTCTCGCCGCCCTCGTAATCGATGCGGAAGGTCCGGTAGAACTCGCCGTCCTTCACCAGGAGTTCGATGAGCTTGGCGCCGGTGGCGGTCTGGGCGATGGCTTCGCGCAGCACGGTGGCGGTGTACTGCCGCGTATTCACGGCGATCACTTTCACCGACGGGGCGATGCCGGCCTGCTGCGCGGGGCCGCCGTAGCGGACGTCGGTGATGGTGGCGTCCTCATTGAGCAGGATGCCGATGGAGTAAGTGAGATCGACGATCTTGCGGGTCTCTTCGCGCGCTTTCCAGAAATCGCTGCGCACGCCGTCGTAGGTGAGCTTCCAGCCGGATCGCTCGATGCCGCCGAGCGGCGCGCGGGCGCTGGTGGAACGCAACCGCTGGTTGAGGAAGCCGGCCCAATCGTTGGGTTGCACGGTGTTGAGCGCGGCCACTACATCGTCGAAGTTATATGGCTTGAGCGCGGGAGGGCCGCTCGGGCCGCCGTAGAACAGCTTGCAGAAATCGTCAAGCGATTTCGCGCCCCGGCTCAACTGGCGGATGGCGACATCGGCCTCCAGCCAGATCAGCGTGCCTTCGGCATAATAGTCCACGCTGCGGCGCAGGCTCTGGTAATCGTTGCCGGCTTCGTAGAGCACCTGGGCGGCGATGGCGGTGTCTTCGAGGGGGCGCCAGGTGCGACCGTACTTATTATCGAGCTCGGCGGCGGTTTCGGCCAGCGATTCGCGATAGTCCTCGGGCGACCATAGACCGCTGCGCGGCGTGAGGATTTCGCCCAGGTAGTTGGTGAGCCCCTCGTAGACCCAAAGCAGGTCGCCCTGCATGGGCGTGTCGTAGCCGCCATCGTGGCCGCCGGAGATCAGGCCGGACGGGCGGCGGTACTTGCCGTTCCAGGAGTGGACGAATTCATGGGGCAGCAGGGAGCCACTGGCGCGCAGTGCATCGGGGTCGATCAGGGTGCGCTCGCCGGCGCGGTCGTCGCTGGATTCGTGATGCTCCAGTCCGAAATGCGCTACGTGGTCGCTCAGCGTGTAGAGGAAGTGATAGCCGCGGTAATGGTGGGCGCCGAAGAGAACGCCGGCTTCGGTGACCAGGTTTCTGAAGTGACCGATCAGCTCGGGGCTGGCCTCCAGCGCGCGGTCGCTATCGGCCGCCACGTGGAGGTAGTGCGCGGCTCCCCGATCGGCGCCCAATTCGAAGGTCCGGTAGTGGGCGCCGGCGGAGACGGGGGAATCCACCATGGTGGTAAGCGAAGCGGGCTGGAACTCAATCCGGTTGCCGCTTTCGCGCTGGATGGGGAGCGCGGTGCCGTAGCGCCAGGACGCGGGTACAATCAGCGTGGCCTGGTACTGGAAGGCGTCGGGCTCGGAGCCTTGCGGATAGAGCAGCAACTGGTTCCAGTTGAGGACGGCGAGTTCCGTGGTGGTGGAACTGCCGCTGGTGTAGCCGCCGGTTTCCGGGGGTGAGATGAAGTCGAAAGCCACGTCGAGCGTGGCGGCGCCGTTGGGGACGTCCAGGTGGAAGGCGTACATATTGTCGCTGTCGCGCTTCCAGGGAACGGACTTGCCGCCGGCCTGGATCTTGAGGCCCACCAGGTTGGCGATGGGGCCGGAGGGGCCGTGCTCGCCGGGAATCCATTCGGGATAGAGCAGTGTCATGGCGCCGGGTTTGGCGGGCATGGACATTTGCACGTGGAAGAGACGCCGCGGGGCATCGGTGGCGTCCACCTTCAGCTTGACGGGGGTTTGCGCAAGCAGCGGCAAGGAAACGAGCGCGAGGAGAGCGATGGCGGAGATACGCATTCCTTCGATTCTATCAACGCCCGCGATCCGGGGACAGAGATCTCTATTGCAAATGCACGGGCTGGGTGAAGGCTCCGTTGCCGGCGGAATCCCAGGCGGCGAAACGGATCCATTTCTTGCCGGCGGCATCGAACGGGATGCGGTAGCGATGGGTGGAAAACGGCGCCAGCGAAGTGGCGGATAGGATTTCGCGATTGGTAGTCTTGCCGTCGCCCCAGACCAGTTCGACAAATTCGGCCGGCCAGGTCCAATCCACGTCGGCCACGAAGGTGCGCTTTGCGCCCGTCCCCTGGATGGCGTAGTCGTGCAGCAAAACTTCGCCCGAGGTGACAAAGAAGTTGCCGGCGCGCAGCGCGTCGAGCACCGTCGTCCAGCCCTCGGAGAACTTCGGGAGGCGGTCGAGCTTGACGTAGTTGACATCCAATTGCGGATAAGTCTCGTCTTCCGGAGACTTAGTGTAAGTGTCGCCCTCGGCGATCAGGTACTTGGCGCCGGCCCAGTTATTCATGTCGTCCAGCAGGTCGAGGCAGCGCGTCTCGCAGAGACGCTTCTGGGATTGATCGACGGGCAACGACTGGAACGAGGCTCCGGCGAAGCGGTCGCTGAGGAAGTGCGGCTTGTCCTTGACGGCATCCGGATAGCCATCGGAACTCTTGGTTCGGGGGTGAGTCTGCCACATGAGGGCGTGTTCGTCGTTGAGCAACCGCATCTCGGTTTCAGGGGACGACGTGTGATAGACCTTGCCGTAGGGCGCCAGGTCTTCGGAGAACGGCTGCTCCGGCGGTGGTTGCGCCCCAGCCGCGCGGCGGAGCGGAGCGTGAGTGTAGTAGACCGGCTTAGGGAAGAGGAACATATAGTGGCCGCCCAGAGTGGCGTCGGGCTCTTCGCCGGGAATGATCAGGAAGTCGCGATCCGAGAAGCGGGCGCTGCCTTCGAAATAGACTCGCTGTTCCTCGAGGCGGATCCTGCCGGTATCGGTGGGATGCGAATCGGCATGGAAATCGCACAGCGCGGCGATATTGATGCCGAGCGCCTTGAAGGTGGGAATCCATGACTGCTGATAGTCGATAGTGCCGGCGTCGGTCAGCGCCTCATTCATATGGAAGTGAAAGTGGCTGACCATCACCTGGTAGCCGGGCAACGGTTTGTAGACGTCGTCGTGGGTGAAGGCCATCACCGCCTGTTGGGTGGCCTGCGCGTTGCCCGAATCCAGATAGAAGTAGACGGCCATGCGCTGCAGGGTGCCCGGGGGAGCGTTGTAGAGCGCGAAGTTCTCCGCAAACTCACGCGCCTGGGTGACGCGGCGCTGCCAGACGGCGTCGGTCGTGCCGTAAGGTCTGAAAAATTCCTCGCGGTCGGCCTGGCGTACTCCCACGGCAAAAGTGGTGTCGCTATCCTTGCGGTAGTAGTTGTATCCGAGGTTGGATTCCACTTCGCGCGAAAAAAAGAATTTGTGAGATGCGGGGAAGACGGCCACCGTGCCGGCGCCGCTTTCGACGATGGCCAGCCGGTTGCGCGCCTTCAGCGCCACGGGGCCGGCGTTGGCGTGGCCGCCGAACAGGTAGTGCTGCCAGCCGCGGGCGATATCGCGCCACACCAGGCGGGTATCGTCGCCGATGGTGAAACCCTTCAGTCCGGCAACGAACTTATAGGCCACGGAGGGAGCTTCGGTCCTGGCAATCACCTCCTGGCGAACCAGGTTGGCGCCGCGGTAGACGGTGTAGCGCAGGCTGCCCGAGAAGAGACCGAGCGAGACCCCGGGGAAATTCGCTTCCAGCCGGGCGCCATCGGTAGAGACCTGGCAGCCGGTGATCTGAAACCCGGCCCAGGCGCGCTGGATCTCTTCGGGTTTGCGCGGCAGATCGACGGCCGCATTGGAGCCGGGACGCCCGGGGACGTTCAGAGGGGCGTCCCAGAACGCAAACCATTTCTGACGCTCGATGATTTCGGGCGTGTACATGCCCAGTTGACGCAGCGGCGCCTCCTGCTGGGCGGAGATGCGCCGCCGGCCGGTGGCGACCTGGAATTCGGGCGTGAGGCCGTGTCCCAGCACGGACCACTTGCCGTTCCTTCCCACGGCCAGTTCGCGCACTACGGGTTGGCCGCTGTCGACGCCCAGGATGGCGCGCAGCGTCTGACCGCGCTCGCCCTGCCAGGTCAGTTCCAAAGAACCGGCGCGCATCGCGGCTTTCAATCCGTCGAACGGTTTGTAACCTTGAAAATCGCAGTTGAGGGTTTGCGCGCCGGCAAGGGCCGAGAGGAGCAACCCGGAAAACGCAATTCTGTGCCAGGTCATGTTGGTCACCGTCAGAGAGTCTATCAAATGGAGCCGCTCAGCGCCGTGGCAGGAACCGGGGACAAAACGGATAAGGCACCTCCACCGGAGTACCCACGGGCGTCAACTTCCCGGTGGCCTGGTCGATGCGAAATACCATCGCGACATTGTTGCCGTGGTTGGTCACCAGCATCCATTGTGCCGACGGATCGAGGGCGAAATTGCGCGGCGTCTTGCCTCCCGAGGGAACGTACTCCAGCGGCGTCAGGCGGCCGCTTCCGGCATCGATCGCAAACACCGCGATGCTGTCGTGCCCACGGTTGGACGCATAGAGGAACTTGCCGTTCGAATGTACGGCGATCTCCGAGCAGGCGCTCGAACCGTGGAAATCCGCCGGCAGCGTGGAAATCGTCCGCCCCTCTTTCAGCACGCCGCGCGCCGTGTCCCAATCGTATTGGATTATCGTGCTCCCCATCTCGGTGATCAGGTACACCCAACGCCCGTTCGGATGGAACACCACGTGGCGGGGCCCAGACCCGGGCTTCACCGTGACGAATGGCGGATCGTTGGGCGTCAGCGATCCGGTCTTGACATCGAACTTATATACGAACAGCTTGTCCAGGCCCAGGTCGGCCACCAAAACGAAGCGGTTGCTGGGATCGGTGCGGATGGAGTGCGCGAAGGCGTGCATCTGCCGCTGCGGGTCCACGCTCTTTCCGGTGTGCTGGACAAACGCCGTCCGTTCGCCGATGCCGCCATCCGGCGCGATCTTCCAGACGGCGATGTTGCCGCCGTCGTAGTTGGCGTCGAGAATGAACTGCGCGGTCGCATCGAGGCTTATGTAGCTCGGATCTCCGCCGCCGGCAGGCTTCTGGTTCAGCAGAGTCAACCGCCCGGTCGCGGGGTCGATGGCGTAAGCGCTTACGAACCCCGTCGAGTTGCAGGTGTAGAGATGCCGCCGATCCGGCGCGATGATGAAATAGGCCGGCGCCGGCGCCTCCAGCAGGAACTCCGGCTTGCTGAGCGCTCCGCTAATGGTATCGAAATGCGCCAGCGAGAAGCCTTTACCCGCGCCTGCCGTGTGAGTCCCGAAGTAGACAAACAAGTCTTCGCCGTGGACCGCGTGTAACAACGCGAAAAAGAGCACTCCGATTCGAACGGAATTAGTCATCGCTGTATCATCCTTATCTCACTCCTCCACATAGAACAACGAAGTTACCGGCGGCAGCACCAGGTGCAGCGTGGTCACCGGCTGTCCGTTGGTGCTGCCGGCGGTGAGTTCGGCCGGCTGAGAATCGCCGGTGTGCGGGTTCCAGATCCGCAACGCCTTCTGGCCTCGCAGCACCACTTTGGTATCCACCGGTTTGTCGGTGGAATTCACAAAGAAGTAAATGTCCTGCCCGTTCTTCACCTTGTGAATATAAGTCAGGGCGCCGTCATAGTCCGGGCCCTTCTTTAACAAGGGAATTGGCTCCTGGATGTTGACATCGCGGACCGGCAGCACACGCCCCAAGACCCACTGCACGACCCACGGCTCCGCCTTGGGAACAAAGTACGCTTGTCCGCCCGCCGCGTTGTGGTGGTAGAAATAGAAGGTGACCAGCCGGCCGCCCATGGCACGCTGCAAGTCCGCCGTGGGAGGTTCGTTCACCGGCAGACCGAATACGTCGCCCACCATCTTCCGGATCTCTTTGTCGCGCCCGAACTCGGCCGACTTAGTCGGCAGCTTGCTGGTCGCGATCACCACGCCGCCCTTGTCGTAGAACTCCTTGATTTTGGCGGCCGCGGCCACCGAAAGGGTGTCGCCGCCGGGGACGAAAAGCACCGAGTATTCCTCGCGGTTCTCCTGGTTGTTGAGAATCAACTTATGCCCGTCCACGGTGCACCGCCCGGCCAGGACTTCGGGATGCAGGTAGGTGTAGTCCACCCGTACTCCATGAAATAAGGCTTCGCCGATGTCCTGGTAGTCGATCTCGGCGGGAGTAAGTCCGCCTTCGCGAGAGGCAGCTTCGCCATTGATCCTGGGCGCCGGGTCCAGGGCCGGCACCGGGTGCTGCCCTCCCTCCATCCTGGAGGCGGCCTGGAGCGCCGCGATGGGATAAAGCACGGCCACGTCCACCACGTGACGGCCATGTTGCAGCAGGTAACTCATGCGGCCCAGGAAGCGATTGAATTCCGGCACGTAAGCGCTGTTCCACAGCCCCGGCCCGCCGCTGGTCACCTGTAGATTCACTCCCATGGCGAATTGGTCCATGGCTACCTTGTAGACGGTCTTCTCGTTGAGCGCGCCGTAAGCCGCGTAAGTCTCCGCAAAGGTCACCGGCTTGTCCCAGTTGGATGCCGCCGACGATACAATCTTGTAACCCGGGTTGGAGCGCCCCAGGAAGTATATGTCGTCCACCGCCGGCACCCCCTGGTGTTCGAACACCTTGATCAGATCGCCGTTCACGGGGACCGGATTGACAATCTCCTCCTGGTCGAAATGGCCGCCCGCCTTGATGCCATGGGCCTCGCAGAAATCCTCGATCTTACCAACGAAGTTAGTCGCAAAGAGGTACGCCCGATAGCCGAACAGCGCGTTGCGCGCCGCCGCTGTATCGGGGCCGATGTCATACCACAGCGCGGGGTAATACTTCGTGGGCGAGAAGCCGTACTTGTTCTCGAAGCCCTGGTTGAAGGAACCCGTCCACATACGTCCGTCCACGGGGTGCATGGCGGGCTCGTCCCAGAAGGAGAACTTGATTTCTTTGCCGAAGAACTCGCCGATATGATCGAAGTGCTTCTGGTAACTCAGGGAGATGAACGCGTCCATGGCGGCAGGGTCCAGATAGTCCACGAATGCCCCTTTCTGCGAAGCCGGCCGGATGCTTGCATCCAGATAGAACGCCATCACCTTCCAGTTACCCTTGGGGACCTGGACCCCGAGCGGCTTCCCTGCCCCGCCGCGCGAGCTGATGTCCACCAGTTCAAACGTGTCCCGGTTCATCATCACCGCGCCGACGTACAGGTTGCCAGGAATGGCCAATTCGGCCTTTGCCGGGCCGGTCACGTTGGTTTCCACCATCTCCAGACTTTTGGCCACGTGCTGCGGGTACCTGGCATAGAGCTGTCCGTCCACCATCCCGGTGGGGTAGGCCCATTCGTCGTACAAGATAACTTCCATGCCGTTCTTCCTGGCGGTCTCCAGGGCCACGCGGTAGAACTTGAAGTATTGGTCGCTCAGGTAGACGGTGCCCTCGCTGCTCGGCTTGCGTCCCGTCGCCTTGAGATAGTCCGCGGGCAGGCCGGTGGTGGGGCCGCCGCTCGGCTCAACGGCAAATCCACCCATGCCACGCTTGGCCATGGTTTCGACATCGGCGCGGATGCGATCCTCGGACAAATTGGACAAGTTGAATTGCCCATACCCATACATCTCGTGCCCGCGATACTGGGCTGGAGGCTCCTTGAACAGGGCGGGGTCTACTACTTTGCCCGCGGGGCGCGGGCTCTGCGACGTCCCCACAAACGGGCAGACCAGCAGACATGCCGTGGCAACGGCCAGGACGAGGATTCGAGCTTTGAAGTTCATTTTGGAGTCCTGAGTCTTGTCCAGTATACTCCCGGGCAGACGGAGAAAGGCCGCCGGCCTGGGGACGAGGGACAGACAGGACTGCCAGCGAATTTCCGGCAAAGAGCGCCGGAAATTCATGGCAGTCTTGTCAGTCCCCGGAAGGCTTGGCAAGCTAAAGCATGCCCCACCTTATGGGAGGGACGCCAACGCGGTTCTGGCGCCCAGCAGGTCCGGACTTATCTGGACGGCCTGGCTGAGTTCGGCTTTGGCTTGCGCCTGGTCTTTGAGGCCCAGGTACCCAAGGCCGGTGAGGTAATGGGCGTTGGCGGTGCGGACGCGGGGTGAGACTGCGCGTCCGGGGCGGCCGCCACGACCACCCGAGGGCGGCGCGGGCTGTTTCAATTCATTCTGCCCGGCTTGCACCAAGCCCTGGAAGAGCGCCTGGGCTTTCTCGGTTTGACCCAGCTTCTGGAAGGCAAGGCCCTGGTAATAGGCTTGGGCGCTGCCGCCGGCGGCCGTAGGTCCGAACTGGTTGCCACGGCGCCCCGCGCCGGGCTCGTGCGGCGCTACGGCCCGATTCCAGGACTCGGCAGCTTTCCGGGTGTCGCCGGAGCCTTCATAGGCAACGCCGGTCCAGTAAGCGAGTTCGGTTTCGCGGGCGTTGGCGCCGCTCAATGAGCCCACGGGCAAGTTCGCCGGGGTGGTAGCGGCGGCTTCGAGATCGGCCAGCGCATCTTTGTAGTGTTTGGTCCGGATCTCCGTTTGGGCGCGCAGTATGTGGGCATCGGCCCAGTGCTCCACCACATTGAGATTGGCGCCTTCGGCCACGGCGAACGAGTGGGTAGTCATGGTGCGTATGGCGTCATCGACCTTGCCGGTGGCCACTTGGAGCGCCAGCGCATGGTTGAGGGCGTCATCGCGGCTGGCCACCACGGAGGCATTCTTCTCGAACAACGGGAGACGCTTTTCGAGCGGCGTGCCGGCCTGTTCATAGAGGTCGTCCAGATCGGTGAAGTGCTGGGGGTACTTGTGTTCGAGAGAAACGGCCTTCTCCAGCGAGGCAATGGCTTTATTGATGTCGGCGCCGGACGCCTGGTGCATGTAGGCGGTGGCCAGGTTGCGGTGGGTGATGGCGAACGAGGGGTCGAGCGCGGCCGATGCCTCCCACATGCGGGTGGCCTCCTCGGGCATC
>Ga0182021_10006589_pt1 | contig 13796 bp, 10 predicted proteins | sample 612E3MmetaG_FD_120493 | JGI IMG/M metagenome (GOLD analysis project Ga0182021, IMG submission 120493) | Permafrost microbial communities from Stordalen Mire, Sweden - 612E3M metaG (Illumina Assembly) | ecosystem: Environmental > Terrestrial > Soil > Wetlands > Permafrost | place: Sweden...
CTGGCTGGCCGGCGACGGCGGGACTGGCGACCGGTGTCGGTCGGCGGGTTGGTTGCGCCGACCGTGCTGCGGCCGGGGCTCGCGACACCTGCGAGGGGCGACCGAGCGGCCCTTGAATGCTCCCCGCCGGAGCGACAGAGGCGCCGCCGGCCAGCGGGATGTCGATCGAGTCATCTGACGCTGCAGACTGGGTCGCACGCGGCACAGTGTCCATGCTGTCGGACGACCGTCGGCCCGTCGCCGTGCCCGGCGAGACCCCCGTGCCCTGCGGCTTGCGTGACACGGTCAGGTAGGGAAGGAGGGCATCGTCCACCTGGCGCTCCAGCGCGCGCGAGGCGTGTTCCTGTCGTCGCTCCCACACCAGATTGATGGTCATCTCGTGGACCTTGGCCTTGATCACGTGATACGGCCGCTCCACGTGGATGCCCTTCGCGGTAACGTGGATGACGTGATAGCCCTTGGGTACCTTGAGGGTGACGCTGCCCTCCTTGTGCGTGGCCGCCGCCTTGGCGCGATCCTGGTCGAGCCACACACGTGCCCCTTCGACCAGGCCACTGTCGTCCACGACCGTGAGCTTGAACTCTGCCTCGGATGCCTCCAGGTTGAAGACAGCGAAGGCGGTCTTGCGCGGAAACACCTCGACCGTTTCATAGGGTTCGTTCAAGACCAGAACCTGGCGTCCTCGCGTGTAGATGCCGTACAGGTGAACGAAGTACTTGCCCTTGGGAATGCCTCGAAACGTCGTGCTGCGTTCGACGTGCCAGGCCTCGAAGCGCCGTTTGCGCTGGCCCAACCAGTCTAGCTTCTTCTTGTACGCGGTGGTGTTCTCAATCACCGGCGCCTTGTTGCTGCGTGAGATGAGGATGGAAAACATCTCATCTTTGGAATCCGGATCCCACTGCACGCGCGCCACGATCGCACCGCGGAACGAAATGATGGTCACCCACGCCCCGGCCCCCAGCAGCGCCAGCACGAACAGCGCGGCGATCAAGGGGTTGATCATCACCAGACCCGTGGATCGGCCGACGAGCGAGCCGCTGGCCCTGTACACCTGCTGCTTGGGAACGTCGAACAGGATCAACTCGACGTCCACCCAGGGGGCCAACCCGGCCGGCTGGATGCGGTACATGAGCACGGCCTCGCTCCCCATGTCGTGCGCCAGGACCGCAAGGGCCTCTTCGGTGGCTCTGGCGACAGGAAGCTCCTCGGTACGGACCTGCGAGCGCGAGGCATTGAGCTCCCAGGGTGGGCGCATCAGAGCTTCCAGCAGGCCGCCCGAAAGTGCCTCCGGCCGAACCAAGAAGGGCCAGTAGAAGGGCTGACCGCTTCCGGGCAAAGGCGCGATGGTCACCGTGGACAGCGTCGGTTCGAAGAGCAGGTCAAACTTCTGCAGGAGCGTGTGCAGGTTGCGAGCCAGTGTCGAGGGCGGTCCCACAGGCTTCTCCGGGCCTCGGGCTGCGGCGCGGGCCTGTTCCGATTCGATTTGCCGTGACTTGATTTCCTGGCTCAGCGCTGCGGTAGCCGGGTCGGCCCCGCCCACCTTGTCCAGACGAGAGCTGACGACCTTGACTTGCTCCGCGCTCAAGTCCTGAACCTTGATGAGAGGAGCCGCTTGACTGACCGATGCGCCACCGGTCAAAGCGCGCGTAGCCACGGTGGACGCCAGGCCTGGTTCCTGCGGCGCGATTTTTTGTGCGGCCGTCAGGGCGGCCGACTCCACCTGCGGTCCAAAAGTCCCGGGCGCCGATGCGGCCACAAGCGGCAGGGCCACGCGCCACTCAGAGGCAGGCCGGCCCAACAGGGGCGCCAGGGCTTCGTCGCGCTTTGCCACGGGATCGCCCCGCTCCACGGCCAGCGCGGCCCTCGCCACCACCACGGCAGGCACGTTGCGCGCGCCTTTGAGCAGGTCGAGTTCGCGCTCAGCAGCGTCAAAATCGCGCAACGCCACCTTGGCCCGCGCCTTGGCGGCCCGTAGGGCGACGTTCTTGGGATCAGCCTCCAATCCCTCGTCGGCCAGCTCAACCGCAGCGGCCCAGTCACCCATGAGCAGGCGCGCCTGCACGCGCGTCTGCTTGAGCAAGCCGGGCTCCTCGGCCAGAGACCGCAGGAGGTCGTGCACGGCGGGTAGCTGTGCGGCCGTCGTGTTGGGCAAGGCGATCTCGATGGCCCGCGCTGCGGCGGCCGCGTCACCAACCAGCAACGCCGCCTGTGCCGCCACAAAGGGGCGCAGTTCAGCCAGGCCGACGGACGGGCCGTCGATGACGGTGGCGCCGATCGTTGGTGCCAGGCGCTCGGCGATCTGGTGCGCCATGTCGCCGAGTTCGCCCATGGCCACGCTCACCGAGATGCGGCCGATTCGCTTGCCTGCGGGACCATAGACCGCGCCGGTTGCCATCAGGCGCTTGGGAGACTGCTGCAACTGCACGAACAGGATGCGGTCAGCGCCAAGTTGCTCGGCAAGCCGAGGTGCCAGGTCCTGGGTCACGGCCAGGCTGTCGCGCGGGGCGTGGCCGGTGAACGCCTCGATGGCAAGGGCCAACTCGTGCCTCGGCACCAGCGGGCGCTCACCAGTTTTCACGTAGGAGCGGAGGAGCAGGGACACCGCAGCGGCCTGCTCGCTGAGTTCCGGCGGGGCGCCCAGGTCAGGGAGCACGGTAGCGCCCTGGGCTGCCGCGGGTCGCGCCTGCCCCACGGCCCCGAGCAAGAGCGCGGTCAGGAGAGCCAGGGAAGGGCGAGCTCTGGTGCGGGGTGCGGGCATCGCGAGGATCTTCAACTGATCTTCGGCAGGTTTGGCCAACAAATCAATGCCGCCGTAGCGCTTCTTCACCGACGCAACGCGATCGTGTCAGGGGATGATACAGTCGTAGTTCATGTCCAAGAAGTCCATACGACTCGCCGCCTGCCTCGCGGTCGTGGCCGCGGGCGGCTGCCGTTCCGATCCCGACAAGCCGCTCGGGCCCGCCGATTCATATGTCCTGTTCGCGCCGGTTGCGGAAAAACTAGAGGGCGCATTTCCTGTCGTGCGCCGGTTGGATATCAAGGACCAGGCCGTGCAGCCACTTCCGCAGCTTCTCGAGTCGAGCTTCGCCTTCGAGATGTTGCGCACAGCCTATCTGGCCAAGCAGTTCGTTCGCGAGGCCAGCGTCGACGGTCAACGGTTCACGGCAACCGCACAACGCAACGGCGCGGAGCCGACCTGTCTGGTCCTGGGAATCGAGCGACAGCCCTACGGGCTTGGGCTGGCCATACTCCAGACCTTCGGCGGCTCCCAGCCGCGACCACGCCTGCCGTGGATCGGCCTGCCTGCCGATCCCGCCGCCGACAAGGCGCTGGTACAAACCCTGGCTGGCCGCCTGGCGACCTATGTCGCGCATTTCGTCGCCACCGGCGGGGCCCTCTCCGACGCTGCCGCGCCTCCTCCGGTTCTGGTCGAGGGTTACCGCATCGCCATGGAAGTCATTGCGCGCGAGTGGCGGGTGGGCTCAGGCCCGGCTGGCGTGATCCAGGTGGAAGAGGGGTCGACCGCACAACGGGAGATCTTCGCCAACGTGCGCGAGAACCGCTACGTCATGAGCCAAGACGGAGCGACTCTGCGTGACGCACGCGAGTTGCTCCAGGATCCGGGCGTGGCAGCCACGGTCATCCACCGGATGGCCCAGTCGCGTGCCCTGGCTGGACGAGTGGCGCCCGAAGCCTTCTATGCGCCCTTTGCCTCCAACCGCTTTCCCCCGGGCGTGAGCCCGGCGGCCGTGCTGGGGACCTTCAGGAACTTTCAGGCCAAGTTCCTCGGCGCCTGGGCCACGTCCGTGCTGCGCGGCCATGCTCCCCAGGACCTGATCGACCTGGTCGAACTCTATGGGACTGCCTTTCCGGCCGAGCGCAAAGAAGCTATCCGCGTATTCCTGGTGACGACATTCGGGGCGACCGCCAAAGCAGGCGGCGTGTCGACCAAGCCCAAGGATGCCACCTGGGCTCTAGCTGAGCTGACCGCCTTGACGGCCGAGGTCGTGGCGGCGAGACGCTCGTTGCGCGAAGCCCTGACTGGCAATGCCCCCGATGCCGGGGGAAAGCCGGGCAGGGCATCCAGTCACGGACAGTAGAGGGGCAGGGAGAACTGGCGTTGTTTCGCGGTGTTGCGGTATGAAGCCTCAATGAGTTCTTTCAAAGAGAAGGGGGGCGCCATGAAGCGCGCGCTTGTCACAGGAATCACCGGTCAGGATGGCTCGTATCTGGCCGAGCTTCTGCTAGCCAAGGGCTACGAGGTCTTCGGCGTCATCCGTCGCTCGAGTTCGTTCAACACCGAGCGCATCGATCGCATCTATCAAGATCCGCACAGCACCGACTACCGCCTGCGCCTGGTCTTTGGCGATCTCGACGATGCGAGCTCGATCAACCGCATCATTCATACCAGCCAGCCGACCGAGATCTACAACCTGGGCGCGCAGAGCCACGTGCGGGTCAGCTTCGACGTCCCCGACTACACCGCCGACACGGTGGCGATGGGAACCTTGCGGCTGCTCGAGGCGGTGCGCGAGACCGGGGCAAACTGCCGCCTGTATCAGGCCTCTTCCAGCGAAATGTTCGGCTCGTCGCCGCCGCCGCAGAACGAAGATACCTTGTTCCGGCCGCGCAGCCCCTATGCCTGCGCCAAGGTGTTTGCCCACCAGCTTTGCCAGAATTACCGTGATGCCTACGGCCTGTTCATCTGCTGCGGGATCCTGTTCAACCACGAGTCCCCTAGGCGCGGCATCCCCTTTGTCACGCGCAAGATCACACGCGCGGCAGCCCGCATCCTGCATGGGCTCGACAAGAAGCTATTTCTGGGCAACCTGGACGCGCGACGCGACTGGGGATTTGCCGGCGACTACGTCGAGGCGATGTGGCTGATGCTGCAGCAAGATCGAGCTGATGACTACGTCATCGCGACGGGTGAATCACACTCGGTGCGGGAGATTTTGGACGTGGCGTTCGGAACGCTGGGGTTGGATTGGAAGAACTACGTCGAGACAGACCCGCGCTACCTGCGGCCCACGGAGGTGGACCACCTTCGTGGAGACGCCAGCAGGGCGGCCGCCAAGCTGGGCTGGAAACCGCGTGTTCGGTTCCGCGAACTCATTGAAATGATGGTACGTTCGGACGAGGCCGACGTGCGAGATGCGCTCGCAGGCCGCGCGCCCAACACCTAGTCCAGAAAGAAACCCCTTCCACCGTCGAAGGCCCGTCTTGCCACGAACACTCATTGTCATCCCAACCTACAACGAGCGAGAGTGCGTCGAACCCATCGTTGCCGCCGTGCGGGCCGCCGTGCCCGAGGCGACCATTCAGATCGTCGACGACAACTCGCCAGACGGGACGGGCGCCATGGCCGACCAGATTGCGGCGCACGACCCGCAGGTACGCGTGCTACACAGGGTGCAGAAGGCCGGTCTGGGTGCCGCGTATCTCGATGCCTTCACCGCGGCGCTGGCGGAGGGTTGGGAACGGATCGTGCAAATGGACGCGGACTTCTCGCACAATCCGGCCGACGTGCCGCGACTCCTGCAGGCCCTGGAAGAGGGGGCCGACATGGCTGTGGGCTCGCGCTATGTGAAAGGCGGCGGTACCGCAAACTGGGGGATGGGCCGCCGGATCATCAGCCGCGGCGGCGGGCTCTATGCCCGCATGGCTCTCGGGGTCGGTGTTCACGACCTGACGGCCGGGTTCAAGGCGTGGAAGGCTGCGACTCTGCACGGGATCGACCTTGGGGCGGTCAGCGCCCGCGGCTACGGGTTCCAGATCGAGATGACCTACCGGACCCTACGCGCCGGTTTCCAGGTGCGCGAGGTGCCGATTCTCTTTGTCGACCGGCGCGTGGGCCTCTCCAAGATGTCAGGCTCGATCTTCTTCGAGGCACTGACCCTGGTGTGGCAACTTCGATTCAGGGTGTCCCGCGAAAAGCCTCACTAGGACCGTCCCTCCAAGCAACGGGGGGGCTACCCGCGGCCAAGAACAGAGAAGTGAGAGGAGAGGCCGCAGAAATGCGGGGAACAGGCCGGAATTCCAGTTTCGCTCCCAAGACAGGATGAAATCGCCAGGCTTGCCTAGTTGACATAATATCTGTTATCGGACATTTGGATGTAGTGCCCAAGTAGAGATGTCCCGAATGGCGTAAGGTCAACAGGTCCGCGCGCTTCGGTGCGCTGCCTATTCGAAGTATCCGCGGAGGGTATGTCCAGCGCGGCTGGTGGCCGGCCGACGATGCCCGTTCGTTCACTCAGACGTCGGCCCGATGCTGAGCTGTTTGCGGGCGCGGTGCTCGCGCAACTCGGCCAGCGCGCGGTCGAGTTCGGGCGAACGCGGAGCCTGGGCCTCGATGGCTGCAATAGCCCGTTCCAGAATTGCGACGTCGACAGCCGCTCGGGCGCGCAAGGCCGCGTACATCTCGCCGAAGTGAGCGTGAAAGGCCTGCAGCTCATCCCCCCGGCGCAGTTGGCGTAGCTCGGGTGGCAGGTGATCGTCGCGAATGAGTCCACAGGTGGTGGCGATGTTGTGGAGCGGCCCGGCCACCTTGTGGGTGAGCCAGATGCCCGCGGCGGCTATGGAGAGCACCAGGACCACGCCGAAGCCCGCCATGCCATAGAGAACGATGCGGTCATTGGCCCGGAACTGGGCCTGCAACTCCTCGCCGACAGTTGGATCGGCCTGCACAGTCATCATGACGATGCGGGACGATTCCTGGGTTGCCTGATAGACCTTGTAGCCGAGGACCCCGGTGAGAAGCACCGCCACCGCGATGATGAAGGCCGTGTAGCGGAGTTGTAGGCCCACGTCGACCAGGTAGTTGCGCAGCTTGCGTTTGTGTGCGAACGCCGCCCTGTCGGATGTTGCATTTTGATTGGTCATGCTTGTCTCTCCTCCCGGATCCCGGCTAGCCACCTTGAGAACGGAAGAATTCGAGTAGGCTGTCGCCCAGTTGGCCTGCCGACGCTTCGATGCAGTCCCTTCGGGCGTTCAACTTGTCGCTGTCCCGCCTACCCGCCTGCACGGCGGCTCCAGCACTGGTCCAAAGAATGATGCTCTTGGACGGCCAGCGCGCAACCATGAGTTTGATCTCGCAACTGGTTTCCCCGATGCCGAAAACCTCCTGCAAGCGCGACACGTTGCCATCGACGAGAAAACCGAGCTGCGGGGGGTGGCCGCGACCCTTGGCTGGCATATCGGAAGTGAAAGTCAGCTTGGGCAGTTTCTGTAGAGATTGCTTGAGTGAGGTCTGCAACAAGGAAAGCATGCTTGCGTCGGCAAGCTTCACGCCCCCGGTAAACGGGCCGAAGGTCACAAAGATCTTGCGGTCCTTGACCTCCTGATCTTCCAGAGCCGAAAGTGCGATCTTGACCTGCGTGCCGACAAAGGGATCGCGCTCTCGTTCGAGGAGCGACTTGAGCGCCGCGACGGCTGGTGCGCCGCCCAGCCTGCCTAGCGACTGGGCGGCCATGGCTCGAACTGACTTGTTCTCGTCGTCAAGCGCCTTGATGAGCGCGTCTGTCCCGGCCTTGTCACCCAGCTTTCCCAGAAGCAGCGCCGCCTGTACACGCACCTTGAAGCTGGGATCGGTCAGGATCGCTTTGGACAGATCTTCCACCTTGCCACCCCAGCACACCTGCGCCGCAACCAGCACAGCGAACACCGTGGCGATCGCCACCACCGGGTGTCGCGACCGAGACAACGCGGCTATCATCCTGTCGTGCGCAGCCTCGGAGATGGCCCGCTCGAAGGAAGTTCGATGACGAAGGCCGATCCGCCTCGGGGGATATCCTCTACCCATATGGTCCCGCCGTGCACCTCCACAATCAGCTTTGCCAGGGCGAGTCCCAGCCCGTGACCAATAGGCACATGCTTACCCACCTGGGAATAGGGCTCGAAGATCCGCGTGCGCTGGTCCGCCGGAATGCGATCACGATCGCCGGCCACACGGGCATGGGTCAACCCCCCTGCGCTGGAAATGCGAATCCGGCACTGGCTATTGCCTGGCTGGCGCACGACGTGGGCAATCAGGTTCGCGAGGGCCTCTTCGAGGTAGTCCGGGTCGCCCTGCACCGGCTGGGTGTTGGCCGCCGTCTCGATGGCGACGGGCTTGTCGCGAGTTGCGGCCGCGGACTCGAGAGCGGATTTGGCTTTTTCGGCGAGATCGGCCAGGAAGACCTGTTCTTCGCGCAGGACGACCCGGTCCGACTCGAATCGTTCGTAGTCGAGGACCGTGCGCAGGCCGTAGGCCATGTCACGAAACAGGGCACGGCAGTCCTGAACACACTCGTCGACTTCGCTCTTGCCGGAGACATGGGTGACGGACATCAGCTCGTGGGCCAAGAATTCAAAATTTGCCTGTACGGCGCCAATTGAATTCTGGAGATCATGGATCAAACCACCCACCCAGCGGCGTCGGTCCCGTATGGCGGCACCCTGAACCGCGCGCTTCTTCTCCTCGCGTCGGTAGAGCACCTGAGTTCGCAAGAGCGCCCAGAGCCGAGCCCGCCGTTCGTCGAGACCGGTGCCGGGCGAAAAGATTGCATCCACGCCCGCGGTCACGGCGCGCTGATGCAGAGCCTCGCTGCTCTTGTCGTCAGTCCACAAGACGATTGGCACGAAATGCGTACGGGCGTTCGCCTTGAGGCGTGCACAGAGATCCACTCCCCCCGCCTCTGTGATGCGCGTCTCGATCAGCACCAAATTCGGGCGGTGCAGGAGCACCTCCTCGAAAGCCACGTCTGCGCTGCCGACCACCTGGACGTTTACGCCCTCGGATTTGAGGAACTCCACCAGCGGTCGGGCGGACGGTCGGCCTGACGCAACTACCAGGCCTTCGACCTGACCCGGGGTTGGTACGACATCGTGTCGTGTCGTCCGTTGACTGGAAAGCATTCGACGGCGAATCCCGCGCCGGGAATCAAGGTATCAAAAACCGCGTTCTTCTTCAACGCTTAGCACTGGGTGCGATGCGTCCACGAAAGAGCACATTGGAGCATATGTAGGTTTCTTGACTTCATTGTGGGTTATGGCACTGTGTCAGCATGAGAAACCGTGGTTCTGTTGGCCGAGCACCCCTCCCCTGTCTGCAAGAAAAACGACAGCACCTGCGCTTTGATAAAGTCTTCCCGGTGCGCTTGGAGTCGATTTTGTTCGGCGAGCTGGACTGCGTGGCCCGCAACGTCTCAGCCGGTGGCATCTTCGTCGAGATGACCGAGCCCCTCCCCCTGGGAGCCCATGTGCGGGTTTCGTTTCTTAGCGCTGACAACTCGGCCGAGATCGTTGCACTCGGTGAAGTCAAGAATCACTATTTTATGAACTACGCGAAGGAAGGCCTGACCCACTCTGTCTCGGGCATGGCGGTTCGGTTCTACGCCTTCGAAAACGAGAGCCAGCAAATACTGGCGGAGTGCCTGGATCGCTTCCGAGTGCTCAACTAGTCCCCTACTCCGCGATCTGCGCTCTCACCACGACAGGTTCTTTCAGCGCCACCGTTGTGTCGGGGTCGATGGGAACTTCCACATCCCGGGGACCCTGCGCGATGGTGAGCGTTCTGGTCCCCTCTCGGACGCTGAGTTCATAGCGTCCCGGCAAGACGCCAGTAAATAGAAAGCGCCCGTCCTGGTCCAAGGCACCCACGGCCGGCCTTGGGAAGGCCAGAGAGGGTGCCCGCCCCAGCAGCAGCGCGCGGGTATCGCTTGACAGGCGATAGCCTGGCCGGGGAATCACCTGCCCGGTCACGCGCGCCCCTTTGTGGTCGAGACGAAGCTCGACGGCTACGTCGCCCCTGTCGACCAACTCGATCTTTTCAGGGGGATAGGCCAGCATGTCACCCCGGCGCGCCCACAGATAGTAGGTACCGGGAGCAAAATGGTCCTGGGCAAACCTCCCCTCCGAATCCGTGGTCCAGAAGATGGGCAGCGTCGGTGCGCCGGGCACGTCGGACAGCACGGCAGCGACCGTGACATTGGGCTCGGGGGTCCCGTCGGCGTTGTGTACGATGCCGCGGATCACGGTTCCTTGCGACAGCTTCACCGTCAGCCGCGCAGCAGGGGCACTGAGCGCGTTCTTTGTGGTGACCGACTTCCGGCCAAATTTGGAAACGCGTAGGGAATACCGTCGTGCCTCCAGGCCTCCCAGCGCGAAGGTTCCGTCTGCGGCCGAACGGGTCTCGCTGACCTCAAGGGCTTCCTCTGGCGAGCGCACCGCCTGCAGCAAAGCGTCCGCCACCGGGGCGCCGGTCTCTGCGTCGACCACGCGCCCCCGCGCGACCGACTCCGGGCCCATGCGGAAAGTTCGGGTGGGAGCCGTACCGGTCGCGCCGAGCTTGTCCGGCGCCAGGCGGTCGACGATCTCGCTGGCCAGGCCGGGGCGACGCAGGCGCAGAGCATAGGTCCACGGACCGTTGCGCAGGTGAAGCTTGAAGGTGCCGTCCTTTGCCGAAACTTCGTCGCCGAGAGGTGTGAATTGCGTGCCGCGCGCGACCCAGATGTCGACATGCACGCCTTCCAGCCGGTGGCCCGCCTCGTCGGTCACTCGTCCGGAAAGGATCACCTCGGGTCGATCGGCCGTGTCTCGGTTGAACACGGCCCGATGGAAGGCCAGGTCGGAATCGAGCACGCAGTGCGGTTCGGGCGTCCAGGGAAGGGCACAGGATGGCGCCAGAGTGGAACAGAACTCCACACATTCCTCGGTATCCTTGGGATCGCACACGTGTGGTCGCGACTGTGAGGCCTCCAGAAAGGCGGTCTCCCCCTCGCGACCGACACAGTACAGACACGCATCCGGCTGCTCCACACACAGCACCCCGCGGGGAGATGCGCTGGTGACGTCGACCGGCCGCGCCTTTGACACCTGGACCGAGCGCTTGCAGGCCGGCAGGGCGAAGAACAACACCGCCGCAGCGCAAAGGCCAAACTTTGCAGGCGCACGTCTCACGGGTTGTCCTACGCAAGGGCTGGGCACGAGGGCAAGACTATAGGATCGCGGGCACTCGGCAAGCGCGCGAATTGGTTGTAGAAGACCGGCAAGGACTGAAGCCTTGACTCGCGGCAGACTAATCGTTCTGGAGGGTATCGACGGCTCGGGGACCACGACGCAGACCGAGCGACTGGTCGAACATCTGCGCCAGCAAGGACGAACGGCCGTGTCCACGCGGGAGCCCAGCCTAGGGCCCATCGGTCGTCTTCTCCGCGAGGTGCTGCTTGGCCAGCATCGCATGCCACATGGTGCTTCGGTAGACGGACGGACGATGGCTCTGCTGTTTGCCGCTGACCGGCTCGACCACCTACAGCGCGAGGTCGAACCCCTCCTGGCCGGCGGGGCCGACGTGGTCTCGGACCGCTATCTCATGTCCTCACTGGCCTACCAGGCCGAGGAGGCCGATCGTGAGTGGGTGGCCCTGCTGGCGCGAGGGGTTCGGCCTCCGGACCTGACCATCTTGCTGGATATCCCGGTCGAGGTCGCGTCACAGCGCAGATGTCTGGCCGGGCGTCCCGAAGAGCGCTACGACGCGGACTCCTACCTTGGCCGTGTGGCAGACAACTACCGTCGGCTGGCGCACGCAGACCCGGCCGCGGTGATCCTCGATGGCTCGGCATCGCGAGACGGAGTCACGCTTGCGATTGTTGCGGCCGTGCAAGCACGATTCGCATCCCCGGCAACGCCATGAGAGTATGGTTCGATATGCATCGACATGTCGTTCCCCTTGCCGCCGTCCTGGCTGGGGCTCTTCCCGTGGGGCTGGTCACCTCCTGCGCGACAAGCAGGGCAGAGCTGGCGGGCCCAGCGCCGGTGGGCGAAGAGCCCACGCCCATGGTCATCGCGTCCCCCTCACCCTCCCCTGCGGCCGAGCCGCCACCTCCTCCGGCCCCTGAGCCGGCCCGATGCACGGCGTTCGCGAGGCCAGACGTGCTGAAGCGTTCGGCGGTGGTGCGTGTCGTGAACGCAGGCATCGGACGCTGGCTGGCTGGCGGTGTGGAGGTGGAAAGGAAGATCGCGAAGAGCCGCTTCCAGGGTTGGGAGATCCGCCGCCTGTATCCCGGTGATCCTTGCTACGCCGGCATCGACTTGCGGCCGAATGACGTTGTCATCCAGGTGAACGGCAAGCCGATCGAGAAGCCCGAGCAAGCCCACGACGTGCTGACCAGCCTGCGCAAGGCCCCGGAGTTGGTGGTGGACTTCCTGCGCGACGGTCAGCCAAAGAAGCTGACCCTGCCGATCGCCGACGAGTAGTTAGCATTGTCGGGAGATTCGGGGCCGCCCGGCAGGCCGGGCGGTGGTTAGGGGGCCGCGGCCTGCACACGCTCACGCGAGTCGCCCTCGCAGACCGCACTACCCTGGTCGTTACCGCCCACGCTATCGCTCACGCTGGCCGAACTCCGCTGGCCCGGAGCTTTCCGGCGGGCTCTCGCTAGTGTTTTCGCCTGGCGCCCCTGGCCCGGTGAAGCCCCCTGGCTTTTGCTGGCTTCTTGCTGGCCGCGGCCTCTTGCTCGGCGCCACTGACCGCGCTGCCAGCACTGGGCTTGGCAGCGTCGTCTGCGGCGCCGAGCCTAGGCGCGGCCGGGTTTTTCTCGGGGGCAGCGGGCGTGGGCACGGCGGCTGGGACGGCCGGCGCGACCGCGGTTGCCGTCGGAATCACTGGCGCCGGGCGCGGAGCGGGCGCGGGCGGCACGGCAGCCGGTGGCGGAGAGCTGACGGCCGCCGCCGCAGGAGGGAAGGTACTGGTCGAGAGTGTCCTCTTGCTTGCCCTGCCCTTCATCATCATGGCGACCACGACAATCGCGGCCACGATCACCACGGCTGCGACGATCAGGATGGCCGTTCGTCGGCCACGGCCAATTTCCTCCACCAAGTCGCGCTCGCTCATTTTTTCGCCTGGTATCGCGGCGGCAGCCGCGGGCAGGGCGGTGGCCGTGCCGCCGGTTCGCAGGGAGAACTTCTTTCGATCTTCGGTCGTCACGGAGCCGTCATCGACGTAGCGATCCTCCAGCGGCCTCACGTCCTCGGTGGGCAACTCGGCCTCGGCGCCGGGTTTTCCCGTTGCCGCCTGCTTGGCCTTGGCGTCAGCCACCATCTGATCGACGTCCCCCTTCTTGAACCAAAGCGTTTCGCGGAAGGCAGCTCCAGCCTTGGGCGGTGGAGCCTTGCCAGCCTCCGCCGGCTTGATTACGCCGCCACCCACGGCCGGTGTGGATGAGCGCGCGACGGGCGTCGGCTGTGCAGCCGCGACAGGCTTGGAAACCGGGGTTGCCACACGCGGCGCGGCAACCACGACCGGCTTGGCTGGGGCCGCCGGGGCAGCCGGCGCAGGTCGGACAGCCGCCGCGGGAGGCACTGGCTCGGCTGCCATGGTGTCCATGACAGAGATCGTGGGCTCGACCGAAATCGAAGGCGCCTTCGGAGCGGGCCTGGACGCGGCTGGCTCGGGTGCCGGAGCCGCAGGCACGTTGACCGGCTGGGCCGAGACAGCCGCCTTGGCCTTGGCCTTGGCCTCGGCGACCATTCGCGCGACATCGGCCTGATTCCCGGCAAAGAGCATGGTCCTGGCCATCCCGACGTCGCCGCCAGCAGGTTTAGCGGCCCCACTGCCTGAGGTCGCCGCCTTCACACCCTCAAGCTCGGTCAGGAAAAGCCGCAGGGTCAGGTGGCGTCGGCTGGAACTCTTGTCCATTGCCTTGAGGATCAGACGGTCGGCTTCGGCCGAAATCCCTGCGTCAGGCCGCCGCTGGCTGGGTGGCAAGACGGGGTTTGAGACATGCATGTCAAGCACGGCCTGCGGAGTAGCGGCTTGGAAC
>Ga0182021_10006590_pt1 | contig 13795 bp, 12 predicted proteins | sample 612E3MmetaG_FD_120493 | JGI IMG/M metagenome (GOLD analysis project Ga0182021, IMG submission 120493) | Permafrost microbial communities from Stordalen Mire, Sweden - 612E3M metaG (Illumina Assembly) | ecosystem: Environmental > Terrestrial > Soil > Wetlands > Permafrost | place: Sweden...
ACGCCGCAACAACCCGGATGCCCTGACGCGAATTGCGGATCTGCTGGCAGCGTTCCGAGCCAAAGGTGTGCCGATCTTTCACGTCCGTCACGAGAGTACACAGCCCGGTTCTTCATTCGCTCCTGATCGGACAGGTTATCTCGTAAAGGACGAGGCCCGGGAGAGAGAAGGCGAACCTGTCATCGTGAAGCGAGTGAACAGCGCCTTCATTGGAACCGATCTGGAAGCAAGGCTTCGCGCCCTGGGGTTGAGCTTGCACCCCCACCCAGCCACTCTACCAACCGGAGAGAAACGCGCTGCGAGGAAAAACCTTCGGAATGTCGCGGATACGGACGCGGGGGACGCGGGACGCGCCTGTCAACAAAACAGCCGCTCGGAGTTGGGGCAGAAAAGTAGTGGCTCCCCAGGTAGGATTCGAACCACCGCCAGAGATCTTCCGGTAACCTGGCCCGATTCAGCCGGCTTATCTCAATTCCCCGGCCGCACCGTCACCACCACCGGGTCCGAGTCCTGCGCCGTGCCCAGCGAGCGCACTTCCACCACGTGCGTGCCCGCCGGCAGCGTGTCCGGCACCTGCGCCTGAATCTGCCCGCTGGAGGTGATCAATAGCGGGACCGCGATATCGCCGAAGGTGACGCACGATCCGCCCAGCACCGTCGGCGGCGGAATCGTACTCGCCGTCGCGGCGTCGGCCAGGTTCTTGCCCGAAATGGTGATGAACGAGCCCGGTTTGAAGTTCGGCGTGCCGTCCGCCGAGTTCACGATGCCGGTGGCGCCGGTGTTGATCACGGGCCGCGTATCGGTTCCGGTGGGCGTCAGCGACACCACGCTCAGTCCCGAAAGCGTGATCATGTACGCCGTGGTCCCCGCCGAGTTCACCGCCATCATGCGCGGATTGGCATTGAATCGCGTGGTGCCGAACACGTTGACCACGGGATTCTCCGGCACCACGCCGGCCAGCGTGTCCGAGCCCGTCTGCAGGTTGACGATTTCCAGAGTGGTGCGCGCATCGTCCTTGGTCACTGTGGTGATGTTCTGCCGCACCGGGGTGGTCAACCGCAGGAAGCGGTTGGCGTCCAGCGGCGCCACCGCCGCCACGTTGCGATTGCCCGTGTTGATGATGGAAACCACCGGCGGCGCGCCGGGCGCGCCGGGCGTGGTTCCCGTCGTTCCAGGTGACGCCGAACCGCCGATGGTGGTCAGCGAAGGGTTGACGATCAGCCCGTTCACCAGATAGTACGCGCCGCCCGGTCCCGCGCCCAGGACTCCGTAGTAGCCCGTGATCGGCGCCGGAATCAGCAACCGGTCTGTCACGTAGGCGTCCTGCGTCGCATCGTAGACGTACGCCGTTCCGTTGCCTGAGAAAGTCAGAATGAAGTCGTTACCCGGCGTGGCGATCATGCCGCAGTTCGGGCATCCGGTGAGCGTCACTGGGACGATCAGGTTCGGATCCGCCGGACGGGGCAGGGCTTGGTTGCCCGACACTTTCCACAGGGTGCCGTTCGACATCAGGAATTGCAGCCCGAAATATCCCATGGCCAGCGACCGCGGATAAATCGGCGCCGCCGTGCTAGAGCGCTGCACCGGCGGAAACACCACACCATCCACCACCTGCTGCGAGTCCAGGTCGATGATGCCGATCGATTCACCGCCCGTGTTGCCCACGTAAAGCGTCTTCCCATCGCTGCCCATCGCCATCTGGTGCGGCAGTTGCCCGGTGGGAATCGGGTTCACGAAGCGCTGCTTCTTGAGGTCGAAGACCTCGATCCGGTTGAAGCCGGAGTTGGTGAGGTACACCAGGCCGCGCGCCTCGTCCAGCAGGATATCCTGCAAGCCTTCATTGCCCGAAGTGTTGCCGGCGGTTCCGCCGGGGCTGTTGTTCAGTGTCGTCGGCACCGGGTAGATCACGCCGCGCTGGTCGCTCAGCCGGTAATTCATGTAGATGCGGATGGTGTTCGGGATGTTGATGGCATCCGGCGAGGAGAGCGTCAGGTTGATCGGCGTGCCCTGCTGGGTTCCGGCGCCGGTCCAGATGTTGGTGCCCGGCTGGCGCACCACGCCGCTGCGTCCCGGCTCCATGCTGAAGGCGATGGTGGAGGGCGCGAGGCCGCTCGATTGCGTGTAGACCAGGGCCGCGCTCGGGCTGGCCGCCACCGTGTAAGTGAGCCGCCCCTTGCCGACGTTATTGATCTTCAGCGTGCCCGACGCCACGCCGCGATTGCAGTCGTCCATCGCCAGGAAAACCATGGTGGTTTCCGGCACCAGAATCGGGTAGTCGTACAGTTTTCCCAGCGGCATGTGGATCAGCCCGGAATCGCTCAACCCCCAGGCATCGGCGCCGTCGCTGGTCATCGCAATCTTGGCCACAATGCTTTCCGGCAGCTTGATGCCCAGGCGGATGCCGAGGTTGGTCGAGTCGTTCACCAGCAGCGTGGACGAGAGCGAAGGCGAGGGAGGATTGGTGGAAGCCGCCGTGTTGAACGCGCTGTACAGGGTGGCGCCGTCCGGCGAGAAGATGCTGCCGCCCACATTTTGCGTCGTATTGACGGCGGATGTGAAGGTGAACGGCGCGTTGGCGTTATTCTGTTGCGCCACCACGGCCAGGGTCGCCGTGTCGTACATGGTGAATCCGGCCATGAAGCGCGAGCCGTCCGGCGCCATCGAAATTACCGTACTCTGTCCCGCCGTCGTACGGTTGCGCAGAATCACGCCCGAAGCCACTTCGTAAACGAAGATGTAGGTGCTGGCGTTGGTGGGCGTAATCACGCCGACGATGAAACTCCCGTCCGGCGTGCGCAGCAGTTTGCCGGGGAAGGTGGTCACCGGCCGTCCCGTGGCCTGGGCCGGAATCGGCGCCAGGGTCGTGGTCAATGCCGGCACGGCCACGTCGGTCAGAGTCTTGGCCACCGGGTCGAACACCTGCAAGGTCTTCTGCGGAACGCCCGAGGTCACACCGGTCCCCGCCATGGCCACCAGCACGCGCCCGTCGATGCCCGTTTCCACTCCCTGCGGCGTCGAAGGCAGCGTCTGGCTATACGCCATGCGATTGGAGGTAAGGTCGATGGCATAGAGCGCCGAAGGCGGACCGCTCGCCGTGACGTACAGGAAGTTGCCGTCCATCGACATGGCGCCGGCCAGCGGCGTTCGGCCCGTCGGAATCCTGGCCACAACCTGGTTCGCCGTGTAGTCGAACACCAGCACCTGGCTGGTGGTATTGCTGACCAGGTAGAGTTGGTGCCGCAGCTCGTCCAGCACGATGTCGGAGGGCGTTCCACCGGTCAACTGGATCACATCGCCGAAAGTTGCGCTCACCGCCTGTTGGGCGTGCAGCGCCGGCCCCGCCGACAGCCAGAGGCCAATCGCCAACACACCGGCCTGACACCTGTGGTTCATAGACAGTACTTCCCTTTGGGACGCGGCGGATTCAGTCCTAGTCTAGCTTAAACCCTATTCAGGCGGAGAAGTTTCGACCACACCCGCAACACTCGCCCCCTCACCGTGTTATAGTCTACAAAATTGAAAGTACTGGTGCGGAATCAAACCCGCAACACCATCCTTGGTGAATCCGTGGAAATCGCGGACACCAATGAAAAGCGCCGCGTTGGCTTGCTCGAACACACGCGGCTGGACCCGGGCGCGGGTCTGTGGATCGTGCCTTGCGAATCGGTCCATACGTTTTTCATGAAGTTTCCGATCGACTTGGTCTACCTCGACAAGCAGCGGAGAGTTCGCAAGGTGAGGCACGCGGTTCCGGCCTGGCGACTGTCGGCCTGTCTCAGGGCGCATTCGATTTTGGAATTGCCGGCCGGTACTGCTGAGAAATCCGGCACCCTGCCGGGCGACGAGTTGTCGTTTGAAAAGCTGACGCCCGAAAAGCTGACGCCATGAAATCCCGCTACCTATCCGCGCTCTTGGCTGCCGGCGCCGCGTTCTCGCTTTCCTGTGTCCACCAGACACGTGTCTCCGGGACCACCGGCGCGGCCGCCGCGCCCCTGAGCAACTGGGACCGGCAGGTGCGCAATGCGATCGACGCCGGGGACGGGGATTCCCAACTGCGCGCCCTGCGCGAAAAAGTCGCCGCCGAACCTGACAACATCCGGGTGCGGCTGGAACTCGCCCAAGCCTATGGCGAGCGGGGATACCACGAAGTCGCCCTCGAAATCAGCCGCCTGGCGGTGGCCCGATTCCCCCAATCCGGCGAGGCGCAACTCGCCCTGGTACGTGACCTGCGCCTGGTTAACCGCCGCGGCGAAGCCATTGCCAGCCTGGAAAGCTTCCTCCACGCCCACCCCGATAGCGGCGCCGGGTACTATTCCTGGCTGGGTATCCTGCGCGACGAATCCGGCCTCTGGCCACTCGGCGAACCGGCCCATCGCAAGGCTCTCGAACTCACCCCCGCAGTCGACTACCTGCACAACAACCTGGGCTACAACCTGTTGATGCAGAAGAAGAATGAGGAAGCCGCCCGGGAGTTCACCGAAGCCCTCAGGCTCAACCCCGGCTCGCGGATGGCGCGTAATAATCTGGGCATCGCGCTGGCCCATTCCAATGCCACCAAAGAGGCGGTGGCCAACTGGCAATCCACCTCCGACCCGGCCACGGCGCATAACAACCTGGCGGCGGTATGGATCGAAAAAGGGAACTATTCCGAGGCGCGCCGCGAACTGGATTTAGCCCTCAGCTATAATAGGGCACTCCCGGCGGCCCTACGGAATCTGGAATTGGTATCGCGCCTGGACGCGAGCCCCGCTACACTGAAGGCGAAGCCGCTGGGTGCGCAAGCGATGCAAGCTACGCGCTGGCAGCGGTTCAGAACCGGCGTGCGCAGGCTGTTCGTTGGCCCGTTGGACGATTCGCGGACGGAAGCCGCCAGGCGCGCCTCCGCCCATTGACAGAGAGAGGAACGATGAAAGCATTAGTCTTAGGTTTTATTCGCGACGAACAGGGGCAGGATCTGGTGGAATACGCGCTGATCGTGGCTGCCGTGGGGCTCGCCCTGATCACCACCGTGAATCAGCTCCAACTGGCCATCGTCAGCCTGTACCAGAGCATGACGGGCGACCTGTCCAGCATCGGCGTGCAACAGTAGCGCTGGGAATCCATGTCGCGGCCGGGGAGCCTGCTGCGTTGGTGCGTGCCGGACCTGGCATTTGCCACCGCCATTGTCACGCTTTTCTACTGCCTGTTCCTCTTTCAGGGATATCGCAACCTCTTTCGCGATTCCGACGCCGGCTGGCATATCCGGGCCGGTGAAGCCATTCTGGCCACCGGAAGCCTGCCGCGGACCGACCCCTATTCGTTCACCCGTGCCGGCCAGCCCTGGTTCGCCTGGGAATGGCTGGCCGATGTCGGCGTGGGCTCCATCCACCGCTCGCTCGGCCTCCGGGGCGTGGCGCTTTTCTACGCGGCCGTCATCGCCGCCGGGGTCTGGCTCTGGTTCCGCCTCCACTGGGCACTGGGCGGCAACTTCTTCGTCGCCTGCGCCATGGCGCCGCTGCTGCTCTCCACCTGCAACATCCACTGGCTGGCGCGCCCCCACGTGCTGAGTTGGATCTTCCTGCTATTGGCCGTCTTCCCGCGCAAGCCCAACCTGATCGTGGTCGGATTGGTCACCGCGCTTTGGGCCAACGTGCACGCCAGTTTCTTCTTCGCGCCCCTGATCGCGCTGGTGTTCGCGCTGGAAGACCGCTGGTATCTCAAGGCCGCGGCGGTGGCGGCGGTGGCGCCCCTGCTCAATCCCTACGGACCGCAACTCTACGTCCACCTGTTCCGCTATCTCACCGACACCGGGCTGCTGGCGCGCATTGGGGAGTTTCAATCCTTCGACTTTCACACCGCTGGCGCCGGGCAGATCGTCGCCACGGTCATCCTCGGGGTGATTGGCGGCACCCTTGCCATGACCCAGAAGCGGCTATCCCACTTTGCGTTCGCCATCCTGATTACGGCGCTGGCCCTCCGCTTCGCCCGCGCGCTGCCGCTCTCCGCCCTGCTGCTGCTGCCCATCGCCAATGCGGCCATCACCAGGTGGCTAAGAAACCTAAGAAACCCAAGAAACCCAAGAAACCCAAGAAACCCAAGAAACCCAAGAAACCCGGGGACAGACGGAACGTTTTCCAGTTTTTTTTCGAACAGAATGTGTAACTTGTCGTCTGTCGCCGGGTCGCCGGACAATGTGGAAAACGTTCCGTCTGTCACCGGGTTTCTGGCGTACTCCGACAATCTCCGCGGCCTGGACGTTCGCTTCCGCGGGCTCGCGCTGGCGCCGTTCATCTTGCTGGCGGCGTTTTACCTCACCCCCGCCGCCGGCTTTCCCGCCGACCAGTTTCCCGTCGCCGCCTATCCCCACATCCCGGCCGGCGCCCGCCTCTTCGCCCCCGACAAGTTCGGCGGTTACCTGATCTACCGTTCGAACGGCGCCTTGAAGGTCTTCTTCGACGGCCGCAGCGACCTTTACGGCGCCGATTTCCTGCAGCAGTACTCTCGCCTGGCGCAAGTCCGCCCGGGGTGGCGCGCATACTGGGAGTCCTTCCACTTTACCCACGCGCTGCTGCCCGCCGACGCCCCGCTGCTTCCCGCCCTGGAGCAGATCGGCTGGCGCCCCCTGTATGGCGACAAAACCGCGACACTGCTGGCATATCCCGGAACTTAATCACCGCGCGTGTGTTACAACAAGACATCGGCAGAATATCGGGTGGAGTTGTGTCTGAGCGTGCGCCCGGAGTGCACGCCGCCTTTTGAGGACTGAATGGACCGCCAGAAAAAGTTCCTGCTGTTCGGCGCCGCCTGGGTGTCCGCCCTGCTGCTCACCTGGTTCTATTACGCCAACGCGGTGGCGCCGAAGCAGCAGAAGACGCTGCCCGTCCTGGTGGCGACGCGCGACATGCCCATGGGCACGCTGCTCAAGAGGAGCGACCTGAAGATGGTGAACTACCCCGAAAAAGACATCCCCAAGGGCTCCGTTTCCGAGATCGCGCGCGCGGAAAACCGCGTCCTCATGGTCCCGCTCAATACCAACGAACCGGTGCTGCAGGCCAAGCTCTCCGACATGACCACGGTGGAAGGCGTCTCTTCCACCATCGACCGCGGCTACCGCGCCGTCAGCGTGCAGATCACCGAGGTCAGTGGTGTGGCGGGGTTGATCCAGCCCGGTTCGCACGTGGATGTCATCTTCACCCGGCCCGGTACCATGGCCGAGGCCACCACCTCCACCATCCTGCAGAACGTCAAGGTGATTTCCACCGGCCGCACGGTGGCCATCGGACAGGCGGTGGACCCGCGCGCGTCGAAAGCGCCCACCGCGCCCACCACCGTTACCCTGGTGCTTCTGCCGGAAGACGCGCAGAAGCTGGAGTTGGCGAAGAGCCAGGGCAAGGTCAGCCTCTCCCTGCGCAACCCGCTGGATAGCGCCCAATCGGCCAACACCGAGCCCGTCACCACCGAAGTGCTCGACCCCATGATCAGCGCCCGCCTGGCCAGGGCCCGCCGTGGACGGACCACCAATGTCTCCAAAGCCAATCTGGAAGATCCCAACGTCTGGCAGGAGTTGACCGGCGAGAAAAAGCCGGTGGACGCGGCTAAGGCCGCCGCCGAGGAAGCCGCCCGGCGCAAAAAGGCCGAAGCGGAGAAGCCGAGGATTGTGGTGGATATCTATCGCGGAGATAAGCACGTCCAGGAATCGTTTCGATGAGAGTCGGCCCGATGAGAATCGCTGAGCTCGGGTGCGCGGCGCTGGTGGCGGCCGGATGCTTCGCCCAGACCCACCCCCAAGCGCACGAGATCACGCTGCTGGAGGGCCGGGGGGAGTTGATCGCCTTCCAACAAGACGTCACCAAGGTCGCCATCTCGGAGCCGAAGATCGCCGACGCCATCGTGATTTCGCCGCGCGAAGTCATGGTCAACGCCAAGGGCCCCGGCCGCGCCACCCTGGTCGTCTGGGAAACCGGCGCCGACCCGGCCCGCTACGAGATTTACGTCACCAAGGACACCACCGAGTGGGACGCCTTCACCAAAGCGATCAATGACACCGCCGGCTCGCCCATCAGCGTGACCGGTACCGGCGAAACCATCGTGCTCTCCGGCAAAGTGAAGACCGCCGCGGACTCCAAACGCATCGCCGGCATGGCGCAGACGCGCGCCAAGACCGTCATCAACCTGCTCGAATCGCCGCCGCCCGCCGAACCGCGTCAGATCATGCTGGCGGTGAAGTTCGCCGCCATCGACCGCGTGGCGCTTACCCAGATCGGCTTCAACCTGTTCAGCACCAACCCGAAGATGATTGGCGCCACCTCTACCGAGCAGTTTGCGGCGCCGCGCTTCAGCCAGTTGTCGCCGTCGGGCGGGCAGACCGTCAATTTCTCCGACCTGCTCAACCTGTTCGCCTTCCGTTCGGACCTGAACATCGGCGCCACCATCAAGGCGTTGCAGGACCAGAACCTGCTCGAGATTCTGGCCGAGCCGAACCTGATCACGGTGGAAGGCAAGGAGGCCTCGTTCCTGGCCGGCGGCAGTTTCCCGTTCCCCACCATCACCACCACGCCCACTGGCGGTGCCACCGCGCCCGTCATCACGGTGCAGTTTAAACCCTTCGGCGTGAAGCTGGAATTCACCCCGACGGTGACGCCGCAGGGATCGATCAATCTCAAGGTGGCGCCGGAAGTCAGCAGCCTCGATTTTGCCAACGCCGTGACGCTCGAGGGATTCACCATCCCCGCGCTCAGCCAGCGGCGCGCCGAAACCGAAGTCATCCTCAAGGACGGCGAGAGTTTCGCCATCGCCGGCCTGATCGACAACCGGGTGATCGAAACTTTGTCCAAGGTTCCGGGATTGGGCGACCTGCCCGTCATCGGCAAGATCTTCCGCAGCCGCAGCACGCAGAAATCCACCGACGAGCTCCTGGTCGTGGTCACCCCGCACTTCGTCAAGCCGCTGAGCCCGGAGGAGAAAGCCAAACTGCCGGACATGCCCGCCACGTTCCTGCCGGCAGCCGTCCCAGCGGGCGCAAAGAAGGGAAAACCAGGCAAAACCGGCGGCATCAAACCAACCGTCCAGGACCCTGAATTTGTAGGACCCCGTGGCCAGCAGATACCCAACCAGTAGCAAACCCCTGGCGCAGGCACTCGTGCCTGCTGTGTCGAGACTCGTCTCGACACGGGTTGTCAGGAGCGTCCCCAAGAGTGGGGACGCGGCAGGCAGGAATGCCTGCGCCACGCCGGAGCGCGGCGCCATGTCGCTTCAGCTTGCCGTCATCCTGGTGCCGGTAGTGTTCGGCTTCATGGGCTTCGCGCTGGACCTGGGCCGTCTCTATCTGGTGCGCGGCGAACTCAATCAGGCGGCCCAAGCCGCCGCGCTGGCCGCCGCCGCACAGTTGATCGGCACCACCACGTCGCTCGATCGCGCCACCGCCGTGGCCAACCAGGCCATCGTATTGAACAAGTACAATTTCGGTTCGCTGACCCTCGGGCAGGACGCCGGGAACCTGACCAGCACCATCGCCGCCCCCGTCTTCTTCGCTACCGTGGCCGGCGCCCTGGGCACCGATCCGAATGGGGCCAGCGCCGACGGCACCACCGCCCGCCACGTGCAGATCAACGTCACCGCCGATGCCCCGCTGCTCTTCTGGAGCCTGCTCTCGCTGGGCGCCTCGCGCAAGACTCCCGTGGCCGCGCAGGTGTTGGCCGGCATCAGCGCGCCGTTGTGCACGGCCTGCGGCATCGAGCCCTTCGCCATCCCGGCCAAGGACCAGACCGACACGGTGAATTTCGGACTCGGCGCACCGGCCGACGATGTCCATTACACCTTCTACTACAACTGCACCGGCACCACGCCCGCCTTCCTGCCCAACTCGGGGCAATCCACCGCCTACACCATCGTCAACCGCTACGATGCGGGGAGCACCACCGTCCCCGACGAGACCGACCAGTTGTTCCGCCTCGGCGCCGCGGGACTGGCGTCCTCCACCACGCCCAACCCCACCGGCTCGCCGGTCCCGATCGGTTGCGTGGGCACGGGCGATGCGCTCGAAGCCGTCTGGAACAGCCCCACGTTCAGCGCCGTGCCACCGGCCTGCGCCGCGGCCCTGCCCCCGGTGGCCGAGGCCGCGCTGTGCGGCCTCTACGTGCGCTTCGATAACCAGACCCAGCCCGCCACCTGCCCCACGACGGTCACCGATTACGCCGCGCTCCAGCCGGCCTTCCAGCCCGATACAGATATCGTCACCGGGCAGGCCGACATTTACTCCACCTACTCCGGCAACGGGCGGCGTGTGATCACGGTGCCGGTGGTGGACGCCCTGGCGCCCAATACGGCCACGCCGATGACGGTGCTCGGCTTCCGCCAGTTCCTGGTGCAGCCCAACCCCGATGGCACGTTCTTCAATCCCGCCGATGCCAACGGCCGCTTCGTCGCCACCTACATCGGCAGCCCGATGCCGGTCAAGCAGGGGTACGTGGACGACCGCTTCGGGCAGAGCTGTCCCGCGCCGGTGAGTTCGGGCCCGGGGAAGGTGGTACTCCACCGATGAGACGCGGGCGCGGCGGCAGCATGACCGTCGAATTGGCGATGTGGTTGCCGGTGGTGTTCCTGCTGCTCGGCGGCCTCATCCAGTTCGGCAAGATCACCTACATTTACTACTCGCTCCAGAAGACGGTGAACACGGTGGCGAGCTACCTGGCGGTGCAGAACGGGGTGAACTTCTGCCCCGATGCCGGCGACCCCACCATCGCCGCCGCCATACAGTTCGCGCTCACCGGCACTACCGACGGCAGCGGCACGCCCGCCATTTTCGATCTCACCGCGGATATGATTACGGTGACCACGCAGTGCATCGACCCCGTGACCCTGACGCTGGGCGATTGCGCCGTGTCCGGCTGCGGCACGCCGGTGGGCGCCCAACGGCCGGACTTCCTCACCGTTTCGATACCCAACGGATACATCATCCAGCCGCGGATTCCGTATATTCTGGTGGACCCCATCCCGCTCAAGCCGAAGGCCGTGGTGGCGTACCAAGGTGGGTCATGAGACGGCACAACTTCCTTGCGCGACGAAGCCGTAGCCACACGGATCATGCTATTCCCCGCGGAGACGCAGAGACGCAGAGATCAGCGCAGAGAAGAATAGGCCTGAGACAGGAACAGGGCGCGCGCCACCCGCGCAGCGTGCTTCGTCCTTTTCCCGGGTTCTTGCTTTTCTCTGCGCTTATCTCCGCGTCTCTGCGTCTCCGCGGGCAAAAACATGGCTACGGCGTTCACGGAGGCTGCTCATGAGGCGCCGCCGTTCCGGACAGTCCTCGGTCGAATTCGCGCTCCTTTACAGCGCGGTGATTCTGCCGCTCACCTTCATGCTGCTCTTCGTCAGCGAGATGCTGTGGGTTTGGCACAGCGTGGTGGATTTCACGCGCGTAGGCGCCAATTATGCGGCCACCCATTGCTGGATGGGCGACGGCAGCAACGTCACCACTTACATGACCACGCATGTGCCGCGCATGATCGATATGGACAGATTCCAGAACGGCGAAGCGGGCATCCAAGTCAGCTACTTTGCGCTGGACCCGGCCACCGGGCAACTCTCGCCGTTCACCTGCGCGGCGGGGGCCGATTGCAGCGCGAGCTGCATCCCCGACGCGGTCACGGTGAGCGTCACCACCTATCAGTTCACCAAGGGGCTTTCGACCTTTTTTCACTTGCCGCCGGTCACCATACCGCCATTTGCCACCAGCATGCCCATCCAGAGCAGCGGATGCGACGAATCGGGGAACTGCCTGCCATGAGAAAGGATACCTGTGTCTAATACGACTCTACTGGTCGCTTCGAGCGACGAGCATTTTCGCGAAAGCGTGCGCGACAGCCTGATCAATCTTCCCGAGGCGAAGATTGTCGCCGAATATCAGGAGGTGGCCGCCAACCTCTACATTCGCGTGTTGCAGGATCTGGAGCGCCATCCCACGCCGGCCTGATCGTGGATATCTCGGGCGAACCCGAGGGTTCCATCAAGGCCATCGAGAAAGCCAAGCAGGCGGCGCCGGACTTGTTCGTGATCGTCAGCAACTTCAGCGCGGATGGTGAGACGGTGATCCAGTGCATGCGCGCCGGGGCCAATGAATTCCTGCTCCAGCCCATCAAGCGCACCGAGTTCCGCGAGGCCATGCACCGGCTGGAGCACGCGCCGCGCCACGGCGCCGCCGGCGTCAGCAAACTGGGCAAGATCTACACTTTCATCGGCACCAAGGGCGGCGTCGGGACCACCACCCTGGCGGTCAACTTCGCCAGCGTGCTGGCGCAGCGCAAGGTCTCAACAGTCGCCATCGACCTGGATTGGATCGGCAACGACGTGGCCATGCAACTCGGCGCCTCGCCGCAGTACACTCTGATGGAAGTCGGCGAGAACCTGGAGCGGTTGGACCAGGCGCTGTTCGAAGGCTTCGTGACGCGCGACCCGCTGGGCTTTTTCCTGGTGGGGCCGCCCGACGCGCTGGAACAGAGCGGCCACTTCAGCGATCATCAACTGCGCGAGTTCGCCACCTTCCTGGTGGAGAAGTACGACGCCATCGTGGTGGATGGCGGGCGCAACATCTCGAACGACCTGGTGCTGGCGGCGGCGCAGGTCTCGGCGTCGGTCTTCCTGGTGATCGATCAGGAGTTTCCGTCCATCCGCAACGCGCAGCGCTACATCGGTTTCCTGATGCGCATGGGCTTCAATCAGGATCAGATCCGCGTGGTGGTGAACCGATACACCAAGAAAATCACCGCCAACCAGGCCAGTTTGGAGCAGATCCAGCAGACGCTGAACCAGAGCGTGTTCTACGGAATTCCGAATTCCCCGGCGGTGCTCGCGTCCATTAACAAAGGCCGGCCGTTCGTGGCCAACCGCGAACAGGCGGGCGACCTGGACCGCGTGTTCCGCGCCTTCGTCGATAAGGCTACCGGCAAGAAGGCCCAGGCCGCGGAGGCCACGGGGAAGACGGCATAATGAAAGCACACCATGGGTAGCCGAAGCATTGTCCGTCCCGGGTCGGGAGCCGACCGCTGGTTCGAATTGAAAGGCCAGGTTCACTCCAAGCTGGTGAACTCGCTGACCCCCGAGCAACTCAGGGATTTGAACAAGGACAGTGTGCGCGGGCAGGTGGGCACGGTGGTGGAGAAGCTCATCGCCGACGAGAGCCTGCCCATGACGCTGGGCGAGCGCGAGAAGCTGACCGAGGAGATTCTGGACGAAGTGTTCGGCCTGGGCCCGCTGGAGATTCTGCTCAAGGATCCCTCGATCAGCGACATCATGGTCAACGGCTTCGACAACGTGTACGTGGAACGGGCCGGCCGCATGGTGGAGACCAACATCCGCTTCAAGGACCACGCGCACGTGCGGCTCATCATCGAGCGCATTGTGAGCGCCGTCGGCCGCCGCATCGACGATTCGTCGCCCATCGTGGACGCCCGCCTGGCCGACGGCTCGCGCGTCTGCGCGGTGATTCCGCCGCTCTCCCTCATTGGCCCGGTGATGTCGATTCGCCGCTACGGCAAGCGCGTGCTTACCACCGAGGACCTGATCAAGAACCAGACGTTCACCACCGGCATGCTGGATTTCATGAGCGGCTGCGTGGAGGCACGGTTGAACATCGTGATCTCGGGCGGTTCGGGCTCCGGCAAGACCACCATGCTGAACACGCTCTCCCGCTTCATCCCGGAGGAAGAGCGCATCGTCACCATCGAAGACACCGCCGAGTTGAATCTGCAGCAGGGGCACGTGGTGCGGCTGGAAACGCGCCCGGCCAACATCGAAGGCGCCGGCGCCATCACGCAGCGCG
>Ga0182021_10006591_pt1 | contig 13795 bp, 6 predicted proteins | sample 612E3MmetaG_FD_120493 | JGI IMG/M metagenome (GOLD analysis project Ga0182021, IMG submission 120493) | Permafrost microbial communities from Stordalen Mire, Sweden - 612E3M metaG (Illumina Assembly) | ecosystem: Environmental > Terrestrial > Soil > Wetlands > Permafrost | place: Sweden...
AATGCACAACCGCGTGCGTCCCAGCGGGGGCTGCGGGCTGTCGGCGCACTTCATGATCGACGCCGACGGCACCATCTATCAAACCCTCGACCTTGCCGAGCGCGCCTTTCACGCGGAGCAATCTAATTCGACCTCGGTAGGGGTCGAGATCTGCAACCGGGGGCGATACAACCCGAGCGAGATGAGCCGGCTGCCCGCAGAATACCGCACGCGGCCTCGGCGCATAGTGGTGATCAACGGGTTCACCTACGATGCCTACGACTTCCGTCCCGAGCAGTACGACTCGCTCTTGGCGCTGACCCGCACCCTTCTTCGCATCTTTCCCAAGATCAAACCCATCATCCCAGAAGAGAACGGAGTCCCCTATCTGAACACGCTGGAAGATCCGGTCGCGTTTCACGGCATCGTTGGTCACCTGCACGTCGACCTGCAGAAACAGAAGTGGGATCCCGGGGCTCTCGACTGGCGATGGCTGACGCGTGCCTTGCAGGGTTTCTTCTTTCCCATCCAGCTGCGCGCCTTCAGCGAGGTCCCCCGGACCCGCGACGACCTGCTAGCGGCGCGCAAGGGCGCTTTCTTCAGCAGCGAAGAGCGAGTCAGCGGCTTCTTTCCCCTGGCACCGGGCCGCCTGTGGCACTCCGGCGTCCACCTGCGGGGTCTGCGGGGCGCCCCTGTCTCGGCTCCGACGCGCGGCCGTCTGGTAGCCGCAAGGTGGGCAACGGCCCACGGCAGTTCGACCTCGTTCGTGCTGATTCGGCATGAGGCGGAACTGGACGGCCGACCCTTCACGTTCTACTCGCTTCTGGCCCACCTGGCCCTGCCAGCCCCGTCCGAGACGAATCCCATAGGGTGGCTGCAGGCACTCGCGAAACCCGAGCGGGCCGGGGAACGCGCGGCACTGGAATCCGGCGCCGTCACCCTTCTCGATGAACGCATCGAAACGGGTGACCTGGTGGGATTTCTGGGGACGGTGAACCGCGGCCCCGAGCAAGGCTCGGAAGTCCACTTTGAAATATTCACTACCGAGAAGCCCCCAGCCGCGCTTGAGAGAACCTTTCGTTTGATGAACGCGGCTGCAGACGGTCCGATGGCTCGCCGGGCTGATCTGATCGCTCTTCTGGACAAGAACGGAGATTCACAGGTCGACGCCAGCGAACTGCGCGGCCTGTTTCAAGGCAACGATCTGAGCAAGCGGCAGGCCCTACGCCGGCTGGTCGTCCTGCATCGCCACGAATGGGGGGATCGGACGACCCTGACCGAGTTCATGGGCCTGCGCGAGCTCTCGGGCATACCCACGGCTGACCGCCAACGGATCTACGAAGTCGCCGTCAAACCCTACCTGTTCTGGACAGACGCCCTGGCGAAGCACGCGGGCCTTCCCTTGAATCAGGTCATCTATTCGTACAATCCGCTTACCTTTCTGCTGTCCCTGGCCGCCCGCGCAACCCAGATCGACATCCCCTGGCCACGTGAAGGCGTGGGCGACGGTGGAGTGGAGCCACGCCGTCTCAGCTATGTTCCGGTGGACGACTGGCTCAAGCCAGCCGCCGCCGATTCCAAGGAACTGCAACTCCCTCCTCTCATCGGCGTGGATCTCCAGGTCAAGCGCAAGGATCAAATACCGCTGATCGAGTTGCCCCCGACCGACCAACGCTAGTCCATATTGGAATAGCGGATTCCGCTTCTTCAGCGCAGACGTGGTAGAGATGGTGGAAGGTCGCATGATCGGCAAGCAGATCGGCAATTACCGCATCATAGGCCCAGCGGTTCCATGGTTTCTCGCCGATTGGTGCCTGGCGCTGGACACCCGCAAAGGTGGGGTCGTGGACATGATCCTCCTTTCGCCGGATGCAGCCGGCAGCGCTGCTGCCGCGGACGAGTTCCTCACCGGAATGCGCGTTGCGCTAGATTTTCGCCACCCGGGGTTCGTTCACCTCCTGGACTGTGACCGCCTGACCGATGGAACTGTCTACCTGGTTCGCGAGCACGTCGAGGCCGAATGCCTCTCCGAGCGGTTGAAGCGACAGGGCGAGCTTGCCTCGGATCTGGCTACAGTCTGTGATCTCGTTGCGCAAACCGCGGCAGCGATGGGCGCCGCACATCAGGCTGGCCTGCTCTATCTCTGCCTGCGACCTGAAAACATACTCTTGTTGCCGGCCAGCCAAGCCGCGCATCTGGTCACGGTCAGACTCCTCGAACTTGGGATGGGAAGCCACTTTCTCTCCCGCATTCGCCAGATGGCACCGGGCAAGGAGTTGCCCGCTTCCCTGCTTTGCTACTGCTCCCCGGAACAGTGCCTTGGCGGCAGCGTGGACCCTCGCTCGGATATCTACTCCTTGGGATGCGTTCTGTTTGAACTTTTTGTCGGCCAGCGACCATTCAAGCAGACCGACCTCTGGAGCCTGGTGTCGGCCCACGCGCACAATTCACCGGCACGGCTGAGGGAGCTGCGTCCAGAGTTGTCGCCTGCCCTTGAAGATCTGGTCGCCGCGATGCTGGAAAAAGATCCCACGCGGCGGCCCTTTGCCATGGCGGAAGTGGTCGCCGTCCTGCGGGCCTTCGTCTCCCAGCCCGTCCCCAGTTTCGAACCCAGCGAAGCCCCTTCCCCTCCCGCGCTCGCGAGGACCGTCCTTCTGGAACCGGAACTACCGGTCTCAGACTCCGATGCGCTCCCTTCCGCTGACACCTCTCGTCCCACCCGTCTATTGCCTCCGGCCGAGGAAGTGTCCGCGCCACAGCGGCCAGCCGTCGTCCCTAGCCCTCATCGGGTACAGCGGGATCAGTCGCCGCCGTCCGCTGAACTCGCGCTTGCAGGGCGCCGGTCAAGACATTCGATGGGCAAGGGTGCAGGCACCAAGAGGCTGCGATCGTCTTGGGTAGCGATGCTCGTCGGGATCGCCTTCGTCTGTGTCGCCCTGGGAGCGGGCCTGCTCCTTTGGTCACGCCCGCAAGCCAGCAAAGCCCAACGCGCGCTTATTGAAGAGACGACCCCTCGCCAGCGACCGATCTCCCCCCCTGTGTCTCCCGGCCCCGCGCTGGCCCCAGCTGGGGAGCGGCCCACCCCGGAGGTGACCCAGCCGGCACGAGACCCGGCCGACAAAACACGATCGGATCCCGAAAAGAGCCGCCGTCCCGCCGGGAGGACCAAAGGCCAGGACCCAGCTAGGCCGCGCGTCCCTGATTCCCCTGATGGCATACTCGAACCGACCTTCAGGTAGCCCGGAGAAGATGACCGGCAAGAACGGCTTGGAGAATGCGGTCGTCATGCTGGTCGAGCCCAAGAGGGGCCAACCCTTCAGACTGATGATTGCCCAATCGGGATTTGGAGCAGTGCGGGACTGGCGCAATCGGGTGTAGTCGATTTGAACTAGTCTCCAACGGCTTTGAACTTGCCGCTCGACTCAGGTGGTCCCTCCGATCGTTTGCGGTCGCCTCTTCCGGAGGCACCCGTCCGTGCCGACTTGCGTTCGTAGGTTTCGTTCCGCGGCTCAAGCGCGATGTTCAGGGTTCGGTCCTCACTGGCGTCGATGATGAGGGGTTTGTCGACGAACCCATCCGCTTTCAGGACGACATCGAATCGTGCTCCCGACCGCGGAAGGGCGAACTTCCATGGCGTGGTACCTCGCGGGGCACTCTCGCCCGCGAGCCAGATCTGCGCCGAACGCGGTGTTGTATTGATTTGAACTGTGACTTGAGCCGGCAGCTCAGTCGTGGTCGTGGTTTCGGCCTGTTTGGATGGCTCGGGCTTCGCCGGCGGTTCCTGGTGGCGGCTGGTTGGCTCTTCCGGTTTGGAACGGCTCAGAAGATAGGATGCACCTCCCGCAAGGGCAAGGCCGAGGGGAACGAGGGCGAGCGCCAAGGGCCACTTGGTCCTAGCCGGTCGTCGTTCGGTCGTGCCGCCGAGCCTGGCCGGCGTTCTCGCCGCCCCAGCACGAGGCGTGGCAGGTTGCTCTCCTGCGCTCGAATTGGGCGTGCGGATACCCCGGTTCGAGCGGTTCTCGCGTCTTGGGGGCGTGGGGGTCAGCCGGGTGGGGAGCGCTTGTTCCGGGGTGAGGATGGCGGTCGTGACCGGTGGTGAAGGGTCGGTGAATCCAGCAGGGCGCCGCAGGACCGTGTTGAAGTCGGCAATGCGCACGCCGAGGAAGACCTCGATCAATTGCGCGACTTCGGCCATGGATTGTGGCCGGAGAGCGGGATCTTTGGCCAGCATCTGCGCCACCAGGCTCCCAATTTCTGCGGGAACGTCGGGCTGAAAGAAGGACAGCATGGGTGCTGCCTGCGAGATGTGAGCCATCAAGAGATCCCCGGGTGCCTCCGACACGAAGGGCGGCCTTCCCGCGACCATTTCAAACATCACGCAGCCGAGCGAATAGATATCCGCCCAATGGCCGATGGTCGGAATGCCACGACACTGCTCGGGCGACATGTAAAGCGGCGTGCCGAGCAGACTCCCGGTGCGGGTCGCATCTTTGCCGGTATCCTTGGCGGACAAAAGCTTTGCGATGCCGAAGTCCAGCACCTTGACGGTCAAGAAGTCCCGGCGGTTGGGAACAACGGTGAGGAAGGTGTTGTCGGGTTTCAGATCCCGGTGAACGATTCCGTTGGTGTGTGCGGCTTGCAAGGCATCGGCAACCAAGCCGGCAAAAGCGGCGATGCTGCGGTAGTCGGGCGCCAGCCGGGTTATGCGGCAGAGCGTGGTCCGCAGACTCTCGCCTTGCAGGTACTCCATCACTATGTAGGCGCGACCATCGGGCAGGACATCGCAGTCGAAAATCTCGACGATGTTGGGATGGCGAAGCTGCGCGGTGGCTCGCGCTTCGGTGAAGAAGCGCGAAACCATCGTCTGGTTCATCGAGATCTCAGGAAGCAGAACCTTGACCGCGGCATCGCGGCCGAGATGGCGATGCCGGGCCAAGTAGACTTCGCCCATCCCGCCCGCGCCAAGCCTACGCACGACCGAGTAGGGGCCGATCTGCTCGCCGGCAACGATCTGGGTTGCTATAGCTTCCATTGGCTAGGCTACGAAGACCGAGCTTACCTTGAGCACGGCTTTCTGGCACGCTTGTTGACGCCTCCTGGCCCGTGCCCAGGAGAGGCCACCGGCGAGAGATTGGCTAGAACCGGCCCGAAAGCGAGGCGCCGCTGGCACCAGGCGCTAGCAAGGGGGTCAGGGCCAGGGTCTTTTCCGAATTCTTGGACCCGTAGCTGGCAGAGAAAAGGACGACGCCGGTCCCCAGCGCAGCGGCTCCCACGCCAAGGGAGACCCATCCGAGAATGCGGAAGGTTTTCGACGAGTCATCCTTGCCGGCGTCGTAGCCGCCGCGATCGAGGGGGGGGTACGCCTGGTCGTGAAGGCTGCTCGCGTGCAAGTAGAAAAAGATACCCCCGGCGAGCGCAGCAACCCCCACGCTGCCAACTACGATGCCGGCGATGCGTAGGCCGCGGCCGGAACGAGGCTCTGGGCTGGGCGGAGGCACAGGCTCTTGGACATCCACAGGAGGCGGCGTGACCGCAACCGGGGCCGGTGCTGCGGCGGTGGCTACGGGTTGAGACGCCACAACCGGGGGTGCAGGCGAAGGCTCGATGGGACTGGCTTTCGCCGCATCCTTGTCCTTGCGGGCGTTCAACTGCGCTTCCATCTCGCTGATGCGCTTTTCAACCGCGGGCCGGTTCTTCGCGTTGGGATCCGCATCGAGGTAGCGCCGGTAGAAGAAGACGGCTTGCTGCGGATTGCCGTTCTGGCGGTGGGACTGAGCAATATTGTAGAGGAAGATCGGCTCTGGCTTGATTTCGTAAGCCTTCTCGAACTCCTCGATAGCCGCACGGAAATGCCCCAGCGAGTACGCCGTCATGCCCTTGTTGTAGTGCTTCTCTGCCGACTGTTTCGATCGCGACTGCGCGAGACCGGACGGCGCCATCCCCATCAAGACGGCCACCACAACAACGCAGGGAAGGATGATCTTGCCTTGTCGCCTCATCTCCACTCCTTATCCATGGCCGGGCAGTGTCGTCGGGAGCCGCTTGCGTGTCAAGCACGGCCCGCTAGGGTTACCTTTTTCCGTGGCTGGCGCGGTTGCAAAACGCACTTGGCGCGGCATCCAGGTCGTGCTATCTGATGCGGCTCTGTCGTCATGTGTCGTGAGGAGCGCGTGCAAAAAACTCTACTGTCTTCCCGGTGTGGGTTCCTTGTGCTTGCTGCAACGATCGTGCTCGGCTGTGGTCCTTCGGGCCCGCGGAATGGCACGCTGAGATGCGGGCCTGAGCCGCGTCCCTGTCCAGGCGGGTACGTGTGTGACCCAGTCACCACAACCTGCTGGAAGAACGGAACGCTCAGGGACAGTGGCGCGGGAGACAAAGATGCACCTGCCCAGAGTGACACATACGCATCCCCTTCAGATGTCGAGCCCTTCTCGACCGAAGGCGGCGCCGAGTCAGCCGAGTCAGTCGATACTTCGCCAAGATTCGATAGTTCCGACTCTCCTTTGGATAGCACCCGCGACCAGGCGATCGCGGACAGACCGGACGCAGGCCCGGAGTGCGCGGACGGGGGCTGTTCGACCTGCGTAGAGGGGGTGGCCTGCGATCGCAGGCTGGCGTGCAAGCTCGGCCAGACGAGCTGCGCGACTGGCGTGTCCACGTGCGTGGAATCCGGCAACGCCGACGACGGCACGCCCTGCGGATCGGGCCAGGTGTGCTCAGTCGGCCAGTGCGTCCCCTGCAGCGCCGGCGCTGGCTGCGTGCCGACCAACGCGTGCCACCAAGGAACGCTCTCGTGCACGGGCGGAGTCCCTGTGTGCACGGACCTGGGCACGCCTCTCGACGAGGGGGCGAAGTGCGGCACCGACAAGGTCTGCCACCAAGGCACGTGCCTCACCTGCAAGGCCGGCGCAACCTGTGACGTGACGGGGGCGCCCTGCCGGGTCGGGCAAACCTCGTGCAACACCGGGCAGGCGGTGTGCATCGAAAGCGGCAACGCGGCCAACGGCAAGGCTTGCGGCACCGGGATGGTGTGCAACAGCGGCGAGTGCAAGGCGTGCAACTCCGGATCGCCTTGCGTCCCGACCAATCCTTGCCACGTGGGCACGCTGGACTGCTCGGCCGGCACGGCGACCTGCACGGACACCAGCGCATCGGTCCAAGATGGAACGGGCTGTGGCACGAACCTGGTCTGCTTGTCCGGCGCGTGTGTGGCCTGCACCGGAAGTCAGGATTGCACGCCGGTCGGGACCACGTGCAAGGTCGGCAAGACCTCGTGCGCGTCCGGGACATCGGTCTGCGTGCAGAACGGAAACGCCGCCGACGGCTCGGGTTGCGGCAGCAAGCAAGTGTGCAGCAAGGGCGCCTGCGTGAGCTGCGCCGGCGGGTCCCCGTGTGCGCCCACGACGGCGCCTTGCCACACCGGCAGTCTGGATTGCTCGGCCGGCACCCCGGTGTGCACGGATCTGGGAGTGAACCTGGGCAACGGGACGTCTTGCGGAACAGATCGGGTCTGCAGCGGCGGGAGCTGCGTGGCCTGCAAGACCGGGGACGTTTGCACGCCCAGCAACCCCTGCCAGACCGGCACGACCGACTGCTCGACCGGCACGTCGGTGTGCACGCCAACCGGAAGCGTGAAGGATGGAACAGCCAATTGCGGGACAGGCCAGGTGTGCCGTGGGGGCGCGTGCGTTGCCTGCACGGAAGGGACGTCGTGCACGCCCACGACCGCCATCTGCCACAAGGGAACCCAGTCTTGTGCGACGGGGGCGCCGGTGTGCACGGACACGGGCACGAACGCGACGAACGGCACCAACTGCGGCACGAACCTCGGGTGCGCCAACGGCACGTGTTCGTGTACCCAGGGAACGGTGTGCACGCCGCCCGGGCAGCCGTGCAAAGTGGGCACGACCGACTGCTCGACCGGATCGTCAGTTTGCAATGTGACTGGGAGCGTCCCCAACCAACCGGCGGTTGACTGCGACGCCGGCAAGATATGCGTCGACGGTACCTGCGTCGTTCGACCTGGATGCGGGAGCACGCCGGCGCTCGGCTGTCCCTGCAGCAGTCCCGGAACGCTGGCTTGCAATGGCGCGCATCAGGCACTCAGGCTCAAGTGCACAGCCGGCGTGTGGGTGGACAACACGACCTGTCTGACCGCGCAGAACTGTGATCAAAGCGACGGGCTGTGCCACGCCATCATTGCCAACTGCCAGACCAGCACTACCTACTGCAGCGACGGCAACACCCAGCAGACCTGCAACGCCGACCTAACCGCGACGACCCCGACCGCCTGCGTGGGCGTTTGCTCGAGCAACACGTGCCAGACAGCCAGGTGTGGCGACACAAAGGTCGAATCGAGCATCGGCGAGGAGTGTGACGACGGCAACACCGTCGCCTCGGACGGCTGCGAGCCGGACTGCAAGCTATCAAAGGTGGTCGCCGTCGCCGCCGGGGCGTTCCATAGCTGCGTTCTGCTCTCAAGCGGCAGCGCCAGGTGCTGGGGCGACAACCAATACTCTCAGCTTGGGCTTGGCGATACTGCCTTCCACGGGACCACCCAGCCCTCTCAGCTCGGCCCGATAACCTTCGGCGAAAGAGCCACTGCGATCGCTTCCGGCCTGTACCACGTCTGCGTGGTTCTCGCGAGTGGCGGCGTTCGCTGCTGGGGCCGGAACGAGATGGGGCAACTTGGGCAAGGAGACAACACCACCACGCGAACAACCCCAGCGCCGGCCATCACCTTCAACAGTCCTGTCAGAAGCATTGCAGCGGGAGGGGAAACCACCTGCGTCATTCTCCAGAACGGCGACGTTCACTGCTGGGGTGCCAACGGCTCCGGGATGTTGGGCCTGGGCACGATCACCGAGCCCAGTCAGGGCACTGCAGCGACTGCGCTTGGCGCAATCGCAATCGGCGGGGCGGCGACTGCGATTTCCGTCGGAACCGATGCGGTTTGTGCCAGCCGTTCATCGGGCGTGATTTGTTGGGGATACAACGGCTCCGGCCAACTCGGACGAGGGGATACGGTCGATGTGGGGGGCACGGGGACACCCGCGGCAGCGACGCCGCCGGCCATTCCTGTCTTGGCAAGTGGACGGACCGCTACTGCTTTGGCCTCCGGGGCGGGCCACACCTGCGCGCTCCAGGACAACAATCAGCTTGAATGCTGGGGATCCAATGCCGCTGGTCAACTCGGTCTCGGCCTGCCCGCCTCGGGAACCTCGCTATACATTGGCGACAACGAGGCACCGGCGACATCCGGAGTCCTTCAGCTCACGGGAGTCACCTCGATCTACGCTGCCAATTCGAGCACCTGTGCTGGGCTGCAAACGGGAGGCTTGCGTTGCTGGGGCCTCAATACCAAAGGGGAGCTCGGCTACGCCGATATCAGCAACAAGGGGAACGACGATTTGACCAAGCCCTTGAACCTCTCAAATGTCGCCTTTGGCACCGGCGTGACCGCGACCTCGGTGGCGATCGGCAATGCTCACACCTGCGCCTTGCTCAGCAACGGTCAGGTCCGCTGTTGGGGCCGAGACAACCTTGGCCAGCTTGGAAACGGCACAGTCCTGAGCACCGCGCCGGACTATGTGGGAGGGAATTCGCTACACACTCCCGACTTGCTTCCCCCGGTTCAAGTCTTTCCACCCTCGCCGTAAGAGAACCCTCGCCACATGGATCAGCGTTGGGCAGGCATGGGCGGGTGTTTCTCGATGGCGATTGCGATCGTGATCGCTATCGGCAATTCGCTGGCCTGCGGCAGCTTGGCGACCCCCACCAGGCGGCCGGAGGCTGGAGCACAGGACGGCGTTGCGGCTGACACGGGTAGAGACGACCTTGGCGGCAACGGCGGCAGTGGCGGCGTCGATACTGGTGGAGTCGCAATTGGGCCAGCGGATGGAGGTGGAGGAGGATCGCCCCTCGATGGCAGTTTCGGAGAGGCGACCACAAACCCTGACGGCAATGGCGGAGCAGGAGGCGTCAGCGGCACTGGCGGGACCATCCCCATGGCCACAGGCGGAAGTTCCAGTTCGGGCGGAACAGATGGCGGAGGTCTGGTCATCGATGCCAGCCCGGGCGAGACGGGCACGGGAGCAGGGGGCATCACTGGAACCGGTGGAACAAGGCCGATTGCCACTGGCGGAGGTTCCAGTCCGGGCGGAACAGGAGGGGTTCCAGGAAATGGCTGTTCCAGCTCAACCGGAGGCTCCACTCCCATCACGCAGACACCAATGCTCGCATCGGCTGGCGCCACCTGCGCTGCCCCGGGACTCCTCGCTTGCGCCGGGGTCAACCAGCAGCAGGTCCTGATCTGCAGCAACGGCGTATGGACGGTGCGCTTGACCTGCGATGTGAACCAGCGGTGCGACAGCACGAGCGGTCGCTGCGCCGACATTGTTTCGGGGTGTACGAGTCAGGAGCCCGGATATGCGTTCTGCGATGCCAATACCCTCAAGGTCTGCGGGCTAGATCTTGTGACGGTGGCAAGCATCGCCTGCTGTGGGCGCTGCGATGCCGGCGTATGCGAAACGCCTCGATGTGGCGACGGCCTGGTGCAGGCCCCTGAGGAATGCGACGACGGCAATACAACGCCAGCGGACGGATGCGAAAACGACTGCAAGCGCACGGTCATCGTGCAACTCGCCGCCGGATGGACGCATAGCTGCGCTTTGTTTGCTTCAGGCGGCGTCCGTTGCTGGGGAGGGAACGACCGCGGTCAACTCGGCCTCGGTACGAACGAAGACCTTTCCGCCAAGCATCCGTTCGAACTGGGCCCCATCGGCCTGGGCGCGCCAGCCACATCTCTTGCCGCCGGCTACCGCCATACATGCGCCCTTATGGCCGGCGGGTCGGTGCAGTGTTGGGGACGCAACGACTTCGGCCAGCTCGGCCTCGGTCACGCCAATGACATCGGCGACGACGAGGTTCCCACGGCGGCAGTATCGAAGGTGCCGCTCGGCGCGACCGCCAAACTGATCGCCGCAGGCGGCGACAGCACATGCACCTTGCTTGCGGACAATTCCCTCCGCTGTTGGGGCCGCAATGACTTCGGCCAACTCGGCCTCGGGCATACTGACAACATCGGTGACGACGAATTGCCGACCGCCGCCAATGCCCAAGTTTCGCTTGGCGGAACCCCGACCGCCTTGGCTTTGGCTGGCGACCATGACTGTGCGCTCCTTGACACCAATGGAATCCGCTGCTGGGGCCGCAATGACCTCGGTCAGCTTGGCATTGGAAGTACTAGCAACATCGGCGACAACGAACTTCCAAGTACCACCACCCCGATTACCTTCATCGAAAAGGGGCCGATCGTCGGCCTCACCGCGGGTGGAGATCACACCTGCGTTCAGATCGACAGCACTGCCTTCGGCAGCCTCAGTAGCTGCTGGGGATACAACGGCGATGGCAGTTTGGGGGTCGCCTCATTCGATGAAAAGCCGCTGGCGCTCGCTGGCGACTGGCCTCCTGGCTCCTGGGGGTTCCCGATCGTTCGTTTGGTCTGTGGCGCGAAGCACACCTGCCTGCTGCTGAGCAGCCACGACCTGCGCTGTTTCGGGCTCAATGACTACGCCCAACTCGGCTTGCCCAGACTCGGCCCCCTCGGCACCAATGCGCCACCCAACAATGCCGCCCCTATCGATTTCGGGCTCGACAGCAAGGGGATACCAGCCTACGCTACACTCTTCGCCACCGGCTCCTATCACAACTGCGCCCTCCTCAATACCGGCGAGGTTCGCTGTTGGGGGATGAACCTCGATGGACAGCTCGGTCTTGCCTTCACGTCGCCTGCACCGACTGGATACCTCGGAGGCGCGCCAGACACCGTGCCCGGCAAGCTGCCTGCGGTGGAAATTCTACCTCCCTAACCCACAACCCAACTAGCTAGAAAGGACCGACCATGAGACCAACAAGAACGATCGCATCGCTTTCCCTCCTGAGCACGATAGCCATGACTGGCTATTCAGCCACCGCCAACGCCGTGGACGAGTACTCCATAATTCTTCTGGACCGATCGGGCAGCATGTCCACCAACACGAACACCGCCGCTCCGGCCCAGACGCGATGGACCGACGCAATGGAGGCGGCCGCTGACGTCATTCTAACCAAGGACAAGCTCGATCCTTCCATCGACCGAGCCTACGCCATCTGGGATTTTCGACTCGGCGCTGGAACCACTGGAGGGCCTAACAACGACACCACCCAGGACAACGCCAAGCAGGTTTGGCCCTTGCAAGACTCCGACTGCAGCAACCTTTGCCCAACGAAGGCCAACTGCGCTGTCATCACTAGGCTGCCTTCGCTGGCTGGAATAACCAACAACTATTGCGATTTTGGCAACACTAGTGCCACCCAACCGTATGACGCACTGGCCGCTCTCCTCCGAAGCTACAAGACGGACATCAACCGGACACCTGACGCAAACTTCATGGGCCGAACACCGATCGCGGATGCACTGTGCCGCGCGCTGAATACGATACGGCTGGCGAACATCAACACGCCGCAGACGATTACCTTTGAATCTGACGGCCTGGAGAATCAGAGCAGCCTCGGCGATTGTGGAAACTATTCCATTGCTTCTACGGCTGTTCCCTTTAGCACCGACCCCGCCTCCTCTTGGGACAAGAGCCTCAGCGATTGGGGAATGAGTGCCCCGGCCGGCAGCGGCGCCCCCGATGCGATCAATTCGCCGATCACGCCGGGCGGAGGAAGTTGGGAAGCGCGCGTGGTTCGGCGAATGCTTCACCTCACCAACTCAAACTCAGCAGCAGCGACGGCGTCTGCTATTCAACCAAACGAGCCGGCTTCGTCCAACATCGCCTGGCGTGTGCAAGTTCACTACGCGACCTTTGACAGCACGACCCCCATTATTCCTTTGACCCTTGCCCCCACGACTCTGACCGCCGCCGCGGCTGCCCCCAGCACCAGCAATCAAGACAAAGGTGCGGTGGTGAATAAGTACACCGTCAGCGCCCCACTTGCGGGCATCACTCCCGCAATGCTTACGGCCGCCGCGTCCGGGACGTCCTCCGCGAGCAGCGCGACCGCTGCGGCCACCAGCACGATCGTAGTTGACATCCCGGCCGCTGAGCTATCGTTGTTCAGGCAGATGGCTTCGTCCAGCTTCCCAACCAAGGGAAAACGCGCGTCCCGTGCCTTCTTCCAGGCAATCACTCTCTTGCCCGGCCAGACGTACGGGACCTACCACAAGCTTGCTGGCGATGTGGACGATAGCAACTGCGTTGACCGGGCTGACTACAGCATCATGACCCAGAAGGATGTCTGGTATACGCGGGCTCTGCCGCCCAATCAGATCGGTATGCGCGCCGATCTCAACAAGGATGGATGGGTCAACGAAGCTGACCGCACCATCCTCCTCGCGAACTGGGGCAAGGGCTGCATCAACAATCCTGGTCCGAAGCCGAAGATCTGATCTGAGCCAGTCAACAACAGATAGCTAGCCAATGATAGGGGGCCTCGGGCAGAAACACATGCCCAGGCCCCCTGCGAACCTCCAGCCAGACCGCTCGCGCGGGCGCAAAGGAGATGCTCTCGCCTTCCCAACGTCAGGTGCTGGCGGCTCAGGCCGCGTCGTCGGCCGACGTCCTATCTGCGGTCTTCGACGCTAGACCTAGACTTGTTGGCGCACATTGTTAATTTCAAATCTTGACAGACTCGTTGCGTTGGAGGTTAATTAGCTTCGCTGCAGGAACCCCTATGGCCCTCACCGTGAAAGACAGCGAGTCTCTGCTCCAGCCCGTGGCTGGCGCGAATCCTTGCGGGTCTGATCTGGAGTACGATCCTGCATTCTTGG
>Ga0182021_10006593_pt1 | contig 13793 bp, 12 predicted proteins | sample 612E3MmetaG_FD_120493 | JGI IMG/M metagenome (GOLD analysis project Ga0182021, IMG submission 120493) | Permafrost microbial communities from Stordalen Mire, Sweden - 612E3M metaG (Illumina Assembly) | ecosystem: Environmental > Terrestrial > Soil > Wetlands > Permafrost | place: Sweden...
AGGCCGGGGCAGCCGTGGTGCACCCGGGCTACGGTTTCCTAAGCGAGCAGCCCGAGTTGGCCGAACTGCTCGAGCGGGAGAACATCGCCTTCGCAGGTCCTCGACCGGAGACGCTGCGAGCCGTCGGAGACAAGAGCAGCGCACGCAAAGTTGCAGTGGCGGCCGGGGTGCCCGTTGCCCCCGCCGTCGAAATCGACGATGTCGAAGCCGCAGCGGGCCTCGGCGAATCCATCGGTTACCCGCTGCTGATCAAAGCAGTCTTCGGGGGCGGCGGGCGCGGCATCCGTCTGGTGAAAGACGCCGGGGAACTGGCCCGGTTGGCCCCTCAGGCGGCGGCTGAAGCCCAGGCGGCCTTCGGCAACGGCGCCCTGTATCTCGAACGTTTTTATCCGGCTGCCCGGCACGTGGAGGTGCAGGTGTTCGGCGACGGCGAGGGCCGGGCACAGATCTTCGGCGACCGGGACTGCTCTGTGCAGCGGCGGCACCAGAAACTCATCGAGGAGTGCCCCGCGCCCGGGCTCTCCGCAGCGACCCGAGCCGTGCTGCACGATGCATCGCGTGCCCTCGTGCAGGCGCTTGCCTACCGCGGCGCTGGCACGGTGGAGTTCCTCGTGGACACCGAATCAGAGGCTGTGGTGTTCCTGGAGGTCAACGCCCGCATCCAGGTCGAACATCCCGTCACCGAGGAGGCCTATGGCATCGACCTGGTGGCCGCCCAACTGCGCCTGGCACTCGGTTGGGACCCCGAACTTCCGGACGTCCCTCCCGTCCCTCCCGCCACGGTCATCGAACTGAGGATCAACGCCGAAGATCCGGAGAACGATTTCCGGCCCAGCCCAGGCACGATCAGCCAGGTGCGGTGGCCGACCGGGCCCGGCATCCGCGTGGACACCCAGCTCGAAAGCGGCTACCGCTTCCCCCCGTTCTACGACAGCCTGATGGCAAAACTCATCGTGCGCGCCCACAGCCGGGACGCCGCAGTAGCGGCGGCCCGGTCAGCGGCCGAAACGGTCGTGATCGACGGGGTGACTACCACTCTTCCGCTGCACGAGTTCGTACTCTCCCACCCTGATTTCATTCGAGGCGGCGTCACCACCTCGTGGTTCGGCCCCACCTGGGAAAATCGAAGCGAACAACGGATGGAGTCCGTTCGATGACCCTTCAGCGCCAGCCGATCCGCCTGGTCGACACCAGCCTGCGCGACGGCAACCAGAGCCTGTGGGGTGCCACCGGGCTGACCACCGGCATGGTGGAGGCGGTCGGCCCCCATCTGGACCGGGTGGGCTACGAAGCGATCGACTTCACCAGCTCCACAAACCTTTCTGTGGGCGTGAAGTGGCACAAGGAGAATCCGTGGGAACGAATCTCACGGATGCGCGACGTCATGCCGAACACCCCGCTCTCCGCTATCACCACCGGAATGCGCTTCATGTCCTGGGAGAAGGCCGCTGAGCCGGTCATTCGCATGGCATTGCGGCTGATGGCCAGCCACGGACTGCGCCGGCTGCAGATCATCGAACCCATGAACGACCTCGACGCTCTGCTCCGAGTTGCCCAGTGGTCCAAGGAGGAGGGCTTCGAGACCGTCGTGGCAGCGGTCACCTTCACCGAAAGCCCCGTGCACACTGACGCCCGCTACAGCCACAACATCGCCGCCTACGCCGCCAGCGAGTATGTCGATTCCGTCTATCTCAAAGACCCGGGCGGCCTGCTCACGGCCGAGCGCACCCGTCAGTTGATTCCCGGTGTTCGAACGGCCGCGGGCAGCAAGACCCTGGAACTGCACAGCCACACCACGACAGGCGCGGCATCCCACCTCTACCTGATCGCCGCTGAACTCGGCGTCGATGTGCTGCATACGGGACTCGGTCCGCTGTCCAACGGCACGGCCCAGCCCAGCCTCGAGAACCTCCTGACGAACTTGGATGCCCTGGGCATTCCGGTCCAGGCCGACCGCGACGCTGCAGCCGCTGCAGCCGACGTTCTGTACTCCATCGCCAGGTCACAGGGTCTGCCGGCCGGGGTGCCCACCGAATACAACCTGAGTTCCCACGTGCATCAGGTCCCGGGCGGCATGATGGGCACCCTCAGACGCCAGCTCAGCGAGCTTCGCATGCTGGACAAATTGCCCGCCGTGATCGAGGAGTCGGGTCGCGTACGCGCCGACCTCGGATATCCGATCATGGTCACGCCCTTCAGCCAGTTCGTCGGCAGCCAGGCGCTGATGAACGTGCTGGCCGCCACGAGCGGCCAGGAGCGTTACAGCCGGATTCCGGACGAGGTCGTGCGGTTCGTCCTCGGCCACTTCGGCACTCCGGAAGGCGAGATCGCGCCGGAGGTGCTGGACAAGATCTCCCGCCTGCCCCGCGCGAGGGAACTCGCCGAGCCTCCGGTCGAGAAGTCTCTGGAGCAACTCCACGAAGAGTACTCGGCGCGGCTCGGCCGCCCACTGGCCGAGGAAGAGCTCCTGCTGCGCATCGTCCTTGCCGAGGATCTCGTCGACACCATGCTCGCCGCCGGGCCGGCGCCGCGCTGGTCCGCAGGCGGAGTGGTCCGAACCGGGAAAGCGGTGGCTTCGATCCCTGAATTCATCCGGGCGGCCCACGAGCTCCCGAACTGGAAATACCTTGCCGTGAACTTCGGGACCGAAAAAGTGGAGCTGCACCGAACCGTGAACGAAGGAACGTCGTGAATCCGGAAGAACTGACAAGAAGACTCGCGACTGTTCGGGGGGTCATGTTCGATATCGACGGATGCCTGATCCTCTCCGACGGACCGAGTGGGCTGGGCGGGAGCGTTCTCCCCGGTGCGCGCGAGGCGATCGACCTGGTCAGGAACAGCGGGCGCAGCTTGGCCGTCTTCACCAACGGCTCTGGGCATGCACCCCACCAGATCGCCGATTCCCTGCGCGGATTGGGCCTGGACATCCGCGACCACGAGGTGCTCACCCCGGCCGTCGTCGCCGCCGAGACGATGCAGGCGCTTTACCAGCAGCAACCGCTCCTGGTCTTCGGCGGAATCGGAATGCATTATGACTTCCAGAAGCGCGGGCTCAACGTTGTCGACCTGGACCGCGCCGTGGCCGGCGAACCTACGAATGCCGTCGCTGTCGTGATTGGCTGGGACACCGACTTTGGCCGGGACAAACTCCAGGTCGCCGCCGAGGCAGTTCTGGCCGGCGCGGAAATTTACTGCACCTCTGATGCCCCGTCATTCGCCTCTGAGCACCGCCTCAACGTGGGGGTTTCGGGTTTCATCGCAGCCGGGCTCTCCCACGTCACGAGGCGCCCTTACCGGGTGTTGGGCAAGCCGTCAGCAGAAGCGATGGAGATCCTGGTGCAGAGGCTCGGGGTTTCCGCAGAGCAGGTGTTGATCATCGGCGACGACCTGATCCTGGAATGCTCCATGGCCCGCGCGAGCGGCGCCCTCGGATTCCTGGTCACGACCGGAACGAACTCGGCTGCCGACGCCGAATCCGCGCCTGCTGACCGGAAGCCGGATGTGGTGGTCGACAGCATGACCGAATTTGTCGAGCTTCTTTCGCTGGTTTCCGAGCCCTCCGTACCCCGTGCCGTATAGCCCGACCCACGCCATGCCAACAGAATCCGCACAGGAAAGGACACAGATGTTCGATCGAAGCGCACCCGCCGATACCCGTCAGGTGACGTGGCAGCCGACGAGCGAACAACGACAGCAGACCCGAATCTGGGACTTCTTGAGCTGGGTCGAAGCGACCCGCAGCGTGCACCTGGCCGACTACCGCGAGCTCTGGCGCTGGTCGGTGGATGACCTCTCGGGCTTCTGGGACGCGGTGCGGGAGTACTTCGACGTTGTGGGTGAAGGTTTCGACGGACCGGCGTTGACCGAGGAACGGATGCCCGGGGCGGTCTGGTACCCGCGCGCGCGGCTGAACTTCGCCGAAAATGTTCTTCGCTACGCCGATTCTCCTGGGTTTTGTGACAGGACAGCCGTGCTGACCATTCGCGAGGACGACTCCACCTCCGAGCTGACCTGGCACGAACTCCGCGACAGGGTCGCTTCCCTCGCCGGGAGGCTGCGGGGGCTCGGAGTCGAACCGGGCGACCGCGTCGCGGCTGTCCTTCCCAATCTTCCTGAGGCCATCATCGGTCTGCTCGCGACGGCCAGCATCGGTGCGATCTGGAGCATCAACTCCCCGGATCTGTCTGCGACTGCGACCTTGGAGCGGCTGCGTCAACTCGAGCCCACCGTTCTAATCGGCGTGGATGGCTACCGATTCAACGGCAAAGACATCGACCGCGTCGATTACCTCGCCGAGGTCGAAGCCGGCCTGCCGTCCCTGGCGCACACCATCCTGGTCCGAAACCCTGACCGAGCACACAGCGCGACCACCTCAGAAAATGCACGCGCGGGACGGCTGGATTTCAGTGCGCTGGTCACGGATACCGTCGAACCACGGTACGAGCGCGTGCCATTCGACCACCCGCTCTGGGTACTGTTCTCCTCCGGCACCACCGGTGCGCCGAAGGGCATTGTGCATGGGCACGGCGGGATGACCCTGGAGGCGCTCAAAGGCACCGCGCTCAACCAGAACATGGGAGCGGGAGACCGGTACTACGTCGCCGCGAACACCTCCTGGATGGTCTGGAACACCCTCGTCAACAACCTCATGTCCGGTGCCTCGGTGGTCACTTACAGTGGCTCCCCGCTTTTCGGCAGCCCGGACCGCCAATTCGACATCATTGCCCGCACCGGAACCACGATGTTCGCCACCGGCGCGGCTTACCTCTCCCTGGTCGAAAAGTCCGGCCTCGAACCGGGCCGCACCCACGACCTCTCCGCGCTTGCCTCGGTCATGTCCACCGGATCTCCACTGCCCGGTTCCACCTGGCGCTGGGTTCATGACCATGTCAAGCACGATGTGCACCTGGGGTCCGACAGCGGCGGTACAGACATCTGCAGCGGCTTCATCGGTTCCAATCCGCTGGAGCCGGTGCACGTCGGCGAGATTCAGGGGCCACTGCTCGGCGTCGCTGTCGAAGCCTGGTCCGAAAGCGGACGCCGTGTCGTCGGCGAGGTGGGGGAGATGGTGATCACCCGTCCGATGCCTTCCATGCCCGTGTTCTTCTGGGGCGACGACGACGGGTCGCGGTATCTCGGTTCCTACTTCGAGAAATTTCCCGGCATCTGGGCCCAGGGCGACTGGATCACCGAGACCATGGACGGGGCATTCGTCGTGCACGGCCGCTCCGACGCGACCCTGAACCGGGCGGGTGTACGTCTCGGAAGCGCGGACATCTACGCCGCGCTCCAGCACATTCCCGACGTTCGCGAGTCACTGGTGATCGGGCTCGAACAACCCGATGGCGACTATTACATGCCGCTCTTCGTCGTCCTTGCCAACGGATGCCAGCTCAGCGAAGAACTCGAGAAGAGAATCCGGGCCACGATCCGGGATCTGGCCTCGGCCCGTCATGTGCCGGACGACATCATCCTCGCCCCGGCCATCCCCGTCACCCACGCCCAGAAGAAGATCGAGGTGCCACTGAAAAAGCTCTTCTCCGGGCACAGCCCGGACACGGCGATCAACCGCGGCTCACTTGCCACCCCCGACTCCATCGACTGGTTCGTCGACCGGGCCGAACGCTACCTCACCGAACTCAAACACCACCAGTAGAAATCGCACCGCTCCACATGCTCCACCTGCTTCACCGCACCTCGCTCCAGACAATGAAGTCCTCCCACGAGACATGCATCAGTAATGTCAGAGAACATCATCAACAATATGGACCGCCGTCGCGCACTCAAGGTCCTGGGCATCGGCGCTGACGCTGTCGGAAGCACAGCCCTCCTGAGTGCCTGCGGACCACTCAAGGGTGCAAGTTCCACGGCGAGCGACGTGCTCAAAATCGGCCTGGTCAGTCCACAAACCGGTCCACTCGCGAGCTTTGCCAGTGGAGATGCCTACGTCGTCGCGCAGGTGAAGAAAGCCCTGAGCAAGGGGTTCACGGCGGGCGGGAAAAAGGGCTCTCCTGCCGTTCAAGTGGGTAGTTTCGGACGCTGACCACTGAGCGTGAGTCGAGCAAGGGCAATGAGGGCGTTCACGTTGTGGAACCCAAAAGCTCTTCGAGTAATCAAACGGATCTCCGTGTTGAACGATTCGACGAGCGCGTTGGTGAGGCCGTTCTCAATCGTTGCGACAATCGCTTCTCGGTATTCACGAATCCTTTTGGCGAGCCGAACGAACGGTGCGATGCGGCTTCGTTGCGCCCATGCCACCCAGCGATCGAGCGCTGCGATGGCACCCGTTCCCGTTCCAGTGACCGCGACGCGAGGTCCCTCTTTGAGGGCCCAGACTCGGTGGAGTCGCGGATGCGTGGCGGCGATGTAGTCGAGACGGGTTCGCTAGGCGTCGTTGAGATTCTCGGGCTTCTTCCAGAGCGACCAACGCGAGTCATTGAGGACCTTGCCCTCGCCAAGCGCCATCCGCGCTGGGGTTGGCGCCGCGGTCTCGACGCCCTGCGCGATGCCGGCTGGCGCGTGAACCACAAGAAAGTCCAGCGCCTGTGGCGCGACGAGGGCCTGAAAGTCCCTTATCGCAAGAAGAAGCGCCTGACCGGCGTCGGTGTGGTCGTGGGCGCGATGCGCCCCATTGCTCCCAACGTCATCTGGGCCATGGACTTCCAGTTCGACCAGACGAGTGACCTGCGCACCGTGAAGTTGCTCAACATCATCGACGAGTTCACGAGGGAGTGCCTCACCATCGACGTCGGACGCTCCATCACCGCCGACGACGTCGTCAACCGGTTGGACCAACTCGTCCTCGAGCGAGGCGCGCCGTGCTACCTGCGCATGGACAACGGGCCCGAGTTCGTGGCCCACGCGCTCGTCGACTGGTGCCGATTCAACGGAGCAGGATCGCCCTTCATCGACCCCGGCTCACCTTGGCAGAACGGCTGGATCGAGTCGTTCAACGCCCGTCTCCGCGACGAGTTCTTGAACGGCCAGCAGTTCGACAGTCTCTTCGAGGCGAAGGTGCTCCTCGGGGACTGGCGAGACGAATACAATCACGAGAGAACCCACAGCGCACTTCGTCGGCAAACGCCAGCAAAGTTCGCCGAGACCTGGAAGCTCAGGAACCAGCAACGACTCGCAGAGTTAGTTGGCTTAGGAATCGGGGTCCGGCCAGTTCGACACGGTTAATCCCTTCGTGCGTCGAGATGGTCACACGTCGCCCAAAGGGGCCCAGCGTGATGAGCGTCACAAAGAAGCAGCGAGAACTGTGCGCGCTAGTGCGCGCGTTCGTCGTCGAGCGGACTCTGCCGCTGGAAGAGAGCCCGGACCCCGACGAGAGCGAAGTTGCCCCTGAAACGTTTGCGGCCCTCGTCGCCGAGACTTGGGCGATGGGCCTCTACAACTACGACGTGCCCGCCGAATACGGAGGTCCTGGACTCGACACGGTCACCACGACATTGCTCGCAATGGAGATGTGCCAGCACCGTGGGGTCTCTGCACCCCTTGTTTTGGAGCGTTCGGCCCTTCGGGATTCGTCCAGCTCCACGACGCCACCCCCGAACAGCACGAGCGTTCTTTTATCCGGCCCTGCGCGGCAAGAAACGGGTCTTCTTTGGCCTTACCGAACCGGCGGGGGCAGCGACCCCGCCAACGCCATCGCGACTAGTGCCGTGCGTAACGGGGATGAATGGGTGCTCAACGGGACCAAGATCTTCATCGGCGAGGCGCACCGGGCCGACTTCGGATTGGTGTTCGCTCGCACCGGTGGCTCCGGTCGCGAGCGCATTAGCCGCTTGTCGTCGAAACCAGTTCTCCTGGTTTTGAAGTGGTACGGCTATCCATACGTTGCGATCGGGTGCGACGCCGAGCGAGATCCGTTTCAACCAAGTTCGCGTGGCCGCCGAAGATTTGATTGGCAAGGAGGGTGGAGGATTCGCCCTGGGGAACGCCGCGCTCGTGTGCATCCCTATCCCGTACTCGGCGGTGTGCAGTGGATGCTGTGCGACAACGATATGGACATTCACGGCGCGACGCTCATGGTGCTCTGCGCGGCGTCGCAAGCCGACGACGGCCTGAGCTTCCGCGAGGAGACCGCGCTGGCCAAGATAACTGCGACCGAAGCCAGCGCGCGAGGAGTCGATCGCTCTATGCAGCTCTTTGGTGCGTGGGGGGTCACCAAGGATCTGCCCTTTGAGAGTTAGTACCAGGAACTACGCACCAGACGTATTGGCGAAGGGACGAGCTAAACTTAATGGATGGTGATCTTGCGCGATTTGCTCGGCGCTGCAGGCTACAACGCACTATTGGAGGCCACATGACGAAGGGCACGCTACACGTTGAGACGCTCACGGCGATTGACATGCACGTGCACGTCGAACAAGACTCGCACGGACACTTTTCACTCGATCAAGAGTTGATGGACGCTTCAGCGAAATACTTCAAGTCGGGCGAGGACCGCGCGCCGAGACTTGGGGCGATTGCCGAACGGTACCGTTCCCTTAACATGGCAGCAGTTGTCTTCACCGTCGACGCGACGATCGCGACGGGGCACGTGGCAATTTCGAGTGAGGAGATCGCTCAGGAAGCGCAAGACTTCGCTGATGTCTTGATTCCGTTTGGCTCGGTGGATCCGCACGAGGGAACCGTGGCGCTCGACAAGGCGCGCCATTTGGTAGAGGACTGCGGAGTCAGGGGGTTCAAGTTTCACCCGAGTTTGCAGGATTTCCGTCCGAACGCACCCGAATACTTTCAGCTTTACGAACTGCTGCAAGACCTCGCGGTGCCGACGATCTTTCACACGGGGCAAACAGGTATTGGCGCCAATCTTCCGGGGGGACGCGGCATTAAGCTCGCCGTGTCGGATCCGCTGTTGCTCGACGAGGTAGCGGCAACCTTTCCGGGTCTGACAATAGTGCTCGCGCACGCGGGCATGCCATGGTACGAGAACGCCCTCGCCATGGCGACGCACAAATCCAACGTGTTCATTGATCTTTCAGGTTGGTCGCCGAAGTATCTACCCGCGCCCCTCGTACGAGCGGCGAGCAGTTACATGAGCCACAAGATGCTTTTCGGTTCCGATTTTCCCGTCATCACACCCGAGCGTTGGCTTCGTGATTTTGAAGGTCTCGAGATCGCTGACGAGGTGCGAACACGCATACTGAAGGAGAACGCCGTTCGCGTGCTCGGTCTATGAACCGAGCGCGTCGATGACGTCGCACGTGGTCATGCTTTTGCGACCGTGAATGGTGTCTAAAAGGAGTAGTCCGGGAGCGCGCTTTGGGCGGTGTCCCACTGCGTCTCGGTGAAGGCTTAATGGTTAGCCATTCCGCAAACCCTTGACCCATTGCCCGAGGCACCGGTGCCGCCAAAGGGGATGACGGCCTCATCGCCCACGGTCTGATGGCCGCCTCCTTGGCCCTTCGTTTCGGGGCGCTCTGCCCGCGAAGGACAGTCGGCCGGGGATTGGGACGCCCGCAGTGAGAGTAGAAGTCAGAGCCATTCTTTCTGCCATCTTGTTGAGTTCGGTGGCCTGGGCGAAGCAGCAAGGGGTCGAAGGTTGGTCGTTGGTCGGGCCGCAAACGGTGGCGTCTCCGGTCATGGGGTTGCGGATGCGCTGGGCGAGTTCGGGACTGCGGTAGGTGCTCTTCATGCACCTGACGGTCCGAACCGCTCGCATCGCGGCAATTCACCCCACAATCCGCGTCAGGCGCCACGTCGCAGCGTGAGTCGGCCGAGCATCGTCTAGCCATGAGGTGACGCCTGCCGCTCTATTGGGCGAGCGGGTGAGGGCACCCCGTGATCTCTGAGATGGCCCTCGCGACCTCGGCCGGCCCTGCCATCACGTAGGTGTCGGTGGTGCTCGAGCGTTTGTGGCGCAGCATGCTCTTGGCCACCTCGAACCCGGCCTGGCGTTCGACGATGGTGCCGATCGTGTGTCGAAGGGCGTGGCCGCTGTAGCTCATTGAGTTTGCCCAGGGCAGGGTCAATTGGATGCGTCGGTGCAGCGTATCGAAGCGCCGACTGGTGAAGGGATGGGGGTGTTCGGGCGTGCTGTCCTTGAAGTTGAAGACCGGGGTGTTCGGGTCGTAGATGGTCGATCCCGGCACGCAGACGTCGCCCCTCGCGATGCGGCGAAGTCCATCAGGAAGTCGATGAGCTCGAGTGAGCACGGCTGGACCTCGTAACGGTTGCTCTTCTCCAACAGCCCGATCATCTGCGCCTCGCGGTCGAGCTCACCGATGATGAGCGAGAGGACTCCACCGCGACGTGCGGCGAGCTCGAACTCTGACCACGTGAGTGCGAGGTCGAGCACCGCATCGTCACCGCCGGACGCGACGGTCGAGAAGACTTCGGCAAGTTCGTCGTCGGTCAATGCTCGACGCTTGGGCTGACCACGCTCGCCCTTCTTGGACCCCTTCTCAGTGTCGGGTTCGATCAGTTTGTTCTCAATCATGCGCGCCTTCAAACGGTGCAACGCAGTGACGCACATCTCGCGAGCGCCCTGGCCGTGCGTGGGCTTGATCGAGAGTCCCTGGCGGGCTCGGATGAAGTTCTCGCCCTGGGCTCGCTTGACCGCCATTATGTGCACGAGTTCGACCATGAGCTCGAGGTCGATGGACGCGATCGCGCTCGTCGAGATGAAGACGTCTCCCTGGGCGGGAAACGTGCGGGCCGTGGCGCACGTCGTGCACGTGCACGTGCCGGATCGGGCAAAATCTTTGATGCACGCCGAGCAGACGCACTCGCACTGACGCACGATGCCCTCAATCAGGTGGTTGAAGTGCGTGTGGTAGCTCCGTTGCGAGTTCTTGCTCAAGCCGCCTAGGATCTTCGTCGCTACGAATGCCTTGATCGTCGGTCGAGAGGACGGGGCACCTTCGTCGTTCCGGGTGAACTCAGCGAGGTCGGCCATGGTGAGACCTTGGGCCTCGAGCATCGCCGCGATGGGTCCGAGGAGGTCGTCCTTGTTCATCGGCTTACCAGCTCTCGTGTCACAGTCGCTGTGGTGGCGAGTGCGAGTGGCGCACCGAGCAGGAGTCGCGAGGGGTTCGTGAGGGCGAGCGCACCTTCGTCGCGAAGCGCCAGGAGCTCGACCTCGTCGCCGAAGTTGAGGGCAAAATTTACGCACACGGCTGCGGTGATGCGCAGTCGCTGATCGTCGAGGTACGTGCAGCGCCCGTCGTTGCGCCGCGGCGCTCGGCTCGACGCGTCGGGTCGAAGCACGACCCAGGGACCGTGGAGCTCGACCGACAGCGGACCCGGCGCCCAGCCAAGCTGTGTGCCGAGCGACCGGCCTGCGAGGGTGACGCGGATCCGGCCGGACGCTCCGATCGCGCGAGTGACGGGGGGCGAGGCCGAGGGTCGGCACCGGGGCGGTGAGGGGCAGGATCCGCGCCAGCTGGACCCGTGGTGGCTTGACGGCAGCGAGGCAGCGCTCGTGGCGGCGGCGGATGTTCGCGACGAGGGTGTCGCTCTGGTGTTTGAGGGAGAGTCCGCTGGTAGTCATGGACTCGACGGTCCGCGTCTCGCCCAGCGGGGCAGACGCCGCACTAATGGATTCGGGAGCGGATTCGGCGTCCACGTCGCCGAGACTGGCGGGAATCTGCGGGGACCGCGGCGGGTGGCGTCGCTCGGGCGTCGCCGCTCGGGCGTCGCCGCTCGTGAACCCGCGTCATCGCGCCGCGGCCACTTGTCGGTCGATTGCTCGGACGATGGTGCATCGGGACGGTACGAGTCGCCGGAGGTGCTTCGGACCAAAAGGACCTCAGCTGGTGGGCGAGGGGGGACTTGAACCCCCACATCCTTTCGGATACAGGCACCTGAAGCCTGCGCGTCTGCCAATTTCGCCACTCGCCCTAAGACCTTGCAACAATAGTCCAACTACGGAACCCTTATATTTGCGTCTCATCAGGCTGGGTGCCTGCCGGTACAGTTAAAGATGTCATGGTTCTGAAAAAAGTGGAAAATCGCCTGGAGCGACTCTTCGAACGCACGCTTTCGCGACCGTTCAAGAACGCCCTGCAGCCGGTCGAGATCGGCACCCGGATCGTCCGAGAGGTCGACCTCACGAGGCGCCTCTCCAGCCAAGGGCCCCTTTCGCCCAATCAAATCAGGGTCTGGCTCGGACCGGTGGACGCCGCTCGATTCGACGGATTCCAGAAGGCGCTGGTCAGCGAGCTGCAAGAGACGGTGCGCCAGCATGCGGTCAGCGAGGGCTACAGCTTCGTCGGACCGGTGGCCGTCGAGATCTTCATCGACGATGACATCAAGGTCGGCGACATGGCGGTGAAGGCCGATTTCGTTGGAGGTGAGAGCCAGCCGAGGCTCATCGCAAGCGACGGCCGGTCATTTGCGGTTGGCGAACACCCGCTCGTTATTGGCAGAAGCCCCGATGTTGCCGTTGTGGTGAACGACAGCAACGTCTCTCGCCGCCACGCCGAAGTGTGGCGAACGAGCGAGGGCGTCGCGGTGCGTGACCTGCAGTCAACCAACGGAACGTTCGTGAACGGGCACCGCATCACTGCCGTTTCGCTCTCGCCCCGCGACGAGGTCACCGTGGGCACGCTTCATTTTCGAATTGAGCTCGCTTGAGTCTTTTCGTCGCGTCGACGAACTACGCCGCAGTGGTTCGGCCACTGCAGCTTTTGGTCATGGGAGTGGCCGTCCTCTTCTTTGCGAGGGTGCTCCGCCTCGCGAAGGTCGAGTCGCGTCCAGTTGATGAAGTCGTCTCGGGACGAAGGCGCAGGGGCGGCAACCTGGCCCTCGAATTCATCGAGCCGCTGGACCGCACGAACGAGCGGATCGAAGTCGAGGACGCCGTCACCATTGGACGGAGTCAGGACTGCGACCTCATGCTCCAGGACAACTACCTATCGTCGCGCCACGCTCGCGTCGCCAACGACGGCGGCGATCTCTCGATCGAGGACCTGGGCTCAACGAACGGAACGTACGTGAACCAGGAACTGGTCAAGGGACGCGTGCACCTCGAACGCGGTGACATCGTTCAGGTTGGCGGCGTCCTATTCGAGGTGGTTCGTTGACGCGCTGGCGTTACGCCGCAGCCACTGACACCGGACTGGTACGCGAAACGAACCAGGACGCGGTCTTCGTTGACGATTCGCTCGCCATCGTCGCGGACGGGATGGGTGGGCACGCGGCCGGAGAGGTCGCCTCGGCCATGACCGTTGAGGCGGTCTGCGAAGGATTTCTCGAAAGTCCGACGGTCGAGGGGCTCCATACGGCGATTGAGACCGCCAACGAGTCGGTGCTTCGAGAGGCCCAAGAGAACCCCGATCACTTTGGAATGGGAACGACGGTTATTGCGGTTGGCTTGACGCGCGACGACTCCGGCGTGAGTTCGCCCACGTTGTTCCACGTGGGCGATTCACGGGCGTACCAACTCCGTGACGGGGCCCTTCGCCAGTTGAGCGATGACCACAGCGTCGCCGAGGAGTGGGTCCGCATGGGTCGCCTGACCCCCGAAGAGGCGTTGACGCATCCGCGACGCCACCAGCTCACCCGGGGCGTAGGCGTCGAGGGAAGCATCGACATCGACGTGCTGTCGGTCAACGCGCAGGTCGGCGACCGCCTGCTTCTCTGCAGCGACGGGCTTTCTAACGAACTGTCGGATGAATCGATTGCTCGGCTCGCGAGTTCGCCGGTACCCCTTGACGACGCGGTGAGCGAGCTCATCGAGGCGGCGAAGCAGGCCGGGGGGCGTGACAATATCTCGGTGGTACTGCTCGAGTTCGACGAGGTCGACGTCGCGGCCATGCCAATTAAGAAGACCACGAGCTCCC